>Ga0099829_10001626_pt1 | contig 12564 bp, 15 predicted proteins | sample CZO8metaG_3_FD_79336 | JGI IMG/M metagenome (GOLD analysis project Ga0099829, IMG submission 79336) | Vadose zone soil microbial communities from the Eel River Critical Zone Observatory, Northern California, USA - CZOApr15con2H2.8 metaG | ecosystem: Environmental > Terrestrial > Soil > Vadose...
AGGTCTCGAACAGATCGAGATCACGGCATTTTCGAACTCCCACCCGCGGCGGTTTTCGAATTCGAAAGCGGCCGTCGCGATCGACTCGCAGGACAAAATGGCGAACTGGCTCCGGACCAGGGATTCGAACCCTGAACCTTGCGGTTAACAGATCGCTGCGCCCCGTTCAGAAATGGCGGTTCGAATTCGCTGAGTGCCGCTGAGTATCGCCATTTGCCACGGTTTATCGCCGGCGTTGCTGTACGAGCATTCGTTTGGCGACTTTCATCTTGCTGTCTCGCCGCTGATCAGTAGGCGGCGGGCGCCGATGAATGGGCCCGCGACGTAGAGCCACAGGACCGACCATCCGGAGAACATGACCGACCGAGGGGTGGCGCCAAAGCCGACGGTCGGATTCAAGGCACCTCCTTAGATCGGCAGTTGGACCACACCTCCGCGGTGAACTGATCGAGGTGCCTCGCCGGATTGATGCAGTTTCAATATGGTTTCGACCGTCAGCGCGCTCGCGGTCAGCAGATCGCCCCATTCTGGACCTGTCCGTGAGATCGAATGTATCGTTGGCTTCGCGCGCCTATCCAGAGTTCGGGCACAGTTTCAGGCGGCGGCAGCCTCGCTCAGGCGAAGTACTAGAGTCACAACTGCTGGCGGCAGACACTCGGCCTCATTGCACGCCTGGATGTGGACCGCGACGTTCAATTCGATCGTGCCGCTTCCTGCAGGCACATTGACTGCGATCGGTACCCGCACCTCGAAATGTCCTTCGTTGACGTAGAACTTCTCATCAAGACCCTCGACTCTGAATGCTCGTGTGGGCGGATATTCGGCCGTGTTTACCGCCACCTCTGGGCTCGCTGTAACTTCCACAGTCACCGGGGTGAATCCGGCGGGCACCGGATGGCTGTAAACATGCCAACCAGATTCGACCTCGAACATCACATGGAGCCTCGTCTCTTGCCACCGCACGTACTCCGCAGAATCAGTGACGGCGGTGACCGTGACGTGGGTGGATCGAACCGTCTCACGTGGGCCGGTGGGTGCTAGCCGAATGCCGAGCGTGGCTTCCAGAAGCGTTAGAACACCCTCACGAGCTCGGTAGTTTTCTTTGATCCGCTTGTCGACCACCCGACCGGTCTCGTCAAGAACAAACACTGCTGGATATGCCACGCCCAGATGATGTTCCTTAGTTGGGATCCCGAATCTCTGATGGTGGGCCACCAGGTCACGATCTAACAGGCCGGCGGCCCAAATTGTCCTCAGGTCGGGCGGTTTACGTCCGGGTGCTACCGATAGGGCTGCATTATCGGTAGCAACCGGAGTTTCCCCTCCTGCCGCATAGATTAAAGACGCGCGCGGGGCTTTCGTGCCCGCGAACGGTCACGTGCCCTGTGGCCGGGTCGATATCGTCGAAGCCGACCAATGATAGCCTGAGACAAGGAGGTGCTGAACGTAGTCGCCATCGATGTGGGCGGCGACCGGAAACCGGTTAGCCCAGCGGCTCGCTCCATCGTGAGCGGAGCGAAAATCTAGGCGCGACCTCTAGACTATGTCGCAACCTCAGACCGCGCCGAGGTTGCGCATCGGGAGGAGGGGAGCAGTGCGGATCGCGATCGCAGGGTCGGGACTGGCGGGCAGCTATCTCTATCGCCTTCTCAAGATGCGAGGTCAACTGAGCGTTGACATGTTCGACATCAAACACAAGATCGCGTGTCACATCCACCCGTGCGGCTACGGCGTGGACGAGCACTTCGACCCGCTGGTAGCCCGAGTGGGCCTAGATCCGCTGATTTACCGGCTTCACAAGCCACCGCATCTGCTCGCGCGGGTGGAGGGCGTCACGGCAAGGACGAGCATCTTCATGATCGACAAGCCGCGACTCGTCCGGGATTTACTACAGGAGGCCACAGTGTCCACCGGCCCGATCCACATTGATGAGTACGACATGGTGGTCGACGCGACTGGTGAGGCGCGTGCGTATGCTCCACCCCTTGCCCGAGATCTCAAGGCGCGCGTGATCCAGTGGAGAGTGCGTGTGACCAAGCCAGCCACGACGAGCTTCTTGCCGACTCGAGGCTTGCCCGGATACGCATGGGTAATGCCGCTGAATGAAGATGGCACCGACGTTCACCTGGGCGCCGGCTGCCAGGCCGGAAATCGGACGCCGGCCCGCACCCTTGTCCGCCCGGCTTTCCGATCGTTCGAGGTCACTAGTGTCACCTGTGCGTGTGGAGCGCATATCAGGCTGGGTGGTCCTGACTTCGAAAATATCGTGGCGGGCAAGATCTGGGCTGTTGGCGAAGCGGCCGGTCTTGTCGGCCCCGCATCGGGCGCCGGTAATGTCTTCGCGCTTCAGTCAGCGCTCGATCTTGCGGAGAACCTAGGCAACCCGTTCGGGTACATAGCGGCCCTGAGGCGCCGATTTTTGCCCTTGGTGGCGGAAGCGAACGCAGTGCGGAAGATTATTGCGGGGCGTATGCCTAATCCTCTGGACCTGTATCACGTGCGAGAGGGCTGGCGGCGGGCTGGCGTTGTTGTGGCCTGGAGGGATCTGCCCAAACTCGCCCTTTCGATGCAAAGGGCCTACACAACGCCGCTTTGATGTCCACACCTCTGAGCAGTGGCGCCCGAGCAGTGCCCGCCGATGCGCAGAAGGTAACGGCCGGAATGCGTTGGATGCTGTTAGCGGCCGGAGTGCTGGTCTTCCTTGCCGGTGTGCCACTGTTCATCGGTACCGAGCAGACTGATCGCTACTTCGCCTGGACTGTGAGACCACCGATTACGGCCGCATTCTTGGGAGCAGCCTACTGGGCGAGTTGCGTCCTGGAGTTGGGGGCCGCACGCCAGGCGACCTGGGTGCGAGCACGGGTCGCTGTACCTGCGGTGCTCATATTCACTTGCCTGACCCTGCTCGTCACGCTGATCAACCTCGACCGATTCCACTTCCTTAGCCCCCTCCTGATTGCTCGTCTAGTGACCTGGGCGTGGCTCGCGATTTACGTGGCTGTGCCCTTGATGCTCGGTGTGCTGCTTGTGCGACAAATTCGCGCACCAGGTGCGGATCCGCCGCGCGCAGCACGATCGCCAGGATGGATGCGAGCGACGGGGTGGCTCCAGGCAGCTGTCCTACTGATGGCCGGATCCTTGTTGTTGACCGACCCAGGCGTCGCGTCGTGGATGTGGCCCTGGATGTTGACCGCGCTGACAGGACGCGCGACGGGAGCATGGCTCATCGGCCTTGGGGTCGGAGTCCTGCACGCCAGCATTGAGAACGACCTGGATCGCGCTCGGGTTGGCTTTGCCACTTTTGTCGCGATGGGCGTACTTCAACTGATCGCCCTGGCTCGCTACCGTGAAGCTCTCCAGTGGGCGCGACCCGTCAGCTGGATTTACGCGCTGGTCGTCCTCAGCATTCTCGGGGTGGGTCTAGCCGGACTGTTGCTCGGGAATCGTTCACGATCAATACGCCACTACTGATGCGAGCGTGACCGAATGGAGCAGCGCTACAAAATTTTCGGTTCAGTCCTCGGGCGCTGACCCGTATGCCGAACCAGATCGAGCATGCCGTCGGACTCTCCAAAAACCCTGCACCAGCCTGCCGCAAGCGCCTATCGCCGATGCGCAAGCTAACCGCTGCGCTCCTCCACGATGGTCGCCTACCGCAGGAGTGAATCTGCGCTGAATGTAACCTGTACGGAGCAGCCCGCGAAACGGATCAGTTTCGTGAGCAGTCGCTTTGCCCCCGGGCAGGCGCCCTAGCCTGAGACTAGGACGCCCGCCGGCGAAGCTAACCCCGGTAGAACACCCCGTTACGTTCCCTGCCGACCAGCGCGAAGTTGGTCACAGTCGTGCTCGCGGGATCCGACTGGAAGCTAAACCCGGCCTCGTGAGCCGACCAAGAGATGAATCCCTTGGTCCGCCTGCCGTCGAAATGGAAATTCGCTCCGTCGTCGATGGTCAGAGGTGTTCCGTCTTCTGACCATCGGATGCTGTAGGAAACGCTGGCGTCGATCGAGCTGCCGTCACTCAGCGCGTTGCCGATGCTGAAGTAGTCGAACAAAGCCAGGTCGTCGACATCCAGATGTGCGCCACTTTCGAAGTCTCGACCTTCCGCTCCCACGCTTTGGTGCCGGATGAAGTTGGTCCAGAAGACGCCGCTTGGAAACGGTCGGATATCGAGGTTGAAATCGTGGATCTGCGTCTGACGCGCCGCGTCAGTGAAGATGTCCAGTCAGACAAAGCCAAACGTCGCGCGGTGCCGCTCGCCGTCGACACCCAAGTACTCTCCTTGCATGAAGCGGTTGTCGATGGCAGTGAACAGTTGGGTCTTGACGCCCGTCGCCGTATCGGTGCCGACGCCGCTGCCCAGCAGGTCCACTCCGCCGACGATTCCCTTGAAGTCGGTGATGCTCGAGGGCTCGGCGTTCGTCCCAAGGAGCTCTACGTGGAATGGGGCCCCCGGCGCGATCGTCTGGGGGATGGGCCTTGGATCCACCTTGGTGGCGGCTTCGGCTAGAACCGACGACCACAACGGCGCCGTCACAACTGCGCCGCCGACCACGGCGGACGAGCCGATGAACTGGCGTCGAGTCAGAAACCGGTCCCAGAAATGGGCATGTCCTACGTAACCAGGTGACACCGGGAAGACATAGTTACCCGGAATGTGCATATGCGCCCTCCTTATCCGTCAGACGGCCATCAGTGACCGCTAAGTACACTCCTGCTGGCTTGCCCCGTCAAGCTGACGTTAGTCCTATTCCTTGCATTGCATTTAACTGAATTCCGGCTAGCCTGTGCGATGCTGATTTGCCCCATACCAATTCGGCGAGCCCAAGAGCGCCCCGGACCTAGACGCTACTGGAGGTTGCGGAATGCCGCAGCGAGGTCGGCGCGGTGGCGCCGATGACCGGTCCACCCGAGCTGAGCAGTGGTCCAAGTTGCGTCGTCCAGGTCGCGGTTGGGCATTACAGGAAATAGGCATCTCAGATGACGCCGCCGCCGCCACCGTTGCATGATTCGTCCTCGCCGGATAGCGCGGCAGTGTCACATTGCGAAGGCTAGGCCAGAACCAGGATGAGGTCGTCAGTAGGTGCACTAGGTGCACTGATACTTTCCGACGGGGTCGGACCAATTACCTGAAGACTTGGACCTCGCGAGCGGCGGCAAATGATCGTCTCTTGGAGTGCGTCTGTATCACCCCGGCATCGATCTACCACAAATGTTTGAGTTGACAAAGAACCGAGTCACCACTTATCAGAGGTCGGCTTACACTCGGGACCGGGAACGGGGACGAGGAAAGTAGGGGACGGACGTCGGGGCAGCGGTTCGCGTGTCGGCACGAAACTAGGGAGGGGGCGTTCGTCCCTTTTGAGTTCGCATTCGCGATACGCCGCACAGTTGCCGCGGCCGACGCTTGGCCCCGCCATGAATACAGGACGGGCGCGCAGCAGCGCATGCCACAAACGGTCCAGAAAACCGCGGCAGGCACGACCCTGCTGCTAACCAACACCGAGTCGCCGTTCTTTGCGCTGGGCGCCGACTTGGCTGTCATTGGCTGTCACCGCCGGTACCGGCGGACGTAAGCGAACGCAGGCGAATTCAGATGGACGCCGGCGGACGACCGCAGACGGTTTTGAAGACCGCGGGGCCCGCGTCCATTGCAGTCCATAGGCGTCCGCACAGGTTCGGTTTTCAGCGACGGCTATCCGCGGTCGTCCGTTGCCGTCCGTTGACGTACATCCCATTGGCTGTCTTCTTGGCTGTCAGCGAAACCAGTTGACGCCACATCCAGACGGGCGTCTGGTGCCAGATCAGTTGGTGTTGAACTGCCCGATGGGCGGTCTAGCGACACCAATTGCCCAACGTCGTGGTCTGTACGCCGCTTCCGAGAGATGGTTCGAGTCTATTGCGGTGGCCCGTAGTTTCCGTAACGCGAACCGGCGGCCAACCCTGGCTGGATGCAAGATCAGCCTGGCCTGAGCCCTCGTGAATCGAACCGTTCACTCGGCGGATGCAAGGCCAAGGTCCTCTGCGAATCCCTCTACAACGCTATGGAATGGGGTTCCAATGGATCTCGCGCTGACTTCGTCAACAACTCGTCTGGCGTCGTCAACTCGCCCAGTTGCCTTCAACAAGACGGCATACCCCAACGGTGCGCGCCGCTCGCTCCTCCAAAGCCAATTCGTTTTGCTGCCCGGAGATGATTGGCGGCGATCCCATTGCGATAAAAGCGCCGCACGGTTCTTCGCCTGTGCGAATGCAGGCTCGGCGTGGTACAGGAAGCGGTCTCGGACATCAGCCGCAGCTGCTGCTGGCTCCTCATAGCCCCACCACTTGTCCTCGCGATCGCCTTCAGGGCCGAGGCGTCCGAGGCGTGCCCGCAGCCAGCAAACCTCTTCTCTCACAGCGCCGTCTCGCCCTGGCTCGCCGGCTTTGCCCCGTCGGCCCCACCAGTCGTCAAACATCACGTCGATTTCGCGGACGTATATGCCCAGGTTGACGGTGAACTTTCCGCCCGATTGGCTGCCTTGAAACCCAATTACGTGAACAAGTCCGGGCTCAGGCTCGCGGTTGAAGGTCACTCCAAATCGCTTGAAGCCGGCATCTCTGAGATCGGGTGCCAGCGTCCGGATTACGGTTGAAAGCTACGAAGGACTCGGCATTTACTCGTTTGGAAATGGAAGCAACAGGGTCTCCTCGGTTGGCCGAGCCTTCCGGCGTTGCCCTTGCCGGACCGCAGCTCGTGTCCGCCGCTGGCGAACCCGGCGAGCGCGTGGCGGACGCATTCGAGGTCGCCAGTGACTTCGTCCAGCAGGCGTGTATCGAACAATGGAGCTCGGCTCTTGAACTTCCATTAGATGCACCCATCGGTGGACAATCTCCCGTTCCCACGACTGCTCAGTGAACTCGTCGCTGATGCGGGGCGCTATAACTGCGATTGTCAGCTGAGCCTCGGCGATCGGCCCTCCATGCTCTAACGGCATGTTGTCGTCACGGGTCAACAGCATCGTGTCTGTCCACGACCCAACCGTCGCAATGAGGTCGGGATCGTCGCTGCCTGCCAATTGCGTGTTCTTTAACGCCACTGCCTGTTTCCCCCTGCCTCTCAACTCATTCGCAAGTCGTGGCCACATGTCTTCATCGAGCACCATGAAGTGGCCCACGAATGACTAAGCGGCGGCTTCTAGTTCTTGCACGGCGTCCATCCAGCGGACGGCATCCTCGATTTGGCGCTTGTGCAGGCCGTAATCCCCTCGAAGGACTCTCAAACCGTCCTGGTTCCGAGCTAAGGCAGCGACTCGCTCGGCCGAAACCCTCGTTCCCCTTATGGTTGGCCGTCCACTGAGACGATCTGGGTTTACCTCGATTGACTCGACGTCCGGAACCAGTAGGATCGCCCAACCACCTCGATGCAGTAGACCCTGGACGCGAACCAAATCTCCAAGCGTCGGCTCAATAAACTGCTGCCCCCCGGTTCCCCTTGATATGTCCAGAGGCAAGCCACCCTCTTTCACGACAATCGACTCGCGCCCGGCCCTTGCTCCGGTTAGGTTCATCGACGTAGTCCAAAGATCGGCGGCTGACAGCGGCCAATCCCCGTACTTCGTCCGAAGGTTTTGGATCGCACGGCGGATGTCGTCATGCCTGGCGTAGCGGTCTAGCAATTCATGCACGACGATTGCTTCGGCGACGTCTTGAAAACTGTAGATGCGGGGCGAGGTATCTGACCATGACGATCGAATGTAGCCGCGCCGCGCCCACTGTCCGATCTTGTCGCCGGAGACCCCGGCTAACCAGCCAGCCTCGCGGGCAAGGTAGCGCCCTCGGGGCTTCCAAGGGTTGCCATTCGAGTCCATGGCAGCCAGCCTAGCCGAATGGGTGTTTGCTTCGATCCAGTGCACCCGTATCGAGAGCGCGCGGGGCGAGACGGCTAACGATAGGCTCGCCTGGATTGGCCGAGCGGCTGGAGCCCTCGGCCGGGATCGGGTTCAGGCAGGCCCGCCGCGAATAGACTGAAATGACATCGTTGGACGTCAGACCGATCGCGCTCGTCATCACGGCTGCTGCCCAAACGTGTCTACTGGTCGCGGTCGAGATCGGTTTCCGACGCGGGCTTGGCCCAGAAACCACCAGGCAGATGGCTCACGTTGTAGGCGCGGCCTCGGTCGCCGTGCTGCCGCTCTTTCTCCGGCTCTCTGAGCTGATCGTCCTCGCGGCCTTTTTCACGGCGATCCTGGCGTGGACCCGCGCGCGCCATCTTCTGAGCAGCGTCCACGGCGTTGAGCGGGTAACCGTGGGTGCGCTCATCTTCCCAGCCGCTTTGCTGCTGGCGGTGATGCTCGGGTGGAACCATCCTGGAGCAATCGCATATGCAGCGCTCGTGTTGGGTCTCGCGGACCCCGCCGCAGCTCTGGTCGGCAAGCGGGGACAGGGTGTCAGTTGGTCGGTCATCGGCGGGCACAAGACCCTCGCTGGAAGTCTGGCTTTCGCCGCCGTGACGGCTGGCATCGGTCTCCTGATGGGCTTGGGAACAGGTGACGTTCGAATTCTTGCCGCAGTTGGCGCCGCTTTGGTGCTCGCCCTGGTCGAGGGCAGCCTGGGCTACGGACTGGACAACCTTCCCGTGCCCGCGGTCGGCAGCTTGCTGGGGATCTCGATGCTCGGCCTCTAGGCCCGCCGCTTGACCCCCCACGCATGCATGAGCCGGTCGACTCCAACATGCAGCGCGAGCCCGGCGGAAAAGGCCAGGCTCGTCTCCAGGCCGCTCGGCTTATAGAAGAACCTGAGCGCGACGAGGCAGCCGGCCACCGAGTCCGACTGGTCGACGAGGTACTGGAGCCACGCCCACTTATCGGTTGTCCCCGCAGGAGCGATGTCAAGCCGACGCTTGACGAAGCTGTTGGGAAGTTCCGCCAGGCAGTACCCGAGCCCCAGCGTAGAACCGAGCAGCCAGGGATTGGTCCGGTCGTAGTCGAATGGCGACAAAGCTCGCAAGCGCGCGCTGTGTCGCGCGGCCACTGCCTGTCCGCTGGCAACTAGCGCCGAGAGCATGGTCATGACGATCACTCCGCGCCAGGTCTTGCGTGTGCCGAGCACCGGTTTTCCGCGCCATTGCAGCCCCCGATCTATGGGGACCGCGAGGCCGGCGAGTAGCCCGGTCTTCAAGACAATGACCTGGCCGAGGCCTGCCAAAAGGACTGGGGTGACGATCCAAGCAACACGACCGGCGTGCCTGCTCAACGGCGATCGAGCGCGCGGCGCAGACGGAACACCATCGCGACGAAAAGCAAGAACCCCGTCCATCCAATCAGCTCACCACGTCGGGAGGGCGGCGTCTGGACGGTCACTTTGGGAGACTCCTCTGGGAACGTCGATACAAGAGGAGCATCCCAACCAGCTGCAACGGAGCGACAAATGGGGCTGCCAACCTCACAGCAAGGCGCGTGCCCGCAGCACCGAAAGGAGCCATTGCTGCCGTGAACAGCGCCATCTGTGCGATACCAAACGGCCGCGCCCAAGGAGGTTCGTCTGCGTAGATCCGCGCGTACGGGATTCGTCGCAAAGCAGCGACCATCAGCGCATAGCGCGCCAGCGGGGCAGCCATACAGTAGCCAGGGAGTCCGCCCCACGTCGCAGCTGAGAAGGCAGCTGTCAGGGTGAGCCAGGAGTCACTTTCCAGATCGAGCAGCGCGCCGAGCTCGCTCGTCGCGCCGAGCCGTCGCGCGATCGGTCCGTCGAGCCAATCGCAAACGATGGATCCATAGACCAGCGAACCCCAGCCAAGCCACCCCGCAACGCCGTTCCTGCGACGAACGCCTGAAACAAGGAGGCCGACGAGCACCGCGGACGCAACGCCACGACTGAGAGTCATCGCGTCCACCACCGTCAGCCTTGCATTCTTCCGCGCGGCCGCAATGCCGACCAGGGATTGTTGAACCAGCGTGGCGAGCACTGAACCGGCCGCGAAACGCGCGCCTGCCCTACTTCCGTGGCTGCGACGCATGGCCAGGGCCGGCGCTGCTGAGGCGGCCAGCAACCCAACGCTGATCACCGCCAGCCGGCCGGGCGTCGGCACCGATGTCTGCGGCTAGCTTGGCGTCGGTGATCCGACAGCCGGATGCAATCCCGCCTGTCGCAGGCGCAAGTAGAACGCCAGCGTGGTCAGCGGGACGAACAGCAAGACCGTAAAGGCGTAGTACGGATTTCTCGGCAGTCCGAGGAGGATGAACGCCGACACAGCCAGCGCCGCAACTACGAGAGCGCCCGACAGGCAGATTGCCACGATCCAGGAGTTACGCCGCTCTGTGGCGGCCACGATAAGGCCCACGACTCCGGCTGCAGCTGTGAAAAGAAAACCAAGGATGCCTCCGCCGATCGACATCAAGCCGAACACCAGGTCTGCGGTGTTCTGGGGACCGGTTGTGCTTGCCGTCGGTGCGGGCACCATTGAGAACTCCAAATACGCGCCCACCTGGGCGATCAAGAGCGCCAAGCAGGCCAGCACCGACAGCCACAGAACCACGGATCGCACGATCGCAAACATGGTGAGTCTTCCGTGGCGTAATGTCCACCCCGCAACCTCCGCTATCGGTTACCTTTGGCTGTATTCGCTGAGTGCCGCTGAGTGCCGCAACATCGGCGGCTTGAGGATGCACCTGGCCAGCACTGTGAGGCCCGGCTGCAAGTGCGGAAGTTCCCACCATTCCTGATTCCTCGCTCTGGGGTCAAATGACCCATTGTCATCCACCGCTAATTGGTGTATGTCAATTTGACACGAGCAAGAGTCAATTTCTGGGGGTGGAGAGCATTGCTGGAGTTCATGTCGCCCGCAGGCAACGGAGGTCAGTCCTACTTCGTTGGATACTCGTCTCTAGTCTCGCTCTGACACTGTCTATCCAGGCTCCTGTACCTGTTGGGGCTAGTGGAGTGAACATCAGTGGTGGCGGCTCGACGGACACCATGACGCGATTTGCGCTAGGGATTCACGACGGAAGGGGCCATTTCGAGTGCCTCATGCCTGCATTAATGACCGTGGAGGCAACGGTCACGTCGGCCAGCGTGACCGGGACCGGTAGAGCCACGTTTTCAGGTACGGCCGTCATTACTCTCGCCAAAGGCAATCCATTCGGGCTGCCTGCGGGGCCGTCACCATTCGGGAGAGTGCCGTTCACTGCTTCGGTTATCGCCGGCGGACCGGGGATCGGGCTCGAAGATCTCAATTTCCCCACTTTCACCCCCCAATGGACGTCCCGGGTACGGTCGAACACGGCCACATCGGCATCGGATCCTGACAGTCAGTCACAAAGGAGGCATGATGACAAAGGTACGCAAAGGAAGTAGCGTCCACATGGACCGCAGAAATTTCATCAAGACCGCCGGAGCCGGAGCTCTGGGCGTTGCGTCGCTATCTTGGCTCGCTACAGCCAAGGATGTGTTCGCCGCCAGCGGCAACCAACATGTGTATGTCTTCGTCTCGTTCAGTCAGGTGCCGGCGGCAATCAACGGCGTGCTGCATCGGGTAGGGATGCAGGGCGCAGGGACATTCGATCCTGCCGCCCGTTGGGTCAAAGGCGGCGGTAGCTTCGTGCATTTCGACCAGAACGCTTCGCTTCCGAAGCCTTTAATCGCCACCGGCTTTTGGGAGCCGACGGCTTTTGTTTCGTATGACACGCGAGGCCTGGGCAGCTACGGCACGATCCAACCGGGAATTCTGACCATGAAAATCGACTTGCAGCCCATTGGAGGCGCCGTGCATCACGACGTAACCCTCGAGCTGGTCTGTAACGTGGGCGCCGTCCCCCTCCTGACCGGCGAAGAGGAGGGATGGAACATGGAGGTCCCCGGCTTCGCGACATTCCATCCGCTCAATCCCCCGCTTGGTATCACGCACCTCAGCATCGGCGGCGTCGCGATCGATCGAGGAGCCTGATCGCGTAAAGAGGCGAACCACCCCGATTTGGGCGAGATACGGCGACGGCCGTGATCACCCGGCGTCAGTTCCTCGCCAAAACGGCCGCGGGAGGGGCGCTCATGCTCCTCCCGCAACTTTCGCCCGCTCAAAGGCCGCGCTGCTGACGGCCGCCGAGGCGGCGGCCAGAACCGGCGACAGTATCGTCTTGCGCTGGAATCAGGCAGCGTTACAGGGCGTTCGCGGTTCGAAGCTCGGCTCGCCCACGGTCGCCCGCGCTCTCGCCATCCTTCACACCTGCGCCTACGAAGCATGGGCCGCCTGCGGACGTGGTTCAGACCTTCTATTCAGCAGCCGGCCAGTGGAGTAACGCCGTCACTGGTGTGTCGGTTCTTGTCGAGTCAGAACAGGACATGACTCTTGCCAAGCAGCTGGCTGCCGAATACGGCGATTGGGCGATTGGCCACGCACGAGCCGAGTATTGTGCTCGACAGCAATCGCAACGCCGGAGTCGGTGTCGAACTCGACGGTTTCCAGGATCCACGTGCTCGACTCTACCTGGCGGAAGTCGGAACTGATCTGGCCGGAGTCGGTGGCCTCAAGTCACTGTCGAGGCACGTTGGCGAAATCAAACGACTGTACGTCCGCCCTGCGTTCCGAGG
>Ga0099829_10001629_pt1 | contig 12545 bp, 7 predicted proteins | sample CZO8metaG_3_FD_79336 | JGI IMG/M metagenome (GOLD analysis project Ga0099829, IMG submission 79336) | Vadose zone soil microbial communities from the Eel River Critical Zone Observatory, Northern California, USA - CZOApr15con2H2.8 metaG | ecosystem: Environmental > Terrestrial > Soil > Vadose...
CATTCCACTCAGTCTCGTAAACCCTCAGTCTGCTCTCACGCTGGCTGGGAGCCTCGGTGTTGGTGGAACGTTGCTCTCACTGCTCCTTGGAGGTCTAGGGGGTGGCATCGGAATCATGCTTGGTCAGAGTATTGGCAAGACGATACGCACCTTGGAAAGGTAGGGAAGAAAGTATGTCAAAGATGTTTCTCCAACGGCTGTTGCTCATTCTCGGAGTGGTCGGATTGCTCGTTGTCCTCATTGATCTGGGGATTTCGATCGCCGCGACCTACCCCGGCACGACTCCAGCGCGGGTAGACCGGGTGACGGCCGGTCCCTATCACCTGACAGTCGATTTGTATAGCAACCCTGCGAACGCGGGCTACGCCTTAGCGTTTGCGGTTGCGCCAACGCAGGCGGTCAATGGGTCACTGACCTATCGTGCCTTTTCTCTTCCCGGCAAAGGGGTCGATGCGACACCGATACGAGCAACGTTTCACACCGATCCGAACGTACGCAATGGCATACAGGGCGCGGCAGAGATTACGGTCAGGGGCCCATGGACGTTACAGGTCACGGCAAATGGCTCGGAAGGACAGGGAGTGGCGAACATCCCGATTACGGCTGTGGCCCTGCCAGCCATTCCCGTCTGGCTCGGCTGGCTCATCGGCTTCGTTCCTTTCTATGTGTTGTGTGTGTTCTTTGTGATGCAACTGCCTCATTCCAGGAAGCCAGAGCCAGCTGTGGTTGCGAAGAGCAGTCTTTGACAGCCTGGAATATCCATTCACGCCAGCAGTGACGACAGAGGAGAGCACATGCAACCACAAGAACTCGCACCCACGCTCGAGCTCCAGCCACGGGGACTGACGGAGAGCGAGGTCGCAGCACGACGCTCACAAGGCCTCGTCAATGTTCTCCCTGTGAAGACCAGCCGCACCTATCTGCAGATTCTTTGCGAAAACGTCTTTACCGTGATCAATGATATCCTGTTTGCACTGGCCCTGGCCCTGGTGCTGCTGGGCCAGGTCAGCGATGCCGTGGTGTCAGTGTGACCCAGGAGGTGCGGGCCAAGCGCCTGCTCGATCAGATTGCGCTGCTCAATCGACCCACGACCACGGTCATCCGCGATGGGCGGCAACGCACGATTGATGCGCAGGAGGTGGTGGTGGGCGATGTGCTGCAGGTGCGTCCAGGAGATCAGATCGTGGTGGATGGGCCTATCCTGCAGACGCACCGACTCGACGTCAACGAGTCCTTGCTGACCGGGGCGTCCGATCTGGTGGCGAAGCAGCAGAGGGATCGCCTGTACTCGGGCAGCTTTTGCGTAAACGGCAGTGCGCTGTACCAGGCCGAGAAGGTCGGGAGGCAGAGTGTCGCGTACGAGCTGACGGCAGGAGCACGGGCTTTTCGTCGTATCTACACTCCCCTGCAGCGTAATATCAACCTCGTGATTCGCGTGATGCTGCTATTGGCTCTCTTTTTCGAGCTGCTGTTGTTGCTCGGCGCCCTGGCCAACCAGCTGCCTACCGTCGAAACGTTCAAGATGGCGGTCGTCATCATCGGGCTGGTGCCCAACGGCTTGTTTCTGGCGATCAGCGTGGCCTACGCGCTGGGGGCAGTGCGTGTCGCTGGCCAGGGCGCGCTGCTCCAGCGGGCAAATTCTGTGGAGTCGCTCAACCATGTCGATGTGCTCTGTATGGATAAGACCGGCACGTTGACCACCAATGCGTTGCGGCTTGCACGCCTGCATCCACTCAGTAGTGAGGAGAGCGAGCTACGGCGGTTGCTTGGTGACTATGTGGCGAGCGGCTCGGTTGGAAACACAACGAGCGCGGCGATAGGAACGGCGTGTCCGGGCCAGGCACGTCACGTGCGAGAGGAAGTGCCGTTCTCTTCCGCCTATAAATGGAGCGGCCTGGTCATGGATGATGAGGCCATGCAGGGAACCTATATCCTCGGTGCGGTCGAGATACTCGCGCCGGCTTTGCATGCAGGGAGCGAGCTGCCGGCGATCGTTGAGCGGGAGTCCATGCAGGGGCTGCGCGTGTTGCTCTTTACCTCTTTCCCGGAACGAGTGGCGCTGCGTAATGCCGCTGACACCCCTACCTTGCCGCAGGGACTGATGCCCCTTGGCCTCATCAGCTTGAGCGACGAACTGCGCCCCCAGGCGCGCGAGACGCTCAGGCAATTGGGCGAAGCTGGGATCCAGTTCAAGGTGATCTCTGGGGATAATCCGCAAACGGTGACCGCATTGGTCAAGCAGATGGGCTTGAGCAACGACATCCGTGCGGTCTCAGGGCTGGACCTGGCGACCATGGACGCCGAGCACTTTGCGGCGACGGCCGCGGACGCCACCGTTTTTGGACGCATCACGCCACAGCAGAAGGAGCGATTGGTCGAGGTCCTGCATAAGCAAGGGCATTATGTCGCGATGATCGGCGATGGCGTGAACGATGTCCTCTCGCTGAAAAAAGCGGACCTGGGCATCGCCATGCAGAGTGGCAGCCAGGCCACGCGCAGCGTGGCGGATATCGTGCTGCTGGGCGACTCCTTTGTCAGCTTGCCCTCTGCCTTCCGCGAGGGGCGACGCATTCGTAACGGCATGCAAGACATTTTCAAACTGTTCCTGACGCGTGTCTTCTACTTTGTCGTCCTGATGGTTGGAACCGCAGTCGTGGGAGGATTTCCATTTGACCCAAAGCAGTCATCGATCCTGGTGCTTCTCACGGTCGGTCTCCCCAGCTTTATGCTGGCGGCGTGGGCGCAGCCGCGGCCCCTGGAGAAAGATGCGCGACGTTCGCTCTGGCACTTCGTCCTGCCTGCGGCGAGCACGCTTGGCGTGGTAGGGCTCCTCTTGTACTTTAGCCACTATGTGCTCGCTGATTCCCAGGTGCTGTTTCATCCCGTCTCGGCTGCGGTGGAGGCCAGGCAGGCACAGGATGCGCAGACCGCTCTGACCATCTTTGCCACATTTTCTGGCATCGCACTCATCCTCTTCGTAGAGCCGCCGACGCCATTCTGGGCAGGTGGCAATGAACTGCGTGGCGATACACGCATCTTCTACCTGGTCCTGGCGATGTGTCTCGCATCGGTGCTCTTGATCACTGTCCCGCCGTTGCGCTCGTTGTTCGACCTGGTGCAGCTGGATGGGGTGGACTACCTGCTGATAGCCGTGTGTGTGGTGATCTGGCTATTTGTCGTGTGTTGGGTCTGGCGGGCACGCATCCTGGAGAGATTCCTGGCCTTGGATAGAATATACTAAGGGAGGTTTTCACTTTTTCTGAATTGCAATAAAACAGGCCCATTTCAAGCTGGCATTCCGCTTCCATAAGAGAAGGGAGGAGTTATGTATCCAGACAAGCAACCCGATAGATCACATGAGATTACAGCGCAATCGGAAGCACACCTATCCAACAAGAGCACAGGCCACTCGAAGCATCCTCTCAATGTGAGGGAATTGCTGGGATATATGCAGCAGGCTCTCGGCGGTGCAACCATCATCGGTCTCACCATCGTCACGATTGTACTCTGGTTCCTGTTTCGACCAGCGGGTCAACCAACGAGCAGGTATCTGGGCGAGATACTGGGCACGACAGCCATTGTCCTCTTTGCGTGTTCGCTCCTGTTAGCGACGAAAGCCCCCTTTCTGGAACGCTTCTTCGGGGGTCTCGACCGCATGTACGTCTGGCATCGCTGGAGTGCGATAGCAGGAGTGGCGCTGCTCTTCCCTCACTATCTCCTGGTCACATCGGTGAACAATACGATCAAGAGTACCCTGGGCAACGCCCTTGGGTTCGTAGCTCTGTTCGGGCTGGTGCTCCTGCTGCTGTGGGCAATTGTTCCAAGATTACCTGCGGTGGGTCGTCACATACGCCCAAACTACCAGCGGTGGTTTACACTCCATAGGTTGACAGGCCTGTTTGTCATAGTTGCGCTGATTCACGGTATCCTGGTGGATCCGGTGTTGCGGCAAGCACCCGTTCTGCTGGTCTGGTATATAGCTGTGGCAACGATTGGCACGGCTGCCTATCTGTACCAGGAGCTGCTCCATCCCTTCATCAGGCGTCTGTGGCAATACAACTATACTGTTGAAGCGGTCAACCGCCTGAACCAGAAGACAGTAGAGGTTATCCTCACTCCTGTCGCCCAACCCGTGTCGTTTGTCGCAGGGCAGTTTCTCTTTGTGCGCTTTGGGGGAGGGCTTGGCTGGGAGCGACATCCATTCACTGTCAGTAGTGCTCCACAGGAAGCCTCCCTGCGCCTCTCGATCAAGGAACTGGGGGATGCTACGCAACGGCTGATCGAGACGCTGCACTCAGGGATTCCGGCGCGTGTAGGCATAGCATTCGGGATGTTCGACTACCGCAGAGGGGGTTCCCAGCAAGTGTGGATTGCCGGCGGCATCGGCATCACCCCATTTCGGAGTTGGATCCATGCCTTTCCCCCGGAGCAGCCGTTGGCGTTCGACATCGACCTCTACTACACGGTACACAACGAAGACGAGGCGCTGTTTCTCGACGAAATCAGCACAGCAGCAACACATTACCCGACGTTCCATCCTCACATCACCTACTCAAAACGTGAGGGACCTCTCACGATGGAGCAAATTGTTTCGAGTAGTCGTAGCCCACTTTCAAAGAAAGAAGTCTACATGTGTGGCCCAGAGAGTCTGATACAACATTTCCGGCGAGCATTTCGAAGGCAAGGAGTGCCATTACATCACATCCACTATGAATACTTCAACTTTCGCTAGTATGGGCATCAATGACTTACATCTTTTTAACGCTTCATTATGGGTCACAGAGTACCGGACCCTTGTGGAGGCAGAAGCCAACCCTCGTCACTTCATTGAAGAAGTCTATACTACCAAAAGGCTTCATTTGAGTTTGGGCTAGGTGCCACCAGCAGAGTTTGAGGTGGCCTGTACTCAATGAATCCTATTTTACCTCTGAGCGCTTCTCAAGCCAGATGAAAGCAAAAGGGAAAGGACACGTGTCCTTTCCCGATCGCTGTCTATTTCAGCCTGCATTGGCTCTACAGGGCGCATCAGCTGCACCGCGTTTAAACGCCCTTAAATGGGGTTGCAAATGTGTCCTTTCAGTGTATCTTATAAATATCCGAATGCTAGGGCTAAACATTGTGAGTCATATCAACCGCTGCAAGTTGCCAGGTATGTTCTGTAAACGAATTGTGGGACACTTCTCTCTTATGTACAAGCATCCGACAAAGCGTAGTCAATTGCTTCGTCATGCGTAAACGCAGTACCTATGGCCCACTCCTCTCCAAAGTTCGCCTCGTCGAGCGCGGTTTTTGCCGTAGCAACCGTCTGCTCAAACGCTTCGCGCTCAGCCAGTGGTAGTGGTGTCCGGGCCTGTTCGCGCAAAGTCACCGCTGCCGCACACAGGTGTGTGGCCTGGGCATAGTGCTCTTCGGCACAGAGGGTGGCTGCAAGGCCCTCCTGGCACCAGGCGACGTAGGCGGGACTGCGAAGCTGGCGGTAGAGCGTCAGGCTTTCCCGGTAGCGTGCTTTGGCGAGCGGATAGTTCTGCAGCTGTTGAGCCACATGCCCCAGCATGGTCGTGACATCGGCCATTCCCCACGGCATTTCGAGAGTTTGTACACGCCAGGGCTTCTTCCAACAGGGTGGTGGCGCGCGCATAGTCTCCCTGCATCAGCGCGCTCTCCGCAAGATGCATCAGGGCACGACCTTTGCTCTCGCTATTCCCTGACAGACGGGCATGCTTCTCCTCTTCGGTGAAATAGGTCGAAGCCTCCTCGCTCTTTCCTCGAAGGAATGCGACCTGGCCCAGCAGATCGTATGCATTGCTCAGGCTCCTGTGGTCTTCCACCTGCTGGGTCTGGCGTAAGGCTTCTTGGGCTACCTCTGCCGCACGCTCGAGCTTCCCACGGCTCAACAGGATTTGCCCCAGGCCGAAAAGGAAGTCCACCCTGAGTGCCGTTGGGGCAGCGCGCTCTCTCGCCTGCCGGTCCAGAGTCAGCATGCGTTCTGTCCACAGCTCTGCCTCGCTCACCTGACCGGACATATACCACAGTCGCGAGAAGCAGGCCAGCTGCAGCCCGAGTTCCACGTCCCGCTTGTGCTCAACCCATTGCAATGCCGCGCGTGAATTTGGCAATTCCTGCATGAGTTGTGCGTCGCGCGTGCCTTGTCCCGGCCCAAAGAGCACAGACGTCCTTGCCACCTGGGCATAATAGGCAGCGTGTCGAGACCGACATACTGCCTCTTCGCCCGCCGCACGCAAACGTTCCAGCGCGTATTCGTGCAGCATGTCCAGCATGGTGAACCGTGTGACGCCATCGGCTGCCATCTCCGCCTGGACGAGGCTTGCATCTACCAGGGCGGCAAGGGTCGCGCTGGCCGAACGCCCGGCGATTGCCTGCTCATCCCAGCACACGGCCTCTGCTGCCTCAAGCGTCCACCCTCCCACAAAAACACTGAGCGCACGAAAACAGCGTTGCTGGGCCTCTGTGAGCAGCTCATAACTCCAGGCAATGGCATCTTCCATGGTCTGCTGGCGTGCTGGGAGATCTCGGGCGCCATCTCGCAGGAGTGCCAGGCGCTTCGTCAGCCGTTCAAGCAACTCGGCTAAGGAGAACACCTTGACATGCACTGCTGCCAACTCAATGGCCAACGGAAGCCGGTCCACTTGCTCGCAGATCGCCTGCACCAGTTCTGTCGCATAGGTTCCTCCTGGGCGCAGCGCTTGTGCTCGCTCACCAAAGAGGCGGATCGCGTCATCGAGCGCCAGGGGACCCAGCGGAAGTTCCTGCTCACCGCGCACGTGCAAGGGCCTACGGCTCGTCACCAGGACGGTCAAACGCGGGCAGCTTGCCAGCAGATCCGCGACGAAGGCCGCTGCCTCCAGCACCTGCTCGAAATTGTCGAGGACCAGGAGGAAGTGCCTGGGCCGCAAGTAGGCGCGGATCTGCGCAGGGAGTGGAGCATCTCCCTGCTCACGCAACTGGAGCTCCTGGGCGATGCTTCCTGGCACGAGCGCGGCATCACGCACCGAGGCCAGTGCCACCCAGGCCATCGCATCGGCATAGGTGTCGGGAAGTTCCTGTGCCACCTGCAGTGCGAGCCGCGTCTTGCCAACACCGCTTGGCCCGGTCACAGTCAGCAGGCGCCTGTGGTCGCGAAGGATAAAGGCGAGCGCACGATTGAGCTTGTTCACGCCCAACCAGCGAGGTAGGGGGAACAGGGAGCAGAAACGAAGAAAGGTCGGCAGCGGAAGCAGGAGTCTCCGGCCGTGCGGCAGCCCAAAGTCTGGCACGTTGATGTGAGGACAGTGAGAGTGCCTCCGTTAAGAGTTCTAGCGTGTCGTTGCGCGGTGTCCGATTGATGCCACGCTCCAGGTCGCTAATGGCACGAGCACTGAGTTGGGCGCGGGTTGCCAGCGCCTCCTGCGAGAGACCTGCTGCCTGGCGATACCGTTTCAGCAGTGTCGCGAAACGGGTAGTTTCTGTCATAGGGTGGCTCCTGAGTCGTTCTCTCTTCGTGTGCTCGCTCCTCAACGTTGTTCTCTCATCATAGCACATCCTGTATCCGGACGGGAAAGCTGTGAGTGAACATGTGCCTCTTCTTCGTGGTGGAAGTGGCGGGAAGCGGATATCCTTGTCTCTAGAAGATCTCATGAGACGATCTAAGAGCAGATGTCAATGCATCAGGAGGTTACGTATGAAAACGATTGGGGTGTTAGGTGGGCTTGGCCCCCAGGCCACCATGGATTTTGAGGCGCGTCTTCATGCCGTTTCGCAACAACTCATTGCCCCCAATGCGAACACCGGCTATCCACCGATGCTGGTGTATTATTATCGCCACGCACCGTTCCTCATGCAGGACGAACACATGCCAGTGTTGCCACTGCAAGCGGATCCGCGCCTTTCGGAAGCCGTGAAAAAGCTGGGAGCTTGCGCTGATTTCCTGGTCATTGCTTCCAATGGTATGCACATGGTACAAGAGGCTCTTGAGCAGGCCTCAGGTCTCAAAGTCCTGAGCATGATCGAGGTGACGCTCGGCGAGGTGCATAGACGAGGATGGAACAAGGTCGGGGTAGTGACCATGGGCCCACCGCTGGTGTACACGATTCCTTTAGAAAAGCAAGGAATTGCATACGCAAGCATCTCCCAAGCACTGGCTGGGGGACTCAACCAGGCCATTCTCAAGTTCCAAGCTGGACAGGAAGATGCCACCGATCGCACAATCACGCACAAGGCGATTCTGGCGTTAAGAAACCAGGGCGTCGATGGCATTATCCTGGGCTGTACCGAAATCCCCCTGCTCCTGCAAGGGGAGGCTGACCTGCCCGATTTGCTCAATCCGTCTCAATTGCTGGCAGAAGCGGCGGTCAGGTATGCGCTCGAGTGACGGCGAGCACCCTGTTTAACACTCGCTGTGCCCGCAGTTATAGCACTTGCGGCACCCCTCCTCGTACACCATCGTATTGCAGCCGCACTGCGAGCAGAGATTGCCCGTCGTCTGTAAACGACTCAGGCTGACCGGCGCCACCGGGTCGTCATGCCCATTGTTGCTGCTCTTCTCCGGTATCGCAGGAGCGGCGGTTTGCCTGGCGGACTCCTCCGCCTCCAGCGTCTCCAGGTGCTGCTCCAGCGCTCGCGCCACCGCGTCAGGCAGCGAACGTACCTGCTGCATCCCGAAGCCGACAGAGCGGCTGCCGCCAATGCTGCGCAGTTCATCAGCGATCTCGCGTACGCGATCCATCTGCGAGAGCGGGCTGAGAATGCGCAGGTTGAGCGAGATCAGGCGGCCCAACGCCTCCGCCAGCGCAGCGATATCACTGCCTGCCTTGCCCACGTTCACAAACACCTCCAATGGCCCATGCTCGTCACTGTTGATGGTGACATTGATCTTCCCCTCCGGCGCAATCACCCGGCGCGTATAGCCCTGTACCACATCCGGGCGAGGTTTGACGCCCTGCTTGATCGAAGTCACCGGTTCCATCACCACCGCCTGCTGCGCCGCTGCCGCCTTCCTCTCATCCTCTACACGCGTCAGTACCGCGTCGCGCGACCCATCCCGGTAGTAGGTAATGCCCTTACAGCCCATCTCATACGCCAGGCGATAGAGTGTTTGCACCTCCTTGACGGTATGGCTGTTCGGCGCGTTCACCGTCTTGCTGATACTCGAATCGGTGTAACGCTGCACAGATGCCTGCACCCGCACGTGCTCCTCCGGCGTCAGATCGTTGGAGGCGACGAAGTAACCCGGTGTTGACTCGTTAGGATGCTCGTCGCGCCAGGCCTGCAGTAGCGGGTGATATAGGATATGCTCGCCCGTGCGGTCGCGGCGCACCATGGCGAAATCATACACCGGCTCGATGCCCGAACTGACCCCGGCCAACAGGCTCGTCGTGCCCGTTGGCGCCTGCGTCAGCAGGACAGCATTGCGAATGCCCTGCTTTTTGATCTTCTCCTGTACCGCCTTCGGCAGCCGCTTGATGAAGCGCCCCTGCATATACTTGTCCTGCTCGAACCTGGGGAATGACCCTTTCTCCGCCGCGATATCCGCCGAAGCCTCGTAAGCCGCGTCACGAATCGTGGTGTAGATGCGCTCGATAATGGGAATAGATGCCTCGCTGCCATATGCGACCTTCATCTTGATCAGCGCGTCGGCCAGCCCCATCGTTCCCAACCCGGTGCGGCGCGTGCCAAGCTGTGCCTCCTCATTCTCCTTGATGAAGTACTCGTTGGCATCAACCACGTTATCCAGGAAGCGCATCGCCACCTTGCTGCGATCCGCGAGTCGCTCCCAATCCATTTGCCCGTTTTCTACGAATGCTGATAAATTTAATGCTCCTAAGTTACAAACTCCAAAAGGCGGAAGGCCTTGCTCCCCGCATGGATTTACGCATCGGATATCCTCATAATACCAGGTGTTTGACTCCTTGTTATACCGGTCTATAAACACCATCCCTGGCTCCGCCGACTCCCACGCCGAAGTGCAGATCAGGTCCCACAGGTCGCATGCGCGTATCGTCTTCTTCACCTCGCCCTGCCAGGTGAGATTCCAGTCAGTATCATCCTTCACCGCCTGCATGAACTTATCGGAGATGCAGACCGAGAGGTTGGCATGCTCGATCTTGCCGGGTGTGCGCTTGACGGTGATGAACTCTTCTATGTCGGGATGCGTGTCATCGAGCATGAGCATTAACGCGCCGCGACGAGAATTGGATGTGTAGATACCCCCACCTGATAGCAAGTGAACACCATCCACCTCAAAATCGTAGACATCCGAGGGGCCAAGCGGAGTAATAGAGATAATCGCGTCGGGGAGCACGCCCAGAAGGGTATCGAGACGCTCGACCATAGCCACACCACCAGCTGCGAGGACTCGCTCACGCACTCTCATCAGGGCATAATGGGATACGCGCTCCTTGGTCGAATCAAACAGCCTCTGGTAGTAGCGACCAGGGATGCCCAAGGTGTCCCAGACTTCCATCGGGTAACTGAGACGGTGACTGCGATAGCCCGGAAGCTGCTTATCCTTGTTGCCAAGAACGAATTTGCTAAAGCGCTCTTTGAACTGTGCGCCTGTCACAATCAGGCGGTGCAGTGAGAGCCAGCCATTTTTACTGCGGTCCTGTGTCGTGATGTGGGAGACGATGCCGTTTGCGATCAAGAGGAGCTGGATATCTTCCAACATCTCACGGCTCACACTGTCAAATCCATAGCCGCCTTTTCTGCCTCGGTCACTGCCGTCTGCATCGAAGTACCCTCCAAGAAAAGCACCAACTACAGTAGAAGGTGACCGGAAGATAGCCTCGGGAACGCGGACACCGGAAGCTTTTTGCTTGAGAAGCCCATTTTCCTCTAGCCATTCCACTAGAAGGCGTGAGTAGACCCTGATATTGGTACATGCGCCCCCGCCTGGGCCAACTGCTGGCTCGATAGAGAACAGCTTCCGCACCAACGAGACAAGACGGTCCCGGATATCGGGCCGTGTATTCTCGACGGCAAAAGAGATTGCCTTGTCGTCCCGCCAGGTGACTTTCTTGCCATGCATTACATATCCATCACCGTAGAAGAAACCCAGCAAATATGCCAGTTCTGGGGTGAGATGAGTGGGCAAGGTCACTTTCTCATTGAGGGTTGTGCTCATCTTGGAGCGCTTGTATGGGCTCGATGAGAGGGGTACGGGTGAAGTGTCATTCTCTGTTTTTTCACCTAAGAGCAACAGGATTTCATCGCCTTCTTCAAGCTCGCGCAGAGGAATGGTGACAATCTCACCGTTGCGCAGTACACCCATCTTATGATCTAATGTCACACGTACCTGGTAACCGCGGCTGGTTGCCACTTCGTAGAGGTCCTTGACACCGTTGCGGAAAACTGTTTTGAAAGGCCGCAAGCCTTTATGCGTCTGGGCCTGGATTGCCTCGCCATTATCCAGGCGATCAGCTAACTCCTTTGCTCGAATCAAGCCGCGATCCGTAGCAATACGCTCGTCAGGACCGAAGCACCCGCCCTGCTGAATCACGTCCCCGGTCGCCACCGAATACAATTGTGCCCATGAACAAGGCCCTGATGCCGTGCCATTCACTGTCTTGATGTACGAGCCTCTTGGCCGCAGCGTGGAGAGGTTGATGCCCACGCCACCTCCACGGGCCATGATCTCAGTCATGAGTTTGAGGTTGTCGAGGATGCCCTGGCGGCTGTCTTCGGGGCTTGGTATTACGAAACAATTGTAGTATGTTACCGCATGTCCCGACCCTGCGCCTGCGAGAATGCGGCCGCCTGGCACAAACTGGAAGTCGGAGAGCGCCTCGTAAAAACGCTTCTCCCACGTGGCCTGCAGTTCTGCGCTGGGTTCCACGGCGGCAATACCCCTTGCCACCCGTGCCCATAGTTGTTCTGGATAGTACTCTAACGGCTTGCCCGAAGGGTCCTTCAAAGAGTACCTATCCATGAAGACCTTGTAGCGAATCCCCTCCAACTGCGTCATCTTCTCAGAATCTGTGCTCTTCTGCTCCTGAGGGGTCTGCTCCTGTTGTTCCAACATACTCTCGTGCTCCTCTTGAAAAAGTCAAATAACCTGTGCTACCTGTCACCCTGTGCCGTATTTGTTGGCACCTGTCAGGTTCAGGAATCCTGTGTTTCTTTTAGCCTACCCAACACAGTATACTCAGAAAGAACGTCTTTTGCAAGGCTTTTGGCACAACATGTTGATTTTTTAATCTTTCTAACACAATATATTGATTTCGTCTCTTGTGTGATATGATATGGCTATGCTAATCGGGCGATTACAGGTATCGCCCAATATTCTGGAGGATGCATGCGCGCGGAAATACTCTCGTGTGGCACCGAGTTATTGCTGGGTCACATCACCGATACCAACGCCACTTACCTTGCCCAGAGCCTGGCCTCCTTGGGCATCGATCTCTATTTTGTCTCGCAGGTCGGCGATAACCAGGGTCGTATCGTTGAGACCTTGCGCCGTGCCTGGGAGCGATCCGACCTGATTATCATGACAGGCGGACTGGGTCCGACCGAAGATGATCTCGCACGTGAATCGATCAGCGCCCTGCTGG
>Ga0099829_10001640_pt1 | contig 12519 bp, 9 predicted proteins | sample CZO8metaG_3_FD_79336 | JGI IMG/M metagenome (GOLD analysis project Ga0099829, IMG submission 79336) | Vadose zone soil microbial communities from the Eel River Critical Zone Observatory, Northern California, USA - CZOApr15con2H2.8 metaG | ecosystem: Environmental > Terrestrial > Soil > Vadose...
AAGGACGAGGCAGCCCGGCGATTAGTGACGACGGCGAGACGGGCAGGCACCGCGGCCCCGGTCTAGCGGTACACCGCGGGCGGGAAGCCGACCTGAACGCCGAGCCCGCCGCCAGGCAGCGCGTTCGCCTGCAACCAGGCGCCATGCGCCTCGGCGATCGCGCCCACGATCGAGAGCCCGAGCCCGAGCCCTTCGTGGCGGCCGGCGCGGCCGTCGCCGTTGCGCTGGAACGGCTGGAAGAGCCTGCCGACCTCATCCGGCTGGATCAGGGGACCGGTGTTGGACACCGACAGCACCGCGTGACCGGTCCAGCTCCCCGTGGTGACCTCGACAACGCCGTGGGCCACGTTGTGGCGCACGGCGTTGTCGACGAGGTTGGCCACTAGCCGCTCGGCGAGCCGGGTGTCGCCGAGGGCGGGCGCTGGCCCGAGCCGGGCCGCGACGGTCAGGCCCCGCAACTCGGCCTCGGGCCGGCGGGCCAGCACCACCTCGTCAGTGATCGCCGCCAGGTCGACCGGCTCGCGCCGGTCCAGGCCCCGCTGGCTGCGGGCCAGCGTGAGCAGTGCCTCGATCAGCCGTTCCTGCTGTTCACCCGCGGCGAGCACCCGCTCGCCCGCCGCCTGGAGCGAGGCCACCGAACGCGCCGGGTCGGCCAGTGCCACCTCCATGACCGTCCGCAGTCGCGCCAGTGGGGTGCGAAGCTCATGGGAGGCGTTGGCGACGAACTGCCGCTGCGCCCCGAACGCCGCCTCCAGCCGGGACAGCAGCCGGTCGAAGGTGTCGCCGAGTTCCTTGAGTTCGTCGTCAGCACCGCCCATGGCGAGACGCTCGTGCAGGTTGCTGGCGGAAGCCCGCTTGGCCGCCGTCGTGATCGTCCGCAGCGGGCGCAGCACCCGGCCGGCCACCAGCCAGCCGAGCCCGATCGATGCCACGGTCATGATCGCTAGCGCGATCCCGGATTCGGTCAGCAACTGCTGCAGCTCGTTGGCTCGCTGCTGGTTGGCCAGCCGGGTGAGGTTCGTGCAATTCGAGGGCAGGCCGGCCGTGGGCAAGGGAGGCTGCGCGGCCGAACCTGGCTGCCTGGCATAGAAGCAGACCTGGGTGCTTCGCTGCGCGGTCCCGGACACGTTGGGGGTGCCGCCCTGGGCGGTCGCCATAACCGGCAACCGGTTCGAGACCAGACCATAGGTGACGGCCAGCAATCCCGCGCCGGAGAGCAGGAACAGCCCGCCGTAGACCAGCGTGAGCCGCAGCCGGACGGTACGCCGGGGCAGCCGGAGCCAGCGGCGGGGGACCCGGAACAAGCGGCGCGGCAGCCGGAACCAGCGGCGCGGCGCCCGGAACCAGCGGCGCGGCAGCCGGAACCAGCGGTGGGGCAGCCGGCGCGTCGGCGCGGGATCCGGCTGGGCCATCATGTGCTGATCCGGTAGCCAGCCTGGGCGACGGTCTCGATGACCGGCGGGTCGCCGAGCTTGCGGCGCAGCCGGCTGATCGTGACCTTCACCGAGGTGGTGAAGGGGTCGGCCATCTCGTCCCACACCCTTTCCAGCAATTCCTCCGCCGAGACCACGCGGCCCTGGGCGGCCAGCAGCAGCTCCAGCGAGCCGAACTCCTTGGGGCCCAGGTCGAGCGGCCGGCCTGCGCGGCTGACGGCGCGCCGGGCCGGGTCCAGCCGCAGGTCGCCGCGGTTCAGCACGGGCGGCAGCGCGGGCTGGGCACGCCGGAGCAGGGCCCGGATCCTGGCCACGAGCTCGGCGAACGCAAATGGTTTCGGCAGGTAGTCGTCGGCGCCGAGGCCAAGGCCCTCGACCCGGTCCTCGATGGTGGCTGCCGCGGTCAGCATGATCACCCGGCTGCGGCACGCCCGTTCCACCAGGTGGGCGCACACCTCGTCGCCGTGCATCCGGGGCAGGTCCCGGTCCAGCACGATCACGTCGTAGCTGTAGACCAGCGCGCGCTCCAGCCCGGCATCCCCATCGGGGGCAAGGTCCACTGCCATCTGCTCACGCCGCAAGCCGACGCCGATGGCCTCGGCTAGCTCGCGGTCGTCTTCGATTACCAGCACCCGCACGCGGCTGATCCTGCGCCCTCCGGCTGGGGACTCGCTGAGGGCCCACCGAGTCTCCGCTGGACGCGTCACGTGTCACGTGTCACGTGTCACGGCAAGCCTCCGCCAGGGGGAGATTGGGCCGGGTCCTGGATCGCGGTCACGGTGGTCTTGCCACCACTCTGCGTCATCTGGGCCGATACCTGGTCGCCCACCTTGACCCCGCCAATGCTGGAAACCTTGCCGGTAACCCGGGTGTCGCCGGTGACCGCGGCGACTATGGAATGCCCGGGGCCGCCGATCGTGATCGACGTGCTGGTCACAGCGGTCACCTTCCCGATTATGAACAGGTTCGCGGTCCCGCCGGGACCGCCGCTGGGAAGCGCGCCGGGCGGGCCATCGCCGACATGCTGCCCGGGAGCCAGGTAGGAAGGCTGGTGGCCAGACGCCGCAGCGGGGGCCGAGGAGCTGGAAAGATCGTCCACAACCAGTACTATCCCGGCCCCGATCGCGGCGGCGGCGAGCGTGATTATTGCCAGCGTGACCGGCCGTGCCCGCTTCCGCGGCCCGGCGCCCGGCCAGCCTCGCGGCATGGCCGACGCTGCCGGCGGGCCGCCAGGTCCGCCACCACCCGCCGAGTCGCCAGCCCGGCCCGGCGACTCGTCATCGTCAGGCCAGAGGTCGTCCGGCCACTCGCCATCTGACTGCTCACCCGGCCGCTCCTCACCCGGCCGCTCCTCGCTAGGCCGCTCGTCTCTTGCGGGCTCCCCTGTTCCTGGCTCCCCCGACCAGCGGGCGCCGTCGGGCTGCTCCTCGGCGGGCCGACCCTCGCGGGGCCGCTCGCCTCTTCCGGGCTCCCCCAGCCACCGGGCGCCGTCGGGCTGGTCCTCGCTGGGCCGACTCTCGCCGGGCCGCTCGCCTCTTCCGGGCTCCCCTGGCCACCTAGCGCCGTCGGGCTGGTCCTCGCTGAGCCGACTCTCGCTGGGCCGCTCGCCTCTTCCGGGCTCCCCCGGCCACCTAGCGCCGTCGGGCCCGGCCGGGGCTGAAGGTCGCTGCGACATGGATGCTTCCCCTGCCTCCCATGGTCACCGTCTTTGGACTGGGCACCGCGGCGCCGACCCGCATGGCGCGGCGAGGTCCGCCCGCCGGTTTCATGATCACGGAATATCCCCGTCACATACGGCCGGGAATGTTCCGTGATCATGAAACTGCAGCACGGGCCACGGGCCGGGATCACACCCCGGCCGGTGCCGGGTGCCCAGCGCATCCAGGCTGCCTCGCCCCGGGTTGCATCACGGTTACACCAGACCGGCACCCGGGCCGATCCTGAACGACGACCCCGGGCCGACCCTGAACGACGACCCCGGGCCGACCCTGGACGACGACCCCGGAACTTCCCGCCCAGTACAGCCGCGAGCGATGCTCGCCGGCCGGCGGATGGAGCCGTGCGGATGTAACCGTGCTGCAACCGTCTGCCGCATACACCTAGCTCCAGCACGCCGGCCAGCCGAGCCGAGCGGATGAACCAGATCGCTGTCAGGAGCGCAGACCATGTTCTTCATCACCTACCTGTGGCGGGAACTGCGCCGCCGCATGCGGCAAGCCATCTTCATCGCGCTGGGCCTCGCAGTCGGGATCGGCCTCGTCGTCACCGTGACCGCTGCATCGGCGGGCGTGAAAAAGGCCCAGTCAGACGTGCTGAGCTCGCTGTACGGGGTGGGCACCGACGTCACGGTCACCGGCAGCCCGCCGAAGCCGCCCTCGACCGGCAGCACCCCGCCGAAGGGGGCGCAGACCTTCCAGATGGGTCCCGGCGGGGCAACGGTCTGCCAGAACGGGAAGTGCAGCAACGCGGCGGGCCAGAAGATCGACCACCTGGACAGCGCGGGTTACACCTCGATCAGCCAGTCGAAGGTGACGGCGGTCGCGAAGCTGAAGGACGTCAAGGCCGCTGCCGGCGGTCTTGCCCTCAGCGACACCTCGATCTCGATCCCGAAGAACTTTGGCCAGGCGGGCGGCTCCCTCCCGACGCCGAACTCGTTCAACGTGGACGGAGTGGACACCTCCCATCTCTCGCTGGGCCCGCTCAGCGCCGGATCGGTCACCTCGGGCCGCTCACTCAAGGGCTCCGACGCGAACTCGGACGTGGCCGTGCTGGACTCCGGTTACGCGACGTCGAACAAGCTGAAGGTCGGCTCGACGGTGAGCATCATCGGCCACAAGTTCAAGGTCATCGGGATCGTCGCCCAGCCGCAGGGCGGCAGCCCGCCGGCGGTGTACATCCCGCTGGCCCGGGCCCAGGCGCTTGGCACCGAGGGGACCAGCAGCCTGCGTGGCAAGGTGAACACGATCTACGTGACCGCGGCCAGCGCCGCCGACATCCCCACCGTGCAGAAGGAGATCAAGAAGCTCCTTCCCGCGGCCACGGTTACTACCGCCTCAAGCCTGGCCAGCGAGGTGACCGGCTCGCTGTCCAGCACCGCCAAGCTGGCCAACGACCTCGGCAGGTGGCTGTCCATCCTGGTACTCATCACGGCGTTCGCGGTAGCGAGCCTGCTGACGATGGCGGCGGTGGCCCGGCGGGTGCGGGAGTTCGGCACGCTTAAGGCGCTCGGCTGGCGGTCGCGGCGGATCATCGCCCAGGTCATGGGCGAATCGATAGCCATGGGCATCATCGGCGGCGCGGCCGGGGTGGGCCTCGGCTTCGCGGGCGCCGCGGTCATCACCGCGATCGCGCCAAAGCTGTCGGCGACCGTCGCGAGTGCGACCGGCCAGCGCATCGCGTCGATGGGCCCCGGCGGCGGGCGGAGCTTCTCGCCGACGGCCACTCACACGGTGGCCGTTCCGATGACCGCGTCGGTTACCGCGGGCGCGATCGCCGCCGCCGTGCTGCTCGCGGTCGTCGGCGGGCTGCTTGCGGGATCGTTCGGCAGCTGGCGGATCGCCCGGCTCCGGCCCGCGGACGCTCTGGCCAGAGTGGCCTGAGCGAGCCGGAGGGGCGCGGTGCCGCCTGGACTGAGGAACGAGGAAGGAGCGACGAGGGAAGGCGGCGCAGTGAGGGGGGAATGGGGAGGCGGGCGGGGCCCCGGAGGCGAGCGGGCGACACCGCATGACCACGGCGGCATGAATGCGGTGGCCCTGACCACGACCGGCACGGACCGATAGGAGAGGAACTCATGTACAAGCTGACCGACGTGACCAGGCTCTATGCCAAGGGCGGCCGTACCGTCCCCGCAGTCCGGGATCTCAACCTGGTGATCTCCGACGGCGAGTGGCTCGCGGTGCAAGGCCGGACCGGGCACGGCAAGTCCACATTGCTCAACCTGCTCGGCGGGCTGGACCGGCCCACCTCGGGGACCATCGAGTTCGACGGGAAGGACCTGGCGCAGCTCCGCGAGGCCCAGATGACCAGGCTGCGGGCGGAATCTATCGGGTTCATCTTCCAGACCTTCAACCTGGTGCCCACGCTGTCGGCAGCGGAGAACGCCGAGGCCGCCCTGATCCCGCTCGGGATCGGGGCCGCGACACGTCGCCGCCGGGTGGACGCGGCGCTGGACTCGGTCGGGCTCGGCGACCGGGCCCGGCATCTGCCCGGTGAGCTGTCCGGCGGGCAGCAGCAGCGGGTCGCAATCGCCCGGGCCCTGGTGAAAGAGCCGAAGGTGCTGCTGGCCGACGAGCCCACCGGCAACCTCGACGAGGACACCCGCGACGAGATCATCAACATGCTCGAGATGCTGTGGCGGGAACGCAACCTCACCCTGATCCTGGTCACCCACGACTCCACGATCGCCCGCCGCGCACAGCTGGTCGGCGTGATGAGCAAGGGCCGCCTCTCGATCCGCCAGGACACCCGGCAGCGCGCCGCCACCGACTCCATGACCGACTGAATCTCGCCCTGCGGTCTGTGCCCGGCGTCCGGTGAATGACGGCGCGCAAACGAAAGCTGGAGAGGGAGCGGTTACTGGTGGGGTGAGTGTTACTACCGACCGCCGCCAGCGAAGATCAGTCCGGTGGCGATCACCAGCCAGGTCATACTGGACGCATGCGGCCGGTGCTCTGTCCGGTGCTGGTCGGGCGGGATGGTGAGATGCGCCATCTGCGCGGCGCGCTGGATGCCGCCTCGACGGGGCGGGGCAGGACAGCACTGCTCGTGGGTGAGGCCGGCATCGGGAAGTCCCGGCTGGCCCGTGAGCTCAGCGCCGCAGCACGGCAGCAGGGCTTGGTGGTCCTGACGGGGCGGGCAGTGGCCGGGCAGGTTCCTGTGCCGTTCCGGCCGTTCGCGGAGGCGCTGTCGTCGGCTCTGCGGGTGGGTGGAATGCCCGAACCCAGCGAACTTGGCCCGTTGGGGCCGCCGCTCGCGCGCCTGGTACCGGAATGGCGGCACCTGCGCGGGCGCCCCGATGGCCACCAGCAGCCTGAAGATGACTCGCCCGTGCTGCTCGGCGAGTCCGTGCTACGGCTGCTGCGCATGCTCTCCCCGGATCAGGGGTGCCTGTTCGTTCTGGAAGATCTTCACTGGGCCGACCGGGAGACGCTGGCGCTGCTTGAATACATGGCCGACAACATCGCGAACGAGCGAGTGCTGTGCCTGGGCACGCTGCGCGCCGACGAGGGTGCGCAGGTGCGTGTGCTTGCGTCCCTGCTGGAGGCGCGGGGTTCGGCGGATATCGTCCCGCTCGGCCGACTTGACCTGGCCAGCGCCTCCAGGATGGCGGAGGCATGTCTCGGCGCCCCCAAGCTTCCTCAGGCTGTAGAGGCCCTGGTCGCCGAGCGCGCGGAAGGGATCCCGTTTCTGGTGGAGGAAGTGCTCGCCGGGCTCGTGGGTGACGCGGTCCTGGTGGAGCGGGACGGCCGCTGGCAGACCACCGGCCCGGTTGCGGCCGGTGTGCCAGCCACGTTCGCGGACGCCGTGCAGAGCCGTCTCGAGGCGGTCGACGCGGATTCCCGGCGGGTGATCTGCGCCGCGGCGGTGATCGGGCGGTCCTTCGACTGGGCGCTGCTCGGCCCGGTCACCGGGCTGGCCGATGATGCCGTGCTCGCGGCGCTGCGGCGCGCGGTAGGCCTGCAGCTGATCGCGGTCGATGACGATGGCTTCCGATTCCGGCATGCGCTGACCCACGAGGCGGTGCTCGTGGGGCTGCTTCCCCCCGAGCGGGCGATGCTGGCGGGCCGTGCGGCCGCCGCGGTGGAGGCAGCGCACCCCGGTTTGCAGGATGCGTGGTGCGAGCTCGCGGCCGACCTGTCGGCACGGGCCGGCGACGCGTCACGGGCCGGAGCGTTGTTGCTGGAAGCCGGGCGGCGGAGCCTCGCGGTCGGTGCCCTGGCCAGCGCCGAGCAGATGCTGACCCGGGCCCGTCAGCTTATCGGCCCGCAAGACCGGGTCCTGAGCACTCCGGTCGACGAGGCTCTCACCGAGGTGTTCGCGATGTCCGGTCAGGTGGACCGGGCCATCGAGCTGGGTGAGATGCTGCTGGCCCGGCTGGATGCTGTGGCACCGCCAGCCCGTGCCGCCGAGTTGCATCTGCGGCTCGCCCGGGCCGCGATCGCGGCCGGGAAGTGGGCGGAAGCCGCTGTTCACGTGGACAGTGCCCGTGCCGTGCCGCAGATCGGCGTGGCCCGAATAGACGCTTGCGCCGCCCAGCTCGCGGTCGGTCAGGGACGGTTGGACGAGGCGGGCGTGCTGGCCAGCGCGGCGCTGGAGGCGGCGGAGCGTGACGGGCTGGCCGAGGTCGCGTGCGAGGCGCTGGAGGTGATCGGCCGTGTCGCACGGCAGCGTGACCTGTCCGAGGCCGAACGGGCATTCACCCGCGCCGCGTCGATTGCCAGGGCGCACGGACTGCAACTGTGGCGGCTGCGCGCGCTTCACGAACTTGGGACGATTGACCAGCTACGGACCGAAAGCGTCGACCGGCTCCTGGAGGCCAGGGAACTAGCCGCGGCCCAGGGCGCACTCGCGCTGACCGCCACCCTGGACCTGCAGATCGCCGCCGGGCTGAACAAGCAGTTCCGCGCCGACGAGGCACTCGATACCGTGCGACGGTGCGTGCGGGCCTCGCGCCGCTTCCGGCTGGCAACGCTCCCGATGGCGCTGATCTTCCAGGCCACGGCGCACGCAATCCGCGGAGAAGCGGCGGAGATGGAGGCCCGGATCGCGGAAGCGATGGCATTGGCCCCGGACGAGCCCGACGTGGCGGGCTGCGCCTGGGGGCATTGCCGGGCGACTTTCAGCGTGTTGGACGAAGACCGCGAGTTGGCCTACACGCAGATGGAAACGGGCGCCGCATTCCTGCTGGGCTCTCCCGCCACGATCGCCCCGCCCTTCCTCGGGCTCTGGCCGCTGCTCGGTGCCGCCCTGGGCCGTGACTGCGGTCCTGCTGCTGCCTTGGTCCGCGCCTCACGCGCGACCAGGCACTGCGTCGTTGCGACCCTGCTCGGCTACGCCGACGCCGTCGTCGCTGGACGTGCGGGCCGCAGCGGGGAAGCCGAAGCCGCGTTCGCCGCCGCGGACGCGGAGATGGGGCCGCTCGTTGCCTGGTACCGGCATTACTCGCGCCGCCTCGTGGCCGAGGCGGCCCTCACCGACGGCTGGGGCGAGCCGGTGGCCTGGCTGAGGGAAGCCACCGCATACTTCACGGCCCGCGGCGACGAGCGGGTCGCGGCGGCCTGCCGGGCGCTGCTGCGCAGCGCCGGTGCCCCGGTGCCCAGGCGCCAGGCGGGAGACGATGACCTGCATCCGAGCCTCCGCGCGGCGCAGGCCGCCTCCGGGTACGTCACCCACGACACCGGGCAGTTCAGCCTCTCCGAGGAGCAGGCCTTCGCCCTCGCGGATCCGGAGGGGCCGCTCTACCTGCCCGGTGCGTTCGTTCTCGCGCTGGCGGCGCTGAAGGCCGAGTCTCGCATCACCGAGGCGTTCCGTACCGGGGCGGGCCTGGGATGGCACGAGCAGGACACTGAGGTCTTCGACGGCTGCGAGCAGTTCTTCGCCCCTGGGTACCGGGCCAACCTGGTCCAGTCCTGGATCCCCGCCCTGGACGGCGTGGAGGCCAGGCTCCGCCAGGGAGCGAAGGTGGCTGACATCGGCTGCGGCCACGGCGCCTCCACCCGGATCATGGCGGCGGCCTACCCCGCCTCCCGTTTCACCGGCTATGACTACCATGAGCGGTCCATCGAGCAGGCCCGCAAGGCAGCCGCGGATGACGGGCTCGCAGACAGGGTCGGCTTCGCCGTCGCATCGGCGACCGACTTCCCCGGCTCCGGCTACGACCTCATCGCGACCTTCGACTGCTGGCACGACATGGGGGACCCGGCGGCAGCCGCCCGCCACATCCGGGATGCATTGTCGCCGGACGGCACCTGGCTGATTGTCGAACCAGCGGCCGGTGACAGCCTGGCCGACAACCTCAACCCCATAGGCCGGATCTACTACGCGTTCTCCACCCTGCTGTGTGTGCCGAACGCGCTGGCCCAACGGCCCACCGCCGTCCTCGGCAATCAGGCCGGGCCTGCTCGGCTCAGCGGAATCGCCGCCACGGCCGGCTTCACCCGCATCCGCGAGGCCGCCCGGACTCCGTTCAACATCGTCCTCGAAGCACGGCCGTAGGAGCGCGGCCGATGACCACCTACGCCCTCGTGCACGGCGCCTGGCACGGTGCCTGGTGCTGGGAACGCCTTGCGGCCGAGTTGCACCGGCGGGGTCACCTTGCGGTCGCCGTGGACCTGCCATGCGGCGATTCAGCCGCCGGTTGCGCCCGGTACGCCGAGATTGTGACGACCGCGCTAGCCAACGCGGACGAGAACGTGGTGGTCGTCGGCCATTCGCTAGGCGGGCTGACCATTCCCCTGGTCGCAGCCGCCCGCCCGGTCCAGCGCCTGATATTCCTGTCTGCGCTGCTGCCACAGCCCGGTCGCAGCTTCGACGACCAGGTCGCCGAAGACCCTTCCATAATCTGCCCGGGGGTGGGCCACGGACAGCACGTCCACCCTGACGGATCAACGTCCTGGGACCCTGAGCGCGCCGCAAGCGTTCTCTATCCGGACTGCGAACCGGACCTCGCCCACTGGGCCGCCCGCCGTTTCCGGCGGCAGAACTGGCGGGCCACTCAGGAAATCAGCCCCCTCGCTGAGTGGCCGACCGTGGAATGCCAGTACATTCTCTGCGCCGACGACCTGGTCGTAAACACCGCATGGTCACGGCGGGCAGCGCGCGGGCGGCTCGGCCGCCCGGTCACCGTGCTCCCCGGAGGCCACTGCCCGTTCCTCTCTCGCCCCGCCGCTCTAGCCGACGCCCTGGGCGCCTGACCTGTTCCGGGCGGTGGAGTCGCCGCCGGCCCGCGGAAAGCCCAGGGCGGGGCCGGGCCAAGGCCTGTCCCCGGGTGCCCACTCTCGTCATCGCCGACGGGGTGCCGGCCGGATTCCAGTCATCTGCGCCCTACGATCACTACTCCCTCCTTCGCACCGTCGAAGCAGCGTGGGGCCTCAGTCCGCTGACCGTCAATGACGCCCGCGCCCCGGTCATGGGCGACTTTTTCGTGAACGCCTGACCGCCGAGCACAGGCCCGAATCCCCAAGCGTGCAGGTTCCGCCCGGGCCAGGATTCCTACTCGAAGGGCACCCACCCGAGCGGCGTGAGGGTGGTCAGCTCGTTCGCTTTCAAACCGGTGTCGGATAGCGTCCAGAGCGCGCCACCGACGACGAGCGAGCGGCGGATCTGACCGGCGACCGAGATGCCCGGCACCATGGGGTGGGTGATCGTGCCCAACTCGGTGATGGCGTGGTCGCCGACGTGCAGCACGACAGCCTCGCTGACGGGCCAGAGCGGCACCTGCCCGCCCTGGGGCACTGCCCCGGATCCTGGCACTGGCTGCGGCATCACGGCGGACGGTAGCTGCACCGGTATGACCAGGAGCCTGCTGGCCGGCCAGTAGAGGAACGCGTGCGGGTCAAACTCGGCCTCGGAGTGGCCGAACTTCACGTGGTAGACGGCCAGCCGGATCGGCGCGGCGAGGTCGGAGACGTCGAACAGCGAGATCTGCGTGCCCTGCGTCTGGCCCTGCGCATTTGCGTCCTGGCCGACGCCGATCAGGTGGGTCGAGTCGATCGGGGCGAGGTAGGCGGAGTAGCCGCTCAGCAGCAGCTCACCGGCGACCCTGGGCTGGGCCGGGTCGGACAGGTCGAGGGTGTAGAGCGGATCGGTCTGCCGGAATGTCACCACATAGCCGACCGGGCCTGCGAAGCGCACCGCGTAGATCTGCTCACCCTGGCCCAGCCCGCCGACCTTGCCGATGGTGACGAGCACGTTGCCGACCTGCTTAAGCACGTAGACCGCGGACTGCGGCGGCTGCCCGCTCCAGCCGGCGAAGGCGCCATCTGTCGTCGTGGCCACCCGGAGCGCACCGTTCCACTCCGAGAGCGCGTACTGCGCCATGCCGGTTGAGCCGAGCAACCAGCCAGGGACCGTGCCCGAGGCCTCGTACACGGGCCGTCCCGGTCCCGAGATGTCGAACTTGTAAAGCCCGGTGTACTGCTGTGGCACGGTTCGCGGTGCGGCGGCTGTGGCAGTCACGGGCGCCGTTGCGGGTGCCGTTCCGGGTGCCTTTACGGGTGCCGTTGCGGGCACCGTATCCTGTGCGGCGCCCGGCGCGCCCTGCACCACCGCGCCCTGCACCGCAGCGCCGGGCACCGCGCCCGCTGCCGACATCGCGCCGGGCGGCATGCTCCACTGCCGGTCGTTGGCGATGTACAGGCTGCTACCGTTTGAATAGACGGTGTCGCCGTCAGCGACCACCGTCACGGGCTGGCCATCACCGAGGGTGCCGCTTTTCAGGTCAAAGGTGAGCACGGTGAGCATCGAGGTGCCGGAATACGTCAGGGCCGCCGGGTGGCTGACGGCTGCACACCCCACCTGTCCAGTGCGCTGCACATTGCCGGCGGTCAACGCGTAGCGCGGCAGCCAGGAGCTGAGCGTGGCGTGCCCGATCACGGCCCGGTTCGCCCCGGTCCGGGCTTGGGCGCCCTCCGCGAAGCCGGGCGCGAAGAAAATCCGCGGCGCCGAGTGGACCACCACGCGCGCCACCGAACCCACCTGACGGGTGCCTGCCAGCGCACCGTCCATGGTGTATTCGCTGATGATCCGGGGTGTCCCGGTCGACAGGTCGATCAGCACCAGGCGGGGTCCGAAGATCGGCACCGCGACCGCCGGCGCGCTCACCGCAGGGCCGGGCCTCGTCGCGCCCGTGCCCGCATTCACCGACGGCCCAGCCCCAGGCCTTCTCCCGGCCGGGGCGCTGCTGGCCGGGGCGCTACCAGCCTGGGCGCTACCAGCCTGGGCGCTACCAGCCTGGGCGCTACCAGCCTGGGCGCTACCAGCCTGGGCGCTACCAGCCGGGGCGCTGCCAGCCGGACCCGGTCCGCCGACGGCCGGTGGGCTTACCTCGGGCGGCAAGCTCGGCATGGGTGCGCCCATAGCGGGATAA
>Ga0099829_10001642_pt1 | contig 12513 bp, 10 predicted proteins | sample CZO8metaG_3_FD_79336 | JGI IMG/M metagenome (GOLD analysis project Ga0099829, IMG submission 79336) | Vadose zone soil microbial communities from the Eel River Critical Zone Observatory, Northern California, USA - CZOApr15con2H2.8 metaG | ecosystem: Environmental > Terrestrial > Soil > Vadose...
AGACCGGCCGACGTGAGCAGGCCAGCAGCCTTAAGTTCCAGCCACCGATTCCGATTGATATCCGACCACTTGCTCGTGGGCTGCCGCGGTGTGACCTTGAGGGCGTATCGGTCGTCATCAAGGCGTTTGATGAGACTGTCGATCCATCCGAAGCACAGCGCCTCACGAACGGTGTCTTCGTAGGCAATCGACTTCACCCCTGTGCGGGCCTTGTGGAATACGAGCCAGACCCCTGGACTTGACGTATGGTGCTTTGCCAGCCACGCCCGCCATTGTCGGCGGCTCCGAACTTGCAACGTCATGAGTTCTGCCGTCACGCTGACTGGCCTCAGCTGCGCCGTTCAAATAGATAGCACTTCGCCCGCAAGTGAACGTTAAGAACCCGTCTGCTTTAGTTCCGGCTGTATGTACGACCACTGGCTATGGATGATCTTCCACGTCCCGCCAATCCGACTATAGACCTCGGTGGAATTCCAGCGAGCCAAGACACGTTCCGGAGCATCCGGCAGTTTTCCGTAATTGACAAGGTTGAATGTCAGGAGCGCTACATCTCCATGACGCTGAACCTTGGGATCGATCATGTCGTACCGTGGATCCGTGAACGGAGGCTTCATTTTCTTCATCGGCGCCAGCCGCAACTGCATCGCGTCCAGCCCATCGACGCGCCTTTCCGTAAACGGATCGAAATACGTTACCTCTGGGGCTTGGAGGTCGAGGTAACCCTGAGGGTCTAACCTAATCCAGGGGTCAAGGGCAGAACGCTCCAGGGCGACGAGTTCGTCGAGCAAACGATCCACGGAACAACTATCCGGAAACGGCGTTCGGGGAAGTCCCACGCGGACGAGTAACGGGCTCCACCGGTGATTGATCCGTCTACGAATTAGACTTCGAGAGCGCCGCCGGCGCCCTCCGGTAGTTCGATCTGGTATTTCGTGCGGGCCTTCTCGGCGTGCTGCTCCAGCGCGAGGTCAATTAGTTTGTCGATTAGTTCGCGGAAGGGAATTCCGCTCGCTTCCCACAGCTTTGGATACATGCTGATCGAAGTGAAACCCGGGATGGTGTTCACTTCGTTGAGATAGATCTTGCCGCCTTTTTTCTCCAGGAAGAAATCCACGCGAGCCATCCCGCTCAGTTCCAGCGCGCGAAACGCATCCACGGCGAGCTTCTGGATTTTTTTCACCTGCGCCGGTTTCAGTTTTGCCGGAATCAGCAGCTGTGTGCCTTCTTCCAGGTATTTCGCGGCGTAATCGTAAAATTCGCGGTGCGGTACGATCTCGCCGGGCACGGACGCCTTCGGATCGTGGTTCCCGAGCACGGAAACTTCGATCTCCCGTGCGATCACGCTGCGCTCGACCAGAATTTTCATCGCGAATTCCGCTGCGAGATCGAGCGCCGGCCCCAGCTCCGCGCCCGAATGCACTTTCGACATTCCCACCGAAGACCCCAGCGTCGCGGGTTTTACAAACACGGGATACTTGAATTTCTTTTCAATCGCCGTTCGAATCGCCTTCGGATCGCGCTCCCATTCCACGCGCTGCACGGTGATCCACGGCACCACCGGAATCTTCGACACCTGCAAAAGCCGCTTCGAAACGTCCTTGTCCATGCTAACGGCAGAGCCAAGAACACCCGCCCCCACAAACGGCAATCCCGCCAGCTCCAGCAGACCCTGAATCGTTCCATCCTCGCCAAACGTTCCGTGCATCACCGGGAAAACGACGTCGACCCGTTGCCCGCCGCCGCTGCCGTCAAGGCGCACCAGCGCGGCATCCGAAGGGTCCGCCGTCATCATCACGCGCTGTCCGTCCTTCAACACCTCCGGCAGCATCTTTTGCGCACCCGCCCCGACGAGCCAGTGCCCTTCCTTCGTGATCCCAATGGGCACCGCTTCATACTTGTCCGGGTCCATCCCACGAATCACGGAAGCCGCTGATGCCAGCGAAACTTCGTGCTCGCCGGAGCGCCCGCCAAATAGAACTCCAACTCTAAGTCGTTTCTTGTTGTCAGGGGTCACGAGTCGGTCTCATTCCGCCGGGCTGTTCGATTTGCTCAGTTTTCAGTTATAAGTGAAAAAAGAGGGTTGGTGGGTGGATGTTTTTCGTCGCGTTCTGAACTGACAACGGAGGGCAAGCGGAAGTGGACAGTAAATCGTGTGCGGTGGTTCAAAATGCGCGACACGATTGACGTGTGATATTGCATGCAATATCATGGTAATGTGTCGCTGGCCTATGTTCTCGATACGAGCGTGATGGTCGCAGCCTTTCGAAGCAGCCAAGGCGCATCGCGCCAGCTCCTGTTGGGCGCGTTGGCCGGGCGGTTCGAACTGCTTCTGTCAGTTCCGCTGTTGTTGGAATACGAGGCTGTGCTGACAAGGACGGACCAGTTGAACGCTTTTGGCATTGGCCGGCGTGACGTGCAACGCGTACTGGATGACGTCGCGTCCATCGCGAGACAGGTGCGGCTTGCCTACCGATGGCGGCCGCAGTTGCCGGATGCCAATGACGATATGGTGCTGGAAACTGCTGTGAACGGGAACGCAGACGCCGTGGTCACTTTCAATCGGACGGACTTTATAGCCTTGAGCGAAAGATTCGATTGCCGCGTCATACTTCCGGGAATAGCACTGCGCGAATTGAGAGGGGAAACGAGATGAGACGAAGCAATTTCGCATTGCGGCTACAGCCGTCGCTGATGGAAGAGGTAAGGAGGGCCGCGGAGATGGAAGGAGTGGCTCTGAATCAGCTTATCAACGTAGCGGTGGCTGAAAAGGTTTCGGCATTGAGGACCCAACAATATTTTCGTGAACGTTCGTTGCGTGCGAATCGCACGGAAACGTTGCAAATCCTTGCGCGTACTGGGCGAGGTAATCAGCCGATGAGCGGCGACGAACTGCCCGAAGTGGCGAACGATGACTCGCGCAAGGCAAGAAAGAAGCTGCCGGCTGCCAGCAGGAAACGCCGTCAGCGGGCAAGTTCCCGAACGAAAAAGGCTCGCGGTTAGGCAAACCAGAAACGCAGAATCACAGGATTTTTTGACCGAGACCGGAGAGAACCAATTCCACGCCCAGCAGCGCAGTGCGGTTGTGCTCGTCGAGAATGGGATTGATCTCCACGACTTCAAGCGAAACCATCGACTCCGTGTCGGCGATCATCTCCATGGCCAGATGCGCTTCGCGGTAGGTGACGCCCCCGCGAACGGGTGTGCCGACACCGGGAGCGTCCGAGGGATCAACGAAGTCCATATCAAGGCTGACGGCAATGCCCGCGGTATCGTCCATCGCATATTTCAACGCGTCGGACATCACTTCGCGCATCCCGCGCTCGTCAATGTCGCGCATCGTGAAAACATGGATACCGGACTTTTTTACGATTTTGCGTTCCTGCGCGTCCAGATCCCGCGCCCCGACGATCACGATGTTGCCGGGTTCTGCTTTGGGCTTGAAACCGAGCAGGTCAACAAGTTCCGGCGCCCCATAACCCATGATGGCCGCGAGCGGCATGCCGTGCACGTTTCCTGAGGGCGAAGACTCCGGCGTATTCATGTCGCCGTGCGCATCCAGCCAGAGGTACCCGATCTGTTTTTTCTCTTTGCGAAAATGGTTGGCGACACCGGCGGCGACGCCCGCCGCTATGGAATGATCACCGCCGAGAACCAGCGGAAGAAAACCCTCGCTCAATGCTTTTTCAGCAGCAGCCGCGACGTCGCCGCAAGTCTCGGCGATCTCTTGCATATATTTGGCGCGCTTTTCGCCGATCGGCATTTCTTCCGGCTGCTTCACGGAAAGATTGCCGATGTCCTCCACCTGAAGACCCAGTTTCTTGATGCTGGTTTGCAGCCCCGCGCCACGAAGCGCGGAAGGGCCCATATCGACGCCCCGGCGGCTTTGCCCCAGGTCCATGGGCACACCGATAATCCGAACTTTTTGTGCCATTGTCGCTTCTTCCCAGCTGAAGACTAAGGGTATACCCGGTAAATCATGCGCGGGAAGGGAATCACTTCCCGGATGTGCTCCGTCCCGCAAATCCAGGCGACCGTGCGTTCCAGCCCCATTCCGAAGCCGGAATGCGGCACGCTGCCGTAACGCCGCAAGTCCAAATACCACTGGAAAGCCTCTTCCGGCAGGTTGTGTTCGCGCAGGCGCTTCAGTAGCAAATCGTAATCGTGGATGCGCTGGCTTCCGCCGATAATTTCGCCATAGCCTTCCGGAGCGATCATGTCAAAGGCTAGCGCCAGTTCCGGCCGCTGGGCGTCGGGCTGCATATAAAAGGCCTTCATCGCCGACGGGTAATGATGAATCAGCACGGGACGGTCGAACTCTTTCGAGATGATCGTCTCTTCGTCGCCGCCGAAATCGTCGCCGAACTTGGCGGGATTTCCATTTTTCTGCAAAACGCCGATCGCATCTTCATAGCTGATGCGCGGGAAAGGCGGCCTCACGTTTTCAAGCTTGGTGGTGTCGCGCTTCAGCATTTCCAGCTCGCGCGGCTTGTCTTTCAGCACGGATTGTACGATGGCGGTGACCAGTCCCTCGGCGAGCTCCATCGCCTCGTCCATCTCGACATAGGCCGCTTCCGGCTCCAGCATCCAGAATTCCGTCAAATGGCGCCGCGTTTTTGATTTCTCCGCACGGAACGTCGGCCCGAACGTGTAAACCTTGCCCAGCGCCATCGCCGTCGCTTCGATGTACAACTGCCCGCTCTGCGTCAGGTACGCTTTCTGGTCATCGATATAATTCACTTCGAAGAGAGTCGAGGTCCCTTCGCAAGCCGCGGGCGTAAACATCGGCGCATCCGTCAGCGTGTAACCTTGCCCGTCCATGTACTCGCGCGCAGCGCGAATGGCCTCCGCGCGAACCCGCAGAATTGCTGCCTGCCGCGGCGTTCGAATCCAAAGGTGGCGATGGTCGAGAAGAAAATCAACGCCGTGTTCCTTCAGTTGAATCGGAAACGGCGTGCTCTCGGGAACTTTCTGCACGATCTGAATTTTTGTGACGCCGATTTCAAAACCGCCCGGTGCGCGTTTCTCCGCGCGTATCTTGCCGGTAACGATGACACTCGACTCCTGCGTCAGCCCCTTCAGCGATTCGAAAGCCTCCGGATTTTCCTTCAGCGCGCAAACGCCCTGAATAATCCCCGTGCCGTCCCGAAAAATCGGAAACAGCAGTTTCCCCGACTCCCGCAGGTTATACAGCCACCCCTTCAGCGTGACTTCCTGCCCCTCGTACTTTTCGGCTTGATCTATGGTGGTAACCGTCATCGTCTCTATCTTTTGCTGGGGGGCGCATGCCGCTCCTAACCCCATGCTTTTTCAAAGCGATCCATGGCTTTTCGAGCGGCGGTGAGCTGTTCCGCGGCGCCTGGTGCCTCGGGCCCCGTCTTTTCTTTCAACTCCAGCACCAGCGGCAAACTAGTTTGCGGTGCAGACTGGACGGTCTTGATGGCACCGCCCCAATCAATCGAGCCGCCGAAGGGCGGCAGGTGTTCATCTTTGTCGCCGTGATTGTCGTGGAGATGCACGGAGGAGACGAGTTCGCGCAAGGGCGCGAAACTTTTTTCAATGCGATCTTCTTCGGGGCCATCGGCGAGGTGCGCGTGGCCAATATCAAAATTAAAGCGCAGGCCCGTCAGCCGCGTTTCGTCCACAAAAGCGCGAAGATACGCGGGGTCGCCCATTTCGCTGGTGGTGTTTTCCACGCAAATCGTTACGCCCGCGTGATGCGCGTGCAAGACCAGATGTTCGAGCGTGCTGAAAGCCGCATCGCGCTTCCGCGGATCGGCGGTTTCCCGCGAGCCGCCCATGTGCAGAATCAGCCGCGCGTACGGCAAATCATCGGCGACGTCGATGACGCGCTTCAATTCGTCCATCGCTTCGATGCGCCGCACCCGCTCGACTTCGCAGATGGAGAGCGGCGTGCCGCTTTCGCGCATGGCGCTCAGGTCGCGGCTCGTCGGCCCGTGCAAAGAAACCAGTTGTAATCCATGCGCTTCGAGAGCGCCGGCCATCGCCTGGACTTCCGCCTTTGCCGCGTATTCGAAGTGGCTGCGCGCGCAAAAAATCTCCACGCCCTGGAATTTGGCATCGGAAATCTGCCCAAGGAGTTCGGGCGTCAATTTTCGCGATACGAACAAATACGTCGAAAGTAGTCTTTGCATGATCTGGTCGAAAAATCTCTTTGTTTAGTATCCCACGGCCGCGCCCTCATCGCGCGGATCGGCGGCGCCCAGCCGTTCCCCTGACAACGGATCGATGGCAATGGCGTTCACAAGTCCGATGACGGCAAGGCGCTTGGTTTGATGGCCGCGTCCATTCAGCGCATTCTCCAGGCTGACGGGCAATTCGTTCTCCATCAGAATCTGGTCCGGGATCCACTGGTGATGAAACCTTGGAGCGTTGATGGCAGCCTGCGGTTCCATTCCCAGGCGCATCCAGTTGATCACGCTCAGCAACGTCGCGGAAATAATCATCGGCCCGCCCGGCGAACCGGTGACAAAGCTCAGCTTTCCGTCGCGCAGCAAAATCGTCGGCGTCATCGAACTGAGCGGGCGATGCCCCGGCGCGATAGCGTTCGCGTCGGATTGGATCAGGCCGAACAGGGCATTGGGCACGCCCGGCTGCGTCGTAAAATCGTCCATCTCGTCGTTCAGCAAAAATCCCGCAGAGCTGGTGACGTGCGAGCCGTAGCTGTTATTCAGCGTGTAGGTGCTGGCCACCGCGTTTCCCCCGGCGTCCACAACCGAGAAATGTGTCGTGTGCGGCCCTTCGCCGAGACTGACAATCGTTTGTGGCACGTTACCGTTGCTCGATGATTTTCCGCACGCATGGGGATCCCCGGCTTTTATTTTTGTGCTTGACGATGCGCTCGCGGCGTCGATCGTGGACTCACGCTCCTTCGCATAACACGCAGCGGTCAATCCCGCAACAGGCACGTCGGAAAAATCAGGATCCGCGAGATACGCCGCGCGATCGGCAAAAACGCGGCGCATGGTTTCCGCAACCATGTGGACGCTCTGCGGGTCATTCCAGCCTTTCAGCGGCACGCCTTGCAGCATGTTCAAGGATTCAATTACCGCAACTCCGCCGGAACTGGGTGGCGGAGCGGTCAGCACTTCCCAGTCGTGCCCGCCATTCTTGTATTTGGCGTGCAAGACTTCGCGAACTCTCACTTTGTAGTTTGAAAGATCCTCCAGCGTAATCAGCGCGCCGTTCTTCGCCATTTCGTCCGCGAGCATTCGCGCCGTTTCGCCGCGATAGAATTCCGCTGCGCCATTTTTGGCGATGCGTTTCAGCGTCCCCTGCAACTCCGGCTGCTTCAGGGTGTCGCCGGCTTTCCACATTTTTCCGGCGTTCAGGAAAATGCGCTGGCTCGCTGGAAATTGCTCAAGTCCCGGCCGGTGTTCCGCCAGTTCCTGCGCCAATTTTTCGCTGACCGCGAAACCGTCTTCCGCAAGCCGAATCGCCGGCGCCATCACGTCCGCGAGCTTCATCGTGCCGTAATTTTTCAGCACCAATTCCAATCCAGCGACAGTACCCGGCACAGCCACCGATTTGTAGCCGATTACCGAGGCTTCCTCGTCGAGTTTTCCTTCCTTGCCGATGTACATATCGCGCGTGGCTTTTCCGGGAGCGACTTCGCGGTAATCGAAGAACGTTGTTTTTCCATTGGCGAGGCGGATCAACATAAATCCGCCGCCGCCGATGTTTCCTGCGGCGGGCTCCACGACGGCCAGCGCAAACGCCACTGCCACCGCGGCGTCAACGGCGTTGCCGCCGCGCTTCATGATGTCTACGCCAACCTGCGAGCCTAGAGCCTCGTCGGTGGCAACCATGCCGTGCGCGCCGCGCACTGCCTGCTGCGGCCATGGCTTCGCGGAAGTCTGCGCGTTTGCAGCGGGCAAAATCAATGTGGCAATCGCAGCGAGAACGAGCACAGCGATGCCGGTTGTTTTTCTGATTCGAATCATAAACAAAAGACACTAAGTGATTCCCGGGATAGCGTCAAGGCGGTGCGAATTGCAGAGGGACTTGGCTTTTCGACTACGGGAGCTTCGCGTACTCGGATTTGGCCTGCTGCAAGACGGGGACGCCGGCGTCGGCATCTTTCCACAGTGCAAAGAAATTCAGATAAGCCGCGCGAGCTTTGCTTGCGTCGCCTTGCAGAATGTAGGCGCGAGCGAGGCCGAGATGCGCGAGCGCGCCGATGGGTTCGTTCTGCACAACACCGCGCTGGTCTAGGATTCTCTGGAACTCAGCCGCGGCTTCGCTGCCCTGATGCCCGGCCAGATACGCTTCACCACGCACATAGACGGGATACAGAGCGGGCGAGAAAGCACCGCCGCTGATCGGTGACCCTAGCTCGTAGGGAGCAGCGGCCTGAAGGGCCTCGATGGCCTTCGAAGAATCGTTGCGACTGAGCGCCAGCTGAGCGTGAATCGTTGGCAGGTAGTTGAACTGCACCACCGTATCCTCGGGGAACTGCTTGCCCAAATCATCCGCCAGTGCTTGAGCGCGGGAAGCATCCCCTGCCAAGGCCAGCGCCAGCCCCGCTCCATACTGCACATCCCGGCCAGTCGAAACGGCGAGCGCGGCAGCGGCCCGCTGCCGGGCCTCAGTCGCATTGCCGAAGAGGGCTTCCCGCATGGCCGCTTCGGCTTCGTAACCTGCCGCCGTCTCCTTCTGTTCCGCCCGCTGGGCCGAGGCCACCGCCCGGCGAGAAAACTCCCGGGCCTTTCCAAGCCGCCCGGAATACGCGATCGTATCGGCTTCGTAGGCCAGCAGCAAGTCTTCCACTCCCGGCTTGCCCGCAGACCATGCTACCTGCTGCGCCATCCCTGCCGCATCGTGCTTCAAGAAGGCAAGCCGGTACAGAGCGCCGTGCAGAAGAGGAGAATCGAGCTTTTTTGCCTGGGCTTCTTCGGCGACGGCCCGAGCCTCTTCCAGGCGATTCAGATTGAGATAAGGGTGGACGAGGTAGGCATAACTCACACCGCTCGCGTCGAGGCGGAGGGTTTCGCGATTTTCTGCAAGGCGTTTGTCATATTGCCCGAGAATTCTGTAGATGCCACCCAGGTTGTCCGGCGGCACCCAGTCTCGCGGATAGGTCTGGGCCCAGAGTTCATAGGCCCGGCGAGCCTTTTCCAGGTCGCCGGTAACAGTGGAGTAGTAGTGAGACTCGATGTAGAACTTCTCCCGCTCGCTAACCCGATCGCGTCGCTCGTAGGCCTTCTTCGTGTTCTCTGCTCCCAGGCTGGCTTCCCCGAGATTGAAATAGCTTGTTCCGAGCGCGGCGTAAGCCATGGCGAAATTCGGGTCGAGGCGGATGGCCCGCTGCAACAAGGGCACGGCGGCGGCGTCATCGCCTTTTCCGACCCTGGTCCTCCATCCCAGGCTGTAGGCTTGAAGGGCTTCGAGCGAGGGCGTACTGGCCTGCTCAACAGGCGTATCGAACTTCTGCACCGAGGTGAGCGATTCGCCCAACTTCCCGCGCAGCTTCGCGGCCGCCTCACCGAGTACCTTCAGGACGCGCTCCTTGCCGTCCGCGGTCACCTGCTCCTGCGCCAGGGAATCGCCCGTGCGACAGTTCATCGCCTTGAGCCCCAGAACATATTGGCTGCCCAGGCTGGCAATCGAGCCATTGAGGACCGCAGTGCTCTCCACCCTTTGGCAAAGGTCCCGGGCGATCTCCGGAGTAAGCCGCGCATCGGGCGACTGGCCCATCAGCCGCAACATCTGCTGAATGCGCTGTTCGGAGACCAGGCTGAGAAACGGTGATTGTTCAAGCTGCACCGTCAGCCCCTGTCGGAGCGTGCCATCGAACACCGCATCGTCAGTGGTGTTCGTGAAGTCGGCGAGGACAATCGTGTCCTTCTCGGTTAGAGCGGGCGCGCGATGCGCGTAGAATTGCCAGCCGCCGATGGCGACGCCGACGATCACCATGGCGGCGCCCGCTAACGCAAGCCACTGCGGTCTCAGGGCAATAGCGGCCGCTGAGCGGTTCGGTTCCGTGTCGCGCCTGAGGCGCTGCAGGTCAGTGCGGATCTCCGCCGCGCTCTGAAAGCGCAACTTGCAATCTTTTTCGAGGGCCTTGTTGATGATTTCTTCCAGCTTCGCAGGCACATTTGGACTCAGGCGCACAGGTGCGACGGGGGCGCGATTCAGAATCGCTTCGGTAAGCACGCCTGAGGTATCGCCGAGGAAAGGCCGAACCCCGGTGACCATCTCGTAGAGCACCACGCCAAACGAAAACAGGTCGCTGCGCGCATCGAGTTCTTCGCCGCGCACCTGCTCCGGCGACATATACGCAACAGTGCCAATCGCCTCCCCGGGCCGTGTGAGCATGTCTTGCCCGCTGACCGTGGGCATCGACGAAAGGTCCGCGACTCCCGCCACACCGCGCGCGGGCGTGAGCTTGGCGAGACCGAAATCCAGAATTTTTGCGTGGCCACGCTTGCTGACCAGGATGTTGGCCGGTTTGATGTCGCGATGGACAATGCCTTCTCCGTGGGCTGCATCGAGCCCGTCCGCAACCTGAATCCCCAGGTCCAGCGCCTGTTCCAAGGCCAGCGGCTTTCCGCCAATGTGGTGCTTCAGTGTATCGCCTTCCAGAAATTCCATGACGATGAACGCCTGGCCGTTTTCTTCGCCGCAATCATGAATCGTGCAGATATTCGGATGATTGAGTGCGGAAGCAGCTTCCGCCTCGCGCTGGAATCGTTTCAGCGACTGAGGGTCTTTGGCCAATTCGTCCGGCAGAAACTTCAGAGCGACGGCACGATGCAGCCGAGTGTCCTCGGCCTTGTACACTACGCCCATGCCCCCGCCACCGAGCTTTTCCAGGATGCGATAGTGCGAGATGGTCCGGCCGATCATTGTTAGGAAGCTACCATTGGATGAGCTTGGCGGCAATGATCCGGCGCGGGTTGACCTGACATGAATCGTTGCGTTTTTTATTCGCTGAGGAATTCCACGGTTGGCGGGGCGGGGAGCAGGCCGGCTTTGGTGCCGCGCTTGATCAGTTCTTTTACGGCTTGCTGGCCTTTTTCGCCGTAGCCGAGCGTCCAGTTATTGACGTACATGCCGACAAATTTGTCGGCGAGCTCGGCGTCCATTTCGCGGGCGAATTGCATGGCGTAGTTCAAGGCTTCTTCGCGGTGCTCGAGGCCATAGGAGACGCTGTCCCGAATAGTCTTGGCGATCTGGCGCCCGATTTGCGGACCCAAGGCGCGGCGCACGGCGTTTCCGCCGAGCGGAAGAGGCAAGCCGGTTTCTTCCTGCCACCAGACGCCGAGATCCACGATGCGGTGCAGTCCGAGTTTCGGGAAGAAGAGCTGGCCCTCGTGAATCAGCAGGCCGGCTTCGACGAGATTGTTCTGCACGGCGTCGATGATTTTATCGAAGGGCATGACGACCGGCTCGAAGTCTGATTCGAAGAGTTTCAGCGTGAGATACGCGGAGGTTTTTAGTCCGGGAACCCCGATGCGCTTACCGGCGAGCTCGGTGGGCTTCAGGGATTTGTTGGAGACGACGATGGGGCCGTAGCCTTCGCCGAAGCTGGCGCCGCAATCGAGGAGGATGTACTTGTCGCGCAGCGCGGGATAGGCGGCGAAGCTGATGGCAGTGACGTCGTAGGTCTCCGTCAACGCGGCGTCATTCAGCGACTGGATATCCGCGAGGACGTGGGCGTACTTAAAGCCGGGCGTGGGGAGCTTGTGGGTAGCCAGGGCGTAAAACATGAAGGCGTCGTCGGAATCCGGCGAATGCGCCAGCTTGATCTCCACGGGAGATTTTTCAGTCTTTGAGGCGGTTTGTCGGGCTGCCATGGGCTAGGTGTTCCTCGTTCTTAGCTGGGCCTCGTTCTTCCCGGAGAGACGTTTAGCTCCAAGGGGGCGCCGCAGGGAGACAAGCGGGAAAGGACGTGCGCATCGCTGGGAATTGCGCGGCGCAGGGCCGGACGATTTTTGCAAGGCAAAGCCTAGCATATCGGCGGTCGGGGGACAAACGAGTGGATAGTCAGAAAGGAACGTTGCAAGGTTAGAAGGTCCCGAAGCTGTATCCGGGATGCCCCGACCGACAAAGCGAGTTTCAAAATGGGAAGAGTTGATACACACCCCCGTTGTTTTCGTATGAGTGGCAAATACAGGACTTACGGGCGCGATGTCTGTATGAGTGGCAAGGAAAGGACTTAGTATTTGGTTTTTCAGCGATTTGCGAGCGATCTGTAAGAGTGGCAAACAAAGGACTTACAGCAACGCGATTTTCGTCACGGTGACGGCCCCGGGGTGGACGAGCTAGAGAGGCCCGTCGGCGGGGATGCTGATCGACAAACACGCTGAGGGATAGCAGGAAAGTATACCGCATGTCAATTACCTTTTGTATATCCTGCCATGCCGGAGAGAAAAGCACCGGTCTTTACAGGCTGCGGAAAAAGTCGTGGATTGGGTTACGGGCGACGGAGTAGCGGCGTCTAAGAGAACATGCGCGGACACGATGAGCAGCAAGGTGGCATGTTCAGTTACA
>Ga0099829_10001645_pt1 | contig 12510 bp, 7 predicted proteins | sample CZO8metaG_3_FD_79336 | JGI IMG/M metagenome (GOLD analysis project Ga0099829, IMG submission 79336) | Vadose zone soil microbial communities from the Eel River Critical Zone Observatory, Northern California, USA - CZOApr15con2H2.8 metaG | ecosystem: Environmental > Terrestrial > Soil > Vadose...
CATTCACGAGAAAAATGTCCAGCAGTCCGTCATTGTTGTAATCAAAAAGGGCCACTCCCCCGGGCATGGTTTCGATTAAATACTTCCGTGGCGTGGGTGAATTTTGCAGGGTGAAATCCAGTCCAGGAGGAGAACGAAGATCGAAGACTGGAGCTTCAGCGGCCGCGAGGGACAACACAACCACAGACAAGAGACAGGCTGCGCGAAGAAAATTTGCGAGGTGGGAACGGTGTTCGATCTGAACTCCGGTGCAGCAGATCATGCGACCTTGGCCCTCAACCTATACTCTCCCTCAGAACAGTAACTTCAGACCAAACTGAATCAGCCGCGGATTGGTTCCCGGAGCAGAACTGGTGACCACACCAAAATTCGCGTTATTGCTGCTGCAGCAAATTGTGTTTGGCGGGGCAAACTGCGGCCGGTTAAAAAGATTGAAAAACTCAGTTCGAAATTCAACATCCATGCGCTCATCCGCGCCGAATGTGGTCCGCTTGAAGACTGCGAAATCGAAATTATCTATGCCATCGGATCGCAGGGCAGCATCAACACGCGACTCGTTGCCAAAGGTGAAATCCGCAGGCGCAACAAAACATGCGGCGTTAAACCAGCCGTTCAGTCTTGCGGTAGCACTTGCCGAGGTGGACTTATGGCATCCAGCAACCACATTGGGCCGGGAGCCCGCTCCGAACAATGTGGTGTCGTTGGCTTGGCCGTTGCTGAACACGAGAGGGAACCCCCTTTGGAATGTCGTGACGCCATCGATTCCCCAGCCCCCGATCAGCTTGTTCACGCTACTATTCGCGGCTGCCAGAAATCTCTTGCCCTGGCCGAAGGGCAAATCGAGAACGTAACTGATCGCCAAACGTTGCGGAACGTCCTGCGAAGATAGCGAACGCTCCCCCCGCAGATTGTTGTTGTCCTGAATTCCGCCCACTCCCGTCTCGAGCCAGGAAGTGAGCGTGTCGGTATCGCTGATAAGCTTGGCGTTGGTATAAGCAACTAGCAGGGACCCAGCGCCCGCGAATCGCCGCCGAACGGTTATTTGCAAGGCATGATAAATGCTGTCGAAAGAACCCTGACCGGCAAGCGCAACACTTGCATATTGAGGAAAGGGGCGAGCGAGCTGTCCCTGAGTGGTGGTTGGAGCCGCCAGCGCCAACGCTTGCCCATTAATAAAGAACGGATTGGGAACAGACTGCAGCAGCGTGACCGCTGATCGTCCACCTCCGGCAAATTGACGCGCAGCTTGGGCTAGGAGATTGTCGGAGATTTGATTAATTTGCTGTGAGTACTGCTCGAGGTGGGTGCCTTTTGATCCTACGTAAGCTCCCGACATGAAAAATCCCGCGGGCAATTCTCTTTCTATATCTAAGTTCCATTGTGCAACATATCCTGCGGGATGGTTTGCCCGATCAATTTCGGTGATTGAGCTCACGACTTGGGTCAAGAATTGTTGTGTCCCCTGCGTTCCAAGGCTCCGGCCAGGTGGTGGAGACACTCCATTCGGAAACGGAAGCGTGATCGAGTTGAAAGGGTGTGTCCCATCGAGGGTCCCGATATAGGTTGTGCTGGCTGCGTTGACCATATCATTGATAGGGTTTACCGCGAAGGAGACATAGTTCGGAATCCAAAATATTCCGTATCCACTCCGGATTATGGTTCGGGGGGTGATGCTGTAGGCCAGCCCAATTCGCGGCGCAAAGTTTGTCTTGTCGAGAGGAACGTTGTTCCGCGATCCGCGGGGCACGAGAAATGCGTCGCCCTTGATCTCAGCTGATCCTGCGGGCATGAACCGTTTCAGATAGCTCGCAGCTCCGGGATCAAAATACGACAGCCGATCATATCGCTCCGACCACGGTCCCTGAAGTTCATAGCGGAGGCCAAGATTCAGCGTAAGCCTCCCGGTTGCGTGCCATGTGTCGCTGAAGTAAAAAGCACGATACATCTGTTTTCCCGCCGTGAGCGCTGGCACCACAGCCTGGTCAAAGAAGTGGTTTTCAAAATTACTGAAATTATCCGCATAGCCCAGTAAGAAATCGGAAAAAGAAAATCCGGTAAAACACGACTGGCCGGGAGCACAGAATTCAAATGCACCGCTTGCAAGGTTGGTCTGCGCGTAATTGTCGTACCCAGCCTCAAGTTGAAAACCAATCCGATAACGGTGGCGCCCGTGCATGATGGTGACGCTGGGAGCGAGATTGTACTGAGTGTTGCGGTCCTGAATGAAGCTTTGGCCCTGCGAGCACATAATGCTATCCGCAATGTTCGCTACGCAAGGTGTAGGCGGTGTCCGCATTGCAGATGGGATGGTCGCGTTGTAACTCGCTGGCCATCCGATAGAGGTTAGATCAAAGCCTGCATTTTTTGGAGTACGGTTATATCGGAACCGGCTGACACTGGCGTTGAAATCAAAAATAGTCTCTGGGCTCGGGATATAGCTGTAGGCTGCCGCTGCGACGTTGGTAAAGTACTTTTCTGTGCAGCGGTCCGCGCACAATCCGTCGGCGAGAGGATCGATGGCCAAGTCGTACACGTCCCAATGGCTGAAGCGGACGAAGAGCTTTTGACTGTTGGCAATGTCCTGATCAATCCGGGCGACGACCTGGTCTTGGTTGCCTCCAGTCCGCGCGACGGTTTGAAAATTGTTGATCGTTCCCGACGGAGTCACGACGCCGGGGCTGTTGGGCGCGGGCCATAAATTCAGCAATGCTTTTGACGTCGGATTGATGCGGCCAGCGGGAATTTGGTTCCCGGGAAATGGGGCCGGAGCGGCGTTGCTCCCTGGGCAGGCTCCTTGGCTGTTCACAACACCGGCACAGGGATCTACAATGGTTGTGTTGATCGCGGAAAAGTCGCCGCCTCTTTCCGCCGCTGTTGGAACCGTTGTCGTGAATGGTTGCCCGGTCCGAAGGCGGAAACCCTCCCAGCTCAGAAACCAGAATGTTTTATCCGCGCGATCGTAACCAGGAATGCGAAACGGGCCACCCGCATTCGCTCCGAATTGGTTCTGGACCCATGGCGGCCGGCGCTTCCCGGTTGCACTGAGAAAATAGTCATTGGCGTTGAAGACCCGGTTGCGGAGGTATTCGTATGCCTCGGCGTGCAAGGAGTTGGTTCCGCCCTTGGTGCTGAGGTTGGTAACTCCACCTGAGAACTTCCCCCATTCCGCTCCCAAATTGCTGGTTTGGACCTTGAACTCCTGGATTGAGTCCTGGGTCGGAATCAGCACCGGCAGATTGATATAACCAACGTTCAAAGGTTGGCCGTCCAAGTATTCAGCGCTTTGGTTTCCGAACGAGCCGCTAACCTGGTAGTTGGCCCAGCCAAATGGATTGACGCCCACCGGTGTTCCGTTTGAACTGCCCTGCGGAATAACCGACGGTGACAGCGCAATCAGGTTGAAAACATTCCGCCCATTCAGAGGCAGCTCATTCGCCTTGCGCTGTTCAACAACCGTCCCCACCGTTGACGACTCGGTGTCGAGCACCGGCGAGCCTCCCTCCACCGTAATGCTTTCCGAAGCTGATCCCAGTTCCATCCCATAGTTGACTTCCAGGGCATCCTGAACATGGAGAATTACATTGGTCTGAATGACCGACTTAAAACCAAGTTTCTCAACCTCAATGCGATACCTCGCGGGCGGAAGGTTCGAAACATAATACAGTCCGGCTTCGTTCGTACTGCCCTGGTAGTGCACTCCGGTGCTTGTATTGATGACGGTGACGATGGCGCCAGCGATGATTGCTTTCTCAGGGTCTGTGATCCGACCGGTTAAAGAAGCATTGGTGGATTGCGCCCCAAGAACTCCGGGGAAAATGACACCGAGCAGAACGACTAGGGCGGCCAGTCTGCGCATGAAAATTCTAGTTTCTCGAAATGTGGGACTAGTTAGCTGCGCATCGCAGACGATGACGCAGCCGGGCCTAGCTTCAATGTATACGCCTTCCAGCGTAAATCTGTACCAGCAAAAACGATATTCTGCAAGCCTAATCGGCGACGTTTTTTGTCTGGAAAAGTTTTGCCACTCTGTTGTATGGTCTTGTGAGATTTGTGGGTTCTCGTGGGTATTCCGGATACGATCCCCTGGGTCGTGGATCGTTTACAAACCCCAGTCTACCGTGAGTTCCAGGATGAGCTCTCTTCACAATGGACGAATCCTCTCTCTTCCTCTGATTTGGAGCAGAGAAGGAGAGCATTCGAGTCCTTCGGAGCTTCCGGCGGGGCCGCATCCCAGCGATGAAGAGCTCATGGCTCGCCTGCAATCGAATGATCGCAGTGCCCTTGACGTCCTCTTCAAGAGATATTCCCGCCTGGTTTTTGGCATCGCCTTGCGGATTCTCGGAAATCGGGGGGAATCGGAAGATATTGTCCAGGATGTCTTCTTTTACATGTATCAGAAGCCGGCTCTGTTTGATCCCACAAAGGGCAGTGCCAAGGGCTGGATTGTGCAGATCGCCTTCAGCCGTGCACTTGACCGCAGGGCTCACTTGTCACGGAGGGCCTACTATTCTGGTACAAATGTTGATGTTCTGGCCGATACTTTAGTGGGAAGCACTGACATGGAGCAGGAGGTAGACGCTAGGCTCAATCGAGCACACTTGCAACGGGCATTTGAGGAGTTGCCGGCTGTCCAGCGCAGGACGATTGAGATGTTTTATTTCGAAGGACTGCAGTTGCGGGAAATCAGCCAACGGCTCGATGAGTCGCTGGGAAACGTGCGCCATCATTTTTATCGCGGGTTGCAACGATTGCGTAAGAACTCCTTCGTGCAAAGCCTGCGAGAAGCACAGAGGCAATGAACGGGAACTACAACCACGCAGGGTTCGAGGAGCTTTGCGCTCTGGCCAATACAGAGACGCTGACCGCGGCCGAGCGCTTGAAGTTGGACCGTCATCTCGCAACGTGCGCTGAATGTTCGGAGGTTTATCGAGAGTATCAGCTTCTGGCAACTGAGGCGATCCCACTCCTAGCTTCCACATACGCTCATCCACAGGAAGCAGAGGACTGGGATGAGCGCTCCGTGCGGAAAGCGTTGTTCGCCCGCATTCGCGGCGGAAAAAAGCCATCGCTACGAGAACTAGAAATGCCAACGCCGCCCGGCGCGCTGGCTCACTTCGGGGCAGTAGCGATGTGGAGTCCGTGGATTCGCGTCGCAGTTGCCGCCTGCATTGTAGTCGGCGTCGGATACGGCTCTTATCGCCTGGGCAGCCAGCGGCAGCCAGCAGTTAAGTACGTTTCGGTGGCTTCCCCCTCACTGCTGGAATTGGCCAAGGAAAAGCAGTCTGTGGACAAGTTACTCGCGTATCAGGGAGAGAGAATCGCCTTCTTGCAGCAGCAAAGCTCCAAGAGGCAAACGGAGCTCGACAGTCTGCGTTCAGCGTGGAAAACTCTCGAAGATCAATCTAAAAAGCTCGCCACAGCAAATGGCAAATCGGAACAAGAGTTACGCTCCGAAGCGGTGCAGCGCGGCGCTCTTTCAGCTCAGCTTTCTAAAGCCCAGCAGGCGTATGAGGACGGACAGAAAGAACTAGGCACCATTCAGAACGAGCGGGATAAGGCGTTGCTGCAGCTCGCCTCATTCGAATCAAGTATTGACGAATTGAGAGCTGCCAACCACGATCAGGAGCGCCGGCTGAAAGATGATGAGCAGTACTTAGCTGCGGACCGCGACATTCGCGAATTGATGGGTGCGCGCAAACTCTATATTGCTGACGTCTTCGATGTTGATAGCGGCAGCCGCACCCGCAAGCCCTTCGGCCGCGTGTTCTACACGGAAAATAAGTCGCTCATTTTTTACGCTTTTGATCTAGATCGTGAGCCGGGTATCAAGAATGCCGCGTTCCAAGTTTGGGGCGAGAAGGATGCGGCTCAGGGAGAGAAGGCACACCCACTGAACCTCGGCGTCCTTTACATGGATAGTGAGTCAAATCGGCGTTGGGTGTTGCGATTTGACGATCCCAAACAATTGGCTGAGATTGATGCAGTTTTCGTAACCGTGGAGCCGCATGGCGGCAGTCGCAAGCCGACCAGCAAACCCTTTCTCTATGCCCTGCTGCGAAAAGAAGCAAATCATCCTTAACAGGAATTCTCCCCGTCTCGGTTCGGAATACTTCTCTTAACTCCACACTTGGTACAGATTCGTTCGAGCGCCCGTAATAGTCAATGATCGAGACGAGAGTCTGGCGCTGAATAAGTGCCTCTGGTGGGTTCCTGAGGCGCTCGTGCAAATCAATTTTCGACCTCGAAATCGTTACAGAAACACACATCTGCGTGGGAAGGTGGATATGTCCTCTCTCAAGTTCTGGGCGGTGGTTCTGGCGCTGGGTTTTGTTTTCGTGTCATCCCCGATTGCGCGTGCGCAATCCACTTACGGCACAGTTGACGGAACCGTTCTCGATTCCTCAGGTGCTGCAGTCGGTGGCGCGCAGGTGACGTTGACCAATACTGGTACTCAGGAGAAACGCACACAGTCCTCGGGGAACGAGGGCCTGTACCAATTCGTGAACGTGTCTCCCGGCCAGTACCGTATCGATATCGAGAAGGCGGGTTTCAAGCACTTCACTCGCTCCAACGTAGTGGTGCAAGTGCAGCAGGACACGCACATCGATGCATCGCTGCAAGTGGGCCAAGTCAGTGAAACCGTGGAAGTCACGTCGGAGACGCCGCTGCTGCAAGCTGAAACCTCATCGTTGGGCACGGTCGTCGACACTCGCGAAGCCAACGAGCTTCCGCTCAACGGCAGAAACATCTACAACCTGACGACGATCACGCCCTCGGTGGTTCCGCAGGGCAATACTACCGGCACCGTTGTCGGCAAGAATCCGTTCGACTTCGCCAATTACCAGATTGGCGGCGCTTTCGCCAATGAGGCAGCAGAGTACCTGGACGGTCAGCCCCTGAACATTGGATATATCAACTTGCCACTCGCTGTGCCTACGCAGGATTCGATCTCTGAATTCAAGGTGCAGTACAACAATCTTGGCCCGGAATGGGGCAAGTTTGCCGGCGGCGTCATCAACCTGAGCACTAAGTCGGGCACTAATACATGGCACGGTTCTGCCTACGACTATCTGCGCAACAAGGTTTTCAACTCGAATGAGTTCTTCAATAAGAGGCAAGAACTTTCGACTGGCAAGTCGAACCAACCGCCGCCTTTCACCCAGAATCAGTTCGGCGCAACCATCGGCGGGCCGGTTAAAAAGGACAAGACTTTTGTATTCGGCAGTTATGAAGGGTTTCGCTTGCGCACGGGCACGGTGTTCTCGACCAATGTTCCAACCGCCGCCGAACGTACGGGCGATTTTTCCGCCGCCGGTCTGCCGACGATCTATGATCCGCTTTCGATAAATCCCTCTTCGTGCCCCGACCCCTGTTCGCGAACCGCATTCTCGGGCAACGCTATTCCCACCGCGCGTCTGAACCCCACCGCCGTCTTTTTGCTCAAGTACTTGCCACTTCCAAACAGTTCTGGAGCTGAAAATTTCGTGAAGGCGACCAGCACTGGTGGAAATATTGACGAATATGTAGCCCGCGCGGACCATAGCATCAACGACAAGCAGCGAGTATTTGGCAGGTTTACTTACTGGAAACTGCTCAGCCTGGCACAGGATCCATTCGGCACCGGTCTGTGTAAAGATCGTTGTACCGAGAATACTCGCAGCAAGAGTTTGGCAGTCGGATATAACTACACTATTAGTCCGACAACCATCGCTGACTTCAACATCAGCGCCAGCCGCTTCCATTACCTGCGTACGCCGATAAACTCCGGATTTGATATGACACAAGAAGGCTGGCCCGCTGCTTACAATTCCCTCGTTCCCAATATCGAGCGCACGCCGCTGACACCGTGCTTTGCGATCAATGATCCGACGGTCACTTGTAGCCAGGGGCAGAGCGCAATCAATGATGCCAACACGCAATGGAATTTCTCCCCGCAGGTCACCATGATTCGAGGCCGCCATACCTTCGTGTGGGGCGGGCAGCTCGAAATGGGCTACGACAACTATCTGCAAACCAACACGGGTGGAGGTCTGATATCGTTCAATGGCTCGTGGACCCAAAGCGTGGCACGCAACTTTGCGGGCGCGACCGGCGGAATCGATTTTGCCGACTTCCTACTCGGATATGGTCTGGGAGCCGGGGCCGCGTTTGGCAATCAGACCACCGGGTCTCTGGTGGTCTCTGGTCCGGTATCGGGAAAACAAACCTATCGCGCAATGTACTTTGGCGACAATTGGCATGCAACCACTAAACTCACCCTGAACCTTGGATTGCGCTACGAACTCCAGGGTCCATGGTCAGAACGGTTCGACAGAATGACGTATTTCAATCCGTCCGTGACCAATTCTTCAGTAACGGGATGCAGCGGGACAGCGGGCAGTGCTTGTCCGGGCGACCTTTTCCTGGTCAAGACCGGCGTGAATCATGGCAGAAACAATCTTCCCCTCTCCAAGAAGCAGTTCATGCCGCGGCTGGGATTTGCTTACTCCGTCGACCAGAAGACGGTGGTTCGCGGCGGCTTTGGGATTTTCTTCATCCCCAACTATGTCTCGTTCGGAACCAATCCCTACATCGACCCAGTGAGTAGCGCTACTTCGCCTTTCTTTGCCAGCAATAACGCCGGACTTTTTCCGGCTGCCACGCTGGATAGCAATAGCTGCAATTTGGCTAGCCCTGGAGGCGTGGCCAACTTTAGCTGCGCGAACCCGGGACCATTTGGCACAGGAACAAGCCTGGTTCCGGTCGCAGGCCGCAATCCTCAGCCAAACGTGTCGCAGTACGCCATTAATCAGTCCAGCTTGTCCGCTACCGGCTACACTGTGCAGAAATACGGCTACCTTGAGCAGTACAACTTAGATATCCAACGTGAGTTGCCGGCGGGCTTCTTTGTCGACCTCGCCTATGCCGGCTCGCACGGTGTGCATCTGGAGCAATTCAACACCAATATCAACCAGATTCCGGACAGCTTCATTGCCCAGGCTCAGGCCCAGGCCGCTCAGGGGCTTCCCGTTTCGATCGCACAACCTGCCCCCTCCCCGTTCGCGTGCCCCCTATGCAGCCCCGTCAATACCCTTCCCGGCTCCTTGGGCAGCAACCTCGTTCAGGGGCAACTTGATCGTCCATACCCCCAATACGCTGGCCTGAACCTCAACGGGTTCGGTTGTTGCGGAAGCAGCTATAACGCATTTCAAGCTACTGTGACACGGAGATTCCAAGGCGGCGGCACACTGCTAGTTGCCTACACCAACGCCAAGTTGATGTCCAACACCGACACCTTGACTTCCTGGTTGGAGGGCGGCACCTCGGGCGGCGTTGGAGGAATCCAGGATTGGAACAACTTGAAAAAGGAGCGCTCGATATCATCTCAGGATGTGCCTCAGCGCTTGGCCATCAGCTACGTGCTCGACCTGCCTTTCGGCCGGGGGAAGAAATTCCTTAACGACACGACAGGGGTTACGGAGAAAGTAGTCTCGGGGTGGGGAGTCGACGGTGTTACCACTCTTCAGCGCGGTTTCCCCGTGAAAATCAGCGATGGCGGAGGTAACTCGCTCACGGCTCTGAACCTAGGGACTGGCTCTCTTCGGCCCAATGTGGTGTCGGGGTGCGATAAATCCACGTCAGGGAGCGCCGTCTCCAGGCTGAGCGGGTGGTTCAACACCGCATGTTTTGCGGCACCACCGGCCTGGGGCTTCGGCGACGAACCGCGAGTTGATGCTACGCTACGGCAACAGGGCGTCGACAACTTCGATTTTGCGGTTTTCAAGAAGACAAGTATCAGCGAGAGAATGAATATTGAGTTCCGAACGGAGTTCTTCAACATCTTTAACCATCCGCAGTTTGGGCCGCCAAATGGAAGCTGCGTCATCTCCGCTTTAGGATCGTGTCAGTTTGACCCAGCTACCGGGACCGGAAACAAGAACTTCGGTGTCGTGACGAGCACCGTCAACCTTCCCCGCCTGATTCAATTCGGGTTGAAACTTACGTTTTGAAGCAGAATCGCGAGTAGAACCTCTGCAGATTGCAAATCTAGCCATCGCTGCACTAACTAAAAGCGATGGCTGGATTTTTCTTTGAACAGCGTACAAACAAAGACAACAAACCGGTCGCGGAGAGATCTGCAGCTCCTGCCCAGGGGATCGCTGCTGGTCACGGTCAGCGCATTATTTTCGTGATTGCTTTGCGAACTTTTCTGCGTAGCGTAGCGGATGATCTGCTTTAGCGACGGCAGGCGCCAGCGATGATAAAACCAATTTTTGAATGTTCTATTACGCTGACGGTCGAACCTCGCTAGTTGTCGAACCTCGCTAGTTATGGAGGCTGACCTAGATGGCGGTTGGCCAAGCTTCAAAAGCTATTGTTGTTGGCGGCCAGCTCATAGGACAGAAATCGAGCGATCCGGACGAGCTGCGGGGTACCGCAATTCAAGGTGGCGAGATACGGCAACTCTCGGCGGAGGATGTGATCGCTATTCCTGCTGGAATTCCACACTGGATTAGTAAGGTTTGAAGCGATAAATTGAGGTTTTGACTTCTGCTGGTACTCTGACTTATTGAAGGGTGCTGCAGGCCGCGGGGAGCGGCCTCCCGACCATGTTGTCGAATTTGTAGCGCGACGTTCGTGAATTAGGATGCCCGCTCAAGCACGTGAGAACGGAGCAGCACGTGTCAGCCCGATCGATCAACGCGGGCGACCATCAGCCCTCCCGTGCTCGTTGCGGCCGAAGAACTTAGTCGGCGCGCCATTCACCACGCTGAAAAGCTACTGGTCGATCCGAAATGTCTGTTCTGTTTTCGTAACAGCAGGAATTGTGCAACTTTGTAACAACTTTGTAACAACATCGTAGGGTCGGAATACTCCAATTGCGACTGATAGGCTGGGCGTTGAGCGGGAATATCCCAAACAGTCATCCGGACGGGGCCAGTCGGACTTCTGTGGGCGGACATCCCCATGGGAGCTCAGTACGAGCCCTACCGTTCCCCTGCTTAGGACGTCACCGACTCGAACATTTTCTGGGGAGATGGCACGGCCAAGCTCTACCTTGACTGTCCCCCACTCCAGCAGTATTGAGAGCGCTGTCTCCTGCAGAAGCTCCTGCAGAAGGAAGATAGAACACGCGAAGATTTCAGGAAGCCTTTGTTCCTGCTTAACTCTGTTCCTTTGGCTGAGATTTACAGCCGCGCTCTCGTTGCATCTCGCGGGTCAGCCACGCCTTTGCCACGGTCCAGTCCCGCTTCACGGTTGCGGGTGAAATGCTGAGAACACCGGCTGCCTCTTCCACGGTCAGTCCACCGAAGACGCGAAGTTCCACGATCCGGCTTTGCTGTGGATCGATGGATGAAAGCCGGCTAATGAGTTCATCCAATTCAACTACGTCTCCGGCCGTTTGGTTGTGGACAAACAGTGCTTCCTGGAACTCAAGCTTTGGCATCAGGCCGCCACGTTTGGCTGCCTGATGGCTGCGGGCATAGTCCACCAGGATGCGACGCATCTGCTGAGCCGCGATCCCGAGGAAATGACTGCGGTTTTTCCATTCAACATCTTTTTGATCGACAAGGCGGAGATATGCCTCGTTGACCAAAGCAGTTGCTTGCAGCGTGTGGTTGGGCCGCTCGCGTCGTAAGTAACTGGATGCAAGGCGCCGCAACTCATCGTAGAGCAAAGGTACTAGCAGGGCAACCGCATCGCCATCGCCATTGCCAGCCCGCATTTGATTCAGCAGGCGGGTAACGTTTTTGGTTTCAGGCTTCATGCACTCCTAAGTTAATGGGGAGTTGAGTCGTGCACGGCCGAGAGACCAGTACTATATACCTCCAGAATCAGCATGAATCAAGTTTTTTAGGGCTGGAGGGGTCGGAGAGCCAGGAAATTAAGACTACGGACGGAGGATGACCACAAGGTAGGCAGCGACTCTTTCGCAAAAATTGGGCTCCAGATGCTGTCGGGCTTCTTCCGCCGTAGCCGCTGTTTTTCTTCCAATCCATATCGCGATAGTCACGAGCGAAAAGGCTCACGGTTGACGCAAGAAATTGGAGAGAACCTGTATGAGCCGGTCTGCCGCGAGTTTTCGCGATATGGGGTGAGGGCAGAACACCGCCGTCAACACACGACTTTGAGGCGCTATGTTTATGACGCTGTGAGCCGTTTCAAAGGCCGTCTACGCGTATTGGAGTAAAGGCAGAAAGTCACCTGAAATAAAAGAAACGGAGTACACAAAAATGTTCAAATCAATATTCAAGCGGCAAACACTCAAGATGTTGCTACAACTGCGGCGAGTAGGGACGCCGTTCTTACTCAGCAACTACAGCAAGACTTCAGCAACCGCCTGGAGTTCCGCAACGTCACCGTCGCGGTTGACGATCGAGTCGCACTGCTGCAAGGCTCGGTTGCGACCTATCGCGAGAAAATGGACGCCGAGCGTCGAGCGCGCAAGCACCATGGAATTGAGGGGGTGCGCGATTTCATTGCGGTGCAACCGGTTGTCCCAGTTTCCGACGAAGAACTACGTGAAAC
>Ga0099829_10001646_pt1 | contig 12506 bp, 7 predicted proteins | sample CZO8metaG_3_FD_79336 | JGI IMG/M metagenome (GOLD analysis project Ga0099829, IMG submission 79336) | Vadose zone soil microbial communities from the Eel River Critical Zone Observatory, Northern California, USA - CZOApr15con2H2.8 metaG | ecosystem: Environmental > Terrestrial > Soil > Vadose...
ATCCGACCTGCCGGGGTATTGGCGACGGCATGTACGCAATGGGGACCAAGCGCAACACGGGAAGTCCCAGCGGTGATTACAGTATGGATCAACTGGCAACTCGCGAGAGACAGGCCAGGCCGTTTGGGATGGCGGAGAGGCTCGTAGTACCGACGAAGCCGGGTAATTCCGGTGGAGGGAAGGGGCCTCAGTTGAAGGCGGACGCAAGAAGCGACGACGGAAAGGGAGAATGGCGATAAGCCTAGCAACTCCCGATTTGTTTTCAGAAGTTGCAGACGGCGTCACATGCAATGGCTACGGCGATTGCGTGAGTCTTCTCCGAGAGCCGGATGCGGCAAATCCGCACGTCCGGTTCGATGAGCGGGGTGTGGAACCGGAAGCATGGTGGGGCTAGTGAGGCACCGGCAGACGAAAGAGCCGGCAACCGATAGGTTCCACCTAAACCACCGCGCCACACCTCGACTCCACAGGTTATCGGTTCTTCCGTCGAATCAGTACCGACAAACGCGCATCTCGTCAGTGCTTGATTTCCTGACGAGATGCCGACTTCACAGGACTAATCCCGCCGTGGGAGCCGGATAGCTTCCGGGTGGCCGACCACCCGCTCACAACATCTTTCGCTTTCCTCAACACCCGTCTGTGGATCCGCAGTCGGTGAGGCACATGTTCGGGACGTCACTTACTTCGCGCAGCGGAAGCCGACAAAATCACGGGAGCCGTCCGGGGGATGACTGTCGCGATATTCAACCCACAAGTTTACTGGCACTCCGCCAAAACTGCCTCCTCGGATGACTCGCCTAGTCTTCACATTGAGAAATGCCGTCCCATCCAGGAACAGGTTTCCACCGGCAACCGGGTTTTTCTGCGGGGTGGAGGAGTAGGGTTTCCATTCGTCCGCGAGGAGTTGCCACACATTGCCGGCCATGTCGAACAGCCCATATCCGTTTGCAGGATATTTGCCGACGGGAGAGGTAGTGCTAAGACCGCTGCCGGAAAAATTCGCGCGGCTGCCATCCGCCGGCTGATTGCCCCAAGGGAAGAGCCCGTTGCGGCCACCACGGGCAGCGTGTTCCCACTCTGTCTCCGTGGGCAGCCGTTTTCCAGCCCAGCGGCAATAGGCCACCGCCGCATACCAGTTCACGTTCACTGCCGGATGGTCTGCCTGAGTAGTGAGCGCGCCCGGTTTCTTCCAGTGTTTGAGGTAATTGCCATTGTCAAGTTCACGAGGAATACGGTCCGGCTGCCACTCGGGATTGGCATCGGTAAAGCTCTTGAACTGCGCGTTGGTCACCGGGCACTCGTCAATATGAAACTCATCGAGCGTGACCCAGTGTTTCGGAACCTCGTCCTGAAACAGCTGCGGGCTGTCGATGTCGAAAATCTTCTGAAAGCTGGGGATTTGCGTAGCGTCGATCCCTATCTGCACGGTCCCGCCGCGTACAAGCACCATCGAACTGATTGTAGTACTGCTGCAATTTGTCTGTTTCGCCTCATCCGCAGGCGCGGATCGACTTTCGAGTTGCGCGAAGCCACCTTGGAAAAGCGAATAGAACAGCGCAAGGATAAGTATTGGGCCTAAAATGGCTCTGTTCATCGAATTTCGCTCTCTCACATGCCCCAAGCTTTAGACGGCGACTGTGGCGGAACGGGTAGGTGGGTCAGTCTTATTTCAGCAACAATCAAGGTGGTCGCATTGCCGGATTACGGGCAATCCTCAGAAGTATGGAGTTCAGTGAAAAAACGGCCCGCTTGTGGGAAGTTGTCGGTGAGTGATGCCGGGGACAGATTGGGGGCGGATGACGGGCTATGCGGAAGTTATTCTAATACTCGACCTCCCATTACTTCCGGCTTGCCGACAATTCGCCCAGAATCCTCGGATCCGCTGCGCACCGATGAACGGCGAATTGCGCTGTGAAACCGATCCCACTGGATTTTGCTAAGGCGAGGTCTGAATCAGAAGGCCGAAGGGAGCCAGTGCGTCGCGGATGACTTTCTCTTCTCCCACGGCTACGATTGCAGATCGCGAGGCTGGAAAATATTTTCTGGCAGCCGCGTCGACTTCCGCTGTACCAGTGGCGGCGATTCTCTGACTATAGATTCCGATCTCGTCCGGAGGCAGTCCGTCGACCCATATCTTGGCCAATTCTGCGGCAACGGCAGAACGAGCTTGCAGAGAGATCGCTTTGGTGCCAACAAGAAACCGCTTCGCCTTGTTGAGCTCTTCATCGCTGGGAGTCGTGGTTGCCAACCGGTTAAGTTCATAGGTGATTTCATTCAGGCTCGGCGCAGTCACTTCGTTGCGTACATCGGCACGCGTGATCAGCACGCCTGTCTGGCGATAGGTTCGCAAAGCCGCGCCAGGCGAGTAAGTGTAACCCTTGTCCTCGCGAATATTCGAGACCAGCCGCGAGCTGAAAGTGCCTCCGTAAATGGCGTTCGCGACTTCAGCGGCTTCGAAATCAGGATCGCTGCGCATCGGGCCAAACGTCCCCAGTAGCAGCGTAGTTTGAACTGAGTCTGGACGGCCCACTACAAACACGGCGTGCTGTGACGGCGCTGTGGGGCGAGGTGTTGATGCCAAAGCGGCCCCGCCGGGCGCCTTCCATCCACCGAATTGGGCCTTCGCCAGACCCAGCATTTTGTCATTGTCAAAATCGCCCACGGCGACAAGCACGGCTTGGTCGGGACGGACGCGCAGCGCATAAGTGTTGCGAAGATCGGCAGCGGTGGACGCAGCGATGGACTCCTGCGTGGGGGCGGTTACATGGTAGGGATGATCTCCAAACAATGCTTTGGCCATGGCTCGCGCCGCCAGGAAGGAAGGCTGTGATTCACGCTCCCGGAGCGAGTCAGCGAGGTTGCGTTTCGCGAGCGCAACCTCGGCGTCGGGGAACGTGGCATTTTGCAGAATGTCGGAAAGAATCGTCAGGCCTACATCTACTTTCGAGGAGAGAACGGCAGTTGAGACCTGGATGAAGTCTTTGCTGGATTCGGCGCTGAGGTCGCCGCCAGCTGCCTGAAGTTCCTGGGAAATCTGTTTGGCGGTGCGCGATTTCGTTCCTTGATCGATCGTCTTGGATAGCAACTCAGTGATGCCTGGACGGTCCGCGGGATCCGCCGCGAAACCGCCACGCACGGCCACGGCGAATGCGACTTTGGGAAGGCCGGGCTGGGAAACCAGCCACACCGTAAGCCCATTGTCGAGTTTCGAGGACCGGACGGCGGGAGCCCGGAGCGGCTGCTCAGCAGCGTAAGGAGGGAGGTCCTTGGGCAGAGGAACTTCTTTTTGCGCAGCACCCACGAGGGCAACAGAGATGACGAGGGCAAAAACTGTCAGCCTTTTCATAGGCCCACTCCTGGGTTCTTTCCCGCGCCCTTTTCGGTTGTCGTTGGAACCCGATTGATGATAGTACGGTTGGAATTCACAAGATACTTTGCGGCGAATGCGCGAATCTGGGCAGGTGAGACCTTAGCTAGATCTTCGGGAATTTGATAGACGGCATCGAAGGCGCCGTCAAAAAGGACGGCGTGTGAGAGTGCGGAGGCGCGGCTAATCGGAAGTTCAAGCTGACCGTACCAATCCGAGCAAATCTTCGCGACAATGCGATCGAGGTCCTGCTGGCTCGGCGCTTTGTCGATGAGCTCCTTTATGGTGGCATCGTAAGCAGCGAGCAAATGGTCTTGGGTGATGTTCGGTGGATACACAATAAAGGACGTCATCAGAGTAGGCCCGTTGTATTCAAAAGGTGCGCCGAGGGGCCAGTTCACGCCTCCATCCACGGAGAGTGCAACCTGCTTCTCCTTAACCAGCGCCTGATAGAGGCGCGATGCCTGTCCGTTGTGAAGCAGCTCCCCTGTGATAGCCGCGACCAGCGCCTCCGGCGAATGCCGTGGCGGCATACGATAGCCGATGGCAAGTGCGGGAACTTTTGCCAGCTTGTCAGTCTGAGATGAGCGTCGTTCTGCCTTCTGAGGCGACTCGTCCACGTTGGGGCGTGGCGGAGTGGATTGCGCGGGAATCGCGCCAAAATACTTTTCTACCCGGGCGAAGGTGGCGTCGGGATTGACGTCTCCGACCACGGCCAGGACCGCGTTGTTAGGCGAATAGTACTGTTCATAGAACTTCTGAACATCTTCGATCTTGGCTGCATCGAGGTCCTTGAAATCGCCGTAAAAATTATGCGCATTAGGATAGGTGTCGAAAGCTTTGCCAGGAAGATCGATGGCGAAGAAAAGCCCGTAAGGCCGGTTCAGAACATTCACTCGAACTTCTTCTTCGACCACTTTCCGCTGGTTCTCGAGGTTTTTGGGAGAGAAATCAAGAGTCTTCATCCGGTCGGCTTCGATCCAGAGAACCGGGTCGAGCGCTGAAATTGGCGCCGTTTCAATGTATTCGGTGAAGTCGTAACGAGTGTCACCGTTGTTCGATCCTCCGCCGCCCTCAATCACACGGTCGAGCACGCCCTTGGGCGCGTTGGGCGTGCCTTCAAACATCATGTGCTCGAAAAGGTGCGCAAAGCCGGTGCGGCCCTCCGCTTCCAGCCGGAAACCGATCCCATAGCTGACACACACTCCGAACGTGGGAGCAGAATGATCCTCGGAAACGACGACCGTGAGCCCATTGGCCAACTTCTTCATGCTGGTGGGCGCTTTCCACTGCTGCGCAGAGACGGGCAACGTTATTAATGCCGTGATACACAATGCCAACCAAACATGGTTGCGACCTACTGACTTCATGATTCCATCTCCCTTGTGGAAAGTACCGACATCCTCGGAGTCGAAAACACGGGAACTGCTTGCTCCAACAGTTCCCTAAACCTACTTTGAGGAAGCAGCTTTGATGTAGGCAGTCCAGGAAACTTCGTACTGTATTGGACCGGGATTTCCATTTTGAACCCCGCGGCGGAGAGGAGTATACACCCCGTTGCCTCTTTCGGACCGGTCGGGCGCGGTTGTTCGTCTCGGTTGCCCTCCCTAGTGCCGGCAGGGCCGGATTGGCCCAACCCTCAAGCCTCCCACTCGGAACCGCCTCGGCTCGAAGCCAATCTCGGATTATTTCCTGATTAATCCGTTTGAAGGTGGCCGCTGGCGGTTGCGGTGGATGCGGGCTAATGGCTGGACCCGGCCTAACGGCTATGGGAATTGAATCTTTTTTCGTTTGCAGCCTATTGATTTTGCTCGGCTTAAGAAAATCAGAGGAAAGCGAAAATCGCAGTTAAAAGCGCTACCTTGCGGCATGACGTGAGGAGCATAGCGCCCAAGTGAACGGGCAAACAGGAAGCAACCGAATTACTTCTTGTTTGCCGACAAACCGGGAACTGACTCGGCTGTCGGCCACAAGGGCGTTTGAAGGACGCGACGCCGCCAAAACCACGTTCGAAGTCGGATACGAGAGCATCAGTCAGTTCAACCGCCAGCAGTCCTGTCAACACATGTGGCTATTCTGGAGGCACAGAAGTCAGAATGAGGGGACGGGCTAAAACCTGCCGTTATGCGGCGACAAGTGAACACGGTTACTGCTGTGAGTACACATAGAGCGCAGAAAGACCGCGTGCTGCTGAGTAAGTGTAGGCACTGCCGGTTGGTGTCAAGAAGAAACTTCTGAGGGAAAGAATGCCTGCGGGATCGGCGGGGCGAATCTGCTTCCAAACTTCGCGCTTTCCAGTATTCAGGTCAACCCGGAAGATGGTAGCTTCCACGTCGCTCTTCTGAACGACAAAGGCATGCACCCCGTCTCGATCCCATTCCACAGGCTCATCACCGTGTTGCAGAGGTGCTGCGCGAGCTTTGCCGGTAGCCAGCTCGACGATGATGTCTTGCTCTGGCTCGTTCGCTACGGCCGAAGTCTCCAGGACAAATTTGCCATCCGGAGAGACGCGGTTCCAAAGATGAGCGCCCGACAGATTCGTCAGCGGGCGCGCCGGGCCGCCGCCAAAAGATACTCGGTACCCACGCGGTGGCGCTTCGCCCTCATGTCCAAGGAAAACGAACTCCTTCCCTCCCGGCATCCACGAGATCAAAGCGCGGTCAACGCTGACCGGTGCCACGTCCAAAGTTCCCGACTCCCCGGCTCTTGTCGCGAGAACGCGCAGCTTGGTGGGCTGGCTGGGCAGAAAGGCGATGGCGTACTTACCATCCGGAGTGACGCCTATTGCCTGGCCTTCACCGATCTCCACAGCTGCTGATCCATCCAGGCGCCGGAAGAAGACGAGGTAATCACGGCCTGCGGCCTTGCCTGACTCTCCAAAAACGATGCTCTTTCCGTCGGCAGACAGTGCTCCATAGGTCGCATAACCCAGCGCCGAAACGTCGCGCTCCGGAGCGTTCGCGGGTGAAGCGACTATTTGCGCGGCGTCGATGCTTTCGTCTGACATCAGCAGACGGCCATCGGCGGCGATATCCCAAACAACATCGTACCCGGGGAAATGAGACACAACTCGCGACTTCCCCGCCAGAGTCACCGCGAACACCGCTCTTTCCCCGACCGATTCCGGGGGAGCCGCCGCGTACCAGACCTCTCGTGCGTCCGGTGACCAAGTCACGCCTTCTTCGCCTTGCGACTCAACCGTCAGGCGTTTCACGTTCGCGCCCGCATCCACAAGGTCAAGATAGCCCCGGTCGTCTCCGTAAAGGGGATGTTCGAGAAAGGCTACCCGTTTTCCGTCCGGGGAAATCCGTGGATGGCTGATATAGCCATTCGTTTTGAACAGAACCTTGCCAATGGGATATTCGAGTTGCTGCGGTCCACCCGCGCTGCGTACAACGGCAAATTGCTTGCCGTCGCGGCTGATGTCTGCATCCCAGACGTCTTCCAAAATTTCGCGTGGCGCGCCACCACTCTCCGAAACGCGCGCCAGCGTCCCAGACTGCATCCAGTTCGACTCGGGGCTTCGCCGGACGTTCGTTAGCAACGCGATATCGCCTGCAGATGAAACGCCGACCACCATAGCGTTCTTCAGACCGAGTGACCTCGCATTGTGATCGCCGATGCGAGAGCTGAAGACCTCGTACGGTCGTCCCTCCCAGGCGGCGCTGTAAATAACGTTTTGCCCATCAAGGGCGAAACGCGCGCCCCGGATGATGCCACGCTGGAAGGTTAGTCGCTCAAACTTGGGCTGCTTGTTGCTGCCATTGCGCGTTCCCGCAAAATAGGCTCCGGCGAGGGCTGCGATTCCACAAAGTGTGGCCAGTGCAGCGGTTAATGGCTTGTGGCGCGAGGCGACGAGCTTCACTTGCGGCGCGGATGTATGCGAGGTTCCGCTCAGCGCCTCCAGGGCGAATGCTAAGTCCTTGGCCGACTGGAAACGCTGCTCGGGCGATTTCTCCAGACAACGACGCACTATTCGCTCCAACGCGGGAGAGATTGGATGCTGTGCGTCTGTCAACTCGGGCGGGTCATCCTTCAGCACAGCAGTCATCGTTTCGGCGGACGTATCACGACGAAAGGCACGATGCCCGGACAGCATTTCGTACAAAACTGCGCCGAAGGCGAAGATGTCTGTCCGCGAGTCGACGGACTCCCCGCGAACCTGTTCGGGAGCCATATAGCTGGCCGTTCCCATCACCACACCGGCAGCGGTTCGCGCGCCAGTGAGCGTAGCTCCGTCCGAATCAGGACCCAAGGCGCCAGTCTTCTGCATCGCCTTCGCCAGCCCGAAGTCGAGAATCTTTACGCGTCCGTCCCTGGTCAGGAAAAGATTCTCGGGCTTGAGGTCACGATGAACGATCTCTTTGGCATGAGCGATTGCGAGGCCTTGCGCGATCTGCACGCCGTAATCGATCGCTTTACGCTGCGGGAGTGCGCCACGGTCCAGCACGGCGCGCAGGCTCTCCCCTTCGAGCAGTTCCGAAACCAAATAAGGCGAACCATTGTGCTGGCCCACATCGTGAATGGCAAGAATGTTGGGATGATTGAATGCCGCGACGGCCCGCGATTCCTGCTCGAAGCGGTGCAGGCGCTCGTGGTCAAGGGCGAAAGATTCCGGAAGAATCTTCAGCGCCACATCTCGCCCCAGGCGGGTGTCGTGGGCGCGGTACACTTCTCCCATCCCGCCAGCGCCCAGCGGCCCCACAATCTCATATGGCCCCAATCTTGTACCTGAAACGAGAGGCATGATTGGGCGCGATTATACCGCTTGGAAACCCTTACGAGGCAACTCTCCAGTCGAGTTCACGAACGTATCACGGGAGATGCGGAAGTTATTCCAATAAACTCGATTGCACCATTACTTCCGGCTTGCCGACTACTCGCCCGCAACTTACTTGTTCCGCTCTTGCAACACAGGAATGGTCGAAGCGCACCGACTTCAGGTTACAGCGCTATTGGGGTGCCTTTACGACCAGATAGAGGATTTCGTTCCCATCTATTTTGCTGATCCAGTGAGGAACGCCTGCCGGAATGCGCACAAAGTCACCTGGGGCAATGTGCCTCTCTTCTCCGCCTGTAATGCTGGGCCCACGAAATTCGTCGGTTTCTGTTTCAGTGGACTGCGAGAGTGATCCTCCCGTGACAAGCGTTCCTTCTCCTCGGATTACGTACCACATGTCGACGAGTTGCTTGTGAACTTCTGCGCGATATGGTTTTGTCCGGCGCATGACGCTCGCACCTCCCTTAGCGGCGCTGTACTCGTTCAGGTCAACGCGGAATGTGCTGGGGCCAACCTCGGGGACTTTGTGGATTTCAGAGTCTAGCTGCTTGGCTGAGAAGAAAATCACTTTCGAGTCGGCTTGCGCCGGAGAACCTTTTGGTGCCGTCATGCCGTGGGCTGTGTCTTGGGCCGAGACGATTTGCCAGCGTTCGCTGCACTTGACCCACGCTGCAAAAGCGCTGACCACCACCAGCGTTGGCACCGCAAAGCGTCTCAGATACTTTGGCATGTTTAAATCCTCCCTTGTGCCCCGTCAGGCGCTGAAGTTATGGTTGCTCCGAGCCCTCACATAGGCTCGGGGGACAACCGCTTGGGAACTGCAATCGCGCATGCTAGCACGTATGGCCTGGATAACGGGCTATGCGGAAGTTATGCCAGTAAACCCGACCGCACCATTACTTCCGGCTTGCCGACGATACACTCGGAGCGTACCGGGCCGATGATGCCACTACCACATGTGGCACATTGAAGAGCCGGGTGAGGAGTGTTGATTGGGCGCAGCCTGGTGTGTTCAGATTAATCGGCGGTTAGGGTACGGAAGAAGGGTTTTCACAACAGCCTTGAGTGAGTGGTGATATAAGCATTTGCCGCTATTTGAACGTCAGGAGAGTAAGCTGGCGGCTGGCCACGCCACCGCAAAATCGTGCCAAAAGGTCAAGGATGCCGTGCGTTCGCTCGAAGATATCCAGGTCAGTGACCTGATGAAAATGCTCAGCGAACTCAAAGGATGACGGTCGCAAGCTCGACGAGGAAGGAACTGATGACTACGATCAGTGTTCACCTTATGGGCCTGCTGCCCGCGCGGCCTTGACGCGTATCAGCCACCTCGACCTGTAGTCTGTTACACGTACATGAAACCGAAATGCCGGACGAAGGTTTCCAGTTATAATCACGCCACTTAGGCGGAGAACGAAGTGTGATGAAGTGCCCATCCTGCGCGTTCGAGATTTCGGGGAGTAATCGCTATTGCCCTTCCTGCGGAAGAGAATTAGTCCGCAGGACACCTTCCAGCCCTTTCTCGTCGCCTACCACCGACGAGCTACAGACCTTCACTTCGCTCCCGGTCCCTATTCTGCAGGCGCGATTCGTGCCTGGCATGTTGCTTGCGGACCGCTATCGCATCGTTGCCCCAGTGGGACACGGGGGCATGGGTGAGGTTTATCGCGCAGAAGACCTGCGGCTCGGCCAGACCGTCGCTCTGAAATTCTTGCCGAAGCGCAACTCTCAAGACGCTTCCGCTTGGGAGCAGATTCACGGCGAGGTCCGCATTGCCCGGCAAATTTCTCATCCGAACGTCTGTCGCGTCTTTGACATTGAGGAGAGTCCCGACGGACCTTTCATCGCCATGGAATTCATCGATGGCGAAGACCTGAAATCGCTCTTGACGCGCATCGGGCGGTTGCCGGTGGACAAAGGCCTGCAATTCGCCAATCAGATATGCGCCGGTTTGGCCGCTGCTCACGAACTCGGCATCGTCCACCGCGATCTCAAGCCCGCCAATATCATGCTCGATGGCCGCGGCCGCATCAGAATCACGGACTTTGGTCTTGCGGCGCTGGTTCTTGGACTTCGCAAGAACGAGATGGGTGCCGGGACCCCTGCTTACATGGCGCCGGAGCAAATTACGGGCAAGCAGGTCACGCACCGCGCCGACATCTTCTGTGCGGGGCTTGTGATCTACGAATTACTCAGCGGCAAGCCAGCTTTTCCTTCCTCGACGTCCTCTGATCTCGAGCGGCGCCTCACTACGCCCCCCGTGAGGCTTTCAAAGCTTGTCAAAGGCCTTGACCCGGAAGTAGAGCGCATCATCGCCCGCTGTCTCGAACAGAATCCTGCCTCTCGTCCAGCCTCGATTATGGAGGTCGCTGCCGCCCTCCCCGGCCACGACCCCTTACGCGCCGCCGTTGCCTTGGGCGAGACGCCCTCACCGGAAATCGTCGCTGCCGCCGGAGAGTCTGTCTCTATGTCGCTCGCCGCCTCTTCTGCTCTGCTTGCTGCCATTCTTCTCGGCATCGGCGCAGCGGCGTTCTTGGCCCGTTACTCCAATGTCCTTAGCGCCATACGGGGCGGAAAGGTTCCGGAAGCTCTGGCGGAGCGCGCGCAACAAGTGATTGCTCGTGCCGGGTACAGCGGCGAAAACGTCGCCGACAGCGCGTCCTGGTTAGAGGGAAATTACGAGAACCTCGCGAAGCTTCCTCGCGGGTCACCCGAAGGCATCCGTTTTGTTTACCGCCGCAGCCCGCAACTGATGATCCCCCGCGATATGCTTTCGGAGATCAACAGCACCGATCCGTCCGGCGACCTGCCGGGAATGCTTCGTGTGGCACTCGATGCTCGTGGGCGTCTCAGGGAATTCCGTGCCGTGCCTGATCCGGCCCACGAGCAAAGTTCACCGCCTCCAGACTGGTCAGGGCTCCTGGTCGAAGCAGGTTTTCCTTCGGCGCAAACAGTGGCGCCGGACCCTGACGTCCTTCCAACTTCTCCCTTCGATATTCGTCAGGACTGGCAAGGCTCGGACGAAGGCCAGACTTTTGCCATCACCGCTGCTTCTTACAAAGGCAAAGCCGTATTCTTCAAGGCCGCTCCTTTGACTTCAAAACAGCGAGCCCAAAAGCGGTCCGCGGAAGGATTCTCCGGAATCATGTTCGTGCTCGCAGTCTTTGTTTGCGGGACGGGCGGCTGCTTTCTTGCCCGAAGGAACCTCCGGCGCGACCGCGGGGACCGTCGGGGCGCGTTCCGGGTTGCAGGCTTCATTTTTCTTGCCCAGATCCTCGCCTGGGTGCCGTCGGCGCACTTTGTCCCAGCCCCAGTCGACGAATACGTAGGTTTCATCGGGGGTGTTGGTAACGCCATGTACGTGGCCGGATTCATGTGGATTCTCTACCTGGCGGTGGAACCCTACGTGCGCCGCCTCTGGCCGGAAATGCTTATCTCCTGGATGCGCATTCTCTCGGGCAGCTTTCGGGACTCCAGAGTCGCCCGTGACGTTTTAATGGGCTCGGTCGGCGGCGTGGCCATGGCCTTGGTTCTAAACGGCGTCAATGCTCTGCCCACATGGTTCTCCATCCCCAATGTCTCTCCGGTTGTTCCGAGTTCGCTTGTCTTGCATGGTTCCGCCGGCATGCTCGCGGCTCTCGGATGGCATTCCAGTCAGGCCGTGCAGTGGGCCCTGGCCGTGATCTCTTTCTTGCTCATCGCGCGCGTCATTCTGCGCAGAGATTGGCCGGCGGCCGGTGTGGCGGGCGCCTGCCTCGGCATGGTGGTGCTCCCCGCTGACAATTTCCTGATCGCCGTGCCCGCCGCGATGGTTTGCTCAGCAATCGTCTACTTCATTTTGTTCCGCTTCGGGCTGTTGTCCGTCGCCGTCATTCTGTTCTTCTATTTTGTCCTCCGGCGTTGGCCCATCACTCTGGATTTTTCTCAGTGGTTCATTTGGCGCTCCGTGTTTTCAATGGCCTTGCTCGTTGCAATTGCGGTCGCCGCATTCCTGGCAGTCAATTCAGGGCGAATCTTCTCCCTTGAGCCTACGCTGGAAGACTGAGAAGGACCTATGACATCACTGGACCCGAAAATCATCATGCGCGAGAAAGGCATTGAGACCGCCAACCCCATCCACCCGGCTTCGTGGTTCAGGCATACGCGATTGCAGATCTATTATCGCAGGCACGTTCTCGAGCGGATGACGGGCTACCCGGAAGTTAACGACGGAGCCTTCCAACTTCCGGATTGCCGACTAGGACTAAGCCGCTGGCGCGGCGGACGCTACGCGTGGGGCGAGCGGAAAAGTTGGGGTAGCTAACGTAGTGTGGGTCGCGGAGAAAGGAGACTCCTGTGACCCGTTTACGCAAAATGATGCTG
>Ga0099829_10001659_pt1 | contig 12480 bp, 11 predicted proteins | sample CZO8metaG_3_FD_79336 | JGI IMG/M metagenome (GOLD analysis project Ga0099829, IMG submission 79336) | Vadose zone soil microbial communities from the Eel River Critical Zone Observatory, Northern California, USA - CZOApr15con2H2.8 metaG | ecosystem: Environmental > Terrestrial > Soil > Vadose...
AGGGCGCCGCGGTCGACCAGCCAATCGGGCTGCGGGTAGCTGCCGACGACCGTCGTGGGGATCAAATGGGTCGGGTAGGGCATCGCGGTGCTCCGATGATCGGCATTTTCCCGGCGAGCATACCCGTTTCGGTTCGCGCCGACCCCGTCCCTTCGCCTGTTTCGCCTGTTTTTACAGGGAAAGAACAGGTGCCGGGCGCCGCAGGGCGGTCCAGCCGCCCCCAGCAGCCGCGCCGCTCCGTTGTCGCCATTACCACAGCAAATACGCCTAAAGCCCAAGTGGCGGACATCACCCCGCGCTGCCCCGGAGGCAAGCGGCCATCACATAATGCCGGCGGCGATGGTTTCAAGAACGAACCATGAACATCTAGGGTTCAATCCGAACGTCCACAACGAGTGGATACCGCCCCTCGATGGCCGTCTGTCCAGTGGCGGCTTGCCGCCGATAGCGGCCATTCGCTGCGGCGGCGGGCAAGGGGTCACTTCGACCCTAAGCTGCCCTTCATGACTCATCCAGCGGATGGTCAGGCCAGCTGCGAAGCGGGCATTCGCATTTGGCTTCTGCAATGTTGAAGGCGAGTGCGATCAAGTGGACCCGGCTGTCATGTCGTTCCTTCGCCGCGAACACGGTTCGCCTTCAGCTTCATGCCCTCACCTATAATCTCGGCAACTTCATGGGAACCCTGGCGATGCCCAAGGCCGCGGAGCCGTGGTCGCTGACCAGCCTGCACGAGAAGTTGATCAAGATCGGTGCCAAGGTGGTCAGTCACGGGCGCTACGTTACGTTCCAGATGGCGGAGGTTGCGGTGCCGCGGCAGATGTTCCAGGACGTACTGCGGCTGATCGGCCGGCTCTGGGCACCGGCAGCGCCGGGGTGAACGGGAGATCGGATCAGATGCGACAGACGGCGACGGCAGAGGTGCGCGTTGAAGACGGCAAAGCAACAAGTTCCCGCGCTGGAAGGCGGGCAATCCGACGATTTGGTGGCGAACAGAGGCGGTTGCGATCGAATTTCGTTGCAGCGCGCCTCCCTGAGACGGTAAATCATGTTTACGGCTCGCGAATCCGGGGAATGTCGGTTAAGGGGCGTTTCGGCAAGCCCCACACCCCTTTCTCTGGTTCTCGCGGCTCGCGGGCGTCGATAGCCCTGTTCAATGCAACCCAAGCTGTGGCGGACTCAGAAATTAGCTTAAATTAGCTTAAATTCGATATCTTTTCCGGTTGCGATCCGTAAAGATACCGTCATAATCTTCGCAAAATCCGTGAGAGGTGCACCGATAGGGAGTTGACGCTTTGTCGTCGGCAGTCGCTTCACGTCGGAGCCTATCCAACCCACGCTCGCCTTCGGACAGCACTGATTGCTTAGCGCTGTGCTGTACCTCTGTTAAGGAACCCTGGAGTCGTGCGGCAGGCAGACTGTATCCACGATTGCAGCAGATGTTTAAAACCGGCACTAGCTGTTTAAAGCGATGGTTTCCGGTTCTTCTTTTAGTGGTGCTTACCGAAGGACAAACGGTCCAGGTAACAGGGACGGATCTGACCATCACAGTTAGATCGGTGGAAGACTTCACGTCGGAGGGATGTTTGCGAGGGCCGACTGGCTGTTTCGATAACGTTCAACTTGAAATTACCCGGAGTAATCTGAGTCAACAAATAGCTTTGGCTGCACCCCATACTGAACTTCAGAGTGCAAAGAGGGTCGACCGAGCCAATGTTTTCGGTCATGAGATTACCCTGGTCAGTTTGAAAAATAAGCAGGTAGTCCTAAACGTCAACAAATAAATCCATGGGAGCAAATGACGTGAACGTGGTATGCATAACAATTTAGTTTAAGCGTGCTTCCGAGAACAATAAGAGCCGTAGGGGAGGGGACTGATGGAACAGAGCAGGCCAATACTATCCAGTCTAGCCGTCGCTAGCTTTTTGATTGGGCTTGCGATAAATCTATCACCTGCGTCCGCGTTGACTGACGAGCAAACGCAGAGAGAGCTATACGACAATAACGCTCGCTTTGAACAACTCTCTGGAGCTGCCCGCACGTTGCTGGAGTTAAAATTCGGGAAAAAAGATGCTTCACCCACTCAAGCGACGGCCGGAAGCACTACCGCAAATTCATTTAGTCCCATCGAAGAAGATTCCAACGTTTTGGTGAATAATCCGAATGAGGACCTGACGGCACGGGATACTCAGAGTGAAACAACACTGGTGGTTTTTGGGGCCGCCGGTAATGGCAGTACTGGTTGCTCTGCGTTTAATGACTCGGGGTCTTTTGTGCCCCCCGCGACGCCTACTTCAAAATTCACGGGTTTCTCCCGGTCCACCGACGGCGGCGCGAGTTGGACGGATGAGGGGACGTTGCCGACCAACGCCAACGGGGATGTGGGAGATCCTGTCTTGGCGCGCAGCAGCCTAACTGGCACAATTTTCCTTTCTACCCTGCAATTCTCGGGATCAGGGATCCGCGTTTTCCCTTCCACCGACAACTGCAACACATTCGCTGCACCGGTCCAGGGCGCGCCGGGGAAGACCGGTTTTCAAGACAAGGAATGGATTGCGGTTGATAATTTCACTGGCTCTGGTCAAGGAAACGTCTATTTGGTAGAGCGCGACTTCGGCCCCGGAAATGGGATTTATTTCTTTCGCTCCACCAACAATAGCGCGACGTTTCTTCCTTCTGGGGGAACCCTGATCGCTTCAGGTGCAGCTAACAACGTGCAAGGTGCCTACGTTACAGTGGGGCCTGACCACGCCGTGTATGTGTTTTTCTTCGATCAAAGCTCGCCTCAGCGAATCCGGATGTGTAGATCGAACGACCAGGGCCTTACATTCAGCGCCGCAGTGACCGTAGCGACATTGGCTACCACCGGGGTCAACGGCAATCTTGGTTTAGGTGGCGGTTTCCGCACGAATGCCTTCCCACAAGCCGTGGTCAATCCGGTCAATGGTAATATCTACGTCGTATTCAATGACAAACCCGCGGGTACGGACAAGGCCGATATCTTTTTCACGCAATCCACGAACTCCGGCTTAAGTTGGAGTGCGCGTGTGAGGGTTAATGATGATTCGGGGACGAACGATCAGTGGCAACCGACTCTCGCCGTTATGCCGAATGGTGAGCACCTCTTTATCAGCTTTTATGACCGCCGACTTGATGCGGGTAACTCTCTCATCGATGTTTTTGGGGCCATCGGCAACATCTCTGGCGGCACGGTCACCCTTGAACCAACTTCTCGAATCACGGATACGTCCTTCCCCGTTGTTAGAGGCCAGGACCCCGTGGTGAACTCTGTGTATATGGGAGATTATGATCAAGCTGCTGCTGATAACAATTTTTTCTATGTTACATGGGGAGATAACCGACTTGCGAACCCAAATTTTGCGGCGCACACTCATCAACCGGATGTGCGTTTCGCAAAGTTTCTTGTGTTCGCCGGGATCCCCGGAAAAACAAACTGTCATGGCAAGAGCGTCTCGGCGTTGGCCCAGCAATTTGGTGGCATCGATGCCGCGGCCGCAGCCCTGGGGTTCTCCAGCGTGGAGGCGCTGCAGGATGCCATTCGGACGTTTTGCGGGGGATAGCGGAACAATACGCTGACGGGTATTTTTTGGGCCGCCGGCAAACACGCTGTCACCCGACACCCGACCCGCCCTGCAGCGGCCTCTGACGGTGCGCGCTACGTTTGCCATCTGGCGGCTTTGCCGTAGACAGGACGGGTAATAATAAATCAAATCCTGACCGCCGTTCCGGCTTTGGTGCTGTCGCAAACCGCAACCGCCGTGACCTATGCCAACTTCACCTATTGCCAACGGCCTGCTGGCAGACACTGCCCCAGCATCGTTTCGACGCCGTGCTCAAGCTGGAACGGCGCGTCAGCCACGATGGCTTCGTCGCGATCGGCGGTAACTATTACAGTGTGCCGGATCGGACCCGCAGGGTTGTCGAGGTCCAGCAGCTTCCCGATCTGATCCGTATCCTCGATCTCGGCAACGTCGTCGCCGAGCATCCCGTCCTTGAAGGTCGAAAGCAGTACCGCATCGATCGCAGCCACCGAACCGGCGGCAGCACGAAGCGCAAGATGAACACGCCGACTGGGGTCACCATCGGCCGCATCGGCGATCACGTACCGCTCCGGCCGCTCGCCATCTACCAGGCGATCGGCGCGCAGCTCGCCAGCGCAGGCCGGCCATGACGCCGGCCACGGCCTCCTTGTAGATCATTCCGACAAACGCGGTGATCTGTTTAGGTTGTCGGTCATAAAACGCCAAGATATCAGCTTAGGAAATTCGCCATCGAACGACAGACGGGAATACCATCACATATAGAGGGTCGCATGAGGAATCTCATCCCCAAGACTTCGCACGAAGGGCATAATGGCATTCCTCAATTCACAAGGCTGCTGCTCCAGACAGCATCTCGGCAATCGTAACTGAAGCGGGGGTGACTCGGCCATTTGCAATCTCCAGGATTGCATCGCAGTGACGAAGCGTTGACAGACGATGAGCAATCATCAGCGACGTGCGACCCTTCATCAGGTGTTCCATCGCTTCCACGATCAAGGCCTCGGTCTTTACATCCACGGAGCTGGTGGGCTCGTCCAAGATCAGAATTGGCGCGTCACTGAGGAACGCGCGAGCCAATGCAATGCGCTGGCGTTCGCCCCCGGAAAGCCGCATGCCTCTCTCGCCAACCAGCGTTTCATATCCGTCCGGCAACTCGCTGATGTATCCGTGTGCGTGAGCGGCTTCGGCCGCCCGGACGATTTCATCCTTGGTAGCGTCGGGCCTGGCATAGGCGATGTTTTCAGCTATTGTGGTCGAGAACAGCACGGGGTCCTGAAGCACGATCGCGAACTGCCGGCGAAGGTCCGCCAGCCGGTAATCTCGCAGATCGATCCCGTCAAGCAGGACTTGCCCCTGCGTCGGATCATAGAACCGAGACAACATGTTGACCAAGGTCGTCTTACCGACGCCGGTAACTCCTTTGATGCCCAATCGCATGCCGGCAGGAACATCGATTGAAACGTCACGCAAGACCGGATGGCGACCGCCAGAATAGGTAAATGAGACATTCCGGAATGCCAGTTCGCCTATGGCGCGATCCAGCGGGCGGGCATGCGGCCGCTCAAGCACATCGGGCAACTCGTCAAGCACCGCAAAAACACGCGCCGCACTGGCAAGCCCGCCCTGCATGTCGGTTATGGTCTCACTGATCAGCTGCGCGGGCAGGTAGAGTTGCGCGAGATATCCCATCGCCAGGACGAGATTGCCAACGGTCAGATCCCCGCTCTGCACGCGCAGGACCCCGATGAACAGCACCAAAGCCGTGCCAATGGCCGCCGTCATCGCGAACAGCACTTTGGAGGAGCCCTGAACAAATGCCAATCGCAGCCGAGCCGTCTTTCCCTCCTGCGATTGTCGGACGAACCGGCCGTGTTCTCGATCCTCTTGTCCGAACGCCTTGACGACGCGTAAGCCAGTTAATGTCTCGTGTACGACCGATAACGCGCCGCTTTCGAGCTCCTTGGCAGTTTCCCAGCCCTTGCGCATATGGTTGCGAGAAAACGACGTGATCAGTACTAATACGGGACAGACCGCCAGAGCGACCAGGGCAAGGCGCCACTCCATCCGGGCAAGCACTACGATCATGCCGATGAGAGTAAATAGGGCGCCAATCAGCGGCGTCAGCGCATGCAGCAAAATCCACTGAAATGAGTAGGTGTCATTCTGAATGCGATAGATCGAGTCGGCTGTCCCTCTGGAATCATGGTACGCGAAGCTCAGCCGCTGCACATGACTGAACAGCCTTGCGCGGAATCCCAGGAGCAACTGCTCCCCCGCATAGCTGGTAAGCATCGTGTTGCAGAACCCGCGAAGTTGGTCGAGGAGTGCAATCGCAACCACCAGCCCGACCGCCACCAGCAGGATCGCGCCGCTAGAAGTCACATACATCTTGGGCAGCACAGCTGCGAGAAACTCCGGAGGTGGGCGCGCATTAATTACACTATCCATCGCAATTGCCAGCGGCAACGGCTGTAAAAGCGCGAACGGAGCGGCCAGCATGCTTGTCAGGAATGACGCTCCAATCCATCCCCAGTAAGGTCGGACCTCACGCGCCAGTCGGCGCCAAAAATACAGGAAATCGGCGCTGCGCGTGTCCCACATTACTTCGGTCCTCGGACTGTCCACACCTTCGGGCCTTCACGTCACCGTCCAGAAGACCGTGTTGTCACCGCCGCCACACCGAACCCATCGAAGTGAATCCTTCCGTCATAACCCGTCTCCACGATCTGATTGATTGAACCGTTGTCGATCTTAAGAACGGTTCGGAGACCCTTGATGTCAGGAACCAGCTTAGCAAGATCGTAGCTTGCGGCTTCTTCTTTCTGATGCACGACGAGCACGCTGCATCGGCTGGCCTCGCCGCGGGCGACGACGACGTCGATGCTTCCATTGCCGCTCTGGCCAGTGGGAAACGCGATCGAATCGCCATACCTGACGTGCTGGGCGCAAAGCTTTTTGGCATAAAAGGAAGGCCACGGATCGCCCTCCTCGTTCATCATTCCATAGCCGCCTTCGGCTTCGGTTCCCACCCAATACATCTCGGCATCCACGCCTTGCCTCATTAGTTGCAGCAGAGCAGAAATGTAAAACGTGGCAGCGAAGACGGAATAATTGAATTGTTCTCGTACAGGTTGCGTATAGTGCGAATGGCAGTTCAATTCGCCACAAATATTGAGTATTTGGCGCCCGGTAAGCATTTGCCCGATGACGCGTGCACGATTTCCGTATTCTCCGACCATGCCGATCATCAGCCGGCGATGAGCCGCGCCGTCGGCGGGCGCGTTGTTCTCACCGTGCTCGCGCCAGTCGCCGTAGCAATGCCAATCCAGAAATCCGATCAACTCGTCGTCGATTTCGTCCAGGAAGCGCCAAACCCAGTCCATCCAGAATGGCTGAAATCCCTCAACACCGGGGCCACCGATCAACGGTTTTTGTCCGCCCAAATGTGGTCTAAGCCAGCGTAGGCAGCGGTCGGCGGTTTGTTCATAGATGTGCCGATATTGCGCGAAGGTGACGGGCCCACTGATCCACTCATTGTTTGGCTCATTCCAGATACACCAATACCAGTTGCGCACGACTTCTCCGCCCCACTGCTCAATGCAGCGGCGAACGACATCGCCGCTGCGGTTGGCAAATTCATCAACAGCATCAAGATCGTCCACCGGCTTGTGCATTTTAGCGAACGTGATCATCGGCCTGGCGCCAACGTTTAGCACCGCCTCGACGTAAGAGATAAAGGTCGGCCACTGTGTAGTCGGGTCGGGCGCACCTTTATCGTAGAGAAACAATCGGATCATTCGCGTGCCGACGTCGCGCAGACGTTGCTGGATTCGCTCGCTGGAATCGCCGATTGCGAACGCCTGGCAGGCGTCGGCCTGGTTGACGCCGTACACCATCTGCATCTTCATTGGTCGTCTTACCTCGTAGGTCAATCGCCAACAATTTGAACCAATTCTCTGATCCGAACGGCGTAGGAATACCGTTGGTTCAAGACGTGTCGCAACTCGCGCACAACGTTCATATAATGCTGCGGCCGTTCAAACAGGTCGAGGATCTTGTCTTCTGGGCGCTCTCGCGGCAGAACAAGTTCCAGGCCTGCAGCACCGTATACGTCCGAGACGAATTGTTGCTCCTGACACAGCAGGGGGATCGTGTTGGCGGCCGGTGTCTCGAAGGAGCGGCAAGTGACCAGACTTAAGTGATCGAACAATGGCCGATAAATCACCGGACTGAACAAGCCGCGGCTCATCCATCCGATCACTTCCTCAAAGTGGATCGGAGGCAGGACTTCCACCCCCAGTCGCCTTAGGTATTCTGGGTCCGTGTAGTAGGCATCCTCGGGCAGGATGGGCTTAGCCCATGGTGCCGGACGGTCCCAGCCGTTTCCCACGATGGCAATTCGGCCGACGCGCTGGAGTACTGGCTCGAGTATGCCCAGGACGCCACACAGGCTGCGCCAGCGAAACCAGTTGTTGCCGACATACACCATCCCGAATTTTTTGTGGTCAAAGTCAAGCGGTACTTCCCATGAAGGGTCGTAGCCGTGAAAGAAAAATGACTTCACGTTGGAGCGTACCGGGTGATACGTCGGCTGGAGAATAGTATCGGAGATGCTGTCGCAGATCTCCAGCCACTGGCGACTCAGATCAGTGCTGGCGTGGTTCATATCTCCGGTGATCTGGATGGCGTCGTTGTATTTGCCGTCGCAGTCAATCACAACTCGGCGAGAGCGCGGGATTTGGGACAATAGCCTCGTCCAGGCCAGCAGATCGCCATATTGCAGTTCGGTCGTAAACTCGAAAATGAAGATGGCTGCGTCCGCCGATGACACGTCCGTCGTGTATTGGAATGCCGATGGACTCTCAGGAGAACCGAAGAGGACCACCTCATGACCCATGGATTGGGCAACGCGCGCATAACGGAGCATGTCCTGGGCGCTGCCGCGATCTTCAAGAACATGATGGATAAACATCAACCGCATCGGACGGGCGCCTTTATCATTCAGCTACGATTCCCATCAGTTCCTGTAAACGCACGGCATAAGAGTGCTTTTCAGATAAGTGCCGGCGAATATCAGACACGATCCGGGCATATTCCTGGGGTCGACGCAGCACGTCGAGGATCTGCTCGGAAGCCTCCTCCCCGTCGCGAAGGACCAGACTCGTTGCTCGCTCGCCGTAGATCATCCCGACATATTCAGCATCCTGGGCGAACAACGGGATCGTGCTGGCGGCGGGCGTCTCAAACGTGCGGCAAGTCACCAGGCCCAAATGGTCGAACAATGGGCGAATCAACACCGGATTGAGAACCGCGGTGCCCATCGTGGGAATGACCTGTTCGACAGGGATCGGCTCTCGCAACTCGATCCGAATGCGCTTCAGATAGTCGGGGTCAGTGAAATAGGCCTGCTCACGCAGAGGCGGCTGCACCCACCAGGGCATGGCAGCCCAGTCCTGCCCAACCAGCGCGGCCCGGCCGACTTGCTCGCGGATCGGTTCTATAGCCCGAAGCACGCGATGCAGCGCCTTCCATCGGAACCAATTGTTGCCGATGTAGATAAGCCCATACTCTTTGTGATCAAATTCCAACGGCTTTTCCCAGGCTGGGTCGTAAGCGTGGAATAGGAACGAGCGGACGTTAGGACGCAGCGGGCGATACGTAGGTTGAAAAATCTTATCGGAGAGACTGTCACAAAGTTCAATGCGGCGACGACTAGCCTCGGCGTCGAGGTGATTGAAGTCACCTCCGACCCGAATCGCGTCGTTGTACATCCCGTCACAATCGAGGATCACGCGGCGATTACGCGGAACGCGGCTAAAGAGCTTGGCGACATTCAGATGCCCGATCCCCATCAAGCCGTCCCGATAGACGCCGCCTTTCTTCTTGTCTCCGCCGGGAAACAGATACAGGTTCCATTCGAAGACAAAGATGACCGCGTCTGCCGACTCGAGATCGAGCGAGCACTTAAACGGCGAGCCCGGCTCGTCGGGTGCATACATCACGACCTCATGCCCCAACAACTTGGCGACACGGGCGTATTGAAGGATGTCCTGCGCGCTCCCGGCATTGCCGATGCGCCAATAGACGAACATCAGTCTCACCGGACCATCTCCAGTATCACAACTTAGGCCCACTTCTGAAACACAATCTCATCCCTTGGCAATCTCAACCATTTCCCGGAGGCGTGCCTTGAACGAGTGCTTCTCCGACAGATGCTTGCGAAGGCCCAGCACGATCTCAGCGTAATGCTCGGGCCGATTGACGATATCGGCGACCTTCGCCTGGGCGGCGGCGATGTCTTGCGGCAGCACGAGATCAACTGCTTGTGCGCCATAGATTTCGCTTACGTATTCCGCATCCAAACCAAGGAGCGGGATCGTGTTGGCGGCGAGAGTTTCAAAGGTACGGCATGTGACGAAACGCAAATGGCTGAAGAGCGGCCGGTAAATAACAGGGCTCAAGGTACCTTTGCTCATCCAGTGAATTACCTGCGCAAACGGAACCGGCTGGATGAATTCCACACCCATCTTTTTTAGATAATCCTGGTCTGTGTAAAAATAGTCCTCAATCTTCATCCAGCTAGCCCACGGAGGCATGGAGTCCCAACCATGTCCCACCACCGCGATTCTCCCAAAGCGATCGCGGATCGGTTCGATCGCCCGAAGCACGCGCAGCATCGGAAAGTAGCGGAACTTGGCGTGGCCGACGTAGGTCATGCCATAAGATTTACCCCCAAAATCCATCGGCCGTTCCCATGCGGGATCGTATGCGTGAAAGAAGAATGACCGAACATTCGGTCGGACCGGGTGAAGCGTTGGCTGAAAGATCTGATCGGCCAGACTTTCGCAGATGTCCATCCACTTGCGACTCGATGCGGCGTCGCGATGGTTGAGATCGCCTTCGACATGAATCATCTCGTTATATGCGCCGTCACAATCGATGACGAACCGCTTGTGCCTCGGCACTTTGCAGGCGAGGCGCGCCCAATCCAGCTGATCCCCAAACCGCAACTGCGTGGTCCATTCGAAGATGAAGAAGACGGCGTCGACCGATCCCATATCAAGAGAAAACTTGAACGATGGCAGCACTCCCGGACGACCGTAAAGAACCACCTCGTGTCCCAGTTCTTTGGCCGATCGGATGTAGTTATGAACATCTTGTGCGCTGCCGGCATCCTCAGCTATAAAGTAAACGAACATAATTCTCATAGATTGCCCTCTCTCGCACTGGCCAGTCAGCTTTCGATTATTTCGATCAGCCGGCGCAGCCGGGCCACGTGCGAGTGTTTCTCGCTCAGATGTTTTCTGATACCCTCCACAACGTCGCGATAGTGTTTGGGGCGTTGAACGATGTCCAGAATTTTTTCCCGCGGGTTATCCTCGGGTAGAACCAGATCGAGCGCTTGCTCACCGTAAATCTCGCATACGTGCCCGGTATCAAATACAAACAGGGGGATCGTATTGGCCGCCGCCGTTTCAAATAGGCGAGGTGTCACGAGCCGAAGTTTATTAAACAAAGGTCGCAGCAGAACGGGGTTGAACCTCCCCTTGCTCATCCAATCGATCACGTATTCAAACCGGACAGGGGGTAGAGTCTCGATCCCAAGCTTTCGAAGGGTTCCAGCATCTACAAAGTAAGCTTGTTCCAACTGCATCGAGTTGGCCCAACCCGGCGGGCAATCCCAGCCGTAGCCGACTAACCCGATGCGCCCGAGCTGCTGCCGGATCGGATCGATTCCCCTGAGCACCTGCGTCATCGGACGCCAGCGGAATTTGCTGTGCCCGACATAAATCATGTCGAAATCGCAGCGGCCGAAATCTAGTGGCCGCTCCCAAGACGGGTTGTATGCGTAGAACAGAAACGGAACTACGTTGGGACGTATCGGATGCAGGGTTGGCTGGCAAATCTTGTCCGAGACGCTATCGCATGCGTCGGTCCAACGCCGGCTTGCGGTCGCATCGGCGTGATTGTGGTCGTCAGCCAACTCAATAACGTTATTGTAGTTGCCGTCCCCATCCACAATCACGCGACGACTACGCGGCACCTTGCTCACGATTCGCGCCATATCCAGCTGATCACCAGGCTTGAGTTGTGTCGTCCACTCGAAGATGAATACGACGGCGTCGGCGGAGTCGATGTCCACAGAATAATTGAGCGGAATAACTGGATTGACCTTCCCCGGAATCCATCGGCCATAAACCGATACTTCGTGCCCGAGCGCGCGCGCGGCTTCGGTGTAGCCTTGGATCACCAGGCCGCTCCCCTGATCCTCCATCGCCCAGTAAACGAACATTAGCTTCATGCGCCAAACCCATTCCTGCCCTCAGTCTCGGCTCATTCCTGCAGCGCCGCCACCAGCTCTTGCACCCGATTGAGGTAGGTGTGATTCCGTTGCAGGTGCTTTCGCACTTCGTCGACGATCTCCCGGTATTTCTTCGGCCGGCTCAGCACATCGACTAGTTTCTCGGCAATACCGTCGCACAGCGCCAGCTCGCGTCCCGCCGGGCCGTAGACCATTTCCGCGTGATCCGGATCGAGCATGACCAGCGGCGTCGTGTCGGCGGAAAAGATCTCGAAAAACTTGCTTGTCAGGAGCTTCAGTTCGCGGAAGAGGGGGCGTTGGGTCATGATATTGACTCGGCCGGTGCTCATGACGTTGACGACTCGGGTATAGGACACGGACGGTTTGACCTGGATGCGCAGTCGCTGCAACCATTCGGGGTCGGTGCCGAAAGCCGCCTCTACCTCCAGTTCCGCAGCTCCAGCTGGGATCGTGTCCCACCAAGAGCCGATGAATGCGATGTCTCCAATTTGCGGGCGGACGCGCTCGATCGCGGGTAGCAACTCGCCGCTGATCTGACGCCATCGCCACCAATTGTGCCCGACGCAAAGGATGTCATACGCTTTCGCCGGCGAGGCC
>Ga0099829_10001664_pt1 | contig 12474 bp, 4 predicted proteins | sample CZO8metaG_3_FD_79336 | JGI IMG/M metagenome (GOLD analysis project Ga0099829, IMG submission 79336) | Vadose zone soil microbial communities from the Eel River Critical Zone Observatory, Northern California, USA - CZOApr15con2H2.8 metaG | ecosystem: Environmental > Terrestrial > Soil > Vadose...
CCGTTGTCTCCGTGGAAGTACTCGTAGAACAGGATGTAATCCTTCCATTGAGGATCGGTCTGGAATTTTTCCGTACCTCCGTACACCGGCCGGCGGCCAGACTTGTCGCGCAGGAAAATTCGAGTCAACCGATTGGCTATTTCCTGTGCTACTTCAAACAGATTCATCATTTTGCCCGAGCCGGTCGGACACTCAATCTTGAAGTTGTCGCCGTAGTAGAGGTAATAAGACAGCAGGGCACGGATCAGCAACGCGTTCACCGGCATCCATACGGGACCACGCCAGTTGGAGTTTCCACCGAACATGCCGGTATCGGATTCTGCGGGAAGATAGTTCACCCGATATTCCTGGCCCCCCACATTGAAGATGTAGGGATGCTCGGCATGGTAACGGGAAAGCGCCCGGATGCCATAGGGGCTCAGGAATTCATTCTCGTCGAGCATGCGAGTGAGAATTCGGCGCAACCGTTCCGGATTCACCAACGCCGCGATGCCGCGCCCGCCATACCCGAGGTGCCCTATCCCGGTGGGATGAATGCTGTGGAGGAGTTCGGGCCTGCGTCGCAAGCGCTCCTTCAGAACCTCCGTCACTCGCGGTGAACGCTCGCGCTGCCAGGGCTCAATGACGGTGGTGGCACAGAGGGGTAACAAACCCACCATGGAGCGGACCTTGAGACGCGTCGCACTACCGTCCGGAAGGCGCAGGACGTCATAGTAGAACCCATCCTCTTCGTCCCACATGCCATCTGGGCCCATCTGGTTCATGGCGCGGGCGATCCAAAGGAAATGGTCAGCAAGCTTGATCGCCATATCTTCGAAGAAGGAGTCGTGGGCTGCCAACTCGACGCTGATCTCGAGCATGTTCTGGCAGAACAGGGACATCCACGCCGTGCCATCAGCCTGCTCCAGGTGTCCGCCTGTGGGCAAGGGGGCGCTACGGTCGAAGACACCGATGTTATCCAGTCCCAGAAAACCGCCCTCGAAGAGGTTCTTGCCAAAGCGGTCTTTGCGGTTCACCCACCAGCTAAAGTTCAGCATCAACTTCGCAAAAGAGCGCTTGAGGAACTCTAGATCGCCTTCACCCTTGAGCGCCTGCTCGGTCCGGTACAGGAAGATGGTGGCCCAGGCATGAACCGGCGGGTTTACGTCGCTGAAGTTCCACTCGTAGGCCGGGATCTGACCGCTGGGATGCAGAAAAAACTCCTGCAGCATCAGTTCAAGCTGCTCTTTCGCGAAATCCACATCGACCGTGGAGAGTGCGATGGCATGGAACGCCAGGTCCCAGGCCGCAAACCACGGATATTCCCACTTGTCGGGCATCGATATGACGTGTTCATTCACCATGTGTGACCAGTCGCTGTTGCGCCCCGATTTGCCGCCCGGCTGCAGCGCATCCAGGCCGTGCTCCCCCAGCCACTTATCCACGTCGAAGCCGAAGTACTGCTTGCTCCACAGCATTCCGGCCAGCGCTTGCCGCATGACCCGAGCCTCATCTTCCTTGACCCGTTGCGGCGTGATAGCGCGATAAAACTCGTCCGCTTCACGCTGGCGAAGCTGCATGATTTGAGCAAAGCCTTTAAAGGGATCCCTCATCGCAGCAGGCGACAAGTCACTGAGCCGCAGTCGGATGGTAGCGCTTTCGCCTGCGCCTACGCTCATTCGGTAGTGAGCAGCAACCTTTGTTCCCGTGTGCTGTGGGTTTACGGCATCCTCCTTGCCATTCACCACATAATTGTTGATCCCATCCTTGACGTAGGGACTGGCATTGGGCGTACCGAAGACCCGCTCGTTGTTCGTCTCATTCTCGGTGAAAAGCAGTGGAGCATCTCCCTCCCAGTACAGATAGCGCTCGCCTAGTTGGTCGTGTGATGCCAGGACAAAACGGGAGCCATCCTTGTCAGAGGCCTGCTTCAAGGTCGGCTTCGGCATATCAGGCCCCCATGCCCAAGTGTTGCGAAACCACAGAATCGGCAGCACGTCTAAAGTGGCAAGCTCCGGTCCGCGATTGAACACGCTGATCTGAATCAGGATGTCCTCTGGTGTCTGCTTGGCATACTCCACAAAGGCGTCAAAGTAGCGGTCGTCGTTGAAGATGCCCGTGTCCAGAAGCTCGTATTCCATTTCTCCACGGTTGCGCCCTCTGCTGGTTGCGGTCAGGTCGTTGTAGGGAAAAGGCGATTGCGGATACTTGTACAGGTACTTCAAGTAGGAGTGGGTCGGCGTGCTATCGAGATAGAAGTAATACTCTTTGACGTCCTCACCGTGGTTGCTCTCGCTATTCGTCAACCCGAAAAGACGCTCTTTGAGTATCGGATCCTTGCCGTTCCACAGACCTACGCTGAAGCATAGCGTTTGGTTCTCATCGCTGATGCCGGCAAGACCATCCTCACCCCAGTGATAGGCGCGGGATCGGGACTGGTCATGGCTAAAGTAAGCCCAGGCATCTCCATCTTGGCTGTAGTCCTCGCGAACCGTACCCCATTGTCTTTCGCTCAGATACGGGCCCCACTTTCTCCAGGGGATTTTCGCTACGCGGGTCTCTTCCAACCTCGCGATTTCTGAATGTCTAGCCATATCTCACCGCATCTCTCATCCGGTGCGGCAGCAGTAACTCCTTGGAGTCGGCAGCTGCGGGTGAATAATTGCATGGATTTCTTAGGGACGAATCATTGCGGAACGCGTTACCACTTCACTCCGAGTCTGGGGGTGGGGCAACTGTCATTAGCGACAGGTAGGCAGAAATATTCGCACGACTATCATTACTCTCGTTCAATGACCTCATTACAGTGTGCCGCGTTGCATTCGCTTCATTCCGTCTCTGTCTGCCCCTTCATTCTTATGACCATTCTTATAACGGCAGAGCTTCCGCCTGGAAGCCCGCTTGTACCTTCTCCCAGATCGAAGAACCCAGTGATTCCAAGCTCATGCCGGCTTGCCACTCGCGATGCTATACCTGTCGCTGGCGACAGTTGCCGCATGTCCTGCGTTCTTGCACTGGCACCGCAGCCAAGTTGCGGTAGACATACTGGTTCTGAGGATTACGATGGCAATAAAGCCCTGCCAGAGGAATGACCGCAAAGATTCAGTCTGGCAACACCGCTAAGCGTACGAGTCACACATGAACAGCAACCGCTCTCGCATTATGATTGCCGATGACCACGCGATCATCAAAAAATGCGCAGGGGCGGAACTTTTCCCGACTTCCCATCAAATGCGCACCTGACGTGCGTTCCTATTTCTGCTTTGATGCCAGAGGGTTATTTCGGTCTACCCAGCCAGGAATACTGCCACGCCACCGAGACGTTTTGGTAGTTCCCGCCAAACCGAATGTAGGCGCCATTGTTGTAACTGAACTTCAGAGACTGGTGCTTGCTCACGGGGATTGAGGCTGTCACTCCGATGCGGGAGTTCTTCTGTACGGTCAGCGGATTTTCTATACCGTTCAAGCTTGTTGTGCCCCCGAACCAATAGTTCCCGTCTAGAGAAAACCAAAGCCGACGCCTGACATCGTAACTCAGATGACCTTCAAAGGCACCGACCGGCTTTTGCCCTTGGTCCCTTGTGCCGGGGAAGAAAGCGTTGCGTGAAAAGAACTCCCGATTTGTAGTGTAGAACCACACCCCCATGTACCCATCGAGCACCCAATGGCTCCAGCGTTGGGAATAACCAAATTCCGGTTTGAAGCCCCAGCGGTTGGCGCCCCAATTGATCAGTTTCGTCGGGTCGTATTGGCCCGTGGGAGCGACCACCTTGAGACTCACGCCCAGCAGTATCTTCTGCTTCCATTTCAAGATTTCCTGCGCCCGCATGGCTGGACCGCCCTTGAGGTTCGCGGAGAGCCGAAAGGCTGAATCCAGAAGGCCGGAGCGATAGAGCTGTTTCTCCGCGCCAAGCGCCGTTCCCTGGAAATTCCCCACCGCATAAGGCAATGAGGCGGTGATGTTGGCGGAGCGGCCGAAGAAGCTGAACGAGTGATAGTAGCTGAAGACTGGTACGTGGTATGTCCCCGTCGCGCCAGTAATCGGAGCGGTACCATCGAACAGAATACTGCCGTCATAAAAGGACCAGGTCAGGATGACTGCATTCGAATGGACGGGAGTGATGACATAGGCGCGCGGCGATAGGTCCTGAGCGCGGAGCGACTGCAGATGGCATACTGCGATCGCGGTCAACAACACGAGCTTTACGAAAGGTCGCATCCGCGATCACAGGGATTGCTCTCGACAGCCACAGGTCGCCTCGGCTTGGTTTACAAGGACTCGAAAGCTGGCCTGATCCGGCAATCTGGTTTCGAGCGGTGGTGGAATTACGCCATCGAAGGGAGTACCAGAGCAGTACCTCCGTTGACTTTTCGGGTTATCCCGGTCTCAGGCCGACCGCGCACAAGGTAGCCGTTCAAGTTCTCGATTGCCGGCCGCTTGCATGTGTGCTTTTCTGCTGAACCTTGGTTGTGACTAGGCGACCGAGCCTGCTGGCGTCTTGCTATCGGCGATCGGGGCCCGGACAGTCTTCAAGGAAAAACTGAGAGTAAAGTGGTTGTGGCTCATCGCGTGATCCCCTTTGTTAATCGCTGCCCATTTTGGATAGCGGGCAGTGATTAGGTTCTACCTCCGACTAGTCTTTGGCTCTGCCGAGCATTTTCGCCGTTTTCTGTTTGTCCTCGGCAGTCAGCTGCTCCGGCCCGAGCTCAGTGCAATACAGAGTCGGAGTGCGTGGCTACTGTCAATAGCGACAGGTTCGCAGAAATCGCCACACGATATCATTCACCAACCGCCGGATTACTGGCTCCGATTTGCACGGTCGGTTTTGTAAGCTCAGGTCAAGATCGCGGATCAGAATCAGGCCGCGGCTCTCGCGCTTTACGGCTAAACTTTGCTGCCGTCATTTGATGACGTCGAGAAGTCACGCTCACCAATGAGCGCTGCCAAGAGCAGGAGAAAGATGCAACCGACGCCTTGAAGAATGTCGAAGACGCGTTGTGTCCCGCTATGGTTAAGGATCTGTCTCCCGTGTTTTGCAATTCGAAAGTGTGGCATCAGCGACCCAGATGTCGAATACCTTTGTACGGCACGAACTCATCGCCAACCGCATCAATCTCTATCTTGCGATGGGTCGAGCATTCTGGCAGCGGGTCCATGGACGCAGGGACGCAGGGGATGCGGGCACCCCAGTAGGGCGAGTGAGCGAATCCGCGCGGACCGCACGACGTAGAGAACGCGTGGAGATCTTTCCGATAAGGCAAGGGCGGCTACTATTGTCGAAGCCCGCGCCGTTTTCCAGCATGCTCCGGCCAGGGCCAGACACCCCCTCGTCATTGCTGCTGTCTGATGGTCCACCGCAACAGAGATTGGTCTGTGGGACATTGGGCCATCGCGGACTTTAGAGAGGGGTAATGCGTCTTCAAAAGGCCAACCGAATTATCACAATATTAGTCGCGTCGCTTTCGCTGACGTCCGTGGCATGCGTACTCGTGTCGGGGCATTTCAGACATCGGCAAGCGGCTGCACTGAACGCCAGGACGCAGTCGCTGCTGCTGACCAACCAGCTCGCTGCGGGCACCGACAAGCTGACGGCGGCGGTGCGGGGATTCGCGGCCACGGGTGATCCCCGGTACCGCGACGTGTTCCGGCGGGAGGTTCGTGTCGAGCGCAGCCGCGACCGTGCTGTGGAAGGTTTGCAGGCATTTGGCCTGACCCAAGAGGAGAACGAACTGGTCTCCCGCGCCAAGCGAAATTCCGATGCTCTCATCGTCCTAGAGGAGAAGGCGTTCGACGCCGCCGAACGCAAAGATTTCACCAGGGCGATGGGATATGTGTACGGCGAGGTGTACCTCAAGGCGAAAGCCTCGATCATGGGTCCCATTGATGAATTCCGCCGCCGGTTGGACGAGCGTCTCGACAACCAAGCTCTCTCCGAAGAGCGGGCGGCCCAGCGGACTGTCAACCTCGCAATCGTTGCCGCTGTCCTCAATGCTTTGGCCATCGGGGGTGCGCTCATCTTTTACCGTACGAAGATAGTGGCCCCGCTGGTTGCCATAGGATGTAGCCTGAGCGACCTCCTCGCCAGAAAGCCGGGCATCGAGATCGGGTTTCAGGAGGATCGCTCCGAGATCGGCGACATCGCACGATCACTGGAGTCGTATAAGGGGCTGCAGGAGGAACGAAACCGCGTCACGCAACAAATGCAGTTGCTCCTTGAATCTACTGGGCAGGGCATTTACGGGATCAATCTGCAGGGCAACTGCACATTCATCAACCGGGCTACCTGCGAAATGATTGGCTACCGCCCCGAGGAGGCGTTGGGCCGGAATATGCATGATCTGGTACATCACCACAAGCTGGACGGCTCCGCTTACCCCGTCGATCAATGTCCCGTGTACCGCGCGTTGAAGAAGGGGGAGGGTTGCTGCCTAGACGCGGAAGTCCTGTGGCGGCGGGACGGGACTCAGATTCCGGTTGAATATTCCTCGTTCCCGATCCTTGAAGGCGGAAGGATCACGGGGGCTGTCGTCACGGTTGTTGATATCACTGAACGCAGACGGGCAGAGGAAAAGTTGCGAGAGAGCGAGCAGCTCTTCCGTTCGATTTTCGAAAATGCCCAGATCGGAATCAGCTTCTTCAATATTGAAAAACAGACAATTTCCCCCAACCGCGCGTTGCAAGAGATGTTGGGCTATACCGAGGCAGAACTCGGCCAACTGAAGAGGTGGGACGAGATTTCTCACCCGGATGAGCGCGTCTCCTGCGCGGAAGGATATGCGGAACTCGTCCAGGGAAAGCGCGAAAAGAACCAATGGGAACAGCGGCTAATTCGCAAAGACGGCAGGATCGCCGCGACCAGCGTGAGATTCTCTCTGCTCAGGGATACGGCGGGCCGACCACAGTACGTGGCCGCTTTGCAGGAAGATATCACCGAACGTAAACGGCTGGAGGCGGAACTCGTCACTGCGAAGGAAGTTGCCGAGGCTGCCACGAGAGCCAAGTCCGATTTCCTTGCCAACATGAGCCACGAGATTCGCACGCCGATGAACGCCATTCTTGGTATGACGCATCTGGCGTTGAAGACGGACATGACGCCCAAGCAGCGTGACTATCTGACGAAAACCAAGGTTGCCGCCCAGTCCCTCCTTGGCATCATCAGCGACATTCTCGATTTCTCCAAGATCGAGGCGGGCAGGCTGGACATTGAGAAGACGGATTTCCGTCTCGAAGAAGTGCTCGGAAACGTCTCCAGCGTGGTTAGCCAGAAAGCGCAGGACAAGAATCTGGAGTTCCTCATCGCTGCGCCACAGGATCTGCCACCGAATCTGGTTGGTGACCCGTTGCGGCTCGGTCAAATTCTGATCAACCTCGTCAATAACGCTGTGAAGTTCACTGAACGTGGCGAGATCGTGGTAACAGTCACGCAAGCGGAAAGAGTGCTGGACCGTGTGAATCTAAATTTCTCGGTGCGTGACAGTGGAATCGGCATGACGCCCGAACAAACAGCACGCCTGTTTCAGGCGTTCAGCCAGGCCGATACTTCCACCACTCGAAAGTACGGGGGCACGGGACTCGGGCTGTCAATTTCTAGGAGACTGGTCGAGATGATGGACGGCAACATCTGGGTCGAGAGTGGCTACGGCAAGGGAAGCGCCTTTCATTTCACCGCGTGGTTCGGCATCGGGTCGCGAGAAACGAAACGCAGGGGATTGATCCCGGACATCGCTGGCATCCGGGTCCTCGTCGTAGATGACAATCGACAGGCACGGGAGATCCTCACCGACTCGCTGAAGGGACTCGCTCTCAGGGCGCAGTCAGTTTCTTCCGGCGAAGAGGCCGTCCGAGAGCTCGCCATCGCAGCCGAGTCGCAGGACCCCTATCAGCTTGTCATGATGGACTGGCAAATGCCGGGTATGGATGGGCTGGAGACGAGTCGTGTCATCAAGGCAGGCAAAGGTCTCAAGCAGGTTCCCAAGATCGTGATGGTCACTGCGTTCGGGCGGGAAGACATCCGCGTGCAAGCCGACGAGATAGGCATTGACGGCTATCTGCTGAAGCCGATTACACCTTCGACACTTTACGACACACTGGTAGATTTGTTCGGCGTTGCTGATGAAGAGGCTAACCCTTCGCGGGTCACCAGTGGCGATAGAACTTCTTATGACGCTACCGGTATCCGGATTCTGCTGGTGGAAGACAACGATGTGAATCAGCAAGTGGCGACCGAACTTCTGGAGAGCGCGGGAGCCAGCGTGAGGATCGCCAATCACGGCGGCGAAGCCGTGAGAATCCTGACGGAAGGCGAACAGCCCCCACCCTTTGACATCGTGTTCATGGATCTGCAAATGCCCGAGATGGATGGTTTCACGGCTAGCAGACTTCTTCGGGACCGTACCCAGCTTCAAGGACTGCCAATTATCGCAATGACGGCGCACGCGCTGGTGGAGGAGCGGCAACGCTGCCTGGAGGCGGGGATGAACGACCACGTGAGTAAACCCATCGATCCCGATGCACTGTTTGCGACACTGATACGGTGGGCGAAGCCGCGGCAGGTGCACGCGGCCGGAACTCAGGCCAGGCCGCCGAAAGCAGCCGAAGAATGCACTCTCCCCGAGATCGAGGGTGTTGATGTGGCCGGCGGCCTCAAGCGCGTTGTCGGGAACAAGCGGCTCTACCGCGACTTACTCCTACAGTTCGCAGCCAAACAGAGCGATGTGGATTCGCAAATCTTAGCCGCAATCGGGAGCGGAGACCGCAAACTGGCCGAGCGCATCGTGCACACGGTGAAGGGCGTCGCGGGAAATATCGGACTCGGACTGGTATTTACTGCCGGGGAAAAGCTGGAGCGAGCCATTCGCGAGGTGGATAGGGCCGTCCCGGCCCTGGTCGAAGAATTCGCTCAAATCCTAAGCGGCCAGGTCCAGGCCATTCAGCAGGCAATGCGCGACGTCATGCCTGACCTGCCGGTGAAGGCGAAAAAGAGCCAGGCTTTCGATACGCGAGCGGCATCAGCGGCAATCGCGCGCCTCAAGGTGCTCCTTGAGTCGAGCGACGGCGACGCTGCCGAGGCCTTTCTCGCGCTGGAAGGCGCTCTCGCGGGCACCTTTGACCAACGGCGGCTAGATGCCCTCGGTGCGGGCATCAGAGAGTTTGATTTTGATGGTGCGCTTTTGCAATTAGATGAGATCGCAAAGGAATACCGCGCGAATTGGGAGCATGCAAATTGATCAACGCTGCAGAAAAGAAAATTGTGCTCGTGGTGGATGATGCTACCGCCAACCTTCAGGTGGTGCATTCACTGCTGAAGGACGACTTCAAGATCCGAGTCGCCACCAGCGGCGCTAAGGCTTTGGCCTTGGTAAAAGACAAACCGCAGCCGGACCTGATCCTGCTGGACGTAGCCATGCCGGAAATGGACGGCTATGAAGTCTGCGCCATCCTGAAAGCAACGCCAGAGTCCAGGGACATACCCGTGATTTTTCTCACCGGGAAGACGGAAACCGATGACGAGACGAAAGGATTTGAGGCTGGGGCCGTGGATTACATCCACAAACCATTCTCTCCTGCAGTTGTGAAGGCGCGGGTCCACACCCATCTCGTGCTTCGAGAAGCCCGCGAACAGCTGGCCCGACAACTCTTGTCAATAAATAACGAGTTGGAGATGGCGCGGGAGATTCAGTTGTCCATCCTGCCGCACGACATTCCGAAGATCCTGGGTTTGGAAATTGCCGCGCGCTACCTTCCGATGACCTCAGTGGCGGGTGATTTTTACGACTTCATCATCGCAGACGAGAAACACCTTGGGATTCTGGTCGCCGACGTTTCCGGGCACGGCCTGCCCGCGGCTCTCATCGCCTCGATGCTAAAGGCTGCACTCTCTGCTCAGTCCGCGCACGCTTGTGACCCTGGGCGGGTCTTGTCAGGATTGAATCAGTCGTTGTGCGGAAAGTTCCAGCGTCACTTTGCAACGGGGGCCTACGTATTCATGAACATGGAAAAGAAGTTCATGAGCTACGCAGCCGCGGGACACCCGCCGCTCCTGTTGTGGCGCACGTCAACAGGGATCGCCTCAGAAGTGTTGGAGAATGGTCTACCACTCGGCCTGCTCCCCGAAGCAACCTATTCTGCAGTGGAGGTACCGGTGGAACCGGGCGATAAGGTTATCCTCTACACCGACGGAATACCTGAAACCACGAGCCCGTCGGAGCAGGAATTTGGCGCCGACCTTCTCAAAGGGTTTCTAGAATCCAACCATAATCTTGCGGCAGACATGTTTGCCGATTTGTTGCTTGATGAGCTGTCGGGTTGGTCAGAACATCCCAAGGGACAAGGACAGCAGGACGATATAACCCTCCTAGTGATTGACTTCCAGAGTCAGCGATGATTTCGTTTAAGGCCGAAAAAGCGAAAGCACGGGCCGCACATGGGGATCTCCTCTCGCTCTGGAGAGACGACGACCCCGACATCCCCATCCTGAAGGACGCCAAGGCAGAGTACGCGAAGCTGAAGTAGCTACCTCTAGCTGGAAAAGTCTTGCCAGTCGCTTACACCAGTAATCCTGACCTGGTGCGGAAAGCATGTGGTTTCGACTCGATGTGCGGAAAATAAACATTGTTCGACTCAGTGTTGAAGCCGCCTATAAGGACTGGTGTGAGGTGAAGCCGGTCGGTCTTTTACCGATACCTCGAGCCTCCGTTCCAGGCGGATGGCACAGCCTGGCAACTCACGATACTGTCAGAATTACCAGTTGCGGCCTGCAGTTGTGACCGGTAGTCTACTCGTCGAAACTGAAGTTGCCCGTTTTGCACGCCCCAATTGGTTGGTTCTATCCCGGCACCGAACGCGCGAGGCGTGTTCGGTCTGAGTGATAGGTGGGGTCCTTGGCCGGTCTCGACCAGAGGTACGTCATGGCCAGTGCCCGTAGTCACCTATCGTCCAGGATGGCGAATCTGGATTCCCCCTCCACATTGATCCTGGTCTGCATGGTAGCCACCCTGTCCTACCTCGTCCCAAAGCTGGAAGGAGCATTGATTTTACATCCCCAAATGGTCTGGCCGCTTTGGCCAGGTTGCGCGCTTCTGGTGTCAGGGTTGCTGTTGGTACCGCGGAGAATCTGGCCAATACTCATCCCCGTAGCCTTTTTAGCGTTTGTTCTCTATGACCTGCAGGCAGGCGTACCGGTTGGTTCGATTGCTTGGTTCATTCCGGCCGATACCGTCCAAGTCCTTACTGCCGCCCTGGGTCTTAGATATTGCTTCGATGGTGTGCCCCGGCTAAATAGCATAAGGGCCCTGGCTAAGTATTCGTTCTTCGCGGTGATCCTCGCGCCGTTCGCAGCAGCGTTTCTTGGCGCGCTTGGCATTCGCGGCGACTATTGGAATAGTTGGAGGATTTGTTTTTTTTCCGAGGTGCTCGCTTTCGTCACTCTGACGCCGGCCATCTTGAGTTGGGTTTGCGAAGGACCTGCATGGGTGCGAAAATCACGTGCCTACCATCTGGAAGCAGCCGCGCTGATCGCCGGGTTGGTTCTTCTCGGCTACATCACCTTCACCGCCTCTGGGAAGAACAGCTCGCCAGCACTGCTTTATTCTCTCGTGCCGTTTCTGCTCTGGTCCGCGTTGCGTTTCGGATCGATCGGGATCAGCACTTCGGTGATTGTAGTTGTCTTTCTATCGATTTGGGGTGCAGTCCATGGTCGTGGCCCCTTTGCCGAACAGCCGCCACTCGGCAGCCTGTTGTCGCTACAGCTATTCTTGGTTTTCGCTGCCACACCTTTCATGGTTCTTGCAGCGCTCGTAGAGGAGTATAAGCAGGCTGAAGAAAAGCTGCGGGATAGCGAAGCGCGCGAGCGTGCAAAAGCGAATGAACTTGAGACGATGCTCGATGCGGTATCCGTTGCGGTGTTCATCGCCCATGACCCTGCGTGTAGGCGCATAACGGGCAATCGGTCGATGTACGAACTGCTCCGTCTTCAGGTTGGTGCCAACATTTCCAAAAGTGCCCCCGTTGAGGAACGGCCAACATACCGGATTATGCAAGCTGGCCTCGAGATCCTTCCGGAGGAGTTACCGATGCAGCGGGCTGCTGCCACAGGAACGGCGGTGGTCTCCATTGCCTTATCGCTGGTCTTTGAGGATGACACCGAGAAGCAGATTATCGGTAACGCGACTCCGCTGCTTGGCCTGGACAGCAAACCGTGCGGTGCCGTAGGCGCTTTCATGGACATTACCGAGCGCAAGCGGGCGGAGGAGGCACTGCGCGAGAGCGAAGAGCGGTTTCGTCTGGCGGCTCAAGCCGGAAAGATATTCGCCTACGAGTGGGATGCTGCGACCGATGTGATCGTGCGCTCGGCAGAATCCGCCCAGATTCTCGGCGTTGATGAGACAACGGCCATTACCGGTCAACAAGTATTGGCTAAGGTTCACCCCGACGACCGAGAGAGACTCATGACTTCGGTTGCCGGGCTTAGTCCTGCGCAGCCCCACCTCCAAATC
>Ga0099829_10001666_pt1 | contig 12461 bp, 10 predicted proteins | sample CZO8metaG_3_FD_79336 | JGI IMG/M metagenome (GOLD analysis project Ga0099829, IMG submission 79336) | Vadose zone soil microbial communities from the Eel River Critical Zone Observatory, Northern California, USA - CZOApr15con2H2.8 metaG | ecosystem: Environmental > Terrestrial > Soil > Vadose...
GTCTAGCCCGCATTGTTCATGACGGTTCGTCGCGAAATCGCTGAGCCGCGTCGCGAGACCGGCGCGCGGAGCCTTGAGGACCCGATGCGTACTCGTGCAGCACGGTGAGGGTCTGAGGGGCGAGCCCGCTGGCCGAAGGCTCGTCGTAGCAGTGGATCGGCGATTGCAGCAGAAACGCTCATGAATAATGCGGGCGAGGAAGGAATTTCTGAAGGATTCCACCTGGCAAAGTCCGAAAGGGCCGTTCCGGGAGGCGTTGGAGCGGAAGGGCCATGCCACCCCACCTCCGAGAGTCTGAGCTTCGCTCAACCTTGACCTCGACCTTAACCTGCTTGCTCGGTGGGTTCCGCGCCGCCTTCCCACAACTTAACGGTCCGATCCCATGACGCGCTGGCCAGCTTCATCCCATCCGGTGACAGGGTAATCCCGCGAACGCCTCCCGTATGGGCTTTGAGCGTTCTGAAGCAACGGCCGTTCGACAAGTCCCAAAACCGAATCGTCGAGTCATCGCCGGCGCTGACGAGCACCTTGCTGTCCGACGTGACGGCGAGCGAGCGCACCCAGCCGGTATGGCCTTTCAGCGTGCGCTGTTCCGCCACGTGGGGCATGTCGAACAACTTGATCGTCTGGTCACGGCTCCCGGTAATGAGCAGTTTGGCATCGGGGGTAAAGGCCATCGCGCCGATCCAATAGTCCATCGGCTTTTGGAATCCACCGTCGTCTTCGACAAAGTACCCGCGCGTTTCACTGGTATCATCGTCGTGCTGTTTCCAGTGTCCGTTATGCAGGATTTTTTCCTCTCCGCTGGGTAAGACTTCCCAAAGCTTGATCTTGCCGATATCCGTTCCACTGGCGAGATGCAACCCGTCGGGCGAAAAGACGACGCAGACCGACCAATGGTGGTCGTACTGGTCCTTGCCAAGCAGGGTCATGAGCTCGGTGCCGGTGGTGACTTCCCAGATCTTGATGTCTTTGTTGTGACTGCCGCGCGCCAACATGAGGCCGTCTGGCGAGAGAGAGAGGCTAACGACATTGTGGTCATAGCGTGTGAAGAGGAGCTTCTTCGATTCTCCGGTATTCGGGTTCCACAGCCGGATGGTACGGTCCTCGCTGGCAGTGGCCAGCGTCTGGCCATCCGGCGTAAAGACGACGGATCGGATGTCCGCCGTGTGTCCCCTGAGTGAGCGCAGGAGGCGTCCGGTTTCAATGTCCCACATGCGGACGAGTCGGTCGACCCCTCCGCTGGCGAGGGTCAACCCGTCCGGTGCGAAGGCCACCGACCAGACACCATGCGAATGGCCGCGAAACGAGGTCAATTCCCGTGCCCCCGTCTTCCAGTATTCGAGAAAATCGACTGGCGCGGTGCCCGTTCCCGACGATGTTGCGAGTCGGGAGGGCGAGGGGCCAAGTTGGGAAACAGCGGGATCAGCCATGCTCAATGATCCTTACGACTAGCAGGATGCTGAAAAAGTCGCTTTTCTCACCTGCCCAGCCCCGGCGCGCCGAGACGCGCCTGTTCCATGTGGCATTCTCGTATCGTTCAGACCCTCAACGTACTCCCAGAGGGTACGGGCCCGGCCCTTCGCTCGCTGCGGCCTTGCTGGTCGGTCTTTTTGAGCATCCTGCGGGGATGTTCTGCTCTTGTCCCAGAAGTGCATGCCCTCGAAACTCCGCTGGGCTGAATGGTTTTTCCGTAGCCTGCTGGAACAAGGTAAAGCGGCCAACGAAGACAGGCTTGATTGCCAACCGGCGATTCGCCCAGTATAATTGGTGGCGGCTTGGGGTGATCGTAAGAGAAGCTCCGTCATCAAGTCAAGCAGGCTATGAGAGCAGGTTCGCGTCCCCCATCTGGGGGTGCCGAGGCGGCCACACCGGATTGGACGATCAAGGACTAGTATGGAACTTCGTTTTCAGCCCGCATTGTTACAAGAGGTCATCGACTCGTTCGTCGAAAAGACGGAACGGGAAGGCGATCCCACCTATTATAAAGAGTTCCACGAACTAGCCGACCCGATATACGAGAAGTTTACACTCGACGATCGTGAGAGCGAGTTCAAGAAGCTCTACCAGTATATGTTCGGTATCTGGGGGTTTTCCGATATCATCCGCGATGCCTTCAACGAATATCCTTTGCTAAAAGAAAGAGTCGGAATCGTGCTCGTCAAGGGGGTGCTCAAGGAAGATCAGGAAGGTGTCGATATTCTCAGGAAGTGGGGATCCGTCGAACACGAGATGGCTCGAGTGTTCGAAGAAAAAGGGTTGAAAGGCGTCGGGATCAAGCTCATTCCACGACGATTCTACGACCCTGCGCTCACGCGCTATTGCCGCCATGAGTTGTTGCATATCTCGGATATGCTGGATCCGGCCTTTGGGTACGATCCGGATACCAAGGTCGGGCAAAATCCCGGAGAGGAAACCCTCATTCTCCATCGTTATCGCATCTTGTGGAGTCTCACCGTAGATAGTCGGCTGACAGTAGCTGGTAAAGAGCCGATGCTGAGGAAGGAAGACCGGTTCAAAGAGTTTCGTTCCTGGTATCGCAAGATTCCCGCGCCACAATTGAAATCGGTGTTCGAAGGGTTGTGGCAGACGAGTTTCTTTACCCACTCGGAATTGATCGAGATGGCGTCGGACACCTTGCGCGTGATGGACCGTGCCGTAGATGTCGAGGGGGGGGAGGTTCCAGAAACAGAAAATAAAGTCATGTTGATGCCGGGATTTCCCTGTCCTCTGTGCCGGTTCCCAACCTATTCGTGGGTCGAGGATATGGGCAACAAGATCGAGACCTATGTACTCGATTTCATCCGCGAGAATCACCCTGGCTGGGATATCGAATTCGGGGCCTGCGATCGCTGCGTCGAGGTCTACAAACTGCGCGCCGACGGCGTCATGTAACGGTGCACTACTGTGGCTACCGATTCGCCATATGGACGTCGCGACTTCCTCAAAGATTCTGTCGTTTCCGTTGCCAAAGCGGCACAGGAATTTGCCAAACACCAAGATGTCGTCTCGGAACAACCGGCTCCACCACCGGTGCGGACGGATTGGTTGCGTCCTCCCGGTGCCGCTGACGAGGCACTGTTTTTGGAGCGATGCACAAAATGCGGCGACTGCGCCAAGGTCTGTCCCTACGGGTCGATTACGTTCCATCCGCAGAACGGGACACCGGTGATTTTTGCAGATCAAATGCCGTGCTATCTCTGCGAGGATGTGCCCTGCATTGCGGCCTGTGCCACCGAGGCGTTACTCCCTGTCGAAGGACGCGGGCAGATACGAATGGGTCTCGCGGCCGTCTCGCACCGAATCTGCACGGCAGGGCAGGGCTGCCATGCCTGCGCGTCTAAATGTCCCACGGATGCCTTATCGATGGATTTTGACCGGCAGCGGATTGTTGTGGCGGCCGAACGTTGCGTCGGATGCGGGCTGTGCGAACAAGTGTGCCGGACAGTAAACGATCGCGTGGCCATTCGAGTGACACCGTTTAGATTGTTGTCGAAGTCGCTCTCGTGATCCACAAGAACAGGCTTGAATGCAAGAAGGACATTGAAGAGATATGGCGCGTCCAGCGATGGAGAATAATTTGAGGAATCATCGGCTTAGATTATCTCTTGCGAAGATGAAAATCGCGCTTGACAACCCCCTGGGCCTGTACCTACCATACGAAAACCTGTGCCAAAGGTTTGACCTCAAATGCCCGGAAAGTTCATGTGGGCAACAGGGTAAGTCGAGGAGCTGATTCTCATGACGAGTAAACAGCGGGTGCAAACTAATTCTTCGGCCGTGGCCGCAGTCATTCCGATTTCGCCCGCCATTAAAGATTCACCCGCAGTCGAACGCGCCCTCAGTCGCAGTAAGCTCTATCTCCTTGTGTCGTGGAGCCTGCTCTATCCTGAAGACGACGAGTTTCTTGATTACGTGCAATGCGGAGAGTTCGTCGAGGATGGGCGCGCGGCGATCGATGCCTTGGACACGGCGCTCGACGGCATCGGCGGTGAACGGGCCAAGCAGAAGCTGGTGCTGCTGCGCGAGCAGTTCGATCAGATCGAGAAAGTTGTCGCGTCAGAATGTGTCAACTGGCAACTCAGCGATCTGCAAGCGGAGCATCGACGAGTGTTCAGCAACGTCATCACCCTCGATTGCCCTCCCTACGAAACGCTCTTCGGAAACGACCACGTGTTTGCTCAATCGCAAGTCATGGGCGATATCGCCGGATTCTATCGTGCGTTCGGGGTAGAATTGTCCAAGGATATCCATGAGCGATTGGATCATTTGAGCGTCGAATTCGAGTTCATGCATTTCCTGGCCTACAAGGAATCCTATTCCCGCTGTCACGACGGAGCAGACAAGACTCAGATCGTCCTGGATGCGCAGAAAAAGTTTGTCAAGAATCATATCGGCAGGTGGGTTCCGCTGTTTTGCCGGATGTTGGTCAAGAAAGCCGCGTCCGGTTTGTACCAACACGTGGCGGACTTGATGGCGGAGTGGATGGATTTCGAAGTCGCATTCCTGTGCGTCGTTCCCCAGCCCTACTCGGAAACCGATTATCGCCCGGCGACGTTCAATTCACCGGAAGGCCAGACGTATGAGTGCGGTGCACAGGATCAGGGCAATGAGCTGAGTCTGTTGCTGAACGAAGTTGGCGCAGAATCATTTTTGGACAAGAAGGATCAAGGCAAAGACAAGGAGGCGGAGGGGCCCGTCGGAACCGCCTAACCATTGTCCGTGTTCATGAAGGTCTCTATGTGTTGTTTGTCGGCAGTTAGCTTGGACCCCGTTCTTAATTTTTTAGTCGAGAGGAAGAGGAGTGTCCTATGAAAGCAGAGAAGCCACAGAGCAAGCTTATTAGGATTGGCATTCTTCTCGCTTCGCTGATCGTCGGCGTGATTTTGGCACTCTTCACTATTCTCTCTCCGCATTGATCGTCGGCGTGATGCTGATATTAATTTTTTAATCGAGAGGAGGAGTATCCTATGAGAGTAGTGCAGACACACAGCAAACGTGTGGTGTTTGGCATTCTTCTCTCTGCGTTGATCGTTGGCGTGATGCTGACGATGTGGCAGGTTCCGTTGGCTGTCAGCCAGCCGGTGACGATTCCGGCGAAGATGGTCAAGGGAGCGATCCCGATGGATGGCGCGAACCCAGTCTGGGAGAGCGTGCCCGGGGTGATTGTTCCGTTGAGCGGGCAGCTGATCACTACGCCGATGCACCCGAACATTTCGGTGAAGTCGGTGTTCGTGAAAGCCATGACCAACGGCAAAGAGCTTGGTTTGCGCATCGAGTGGAGCGATCAGACCAAGAACGATACGACCATTGGCCCCCAGGACTTCCGGGATCAGGCGGCGATCATGTTTCCAGTCAACACGGCTGGAGCGCCACCCTTCCAGTGCATGGGTCAGTCAGGCGGCACCACCAACATTTGGCGGTGGAACGCAGAGTGGCAGAAGGACCTCGGCAAGGATAGCGCAGGCATCTGGGATGTGGACGACCAATACCCGGGCATTTTCTGGGACTACTATTTCGAAGAGCCGGCGGGCGGCGTGACCTATCCGGACCGGATCGGCCGAAGCCTTGGGCCCTTCAATCCTGGCATCTGGTCGGGCAATATCATGTCCGACCCGACGCTGCGCGTGAGCTCGGTTGAGGATCTGAATGCTAATGGCTTCAGCACCCTCACGACGCAAGCGCATCAGGATGTCATCGGAAACGGTGTATGGGAACCTTCTGGTTCCGTCAAGGGCGGTGGATACACTGGTCCAACCTGGCGTGTGGTGGTGAAGCGCACGTTGGAAACCGGTGATGCCAACGATACCCAATTCAAGGTAGGAATGTCTGTGCCCATCGCGTTTGCGGTGTGGGACGGTAACAACATTGAACGTAACGGCATGAAGGCGCTCTCCACCTGGTTTACCCTGAAGCTTTAGTTAGGGGAACCGGTCTCCGGAGAACCCCTCTCTTTACCTCTAGGGGTAGGAGCGATAGTGTAACGAGAAAACCCCAGTCCGGCGTCAGACCGGGCTGGGGTTTCTCTTTTTCTGTGACAGCCAGTACTGTATGCTGACCACCAATTGGTGATTAAGCCCTGAAAAGGGGAAGCGAGGGGCCTCCGAGGGTTGCATTTGGGCGATACCGGAGTGTATAAAAAAGAGTTGGTTTTATTGAGAAATCATCTTATTTCCCCCCCCAGTTGGTGGTGAATTAGCATGAAAGTTTCACTGCTCTTTCCTCCAACGTGGCATCCGTCACAGCCCTATCTGAGCCTTCCCTCGTTGATGGGGTTTTTGGCTCAGGGCGGCGTATCCGACGTCTCCCAGCGCGATCTTGGGATCGAGCTCTTAGACAGGGTGGTCACCCAATCCTATGGGGCAGAGCTCTATCAGGAGTTGGTCGATACACAGCGAACGCTTGAGCGGGAACGAACCGGAGAAACTGGACCGGGAAGTGCCGAACATTTGGCGAGAGTTGTGGAGTCGCTGGACCGCTTTCCGTATCTCATTGATCGGATTGAGCCGGCTAAGGAGATCCTCCGCGGGGAGGGCTTCTACGATCTCGAATCCTATAAGGAAAGCCTGTTTCTCATCGACAAATGGCTGGAGGTGCTCTCCGCACTCTATTTCCCGACCCGACTGACGGTCGTCGACAATCAGTTCAGCAGCTACTCCATCTATTCATCCAAAGACCTGATGAAGATCATCAGGGATGAATCCCAGAACCCCTACATCCAGCTCTTCCGTAAGCACTTCATTCAGTCGATTGTCGGTGACCAGCCGGACTTGATTGGCGTTTCGATTACGGCTACCTCGCAGATTATCCCTGGTCTGACACTCTGTCGTTTGATCAAGGAAGCCGCTCCCAACATCCATCTGACCATTGGCGGCAGCATCTTCACCAGATTGGTCGACAACTTGCGTCGCTGTCCGAGTCTATTCGATCTGACCAACGATATCATCGTGTTCGAGGGCGAAACCGCCTTGCTCGAACTCGTCGATCAATTGGCCGGGAAAAAGGATTTCAGCAAAGTCCCGAACTTGATCTATCGCCAGAATGGGAAGATTACGGTCAACCAGCCGTTTTATTCTGAAAATATTAACCAGCTGCCGGCCCCCAACTACGACGGCTTCCCGCTCGGACTGTATTTGTCGCCGGAGCCGGTGCTGCCAGTGCAGTTTTCACGAGGGTGTTACTACAAGGATTGTGCGTTCTGCGCCCTCACGCTGGATCACCAGAACTTCAGGCAGAAAGAACCGGGACGGACCGTCGAGGAATTGGAATGGCTCAAGCTGCGATATGGGGTTCAACGCTTCTTCTTTACCGACGAGTGCTTTGCGTTATCGCCGACCAAACGATTGTGCCAGCAGATCATCGACAAGAAACTGGATATCAAATGGACCTGTGAAATGCGATTCGAGAAGCATCTGACCCGTGAACTCCTGACGTCGATGCGGAATGCCGGGTGTCTGAAGATCGTGTTCGGATTGGAGTCCTTCAATCAGCGCGTGATGGATTTCATGAAGAAAGGGATCAAGCAGGAATGGGTGCGGCGCATTGCCGACGATTGCGTCGACCTGGGGATCGCGGTGCATTGCTACATCATTGTGGGGTTCCCGACCGAGAAGGAAGAAGAAGCCCGAGAGACAATGAATTTTATCGTGGAGAACGAGCGGCTTCACGGATCGTACGGGTTTTCTTGTCAGCCGTGCCTCTTCGATTTGGAAAAGGAAGCGCCGATCATGAGCGACCCTGGCGGCTATGGAATTCGGCGCATCATGCGCCCGTCGGCAGAGGACTTGAGCCTGGGCTTCTTCTATGAAGTGTCGGAAGGCATGACGCCGGACGAAGCGGAGCGCATGTATCAGCATGTCTACGAAAAGGTCAGCGAAGTCGTGTGCGAGTTGCCGTTCAACTACTCGATGGCCGATGGATTGCTGTATATCGCACGGGCAAAGGCCCATGAAGTGGGCGTGCCGCAGCCGGCGGGGTCGTGATGAGCCTGTCCCGCACGACGTTGACCCTGTCTTATCTCGATCGGTATAATTTACATTCCCCTCAAGGGTGTACGGAGTGATTGCCACGAATCCCACCATCGCCCGGATAACGGGGAAGATCAGCGATCAATCCCTTCTGTTTCAATACACAGTCAAGCTCGTCCTGATCGTCTCCTTCTCGGAATTGATCCTGTATCGGCTCGTGTCGCGGTTAGGGATGCATCTCAGCAAGCTCGCGCAGGCGCATGAGTGGATTATCCCGACCTTCACGGCCCTGACGCAGATCGGGCAGTGGCTGCTCAATGTCGTGGCGATTCTGCTGTTTCTTGCCCTGGGTGTGGGAGTCGTCAGTCGGATGGCCGGTCGTGGATTTGTGGGAACGAACATGATCGTCGTTCCCTGCGTCGCGCTCCTGTTGCTCCTGACGGTGGGCTTCTTGTTGATCCCTCCTGTCTTCCTGGGATCTGCAATATATAACTTCGTGGCGTTGGTCGCTTTGATCTGCCTGATGGTGGAATACCTCTCCACTCACACCGAATGGTCGCATCGCGCCATGGGCATCACCTATCTCCTGGGGATCGGGGGCTGGTTGTATTACCAGATCGTGTCCACCATCTATAGTTTTATCGGAACCGTGGCGGCCCCGCCCTTTGTGTACGAGGCCCATCGCGGGGGGGAAGGGCTGCTGGTCTTGTCCAGCATCCTGGTGATGTGGGCCTATGGACGGGGTGTCTCATTTCGGACGCGCAATCAGCGGCAACGCCGACGCGCCATCTGGTTTTGGGCGACTGCCGTGTCCGTTTTTACTCTGATGCTGTTCTTGGATTATCTGCTCAATCGGTATGACCCTGGGATGGCCACTAGCATTCGTAAGGCGGCAGACGGCATCGGATGGATTTTTCAGTTCGGCATGGGCTACACGTTTTTTTTCCCGTTTGCGTTCTACATGGCAGGCTTGCTGTGCTGGTCGTACACGGTCATTAAGTTACTCAGCATGGGGCGACTCGCCGGGTATGGTCTTGGATTGATGTTTATCGCGGGGTATGCGCTCCTGTATTCGAATCTGACGCTCATGGTGGTGCTCGGCGCCATGCTCTTGACCATGGACCGGTACCGGCGTGATGCGACGGATTCGGCACCGGCGACGAACGCTCCCATGATCAGCACGCCGGATTCATTGGCGGGCGGGCATATCTAACAGACCTTTTTACTACAGGGAATCGTATGAACGAACCAACCGCTTCTGCTCCTGAACAAAGCCAGACCATAGTCGATCCCGGCGATCAGCAGCTGAACCCCGACGAAGAAATCGCCGAGATTGAAAAGCTCTTGGCGTCCGAGCCCGACGATTTCCAGGCCCGCTGCCGATTAGGCGAGCTGTATTTCAGCAAAGGCAGGATGGATGACGCACTCGTTGAGGTCAAGAAGTCGATTGAGATGGCGGAGGGGCTCCGCGCAGAAATGAATCGGTCGCTCGCGATGTACTATTCGAATTTGGGCACGATCTACGCGACAAAGGCCATGACGGACGAAGCGGAAACCGAGTTCAAGCATGCGCTCGACGTGTTTCCCCACGATGTCCTGGCGCTCTTCAATCTTGGGCGGGTCTATGCCGACAAAAAGAAGTTCATGGAAGCCAAGGAGTATTACGAGCGCCTCGTAGAAATTACGCCGGATGATCCCATGGCTTGGTACAATCTCGCCGGGGTGTATGTCGAACTCGATAATCCCCAGGTCTCGGACTACAACACCATCGACTTGGCCATCCAATGCTATATCCGCACGCTCGAATTGGACCCGAAGCATCTGGAGGGCAGTTTCAAGCTGATGGAGTTGGCGCTGAATCACAAGAAGACGGATCTCGCCATCAAGGTCATGGAAGAGGCCGTCGAACAGAATCCCGAGGAGCCGCTGGCCTACTATAACTTGATCAGCGTCTACGACAAGGCGAAGATGTTCGAACAGGCCGAGCAGGCGCGGAAACGGTTGAAGGAACGATTTTCCAAACGGGCTAAAGAGAGCAGCGCATCCTGATTGACCCATTCATACGGAGGAACACACCATGTTTGGGAGTCTTGGTTTTACAGAGTTGATCCTGATTCTCTTCATCGTGCTGATCATCTTCGGTGCTGGAAAATTGCCGCAGCTGGGGGAAGGAGTCGGCAAGGCGATCAAGGGCTTCAAGAAGTCCGTGCATGAGGCGGACGCAATTGAAGCCGAAGCCCAAGCGGCCCAGCAGAAGATGGCAGCCGCTCCGCAGCAAGCGATTCCGGAACCCACGGTGCAAGCACCGACTTCCGTGGAACAGCCAGCCGCGACGGTTCATTCAGTTTCACGCGGCTAGCCAGCCGGGATAGGGCCACAGGCATATGGAAATCGAGCTTCAGCTCGCGACCGGCTATATCGAAACCTTCGCAGGCAACGGTAAGGCCCGGAGCACCGGCGACGGAAAACGGGCGGTCAAGTCCGGTATTCCACTGCCCCATCATGCCGCGCTCGACAAGGACGAGACCTGGTTTTACTTTGCCGAGTCCGGGTCCGATCGCATCCGGCGGGTCAATCTCCGGGAAGGCACACTCCATAATTTCGCCGGCATTGGCGAAACTTGCTATAGCGGCGACGAGGGCCCCTGTGGGGAAGCCGGGCTCTATTTGCCGCTCGACGTCGCGTTTGACTCCCGCAACGATCTCTATACCTGCGACTCCGGCAGTAACCGCATCCGGAAAGTGGATCATGAGACCGGCATCATCACCACAATCATCGGCACCGGGCAGCATGGGTTCAACGGAGACGGTCCGGCCCGCGAGGTCAATCTCACCTGGCCTGCTGCAATTGCGTTCGACCCCAACGACGTGATGTACATCGCCGACACCCAGGCGCACCGAATCCGTCGCTACGATCCCCGGACGGGCATGGTCACGACCGTGGCCGGGACCTGGACGGCTGAGGACGAGGCCCGTGAGCAGCCGCTCGTCGCGAGGAATTTGGTCGTGCTCTCCGGCGATGCCATCGGCATCGATTTCAGCGATGACCATGGCTGGCTCATGCCGGTCTGTTCAGACGGACTGGACATGTCCATGTATCTTGATGATGGAAAGCCCGCGCTCGAGGCCCGCCTCTACGATGTCGTCGGGCTCACGGTGAACGGGAAAGGCGATATTATTTTCGTAGACAAGGGCAGTCACCGCGTCCGCAGCATCGATCACCGCAGCGGCATTATCTCGACAATAGCTGGTGTGTGCCGGTACGGCTACGACGGTGACGACAAGCCAGCGATCAGAGCCATGCTCCATGCGCCGGAAGCCGTGGTGGTCGATCAACAGGACAATCTTTACATCTCCGACACGATGAACCACCGCGTGCGCAAGGTGGACGTTGCGACCGGCCTGATCAAGACGGTGGCGGGCAACGGCGACAGCGGCTACGAAGACAAGAATATGGGTGGCTGTGGCGCCGCACGCTTCGTGGCAAAAGAATCGGCAGGGACGGTGAAACATGGAGACGGACTCCTCGGAGTGGAGGCCGTCGTCAACTCTCCAGTCGGACTCTCACTGGACTCCCTGGGCTATCTCTACATCTGTGAACGGGGCGAGAACAAAATTCGCCGTTTGAAACTCTGGTAGCAATTCGCGTGCAGTCGGATTGGTCTCGCTCGGGCTGTGTGGTAGTCTGAGCCCATCAGGATGTGCTCGCGCCGGTCACCCGAGGACCTTGCACAGTGCGTACGACGACGAAGATTTCTTCCCGCCCGTTGGTTCTCCTGTTCCTCTTCATTCTGGTTGTGGCCGGCGTCTTAGTGGGCTTCGGCGTGCCTCTCGTCAGTTCCGAGGGGATGATTATTCGCGCGCGCCTCGTCGAGGGGGAACTGCCGACGGGGCCCGAGGATGCCGCCTGGGCCAAGGTCTCGCCGATGACACTTCCGTTGAGCGGTCAGGTCATTACCAGGCCGGTCTGGCCGGAGCCGACCGCGCGAGCCTTGACGGTGCGGTCGCTCCACAACGGCACCGAGATCGCGTTTCTGCTCGAATGGCAGGACAATACGAAGAACGACCGTCTGACGCCGGGGACCTTTCGCGACGGCGTGGCGATAGGACTGCCGCTCGGCGATGCTCCCGCGTTTTTCTGCATGGGCCAACTCGATCACTACATCAATATTTGGCATTGGAAGGCCGATTGGCAGAGCGATATCGATCGTCGGGCCTCCAAGACTTCCGAGAAAGCTCGCGACGGCGTGAGGACGTTTGAAGTCATTCCGCGCCGCGTCTCTTCTGTCGAGGACCTCATCGGTGGGGGCTTTAGTACCCTGACGACCAAAGAGAAGCAGGGCCGTGTCCAGGGGAAAGCTGCGTGGAAAGATGGAGTGTGGTCTGTCGTCATGCGCAGACCCTTAGTGAGTGAAGAGCCAGAGAACGAAGCCAAGCTGATTCCAGGTCGGGTGCAAACCGTGTCGTTTGCTGTGTGGAACGGTGAGAACAAAGA
>Ga0099829_10001667_pt1 | contig 12460 bp, 9 predicted proteins | sample CZO8metaG_3_FD_79336 | JGI IMG/M metagenome (GOLD analysis project Ga0099829, IMG submission 79336) | Vadose zone soil microbial communities from the Eel River Critical Zone Observatory, Northern California, USA - CZOApr15con2H2.8 metaG | ecosystem: Environmental > Terrestrial > Soil > Vadose...
ATCGGCGGATGCGCCTTGCTGCCCATCGAAGGTGGCGCTACCTGCTCACCGGAGCGTGGATTCAGCCACTCCAGCCAGTCGGTCCACCAACTGCCCTTGTGACTCTCGGCGCTCGCAAACCACTCGTCGGCGTTCGTAACCGGCTTGTCGTTCGTCCAGTAGCCTCTACCCTTGCTGGGTGGATTGATGATACCTGCGATATGACCGCTGCCACCCAGCACAAAGCGCACCTTCCCACCTGCCAGTTGAGAGATACGCCAGGCCGCTTTCCATGGGACGATATGGTCTTGCTCGGTACCGACTGCATAGATATCCTGGTGAATCTGACCCAGGTCGATAGGTACACCTTTGAGTACAATCTTGTTGGGCTTGATGAGGTTGTTTTCCAGGTAGGTATTACGCAGGTAGAACGAGTGTGCTGCGCGAGTCATACGCGTGCCATCGGCATTCCAGTAAAGCAAGTCGAAGGCCGGTGGCTCTTTGCCCAACAGATAGTTGTTCACCACGTTGCTCCAGATCAAATCGTTGGCGCGCATCATATTGAACATCGTCGCCATCGAGCGGCTATCCAGATAGCCACGTTCCATCATCTGCCCCTCGATATACGTCAACTGTGGCTCATCAATGAATACCGAGGTATCACCAACCTCAGTGAAGTCTTGCAGGGCAACAAAGAAAGTAGCGGAATTGACCGTTTCGTCCCCTTTGGCTGCAAGATAGGGCAGGGCCATCGAGAGCAGCGTGCCACCGATGCAGTAACCGACGGCGTTGACCTTCGGTGAGCCGGTAATCTCTTTGATCACCTCCAGAGCGCTTAACGGCCCAAGCGTAAGATAGTCCTCGAAGCTGGTCTCTTCCATGGAGGCATCAGGATTCTTCCAACTGATAACGAAGACGGTGAAGCCGTGATCCACCAGGAACTTGATCAGGCTATTCTGTGGCTGCATGTCCAGGATGTAATATTTGTTAATCCACGGCGGGATAAAGAGTAGCGGGATCGCATGGACCGTCTCGGTCGTCGGCGTGTACTGGATCAGCTCGATGAGCTTGTTGCGGTAGATCACCTGACCAGGCGTTAAGGCCAGGTTGCGTCCAGGTGTGAAGGCGTCTGTATCGGTCATCTTGATCTGTCCGGCTTTGATGTCTCGCAGAAGATGCTCCGTGCCGGTCACCAGGTTTTGACCGCCGCTCTGAATTGCCTCGTGGATCACCTGCGGATTCGTGAAGGCAAAATTGGTCGGGCTAATGGCATCGAGGAACTGGCGCAGGTAGAAGACGAGCTTGCGCTGCTGGTGTTCATCCAGACCCTCGACCTGGGAAGCGGTCTTGAGCAAGGTAGTGGCGGCGAGCAGATAGCTTTGTCTGAGCGCGTCGAAGACGGAATTCTGCTGCCAGTCTGGTGCGCTGAAGCGTTTATCGCCTTTTTCTGGCGTGATAACCGGATCGACGTTCTGGCCCTGTCCCCAGAACTTGAGTGCAGTTGCGTTCATCAACTGCATGTATTGCTGGACGAAATCGCTGTAGTTGGCCCAGGCGTGCCCAGGGTTACTCATGGCATCGATCCAAATCTGCTGGAAAGCGCGGGTAATCTCAGCCGGGTCAACAGGCAGTAGTTTGCTGTAAGGGTTCGCCTGCCAGAGCTGCTTAATCAGAGCGATCCAGGGGTCTTCCTCCTGTGTCTGCCCGGTGGGCATTTGCGCGGCTGGAATACCCTTCATTGTACTCTCGATCAGCTTGCTCCAGGTCGCGATGGGACTCTGTTCGTTAGTTGATGTATCTGTCATTGAAGGTACTCCTTAATAGTTCTCTTGCGCTAACATTGCGGCCCGAATACGCGGTAATAATGGGATGACCTGTTTCTTGCGTGAGACCAGGTCTTCTACAATGACTGAATGTCCATCTGCCTCTAGAGGCACCTGGAATACTTCTGCTACCGCGCGTTCCCCGCCGTAGATGAGTAAGCGGCAACGCATCTCGATGATATCGACGATCATGAACAGAAACACGCTATAGCCATTCTCTTTGGCAAGGCGCTGCATGGTCGCGAGCAATTCTGGTATACGTTTCTCGATGATCGCCGGGCTGGCTGTTTCAACCGTGCCAACGGCAAACTTGGTGTCGTTGACCATAAACTCTTTGAAATCGGTGGTAAGCAAGACCTCGGCGGAACGCTCACCTAGATTGGCGGCAGCCGCGGCGAAAAGCTCTTGTCCAAACTCCTCGATCTTTTCCCCGGCGATCTCGGCCAGTTCGTCTGCCACACGTACATCGCGTGCTGTGCAGGTGGGCGAACGCAGAATCAATGTATCGTAGAGCAATCCTGCCAGCAGCAGTCCGGCCGCTTCGTGTGGGATGGCAATGCCCGCTTCGTGGTACAATCCGACGATAATCGTGCCGGTGCAACCAACGGGTTCGGCCCGGAACATAATGGGCTTGTTGGTATGCACATCGGCAATACGATGGTGATCGATAATGCCGAGCAATTCAGCCTCATCGAGGCCGTCCACGGCTTGGGACTGCTCGTTATGATCCACTAAAACAACACGTTTCGGTCGCGCATTGAGCAAGTCAGTACGCGAGAGATAGCCCACGAGTTTGCCTTCGCCATCCACCACGGGCAAAGAGCGGCGGCGTGCCAGTTTGCGTTGTACCTCGCTCATCTGATCTTCCGGGTGGCAGGAATCAAAATCGCGATACATAATATCCTGTGTGCTCATGCTCAGATTGATCAGGCGCACCGCGGTAAACGTGTGATGTGCGGTACTAATGACCAGCACGCCTTGTTTGCGTGCTGCTGCCAGTGTCCGTTCAGAGACCAGCAGGTCGCCCGTAACTACCAGGGCAGCCGCGCCACGTTCCATCGCCCGAAGTTGCGCATCTTCGCGGTCACCCAGTATCACCAGGCAACCCGGCTCGACGTAATCAGCCATAGTCTCGGCCTGCATTGCTCCAACAATGACACGATTCCCCAGCTTGCGGCGTCCCTCCACCAATACGCGTCCCTTGAGTACACGTACCAGGTTGTCGCGCTGTAACGGTATGCGATTGACAGACTGTGGATCGAGGTCCTTGAAAAACAGCTTGGAGAAGTCTTCAACGGAGATGATGCCCTGCACTTTGTTCTCGGCGTCCACTACCGGCATTGAACGCCGGTTATGTTCCTGGAGCAGTTGCCCGGACTCCAGCAGTGGTTGATCGATACGGGCAGAGGTCACGCCGCGTCGCATCACGTCGCGTACCTGCAAGTACACGTCTTCCAGCGCTTCCGGTGCTTCGACCTGGAAGCGCTCAAGCACGAAACGCACCTCTGGCTTCAGGTCGCCGTGACGGGCGGGGATGGCCTGTTCTTCGCCTTGCAGTTGTAACAGTCGCGCATAAGCATATGCAGAGGCGACAGAATCCACATCGGAGTGTTTGTGTCCAATTACATAGATCGGTCCTGCCATAATACTGATCCTTTGTTACGTGCTTTCCCCTACTCATCTACCAACCGGAAAGCGTTGGTGAACTTTGCAAACGGGTGAAAAATCGACGCATCACATGCTGGTCTACGTTCTTTCCAATACGCACGAGCAAAATATTCCCAGGCTCCATGCTAATATTCGGCTCGGTCGTCTCATGTTCCACAAATCCCTGCGACTCAAATAGACGTGCGATCAGTTTGCGATAGCGACCGACGGAGATTCCTAGCCCTTCAGTATCCCAATGCCATGATAACCCCATCGCAAAGAGGATCATATCTTCCAGTGCATCGAGTTCAAGCGCAAAAGCCAACAAATGACGCGCAAGACCCGATCCCCGCCAATTCGAGCTGACCTCGATAGTTACCTCGTAGACATTCTCGAAGCCGTCCCACCAATCGTCACCGGGGGCCAACGTCACCTGCCCAACGATCTCCCCTGTAGGCGTATGGGCCAGGGTCAGTTCGCAGTCTGGACTCTTTGCGATACTCAGCAGCAGTTGCTGCTCTAGCTCAGGAAAGCGGGCAAAAGCATGCAGCCCGCTATCCGCTTTCAGACGCTCGACCAGTGATGCAGGACAAAAATCGCGCAACAAGAGCTGTCCTGCTGGTGTCTCAAGTGTTTTAGTACGTGAAGTAGCTGTGCCTCTTGGGTGGAGCACGTCAAAAAGGCCTGCCAGTGATGATTGACGTCGAGTTGAAGGAAAGGCATGACGCACCGTCGTTGGCACCACAAGCTGGCGTAGGAGGGCAACTGTCTGCCTATTTGTCTGACTAATCGAGAATCGACGCGGTTGTGAGGGAAAATCCTCCGCTCGATCTAGAAAAGTGGTCGGGAAATCAGCAACGGGAGAATCTTTTCCCATCACATGCTGGGCCTCTTCCTCCTGCCCCTCCGTGGCAAGCCACACAGGACGCCAGCGCTTCACCCATTCCTCGGGTAAGTGTTCAGGGAGTGCTTGCTCTGACATTTCTGCCCACAGCATACCCCAGGCGCGAGGTACGACCCGATAAGGATCATAGCCTCCGCTACCCAGGGCTACCCAACGACCCTGGCAATAGGTATGTGCCAGTTGGTGTACTAATTTCACCTGTGCCTGAATGCCTCGCAAGGTCAGTTCCAGGTAGGTCAAAGGGTCCCAGGCATGCGTATCGCACCCATGCACACTGACAATCATATCGGGAGCAAAAGATAAGGCCAGGGGCGGGAGCAGCGAGTTCATCGCCTCGATATACGAATCATCCTCGGTGAATGGTTCCAGAGGAATATTGACCGAGTAGCCACGCCCTGCCCCATTGCCTAATTCGAGAATATCGCCTGTTCCCGGGAAGAGGTAACGCCCAGTTTCATGGAATGAGACCGTCATGACTCGTGGATCATCATAAAAAGAACGTTGCACGCCATCACCATGATGCGCGTCGAAGTCGATATACAGGACCTTCGCTTCGCTGGCACGCAGCACATGGGCGATCGCAACGGAAATATCGTTGTAGACACAAAAGCCAGAAGCTCGCTCCGCCCAGGCATGATGCAACCCACCCGCGGGATGAAAGACATGCAGTGGTCGCTCGTTCTCTGTATTAAACGTCCCACCTTCTGGTAGCCCCATCACAGCACGCAATGCCACGAGTGTGCCACCAGCAATGCGCGCTACCACTTCGTGCATGCCGGGTAGCGCCGGAGTATCTCCCTCGCCAAAACCGTATTTCAAAGCAAGATTTTCACGCGCTTCACGTTCTTCCTTGCTTATTCCTGTCACCTCGGGTGTGCTCAGTTGTTGTACGGCAGCAATGTAATCAGGCGTATGTACCATGCCCAATTCCTCTATAGTAGCCGCACGTAAGGGTAATCGCTTTTGCTGTTCTACACTCTGCCATAAACCAGAGCACTCCAAGAGATCCATCAGAGCAAGCAAACGACGTAGTTGCACCGGGTGGTCCGGGCCAAAGTCATAATCAAGCTCACCGGGGTCAAATATGAGATATGCTCTAGCGTTGGCAGATGTATTAGACATGCGTGCCGCCTTCCGCTAACGGGTTCGCAAATGTATACTGGATATTCGCCTTCTGCAAACGCACTAGCAGAGGTGTGGGGTTAATCGTACCAAGGCGCACCGTCGCGACACGCGGTACGCTCCCCTCCATCGGAGCAGCCAGGACACTTCGCACCGGTATATGTAGTTCCGCCGCCAATAGCAATGTTTGTGTCAAAGGTGTCAGGTTCCCCGTGGGAAGCGGAACAATCAACTGCATTCCTGGTTCAAGAGCACCCAATAAGCGTGCCAGAGCGATCAGCAGATCACTGCGCGTGAGCAGGCCAACCAGGACAGGTCGAGTTTCGGGTTCTGTGTCACCTGCTCCTTGTTCCGCTTGCTCATACTCCACGACGGGTAAACAGTTCAGGCCACGCTCGACAAGTATCTGCGCCGCAGCCGCCACATCGGTATTTGGATTCACACGAATGGTAGCGCGATGCATCAACTCAACGACCCGCCGCTCCTGCCAGGGTTGATGCAGCACATCAATCGAACTCGACTCCCCATTAGCTGCCGCCAAATCGATATCCTGCGCAGTTAATAAACCTTCAAGCACAGGCAACGTGTTCCGCGCTCCTTGTTGCGAGCCTGGAGCTTGTACCACCGGCAGATGATGAAATTGATGTTGCCGTAACAGGTTCGCAGCGTGGCTTAGTGTATCATTGGATGTGACGGTCACCAATTTGGTTGCCATCACCTCGCTGACGATCATAGCTAAATTCCTTGTTGCAAGAGGCTGCCAACATAGGGGCGTATGAATTCGTAGGGGCCCGATTTATCGCGCCCGCGGGGTGGGGCGGTGCCAACGCCTCGACGATTTATCGGCCCCTACGTCACATCCGTAAAAGTTAGCGTTCCACGATCATCGCCACACCCTGACCACCACCGATACACAGCGTTGCCAGGCCGTAATGCGCCTGGCGGCGCTGCATTTCGTAGAGTAGCGTGACCAGTATGCGTGTACCGCTAGCTCCGATCGGGTGACCCAACGCGATCGCGCCACCATTAACATTAAGCTTGGACCGGTCGAACCCTAGCTCCTTGCCTACCTCGACCGACTGCGCTGCGAAGGCCTCGTTTGCCTCCACCAAATCAAGGTCCGATACCTTCAACTGAGCCTTTTCCAGGGCACGCTTGGTAGCAGGTATAGGACCCAAACCCATAACGCGCGGATCAACGCCCGCTGAGGCATAGCTACGAATAGTTGCCATAGGCTTCAAGCCAAGCTGTTCGGCCTTCCTCCGGCTCATCACTACGACGGCAGCACCCCCATCATTGATACCAGACGAGTTGCCTGCCGTAACCAGACCGCCCTGCGGCTTAAACGCCGGGCGCAACCTGGCAAGCCCTTCTGCTGTGGTATCGGCTCGTGGCCCCTGGTCCTGCTCGAAGAAGGTCGGCCCCTTCTTGCCCGGCACTTCTACCGGTACAATCTCATTGCGGAACACGCCACTTGCAACCGCATGAGATGCCTTCTGCTGGCTTTCCAATGCAAACTGATCCAGTTCTTCACGGCTCAGGTTGTACTGTGAGCAGATATTCTCTGCTGTGATCCCCATATGGCAATCGTTAAAAGCATCCCACAAGCCATCGCGGATCATCTCATCGACGAGTTGGCCGTCACCCATACGGTAGCCAGAGCGAGCCTTCTCCAGCAGATAGGGAGCACGACTCATACTCTCCATACCACCGGCAACGACCACTTCCGCATCACCCAGCTTGATGGCCTGTGCCGCCAGCATAACGGTTTTCAGACCACTACCGCAGACTTTGTTAATCGTCATCGCAGGAATGTGAACCGGCAACCCGGCATTGATAGCCGACTGGCGTGCCGGGTTCTGGCCTAGCCCGGCCTGCAGCACATTGCCCATGATGACCTCATCAACCTGGCCAGGTTTGAGATCAGCTCGCTCTAATGCTGCCCTGATACAAATTTCGCCTAACTTTACTGCTGGCACCTCTGCCAGTCCACCACCATACGTGCCAATCGCGGTACGCACTGCACTCACAATAACGGCATCTTGCAACTCTGGCATGAATCTCTGCTCCTTTGTAGAAATGATTGTCCAGGGTACCCCCTGGTATAGACAAAAAATGAACTACTACTACATATAAATGCCGCCATTGATGTTGAGAGTTTGACCAGTGATGTAGTCACCATCAACGATCAGGTAGCGGACGGCACGAGCTACCTCCTGGGGGGTTCCAGTGCGACCGAGGGGTATCCGCTTCAGGATGGCCTCCTTCGCCTTTTCTGGAATCCCTGAGAACATATCTGTCTCGATAAAGCCGGGGCAGATCGCATTAACCGTGACGTTGGAGCGAGCCAGTTCCAGGGCTGCTACCTTGGTGAAACCGATGATGCCTGCCTTGGCCGCGGCATAGTTGGCCTGGCCAAAGTTCCCCATCTGCCCCACAAAGGAACTGATGTTGATGACTTTCCCGCTTCCCTGCTGCGTGAAATGCGGTTGGGCTGCTTTGACCGTGTAAAAGCAACTGTTCAAGTCCGTCTGGATAACCTGGTTCCAATCATCCACGGACATGTTCTTCATCGTACGATCAACGTTGATACCGGCGTTATTGACCAGCACGTCTATACGCCCAAACCGTTGAACAGTCTCTTCGATCAGTCTGGCTGCTTGCGTCGGATGCGAGACGTCCGCCTGAATCGCTACAGCCTGCGGTGTACCATGCTCCAAAAGTTGCACAACCAGCTCCTCTGCTGGTCCCTTGCTCTGGGAGTAGTTCACCACCAGGTTTGCTCCACCTTGCCCTAGTTCTTCAGCGATTGCCCGCCCTATGCCTCTCCCTGCACCCGTGACGACGACAACGGCGCCTTGTAAAGTTGCCATGAGGTAACTCCTTTCTCCTATTTAAAGCGAAAGTGTAAATAAATTGACTGTTATTTTGAGCGTAACTCCAACCAACTGCGAATCTTAGGCCAGAGATCCTTCCTGGCCTCCGAACCCGTCAGTAGACCAACGTGCCCGGCATCCAGTACGAAGAACTCCTTATCCTGGCTGCTGATGAGACTCATCGTGGCTTCGGCCTGCGGCAAGGTGCAGATGTGGTCCTTTTTCCCCGCGATATTGAGCACAGGACAGGTAATATTCGCGAGATCTACCCTGCGCCCACGCAGCTTGATCTCACCCTTTACGAGCTTGTTTTGCTGATAAAAATCGCGGATCCACTGCCGGAAGGCTTCGCCAGGGAATGGGACGCCGTCGTTCACCCACTTGCTCATGGCCAGCCAGGTATCCATAGACTTGTCGTGCACAATGCGGTCCCACATGGTGACATACGAGCCGACGTAGTTGGTGACCGGCTTGACCATCCGGTTGCCCGTATCGATGAGCTCGCCTGGAACGTTGCCGAAAGCCTCCACAATCAGGTCGGGGTTAAAATACTTCTCATTGGTCCATACCCCATACAGTCCCATCTCATCTGGTGCGAAGTCGATGGGCGTGGTGACGAGCATCAAGTTTCTCAGAGGTTTACCTGGGAAGAGGGCTGCGTACATGGCGCTCATCGTCCCACCCATACAGTACCCTACAAGCGTGTATTCCTCGGCATGGGAAGCCCTCAGCATCTTCTTCACGGCACGGGGAATATAGTCCAACACATAGTGTTCGAATGAGAGATTTTTATCCTCGTCGCCAGGTATGCCCCAGTCGAGCATATACACATCAAAGCCCTGACGTACCAGGTATTCCACCAGGCTATTACCTGGCATCAGATCCAGCACATAGGGACGATTGATCAGTGCATACACCAGCAGGATGGGGACGGGGTAGCGTTTCTCGATCGCCGGTTCGTAGCGATAGAGTTTGGCCTTGTTCTTGGTCCAGATCACCTCCTTGGGAGTCTGGCCCGTCTCGGCTTTAGCTCCCTCCAGGATGATCTGCATACCCGTTCTGTATTTCTTCAGGGCACTTTCGAGATCGGATACCGATGGTATGGCAATTTCCTTAACCATGTAACCCTCCTCGTCTAGCTTCTTTCTGTAATGCTGTCACTTTGCTGGTTCGCATTTTTCTTTACTGCCTTACGACTCCCCGTATTAGTAGGTCTGGGGGATTCCGCTTGATCTTTGGCTTCGATCTTCTTTAGCGCTGCAAGGACTTTATCTAGCTTGCTCTCTACCTGGTCCAGGCGTTTTGCCAGACCCTCTACAACCTTGCCCTCTACTCGCTCCAACTGTTCTTCAAGACCTGCTACAGTCTCGCTTGTCGCCAGATGGGCTTGACCATCCTCGAAATCCTCGAAGACATCCTCTATACGATCAACCTTCTCTTCCAGAGCGACGACCAGTTCTGCCACACGAGCAAGATCTGAGCGCGTCGGCAGTTGCAAGTTTCTAAAATACTCCTCGCTTGCGTGGCGGAACGTTCTGTGGAAGCTCGTGTAGCTCTCTAAGAAGCGACCGACCCCTTCCATGAACTTCTCAGTTCCGATGACCTCGCCAATTGCCTTCGCCCAGGCATCGTTTGTGGCATCGTACCACTGCTTAAAGAACGTGAAGGGGTCCGCTGGAAAGTTTCCTTCAGCCTGCATTTTTGCGCGGGCCTCTTCCATCATCTCTAACCAGTGTGTTGTAAGCCCTAGCGGGTCCGCGCCCATCTGAGCAGCGTTTCGCCACCCCTCTATCATCGCCTCAAACCACTGCTGCCAGACCACTTTGGGGTCCATCATTCCCAAGGAACTGCCCTTCATCTGCTCCTGGGCCTCTCCCACGCTCTTCAACCACGATTGGTACATGCCGTAGGGGTCTACGTATGTCTCTTTCTCGCCGTCCATTACATTCGACCATACCCTGGAGGACGTATCGTACCACTGCTTCCAGAGCTTGGCCGGATCCATGGGCTTTCTGGTATTCGCTTCCTCTGGCATTTCAAAAGCTCCTTCTGCCAATGCAGATGATCTTATTTCCACCCCAATCCACCCAGCCCAACTGGGATTCTTAACTGTACACAAGATACCACAAAAAGAGAAGGGTTGGGGTTTCAACTACGAACCCTCGTAACAAGGCGCTCAAAGCAAAAAAGGGTCGAGGCTTATGCTTCGACCCCTTCTATCCTGCTCCAAAATGAAGTTACGCAGTTGCCTTCTGGCCGTTCTCCCTAACCTGTTGAGCAAGCTTCTGGAAGCCTTCTACACCCTGGCGAGTAAGGTTCTCGGTAACCTCAAAAGCCTGTTGAAAGTACGTGAACGGGGCAGAAAACCAATCTCTGTACGATTCTGACGACTCCTGGGCCAGAGTCTGGAACGCCTCTCGCTGCTTCTGTGACTGCTCGAGCAGTGTGTGTGTCAGGCTGCGGGTGCTCTCTGCATGGCTCTTGAGCACCTCAATGCCGTTCTCAAGAACACTCTGAGCAAACTGTATGTTGCGCTCCTGGGCTGCAACAGCACCGTTCGCAAGTGTTTGGAACACTTCTCGCTGCTTGGGTGTTACTTCCTGCATCAGGCTGCGAGTGCTCTCCACATGACTCTTGAGCACCTCAACGCCGTTCTCAACGACGCTCTGGGCAAACTTCACGTTGCGCTCCTGGGCTGCAACGGTACTCTCCATGATTGCCTGGTTTGACTCACGAAGAGACTCGATCAGACTCCGTGTCGCTTCATTTACTGTATTCTCAGCCATTGTAAGTTCCTTTCCTTCCTGGCCTTGTCGCTACCCACAATCGGTAGCTCATCGACTCAATTCTATCTCATCGCACTTAGATGCTCTCCGGTTTAATATCGGATTAGCATATATATGCATTTTACACTTATATGCAAGATTTGTCAAGGGGTTTTGGCTACTTTTTTCAGGCCTGAGAAAAATTCTCATAACTCTTGAGCAGGGAGCTGCCCAGCAGGATAATTTACTGCTCATCTTTCATGTCCGGCTGTTTTGGTTGACCTGTGTAGAGCCGGAAGAATGTATTCATCATCTTCTGGTATTGATCCAGGGACTGTGCCCAGAACTTCAGGTAGGCTTCTCCCGCCTCGGTGATCGAGTATATACGTTTGGCCGGCCCTGCCTCCGAGGTGTCCCACGTAGAACTGACCATGCCATCCTTCTCCATCTGTCGTAACGTGCGGTAGAAAGTACCTGGGTTCATCGCACTGAATCCAAAGGTCGACAACTTTTCCATCAACTCATAGCCGTAGGAACGCCATTCTCGCAACATCAAAAGCAGAACTGGTACGAGCCAGTTCTTGGACCAGGCGTCAGTGGCTGCATTTTGTTGTTCGTTGTCTTTGTTTCCTTCTGCCATATTCGCACCTTCTATCCATGTTGGTTTGTCTGTACTTTCTATCTATTTGGATTGGTGAATGAGCACTTATATGCATTTTACACTTAGACACATCGTTCGTCAAGGAACTGTCACCATTTGGTACGATTACGTTGCTCTCCCGAGGAGACGTGTTATAATACAAGCAACTAGCAAAGCTGCTGTATAGGGGGCCCAATTGATAGCGCCCAACAGGCATCGACCCTGCCACTGATCTGTTCTCAAATTCAACTCATGGAGTATGACGTATGTCCACCCCTGCTGACCGTGTAGCTACTTTTGGCACCACCATCTTCACCGAAATCAACACGCTCGCACAACGGTACAACGCATTGAACCTGGGACAGGGTAAACCCGATTACGATGCACCACCCGACGTCATCATGCAACTGGTACAAGCAGCTCAATCAGGCCAGCATAACCAGTACGCACCTGGTCCTGGCACCGTGTCCTTACGCCGGGCAATTGCTGACCACGCGGCACGCTTCTACAATCTCGATATCAACCCGGCAAACGGTGTAGTAGTCACCGCCGGTGCAACCGAAGGAATTTTCTCCGCAATACTGGGCCTTGTTGATCCTGACGATGAAGTGATTGTTATCGAGCCGTACTACGATTCGTACGTGCCGAATATCATCATGGCAAATGCAGTGCCTGTCTACGTACCTCTGCATCCGCCGAGCTGG
>Ga0099829_10001668_pt1 | contig 12457 bp, 7 predicted proteins | sample CZO8metaG_3_FD_79336 | JGI IMG/M metagenome (GOLD analysis project Ga0099829, IMG submission 79336) | Vadose zone soil microbial communities from the Eel River Critical Zone Observatory, Northern California, USA - CZOApr15con2H2.8 metaG | ecosystem: Environmental > Terrestrial > Soil > Vadose...
AAGAAAAATGCGGTAGGGAAAATACACAGATACAGGAGTGTGCGATGAGCAACCTGTTCCCCCAGGCTTTCGACGGCAAGCTGGTAAATCACAAACAGAGCGCCCAACAGTGCCAGGTTACTTATTACTGTGCCGACAAGCAGGTAGCTCCAGTTCCCCAGAAGGTGACCAATGGTCCAAATTAAGGCGGGGAATAAGGGGAAGAAAGCCAGGTCATACACTTTCTGGTAGCCGAATTGGGCGATCCTCACGTAATTGGTAGCATCCCAGTGATTCCAGGAAGTAAGCAGCGAGATCATATTCACTGGTATAGTCGAATCTTTGGGCACCACGAGCAGGATATAACCAAAGTAGGTGACCATTACCAGCAATAAGCGGGTCGCCACGAACAGTAAGATGATATCACGAGTAGGGGGACGTTTCATGATTTACCTCACCTGCCAGATTGAGTCGCTGCCGAAGTCGACGACACAAAAGAGACCAGGAGATGTAGAGATGAATTGTAACGATGTCCATAGGCTCTAGCCTGTACAGTACGTTCTCTGTTTACAGACGAGTTACCAGACGTTTTAGCAATGTATCACGTCACATCGTGAGGTGTAAAGTAAGCTTCTATGTACCAGGCGCTCAATGTCAGGTGTTGGTTGAGAGATCACGTGCCATGATGAAACAGTACGTGGTGTTGCCGCCCATAATGACATGCACGATGTGAGAGCGCCAGGGTGCAGGGATGCTATAGCCACGCTGTACGAGATGCATGGGCCATACGAGGTAATCGTAAGGAAAACTATGAGCATCTGGAACAGCTTCTGAAAATTTCAGCCGTCCCCGCAGGTCTTTATTGTAAGTATACCACGATACATCATAGGGACCTTCGTTTCCTGGGCCGACAATGGTGCCTATAATGGCGACGAGTCCCACTTTGCCTGGGCGTTGGGTGTGTGCCAGTAACCAGAGCCCCGCTTCACGATAAGCAGGGTAAGCTACTTGTAAGACGTTGTTTTCACCGTTGAAAAACTCGCTGCTATAGCCCTCTACTCCAGAGACGCTAACCAGGCCGGCGAGATGCGGCCCTACGAGAAAAAGAGTGAGCAGAGCCAGCACTACAGCAGCTCGCAGGTCAATATGCGGCTTAACAGGCATTGTGGTATCAGTAGTTTGCATTGCCAGGGCAGGTGGCATGCTCTGATTAACAGAATGGAATAGTGCTCCACGTCGATAACGGAACAGTGTAACCCAGGCGAATGCACCGGACAGTGCAATGGGTGTGGCCATTGGTAAAAGATAATGTGTGCCAACTACAATGTTGAGTAAACTAAACATACCCAGCAGGGATACAAGCCAGATGAAGTGGAAGGCGATTCTGGTTACCTCGGCGGTTGACAAGTTGGCCTCGCGTAGGTGGAATCGAAGCAATTGTATCAGGGCGAAGATGGCAAAGCAAGCGGCAGGGATTGTCACAAAGGCGCTCATCTTGGCAAAGACCATGTAGAAGATAGCCCAGTGGGGGATATGCAGGCTGTATTGGCCAGCGATGAATGTCAGGTGACCGTCTATCGAGTGATGCCACTCGAAACTAAAGCTGTGGTTCAAAAGTCTCACGGGATTAGGCCAGATGGCCGGGTCGGCGATCAAAAAAGTAATAGGCGCTATGATAATTGCCCCTATCCACCAGCGCCATGGGAATGGCGGCCGTTGCTCAGCAGGAAGCCTGGGCAGTATTAAGAGAAAGTAGTAAGCGACAAATAATACCATAGCAGGTATGACCAGAACAGCGGTGTATTTGCAAGCTGCTGCCAGGCCGACGAGTATCGCTGAGAGTATATATAGGCGCGGTTGGTGAATAGCTGGCCAGAGAAGGAGATAGGCAATGGTGATCAGCATAGTCATAGTCATGTCAAGATAGGCCAGTGCACTGAAATAGACCAACCAGGGACTGACAGCGAGGCAAAGTGCGGCGAGAAGGGCAACTGCACGACCAAACGGCGCGCGCTCCAACCAGTAGATGGCGATTACGAGTAGTGTGCCGGAGATGAGACTTGGAATGCGGGCTGCGAACAACTCGTTCAACAGGTGACCGAGGTGCGCATTGAGGTAAATAAACAATCCTATGAGCAGCTTGACCAGGGGCGGGTGCTCGTAGTTAAAGTCCCATTGAGGAGAATAAATACGGAGATGAGCCATGAGAGCCAGATCGAGTTTGCCGGCGACGATGTAAATACCCTCGTCGTTGACCTGGTCGAGTTGGGTGGCAAGGATGATACGCGGAATGAGTGCGACGAGGGCAAGCCCGAGTACTATGATGCCTTCAGCGGTTGGCCAGAAACGCTGGCCAAAGTGCTTTTTCGATTGTTCAAAGGGCTGCTTTGTCGTTTCTAGCCCATCAGGTACGCTATTTTTTATTTCAGTATCGCCAGTCGTGACATCCATACGCGCTCCAGATTCACATATTGGTATACCCCATTGGTAGGTAATCGCGGGCTAGTATAGCATACGTTTGGACAGAGGGTCGAGTCACGCAGTAGCAAATAAAGCACAGGCGAATGTTACTGCCTGTGCTTTGTACAAGGCGCCAATGAACAAGAATCTGGCCGGGCGTATTACTCTGCCAGTAGCTCCTCAATTTTCTCCTCGATAGTCCTTGCCGTCGGATAGAAAGCCGTCTCCTCGGGTGCATTGTAAGGCGCTGCTGGTGCAGGTAGAGCAGAGATGAAGGCTGGTGTGCCATCCAGGTCGTAGAAGCAGTGCTGTACAATCCAGGAGTGAATATGAAGTCCAAAGCTCGTCAGGTCGGACTCTTCCGTGACCACGATCATACGATTTGCTTCGCGCACTGCTGCTGCGACGGCCTCTTCATCGAATGGAGCGAGCGTGCGCAAGTCGACAACATCGATAGCTCCGCCCTGGGAGTTAACGATGTTGGCAGCAGCGGTGCAGGCTTCCAGCACCATCGTGCCCCAGGCAATGATGGCAAGGCTACTCGGACCTTCGCCAATACGCAAGCGGCGTGCTTTTCCTATAGGCAGGGTATAGTACCCATCAGGGACATTCCAGCAGTCGGCTATGGCCGCAATAATCTTGCCCTGATCATCCTTTGGTGGCTCGGAACGATAGAGGCGTCCCCGCTCCAGAAAGGCGACCGGGGATTGTGCCCGGCCTGCTTCGAGCAACAGACCCTTAGCGTCAAAAGGCGTGGCAGGACAGATGGTAATCATGCCCGGGATAGTAGTAAACCACTGCTCACCCGTATTAGAGTGGCCGAAAGCGCCCCCACCAGCAGTGCTGCTGGAGATAGGGCCACCACCGCCGCTGCCAGATTTGGTACGAATGATGAGAGGAACGGTCCAATCGCCATAGCTCTGATAGGAGACGCGTGCGGCCATGCGTATGGTTTGCGCTGCCGATTGGTGGTAATCCACAAATTGAATCTCCGCGCAACGTGCTTTGCCATCGACCATGCCAGCGCCCGCCGCGATACCCACGATGAGTTGCTCGTTCAGTGGGCTGCTGATAGCACGCCCAGGGAATTGTGTGACTAGCATTGAGGTAGCACCGAAGACGCCCCCTTTGGAGCTATCCACGTCCTGCCCATAGACGAAGAAGCCCGAATCGCGCTGTGCCAGTTCCACCAGCGCTTCATTGATTGCGCCCAACATCGTTGTTGGCCGCTTCTTGCCGCGCGGCGTGTTTTCCCGCCACTGCGGGACATTGATGACATGATCCATCACGCGATCAGGGGTGGGCTCTGGCTCCTGTAAAACCTGCGCCTCGGCACGTTCCAATTCGGCACGAACCTCCTTGCGAATACGCTCTATATCGGCTTCCTGGAGATGCCCATGTTCCACGAGCCAGCGACCGAAGTTTTTCACCGGATCCTTGGTGGCCGTTGTTAACTCAATTTCTTCTTTCTTGCGATAGGATTTAATATCAGTACTGCTAGAATGTGCATCGAGCAGGCCAAGGCGAAGGTGCATCAATACTGGACCCTGGCCCGAGCGAATATGTTGTACAAGGCGTGTCGTAGCTTCGTAAGTGGCCATAGTATCGGTGCCATCGACTTCTTCTGCGTAGACACCGCCGCCCCTGGCCCATTCGACCAGAGACCCTGCCCACTGAATGGGAGAAGCTGTGGTAATAGCCCAGCCGTTATCCTCGACCACCATCAGTACAGGCAGCTTGTGAACGGCTGCCTGGCGAAACAGTACATTGAAGTCGTTGGTCGCTACTCCACCGTCACCAACGGTGTACATGATCAATTCTTCGCTCTTGTGCCACTGCAAGGAGAAGCCAACTCCACCCGCAAAGGGAGCAAGTGCACCTACTTCGCTGAAGGTCGGCAGGATGCGGTGGCGCTTGCTGCTATAATGAGAAGGCATATTGCGACCCGAGCACATCGGTCCTGTCGTACGGGAATAGGCCTCGCGCAGTGGCCCATATATATCGCCTGTGCGCTGTAGCCATGCAGCCAGGTCTCGATAATAGAGAGATAGCCAATCATCTTCATTAAGGGCAGCCACAACGGCGGCCATACTTTCATGTCCGGCGCATCCAATATAAAAAGCGAATTTGCCCTGTGTCTTACGCGTCTTCAGAATATCGTTGGTGGTGCGCGCTGTTACCATGGTGCGGTAGAGCGCAATGAGGTCAAGCTGCTGCGCTGCAACATTGGCTTCAGTCGTGCGGATATTTACTGTCATGATGCCTCCCAAGGTCTACGCTGACATTTTCGGCTCAAGCCTATGGACTATACTTTGCATCCATTATAGATTCCCGTCTGGCGAAAAGCAACGTTGCGTGGGGGAACCAGGGCAAGGAGAAAAGCTACAAGCGGGATGCCGAAGGTGCCAATACCCGCCAGGAAAAACCAGTTGATTCTGGTGGGATCGAAGACTGACTGGCCGAGACTGACATAGTAGTATGTTAGAAAGGCCGAAGCTGAAAAAGCCAGCGCAAAAGTGAAGAGCGCCCGTCCGAGGCGATCTCTCGCTATAGGTAGGCAAACCACGGCCAAGCCCACCAGCCATGTCACATACCACGGAACAAACCAGGCCGTGAGCAGGATGAAGGTTCCCAGTACAAGCAGGGTAGCGAGCGCAACAGTGCGTGTCGTCGGGACTCGCCTCAGCAGGACGATGCCTGCTGCCAGCGCACATACCACAGCGATGAAAATAATTATATCCCACATATCACGACCGGTGAATATCAAAAGATATGCCGGTAGGCTATGTATCTTATTCAAGACACGTATGAACAGCAGGATAGAGTCGTACGCAGAATGCGCCGTGGGCTGTGAAGAAAAACTATACGCGATGTCCTTGATGCTGTGGCCAATCCAGAATGGCCCGTAGAACAGGAGTGCCACTGCACTGCTGACAAAGCTGGCTGAGAGAGCTGTGAAGAGCGCTGCTCGCCAACGGGTTAGAACGTTTTGCGGCCTGGGGTCAGGTACTACTGGTATTGCATAGAAAGTTTTCCAGAACAGCATAACGATGAAAAGAGCGATGATCGGGATGGCGCTAAATTTGACGAGCGCAGCCAGGGTGAAGACAACAAGTGGCGCGGCATAGAAACGAAAGCGGGTTATGTCGTTTTGTTCCGCGCGCACGCTGAGCAAAACGCCTAATAGCATGAAAGTGACCATGAGTATATCATTGTGCCCCCCCAGGCTGCTTTCCAACAGAACGAGCGGGTTCCATGCATAAAGCAATGTGCCAAGTGCAATAGTGCGCGGCGAACGATTCAATGCGCGCAGGATAGCTGTAACCAGCAGCATATTCAGCACGTAGGCTGCAAATGTAAACACGCGGAAGGTAATGAGATAGCCCAGACTATCGATACCCGCAAGCCAGCCAAGAAAGGCGCTGATAAGTGTCCAGATGGGCCCGTATATGGTGACAATATGCCTCCAGTAGATAAGGGGATAGGTCGGGTCCTGGGGAAATGCAGATGGCGGGATAAAATAGGGATTGGCGTGGTGAATAATTAGGAGGCGACCATAGCTAGCATAGGAGCTGATATCGTCGGAAGTAGAAACCGGCGTGAATATGTAGATGCAGCCGCTCACAACGGCAGTGATCCAGATCAGGTGCATCGCAAGGGCATAATTGCTTTGTACTCCTCGCCGTTGTATCAAGCCGGAGCATAATCCATAGATTATGAAGGCGAGCAGGATAAGCAGCGCGAACTCCAGGTAGCTCGTTTCCTGTTGTGATGCATACTGATCTCTGGCAAGATGGAGGTCGGCGGGGAAAGATAGCCTGCGATCAACCCCTATAATTACTCTGCTTATCCATATGTGTGTGTGGATACCTACCATACTATGCAGCGGAGCGGTGGTAAGGAAGATGCATATAACATAGGTAGATGCAAGAACCACCAGAAGCCAGTTCAATATAACAGGTGTTTGCTGTTGGATAGGGGCTGATGGAGGAAAATTCATAGATGATGGAGAATCTTCTGCGAATTTTTGAACCACTTGCTGCTATTCCTTTCTATCGTTTGCCTCCAGTATAGTAAAAAGCCACCAAGAATATAACGATGCAAAAATGGTTGGTCGCCATATATATTGACTGAGAGATGAAGATGAAGTACAGTAGCCTCATTGGATAGCCCAGCATGGGACCGTCACTGCGAAAAGGACATAGCAGCAGATAGTTCAACAACCATATAGTATTATACGCCCAAACACAGTAATCTCGAATATTGAGTCGACAGGCAGTATACCCGTGGAAATGATCACCATCACCTCTACTTCTAGCTCCTTTCTACGAGCTGCTTATACATGCATGCTGCTGACACGGATAGTTGATGATTATGCCCTGAGATTGCACGAACAAGGACAAATCGGCTTCGTTGCTAGCTGCAGGGGTCACGAAGCTGCGCAAGTTGGAAGCGCCCTATGTATCGAGGCGGGGAAAGATTTTACGCTGCCATATTATCGAGACCTGGGAGTTGTGCTAAACGTTGGCATGACAGCATACGAGGTCTTTTGTACTTATCTACATGCGTACAGGCAGTGGGTAAATGATAGCAGTGTTAGAGCCGAGACGAGACCGGAAACGCTTCACTGGGGCTATCATAAGCATAATATAGTGACAGGCCCTGCTCCGGTTGCCACTCAGATCCTGCATGCGGCGGGTATCGCATTCGCGAGCAAGTTGCGCAAGTCCTCTGCGGTAACAGTGGCATACTGCGGTGATGGGGCTACCACTGAACCCGATTTTCTTGAAGGCGTGACGTTTGCAGCGCTACACCAACTGCCTGTGGTATTTGTCTGTGAACAGGATTGCACTGATATCGAACAAGCATCCATGCGAGGCGTGTCTCTCCCTGTCGGCCTAAAGCATCACCTTATCGACGGTTCCGATGTGGCCGTTGTCTATACAGCTATGAAGGATGCCATGCAGTACGCGCGCGAGGGGCATGGTCCAGTGCTGCTGGAGATGAAAGTCACGCGCTTTACTTCTCGAAAGCAAGGGGATCCACTGCTGCATTGCCAGCGCTTGATGGAGGAACAAGGGATATGGGATGAGCGATGGGCTGCTGAGTTGCAGGCGCGCATAAGAACCGAAGTAGAGCAGGCGATGCAGGATGCTTTGAGAGATGTCTCAAAGCCCGATGGGATGTAGCATCAGCATGTTATAATGCGGCAAAAGATCGTCCTGTGTGAGCATACAAGTTGGTCTTGAGTCAAGAGAGATAGAGCATATTATACACCAATCTTTTCCTGAAATGCTCCTCTACGGAGCAGACTATAACCCCGAACAATGGCCTGAGGATGTCTGGCTCGATGACATGCGATTGATGAAGTTAGCCAGCGTCAACATGGTTTCGATCAATATTTTCTCCTGGGCAGTGCTGGAACCTGCACCTGGCCATTATCACTTCGACCAATTGGACCGCATCATGGATATGCTGTCCGAGCACAATATCGCTGCTGATCTGGCTACGGCCACGGCTTCGCCGCCAACGTGGATGAGCCGTCTCTATCCTGATATGCTGCCGGTGACACGCGATGGTAAGCGCCTCAGCCACGGATCGCGGCTGCACTACTGCCCCAATAGTGCAGATTATCGTCGCAAATCCGCTGAGTTGCTACGGCACCTGGCTGAGCGATATCGTACTCATCCGGCTTTGAGCATGTGGCATATCAATAACGAGTATGGGACGCGCTGCTACTGCGATGCATGTGCTACGGCTTTTCGGGAGTGGCTACAGGCGCGCTATCAATCGCTGGAGAAGTTGAACTTTGCCTGGAGTACCGATTTCTGGAGCCAGCACTACTATGACTGGCAGGATATATTGCCTCCGCGTATCGCGCCAGCTCAGAACAATCCGGGGCAGTGTCTCGACTACCAGCGTTTCATGTCAGACTCTTTACTCGCCTGCTACCTCGCAGAAGCAGCTATATTACGGGAGATCACTCCTACTATTCCCATAACGACTAACTTCATGGTTGCTTTCAAACCCATTGATTACTTTGCGTGGGCTCCGCACCTGGATATTATCTCTATTGATACCTACCCTGCAAATACGACCCCTGCCTGGGAAACAGCGCTTACGCACGATTTGATGCGCTCATTGAAGGGTGGACGCCCACACCTGGTTATGGAGCAGAGTCCCAGCCAGGTCAACTGGATGCCGCAGAATCCACACAAGCGTCCCGGACGTATGCGCTTACAGAGTCACCAGGCAATTGCGCATGGGGCTGACGGGGTGATGTTCTTCCAATGGCGCCAGTCAAAAGCAGGGGCGGAGAAGTTTCATAGCGCCGTTGTGCCCCACGAAGGCAGTGAGCATGGACGCATCTTCCAGCAGGCTGCACAGCTTGGAGCAGAGCTGAAACGTCTCTCGCCGGGTGTTGTTGGTGCGCGAGTACCCGCACAGGCGGCACTCTTGATGGACTGGCAGAACTGGTGGGCTGTCGAGTACCTGCCAGGGCCAAGTGATCGCCTGCACTACTGGGAGCAAATCAAAACGTACTATCGCGCTCTCCATACCATGAATATAGCCGTGGATATCGTGCCACCTGACGGCGACCTCAGCAGCTATCATCTTGTGGTGGCCCCTCTGCTGCACCTGCTGCGCCTGGGTGTCGGGCAGAACCTGGAGCAGTTCGTGGAGCGAGGTGGAACACTACTCACAACGTTCTTCAGTGGCATTGTCGATCAAAACGATCACGTTGTCCTGGGTGGCTATCCTGCTGAGTTACGCAAACTACTGGGGATACACATCGAAGAGTTTGATCCCTGGACCAGGGAAATGAGCAATGAGGTCGTGATTTCCGGGGGTCCCCTCCATGGTACCTATTCCTGCACGCTCTGGGGAGAACTGCTTCACCTGGAGGGAGCGCGGGCGCTCGGTGTCTTTGCCAGAGATTATTATGCCAATGGTCCAGCTTTGACGGCCCACGAATTTGGAAAGGGGCAGGCGTATTACCTTGCAACCCAGGCGAGCGACGAACTGATAACGATCTTGATGCGCTACCTCTGCCAGGAAGCCGGTGTATCGCCAGTGTTGGAGACGCCAGTGGGCGTGGAGGCGACGAGGCGGGTACATACCGATGGGCAAGTCGTGTATTTCCTGCTTAATCACAACAATATGGCCGAAGTGGTGGACTTACCCATGGGAAGGTTCACTGAGCTATTGAATGGACATGAAATCGAGGGCTGGGTGGAAATCGCTGCACGAGATGTGATGGTGCTGCAAAGGCAAGTCCTATCTTCTGAGCATTGAGTTTTAAATTGGAGGAAATGACTGCGCAAGCGCGATCAGGAGCAGTATGCAAAACATAAAGTGGGAAGATTTCTATAAGATCACACGGGATAGACCTCCCTGGCCTTTGTTGATACAGGCGGTATCCCTGGTAGCTCACAAAGAGCGGGCTCTTGATTTAGGCTATGGAGCTGGACGAGATACCAGGTATTTACTGCAACAGGGATTTCATGTGACGGCAGTAGATAAAGAGCCTCGCGCGATAGCACAGCTCGCGGATTTACAGCAGCAGAACCTGCAGCTCTTTCAATCTTCGTTCCAGGATTTTTCCTTTGAGACTTACGACCTGATAAACGCACACTTTGCTCTCCCTTTTAATCCTAAAGACAGTTTCGACGAGGTCTTTGCGCGGGTAATGACTTCAATACGACCGGGCGGTATTTTTGTCGGCCAGTTGTTTGGCATTCATGACGAGTGGAATAAGCCAGGGAGTTCCTTGACCTTCCACACGAGGGAGCAAGCAGAAGAGTTGTTTACTGGGATGAAGGTGATAGAGTTCAGGGAAGAAGACGTAGATAGTCATATCGCCGATGGGACGCCCAAACACTGGCACGTGTTCCATATCATTGCGCAAAAAGACTCTCAGTAAGCTTCTATAACCCCTGGTCTTCGACTGTGGTGGTGCGCTGGGCGCGTATAATCGCGCTTGGTGAGTTGAGCAAGGCATCTTCGATACGCTGGCGATGTTTGGGGAGCGTATTAGTGGGCAGAGCGTCCGGTGCGAAGTAGCGACTCTCACGTGCCTCTTCGGTCGGCTGGAGCGTCCCGCCAATGACACGGCAGCGGAAGGCCAGTACCACCTCTTGCTTCTGTGGCTTGGAGTAGACGCCCACCAGTTGTCCAATTTCAACCTCCAGTCCTGTCTCTTCACGGACCTCGCGACACAGCGCCTCATCGACTGTCTCTCCTGCTTCCATGCCTCCTCCAGGGAGGTTCCACCAGTCAACATCGCGCCTGTGTCCCAGCAGGATGCGACCTTCATCGTCAAAGATGAGGGCAAAGACACCGATGCGGAAAATAGGTGAACTGCTGGCGGCATCTAATTGTTTAGTCAAGGCAGTGCTCCTCATAACCTGTAGACGGCGCGGGCTGTGTCCCGTAAAATGAACTGAGCAAGGTGATAGGCCTGCTCCTGGTCGATCTCATCAGCATCGATCAGCTCATCGAGTACCTGGCCAATAATACTACGTCCGCGCATTGCGCCGACCCAGTGCATTTCGGGAACATTGATGCCATCGGTGCTGAACATGAGCTTGCTGGCAGGGGCTACACCTAGAGCCTGGCGCGTGAATGCCAGCATCTCCAGTTTATCGACAAAGGGAATAGTGTAGGAAAGATCGAAGTAGACGTGCGGGTAAATGGCAGTGAGATAGGCGCCGAGCTGGCAATATGGATAGCTTTCGTGCAGCAAGACTACCTGCATAGATCGGTATTCGGGCCGTTCAAGCACATCGCGCAAATGCAGGGGATTACCCAAACGCATATCGGTATCGCTGTCGCCATAGCCGGTATGGAATTGAACTGGAAGCTGTTGCTCTGCTGCTTTGCGGAAAGCGATGTGCAGCAGGTAATCCAGGAGCGGCTTGTGAGCGATACGTAATCGGCCACTTCTTATAGCCATAGACTGCGCTTCTGCGAAAGATGCCGCAGCCTCGTCCTTACTCCACTGCTCGACATTCAGGCCTGTGCGGTAGGCGACGATGCTTTTGAATGCACAGTAGCCACGTTCACGGATATTACTCAGTTCAGCAGAATAGTGCTCGAGCAAGTCGTCAAAGTCGTCGTGAGCAAGGATGAATTGCTGCATGAGCGTTTCCAGGCGCAGCATCTTTGCAGTATGACAGTGTCCAAGTTCGCCCATACGCTCTGGGGTGTAGCACTGATCGGACAATGGGTAGGCAGGGTCAAGGATCAACGTGTCGATGTGGGCAGTCCCTAAGAGGCGTTCCAGCAGTGTGTCAGCATCCATGCTGTTACGCATGGCCAGTACCTCTTCTTCTCTGGTTGCGCAACCATAGAACTTCGCTGCCTGGCGCAGGAACCAGGTATAATAAATGCTATTATGGACATGTTTTTCTGGGAAACTCGCATCGGTCGCTTCAGTGAAATAGCTGCGAAACTGTAAGGCATCCATCTGCTGGTTTAACAGAACAGGATGACAGTGGTTATCTACAACAGCAATGCCGGTGAGGTCGAGCATACTCACTCCTTTAAGGGCCATTGAAAACAATGTATTATGTATTTTAACATATTCGAACTCGCGAGAGATGAAGGAGTATTGAGGAGCCTGAGAAGGGGATTCATGGACATATCAGTTCCTCTAACCATCCTCCTGAGGACTCCTCCATCACCTCACAACACCTTGAAGAAGGAAGGCCCAGTATCAATTTGCTACAGTAAAGATTGCTCTTCCTCGACACTGGTATGACCGTTCTGCACGTGCTCAATATGATCGACCATTTCGGTCAGTGCACCCAAACGTTGCTCGAGATCCCAGGCGTGCTGGTGGAGTGCGCGAATCTCGTCCGCCAGTTCGTGGAATGGCTGGTTCAGTCGAACACTGGCCGACTGTTCGTCGAACCCCACCAGGGTAGGTGCCCGATCGAGAGGGACCGTGAGCCTCTGCGATTGCGAGATTGCTGGCACCTCGGGAACGCTGGTGGGAGATGGTTCGACAGGTGAT
>Ga0099829_10001679_pt1 | contig 12419 bp, 15 predicted proteins | sample CZO8metaG_3_FD_79336 | JGI IMG/M metagenome (GOLD analysis project Ga0099829, IMG submission 79336) | Vadose zone soil microbial communities from the Eel River Critical Zone Observatory, Northern California, USA - CZOApr15con2H2.8 metaG | ecosystem: Environmental > Terrestrial > Soil > Vadose...
AGGAATCCGTCACTGGATAGTTTTGCTACATACACTCTGCCAAGGAACCTAACGGGGTATGGCGGGTATTCGCTTTCGACTAGAGAGCTGATATCGATTTGGTGCGGCGCGTCCTTGTCGTTTGTGAGTCCGAGAATGTTTCTTCCCCCAACTGTCAGCTGAGTTGCTTTGGATATGCCGATTACAATGGAGTTGTTTTGGCGGGCTGTCGCTAGAATCTTGGTGACGCGGGCCGTGGGGTTATCTGGCGTACCCGCGGTGAGGGATCCATCGATCAATAAGATTCCGTCGTGCAACGATTCTGACAGGACTTCTTGGACCCAGCGTTCAACATGGTTCCGGAGTCGTGTGAGTACCCTGAGGGTCTTCAGTGATAATCCACCGAAGGCGCGAGACTCATCTTCGCGATATTGGCTTACATCTTCAGAGTTTGGAACGTGAAAGAGTAGCGGACCCCATCTGGTATACAGAATCTTGCTCTGTTGCCTCCAGACTCCGACTGCTCGGATAGCGAAAATCATTCCATTCTCGGTCTCGCCAATCTTGACGCTGGACGCGTCGCAAGCAACCACTGGCACGAATTCTTTCGCGGGATTGATTGCGCAACGTTTCAGTCCAAATGCGGTTAGAGATCCTCCGATTTCCAGTCTCTCTTCAGAGTCGGCGTCATCTACCCCCATTTCCACAAGCGACACTGGTCTGGGGTTGAACCTTGAACCCTGGAGCGATTGCATGGACCGAGTCGATAGTTCGACCAGTGATTCTGGGATGGATGGTAGTCCGATGACGACCTCCGGTATGCTTTTTATTTGCTGTAGAGGCTCAGTACTCTCTTGGGTGCGGTGGAGCAAGGTTAGATTCCCCCAGTTTCAGACGGGAAACCCCCCTTTCCCGTCTGTCCCCGCACCCGTCTACGTATCATCCTGAAGCGGTCACCGGTTTCTCGGTTGGTGTTGAGGCGGCTCTTGCCGTAAGACCCTTCGCGATCTCGTGGGCTTTCCGTATTCCTTGCATGCTGAGCTTGTAGGCGCCGTCGCTTGTTCTGTCGATGAGTCCGGTCTTTGTCATCATCGCCAAAGTGTTACGGACTGTTTTCACGGCTTTTCCGATTGCTCGGCTGATAGCCTCAGGGTCCATCTCAACATTGGGCCGGGTGCCGACAGCATGAGCGACCCTGGCTGCTAGGAGTACCATGGCGATGGAGTTCTCGGCAGACATCTCGGGCTTGAGTAGAACAGCCTCCCCTTCTGGGGTCAGCTGGACTGCGCTGGAAAGATCGTCAACCATGGATGAGTAGTCTGGTGAGAAGGTTAGCTTGGAAGCTAACGAGTAGTTCGGTAGGACCTTAGCTGCGAACTGCATGACTTCGTGGACAACGGTCTCCAGGTCTCCTTCGGCTGTGTGTTTGATGTCTCCCCATTCTATCTGAACTTTGATTTTTGGTTGTTCTGGCATGGTCTTTACCTCTCTGGAAGCTGTGCGATGCGTGGCATCAGGTTCTTGATGACGACTCTGGTACCCATGGTTGTAAGTCGGTAGGAGCCTTTGCCGACTCGTTCGACGAGTTGCTCGTTGCAAAGTTCGCTTAGCCTGCCTGCTACGGTGCCTGTTGGGCGTCCAGTAGTCTTGGTGATGTCGTCTAGTGACAGTGTGTCGCTCTCTTTCTTGCCCATTTGATGCTGTAGACGTGAGCCTGCGAGATGGATCATCATGAGTTCCTTGTCTTTTAGTTCCCTCAAGTCCTTCAGAACGACCAAGCCTTCTGGGGAAACTGCGAGCACTCCGGTGCAGCTCTGAAGGAATTCTAGGCTGTCAACCGAGAGCACGAGCTTGGAGACGAGCTCAATGGAAGGGTAGATTTTCGAGAAGTAGGGGAGGAGTTCTCTGAGAACTGTTTCTGGGCTGCCGATGATTCTGTTCTCTATGCCCGAATGCTTTAGGACGACTTCTATGGCTGCCGCGCCTTCCCCGGAGTTCGACTTACGTTCAAGGACCTCTAATCCTGACATTATTCTTCCTGCCCGTGCTGTGAGCAGAGTCGAGATATAACGCTTTTCGGTCCCGAAGACCACTCGACAAGGTGTTACTTTCAGAGTTGGGAATGAAAGTAAAAGTATTTCGGCTCAAGATAGAGGTCGGGCTTAACGACAAGGTGTTACTCATAGCCGAATATCGAATCTGCTAAGATGCCTGCAATTCCGGGACCGAACCTTCTTCTATCCCTCGGAGATTCCTTCAACCGCTCTGGCATGGACTATAATGAGCTGAAAATACGGGTCCTGACGCTCTTCGAAGCTTCGGCCGAATTGGATAGCCAGAGGGTCCGTGATCTCCTTTCGGGTGTGAAGATCGAACTGTCTGACAAAGCTGTGGAGATGGCTCTTCTACGGTATTCAAGACAAGGTCTACTCGTTCGGACCCGGCGGTCAGGGAGATTCCACTACAGACTGACTGAGAAAGGCTCGGCGCGCAGAGAATGGTTGTCTAAGATTAGGTAACTTTCTGAAGGCGTGGCAGGATGTCGTTCTGGATCCATTGGACCCCCGCGCCCGAGAGGACGTAGTTGCCGCGTTCCGTTATTACTTTGCCTTCTCTGCGAAGCTCACTGATTCTAGCACGAACAATACTCTCGCCTGTAGTCTTCCAAGATGAACTTAGCAGTGAGCTGAGATCATCGTCGCCTAGAGGTTTGGGATGCATTGAAAACATTACCAGAGATATTGCCTCCTTGGCCGAGAGTGTGTCGACTGGGACGGTCAGGTGCGGCTTTCCTTCGGCCGTAAACTCTACGATCCCCGAGATTCCGATCTGTTGCTCCGGAATGTGTGATGGAGTCGAAGAATTCTGAAGGACACTCACGAACGTGGCGGCTGGTCCGAGCGATTTCTCTAGATCCTCGAATCGCTCTCTAACGTAATCATGGTCACCTTCGAGTTCGACCTCGAAGTCTCCTTTTCGAATTCTGAATCGCAACCGCTTCTCGGAGGACAAGACCAGAGCGCATTCGCCCCTCGGGTCTAATTAGGGTTTTATCGAATCACTACGCAAAGAGAAGGTAGAATCGGAAATGCTTTGATAGTAACGCTCTATCAGCTCCGATGATCCATACGTGACTGACATAATCTTCCTCATCGTTGAAATCGCCCTAATCGTATTAGGGTCGGCGTTATTCACTGAAGCTCTGATTAGGGGCCTCAGTAGACTCGTAAGGAAAGCCGGGGCGCATGCTGGACTAGCCCGTAGCATACGTGAAGCGTTTACCGTCATCTGGATCACATTAGCGGGGGTTGCAATTCTCAGCCTTACCGGAATCGCGTCTGAATTCTCATTTCTCACAATCTCTGGAATTGTGGGGTTGACTGCGTCCCTTGCGCTGCAGAATACTTTGTCTAACATTATCTCGGGGGTTCTGTTGCTTTCGGACGGTGTTCTTCGACTCGACGATTCTGTCGAGTATAGCGGGGTAAAGGGTGTCGTTGTGAAGATAGGACTACGCGCGACTTGGGTGAAGACCGACCGCGGAGATATTGCGGTAATCAGCAATAACTATCTTGTAAATGGTCCCCTGGTCAACCATACTGCCACACAGAGGCTCGAAAGAAAGTTGCGCTTCTAGCGTCGTAAGTTCAAGCCGCTCGAAGGTTTGCGGGTAGCTCCATGATCTCGTGTTCGATCTCGTTCCTGATTTTTCTCACTTCTTCCAAGGATCCGCCCTTCGGGTCTTCGAGATGCCACTCGACCAGCTTCTTCTGCATCTGGGCAATAGTCGGTTTCGGACACGCCTCTTGGATGAAGCAGCCCATTGTTACAACGAGGCTTGCGTCCCGTATCAACTCGGGTGTAAGCGTCTTGGGTTGATTGGATGAGATGTCTATTCCACGTTCTCGCATCACGTCTACAACGGTCGGGTTGATCCGAGTAGAGGGTATTGTGCCTGCGCTCTGCGCATTCATCCCGTGTTTCTTGGCGAAGGCCTCGGCCATCTGGTTTCGTCCCGCGTTCTCAACACAAACAAACAGTACGGGACCCTTTGCCAATCTTGGGCCTCTCGAAGAATCTGTAGACAAGTTCGGCAATTAAACCCCCAGCCAAGGGTCCTATCCAGTAGACGTAGAGATTAGTCAAGTAACCTGAAGCTAGAGCCGGACCTAGACTTCGAGCGGGATTTAGCGAAGCGTTGGTCAGCGGGCCTAGAGCAAGAATGATGACGAACAGAGTCGATCCGATAAGCGTAGCTTCTCCGGGCTTCTTGTGAATTCGTGATGAGGCTAGGAATCCTGACATTGCCAGCACGAAGGTCCCTGCAGCCTCCAACAAAGTTCCAACTGGAAGGCTCACACCGCTGGCCAGTTTGGTAGTGCCGAGGTCTGGTGGGGACCCGAATTGGCTGAAGATGAGTTTCACCGTGAACGCGCCAAGTAGCCCTCCTAGAACTTGGAACGAAATGTACGGGAGAAACACTTCCAGGGTCGTTTTTCCAGCGATTGTGTGCGCGAGCGTTATTGCTGGGTTGATGTGGGCGCCAGAAATTCTGCCGAGCAGAAGGATGACAATCGCAACAGTCGCTCCAAATGCGAACGCGATGATGACGAGAGCCTCGAAAGTAGTGATACCTTGAGCTAGAGAGACGGCTGCAACCGTTCCCGGTCCGATAAGCACGAGAAGGTAGTGCCAAGAAGCTCAGACAGACAACGCGCCCTTCGGCTCGCGTGAGGATGCGATGGCAACGCTGAGGTGTCGCGGTTTTCGGCTCGCGTCTAAACCCTTGCTCGGAAGGAAAGCGTTCAAACACAGTTAGTTTAGAATCGTAAGATAGATGAACCCAGAGGTAGACGCCGGGAGTTCGTGCGGCCGTAGTCTAGCCTGGTCTAGGACATAGCATTAGGCGTCAAGTGGGCTTCCAACCCAACGACCCGGGAGACCATCAAATCGATGGTCCGGGAATTCAAATCCCGGCGGCCGCACCAAAAGACCTTCCGAGATCTAAGAGGGACATTGTCTCCATGTTTAGTCGATGCAATTATTCGCTCCCACCGTCAAAGCTGTCAATGTTGCGTGGTAGAGTTCTTCGCTAATTTTGCGATAGTTCTTGGCCTTGATTGGATTCAGGAAGGGTCCAACATCGTTCCACCATCCCATTCCTCCGAATACCCAAGAGCGTAACCCTGATGCTAGGAGCTTTCGAGGCATTCCTACGCAACACCCTTTGGGGAGTAGGTCCGAATGGTCTGGTAGTTCATCAGAAGTTGAATTGATACGTTCTAGAGCATCTTCAAACACGGACGGCCAGTATTTCATCTTGGCTTTCGAAGCGAACATCCTAGCCCCATTGAGGGCAGTGCGAAGCTGGGAGGCCGCATCGTCCAAGGATAATTCGTCTAGAGATACCAGTTCAGGTCGCAGGGAAGATCGGTACGCTACGTCCCATATCCTTCCGTCCGAGGGAGCTTGGGCTACAGTTTTCTTCCATTCAGGCGACCAAAAATCAGGCCCGACCGGGAACTCCACTCGAACTGCCCAGGGGACCTCACCAGAATACCAACCCCACATCGAATCTTTGTGACTTTCGAATTCTTTTGGAGATACTGAAACGGTGAGTCGTTTTGCACCAACATCCTTCAGGCGAGAGTACCATTCACTCGTTCGCGTGACAGGGGATCCGAATCTTGAGCTTGGAGGAGCGACGAACTTCACAGAAGATGCACGCCTAAATGTTGAGTTACCAGGAAAGAGCTCGGGTGGCTCGGGGGACTGATTTCCTGATATGAATTGATTGCCGTATGCTACGAGTGCGATAACTTGGGCAAGAATTTCATTCATCTATCCAATTCGACTTGGGGGATGCCGGTTTCTCTGCGTATTGCGGTGATTTGAACTTAAGCCGTACCGGCTGGCGGACGAACTAACTAACTTGGTTGTCACAGTTCTGGAAAGGCGGTTGAATAAATCAGCCTATGCAGCCAGTGAGGGCCCAGTTCTTCTCGAGGAGCGAATCGGCCTCTGGGAGCGAAGCCGGATCGCGCGCCTTTGTTTACGAGGCTGATAGCTTCTATGTCCTCATCGTCGACTTGTTTGTTGAGCCAGACCTTGTTTCTCTGATTGAACTTCGCTTCGTCAAGCGAATATTGGAGCCAGTGAAATTGGGTCCTGTCAGGTCTTCCCGGTACCGGCATGTACTGGTTGACCGATAGGCCCCAAGGGTAGAAGTTGAGGGTAAGATTGGGAAAGATGAACCACCAGAGAGCGAAGACCCGCTTGTCGGTATTGTTCGGATCTTTGAACCGGGTCGCAACCTGTTGCGGATCAAAACCATCCTCGGGTAGCCGGGCGTAGGCCCACTATAGGGCACTACGTTGATAGAGTTCTGTCGTATACGTTTCCAAGTCGATAGCGTCAGCCAGTCCTCCAGGTCCCTTGTGGACGAAGCGAATGTGATAGTTGTCCATGTAGTTCCAAGCATGCTGCTTCCAATTACCATCGACCTCTCGGACCTCATTGGCAACGGGTTGTACTTCAAGGAGGCGAGGTCCACTCCTGGGATGGACTCGTTCACGTCTTCTGCAATCTTCCTGAAAGATGCGAAGGGTTCTCCTAGGCACACGGAGATCATTGGACCCCAGTTCTCAATAGGCAGTTTTCGTAGATTGTCGGACTCTCTCGGGAAATTCTCCAACTTCTCAAAGCCCTTGTGAGACAGGAATCTTCCATCAGAGTCAAACTCGCGTCCGTGTTGGGGACAGACCATCGAGCCGCCAACGCTGGCCGATTCTACAAGAGGATGCCAAGCATGGGTGCAGACATTCGGAAAACAGTTGATCTCCTTCTTAGAGTTCCTTTGAAGGAAGAGAGGGTTTCCTATGAGAGAGAATGGGACTCGGGAACCTGGTTTGTTGAGAAGTTCCGTGGAAACTTCTGACCGACTGGGCGAGCTATGATGAGGGACGAGCATCCATGTCTTGTTGAAGATCGTCTCCATTTCAAGTTGGAGAAAGTCGGGGTCTGTGAATGCCGAATCTGGTAATGATTGAGCTCTTCTAATATCTGGATCTACGAAGAAATCTCTGTTCGAGAACTCCCTCATGACAGAAATTCATCCTCTCGCACAGAAGACCGAAGGGCCAAGTATATAGTGACACAGGTCAATTCTTGCGACTTGACCGCAAGGTCTTCACGCAGGGCAGGTCTGTAGTTTCCGGTTTCGGCAGTTTTGTGTCGTGGGAACAAATTTTTTTTGGAGGGTTCTTGATTGGTAACGGGTTTGGTAACGGTGAATGGTAACAGATGATCTTGGGGGTCTGGTCTCAACGGGTTCTGGGAGAGCAGCCTACGGGGGGGAGGGTGCGGTCACTGCTCGGCTCTGGAATGGTCTTCTCCGAAACGATATCTTGTTATAAGTGTACGTGTAAACATAAACACAGACATGGGCGTCAAGACGATCACCGTCACAGAGGAGGCTTACAGCATGCTTGCGAAGGAGAAGAAAGAAGACGAGAGCTTCTCTGAAGTCATAAAGAGGCTCACGAAGGAGCGTGGAAAGCTCAGCGACTCTCTCGGAGCCTGGAAGATGACGGATGAAGAAGCAGAGCAGATCTTCTCCAGTCTAAGACGCAACTGGAAGAAATCCACTGTGAGACTACGGAGCAACACCCGACACTCTTGAAATGTCTCGATACCGACCTACTTGTAGGAGTACTTCGGAAGCAGGAGAAGGCAACCAGAAAGGTCGAGGAACTCGACAAACAGGGAAGACAAGCCACGACGGCAGTTAATGCTTTTGAGCTCTTCTACGGAGCCTCCAAGTCGAGGATGGTTGAAGAAAACGTTAGGGAAGCCAACAGGCTACTCTCCAGGCTTGAACTCCTCCCCCTCTCCATAAGCTCCGCGGAGAGGGCTGGCCTACTATTCGGAGGACTAGAACTCAAAGGACTCCCAATAGAGTTCAGGGACTCCATGATAGCAGGAATTGCCCTAGAACACAGGCTCACCCTGGTGACGAGGAACAGAAGAGACTACGGAAGAATCCCCGGATTCACCATAGAAGAATGGTAACAGCCATGTTGTCTTCGACCATTGCCGCCAACCTAACAGGGTATCTCAAAGAGCCGGCCTTAGCTTCTCTCCCAGAGCACCTTACCTCGTAGAATATTCTGGTACAGCGATGGATCCTCTCTTCGAAGCCGCGCAAACCCGGCCGCGTACATTATTATTGGAGAGAGAGGCCTGGAATGGTAATGCTTTCTCACGAATCTAGCTAGTGTCTCTTTTACGATGTTCTGGTTTTCGGTGAGAATAAACAGGTCCACATCACTGTCGCGAACGTCCGTCCCCTCAGCAACGCTTCCAAACAGGACCACCTGTACCGCCACCTCCTCCAGCATATCTGCCAGAGGCTTGAGACGGCCTGTGTTGAAAAGCACCTTAAACTGCCGAGCGATGGGATTGGACAGGTTGTATTGATAGAGCTTCATGTTCCCTATCTGCTCGACCGTTAACATTCTAGAGTTGTCTAGGGTGTGCAGGATCATGCTTGCCGCTCCTACGCTAACCCTTGCCTTTTCGGCTACCGCCCTTACATGGTACCTGGTCTCGGGATCATCGCCTAGAGCGTCGAGTATGGCCATTGTAGCCGCGGAATAGTTGATGCTCATTCCAGTGAACATTCGTTCACTATTTTAAACATCTATGTAAGGTGCCGGAAAGGTGGATTGTCGAACAGACCACGGCCGATTCCCTTTGATTTGCACATGGGTTTCGATCCGGACGACAGGCCTCGACTATTCGACGACAATCGGCCGTGTGTGTAGAACTTGTTATACTTGATGTGGTAAGTAATACCAGGTGCATGATCGATGGGGTCGAGTGTCGTGATAAAGGACGTCGATGAAGCTGCGTACCGCAACTTGAAGGGTGATGTGGTCTAGGCGGGATTGAAGATAGGAGACGCGGCGTCGCAGGCGTTCAGGCTCTGGGTCCAAGAACGGGCATTGGGAACGGTCAAAGACTATGAGAGGATCCGAAAGGCATCCAAGGAAATAGACCATCTCAGAGAGAAGATAGGACGGGTGCCGGGCTTTGATAGTACGAAGGTTATTCGCGAGTGGAGAGATCGCCGAAGACCCTCATAATCGACGCGTCTTACCGCGACCAAGTGGTTCGTTGAGGAGGCGGACTCAGAAAAGGCCAATCTTCTGAAGAGAGCGCATGAGACTGGAAGACTGCAGCTGGCCGCACCAGACCTTCTGGTCTACGAAGTCTCAAACGCACTCATCTATCATCCCAAAATGGCTGCAGACGATCTTACGCAGAGCATAGTTAGACTCTTAGAACTTGACCTTGACCTTATCCCCCCAAGAGCCGACTTTACAGCCGAAACGGCTAGGATAGCCAGGAAATACGCCATATCTGACTACGATGCGAGCTATCTTGCCCTCGCAGATATTGTTGGGACTAACTGCGTCACCGCAGACGAGAAGCTTTACAGGAAACTGCGTGGAAAGAAACCGCTCTTCCTCCTCGGCGCACTGGGCCGCGAATGGAACCTCCCTAGACAATCGTGAGACGGCATGATTTCCCCCTTCACGAGAAAAAGGATAGAATCCAGTTAGGCAGCGTACTTTCTACTAGAACCTAGACCATTGCTGGCTATGCCGTTTTCCAGGCTGCAAACTTCTCCAGGACTCTTGTAGGAACAGGGTTGGCGTATTGGAGATGCTTCTTCTGGCAGAGGTTTCGAAAGTCAGTGTCCGTGGTCATGATTCCTGTCGCTTGGTTTTGAAGGGCTACGGCAAGATAGGTTGTGTCGAAGACGTCATGGTGGAGTTCTCGTGCTAGTTCGAAGGCCATGTGGACGACATCCCGAGTGATTGGACAGTACTGAACTGTGGGATAGTGGTCGAGGAAATGTCTGATCGCTTTCTCGCTCTCTTCTCTGTCGCAGCCCCACTGCCGGGTCATGATCCAGTAGGCGCGTATGGGGACTATGTCGGGTGTCAATGGTATGAATCGGCCTTGGAGGCCCTCTTCGAGTTGTGGCGCGACGAATCTGTTTCCGGGATGGTCTTCGACGAGGAAGATTGCGAGCGTGTTGACGTCGATGGTTATCCTGTCTCTAGCCGCCAAAGGTGGCCTCGCCAGCGTCTGGGAAAGCCTCTCTTCCCCATTTGGGACGTGATGCTCTGACTCGGATGGGTTTCGGTGTGACGGGTCTGAGGAGGAGGCCCTGCTTCTGCTGGCTGATCTCGAGCTCTACCCCTGGCTTCAGCCCAGCCCTAGTTCTATCCTCAAGAGGGATTAGAACACGCCCCTTCTCGTCCACTACAGCCGTTCCCACTTTTACCTTCCCACCTATGCTTTCCCACCGTGGCATATAAGATCGATCGTACGAATCTTGGGATCTGCCTGAAAGCCGAAAGATAGCTCAACCCAACATGTCTAGTCAGCTGAGGGACTGGCGTGAAAGCCCGCACGCTAACCCATCAAAGCGAGGCAACAACGTCGGCCCTCGATTCTTCCACTTGGTCCTAGGAAGGAACGGCCTCTATCGCAGAAGTCGGCCTTGTGACATCGTCTACAACGGCTACAATACGGGTCAGCGAGGACATCTACAAGGAGTTGAACAGGGTTGCAGGCCGGCTTAGGCAGAAGTCTGGACATTCAATCTCCATGGGACGAATTCGTCAAGACCCTCGTCGAGTGGCTCGACAGTTACATTCGACTCTTCGAAATGAGGTCTGTAATACGACAGCGGAATAATTCTAATTGGAATAATTCTATTCGGAATACGATGATAGAAAGCGTTAAAAACCGTCTATCTGCGTAGTCGCTTCGAAAATTCTAGGAAACAAAGATAGACATGACACTTCAGAAAATAGTATGCCTCTCAGCAATTTTCGCGGTTCTAGCCCTAATGCCCGCTGTCCCAGGCGTGAGAGCAGCTCAGCAGACATCCACTCAATCCATTCAGCAGCTGAGCTTCCTCGGGTCGACGACAATTCCAGCAACGTCGACGACGGCCACAGTGCCCAGCAACTCACCAAATGACGTAGACTCCAGCTCCTTGATTCTCAATCTCATCGCACGATCCGGAGTCAACGCAGCCCACATACCAGCCAAGAACATCCCCACACCAAACCCCAACCCAATCGCAACGTCAAACCCCGGCCTCATCGTAGGCTTCAACGCCCTCTCACACAGAGACGAACGCCTCGCAGGAACCGGACGATATGTCAACACTCAGTTCAGCACCGAACCACCAGATCAGGGACTCTGCATCGGCACAGCCAGCAGCACAGGCAACACAGTAGTCCTCGAAGCCATCAACAGCGTCTTACGTGTCTTCTCAACGACAGGCACGGCTCTAACAGGCACAGAGGCTCTAAACCAGTTCTGGGGCCTAGCCCCGGAGGTCATACGCTCGAACCCAGTAGTCTTCGGCAACGACACCTCAGACCCCAAGTGCTACTTCGACACGGCCACCGGAGCCTGGTTCTTGACAGAGTTAGAGATCGACCGGAACTCTGCATCCGGTGCCTTCGGCCCACGCGGCCACGAACTACTAGCGGTAACTAGCGACCCGACTGGAACCTGGAACCTGTTCACGTTCGACGTCACAGACGACGGCACCAACGGAACCCCCACACATGCTAACTGCCCATGCTTCGGAGACCAACCCCTCATAGGCGCAGACGCCAACGGCTTCTACATCAGCACCAACGAATTCTCGACCTCACTACTCAACGGACAAGCAGGATCATTCGACGGCGCACAAATCTACGCAATATCCAAAACAGCCCTATCAACAGCCACATCAGGAAACCTACCACCAGTAGTCCACCTCGATGCCTCCCAGTCCCTAGTGCCATTCGGAGGATTATCCTTCTCGATCCAGCCAGCGACCGTCCCACCAGGAGGATCATTCCAGTCCAACGCCGAATTCTTCCTGAGCAGCCTAGACTTCGCATCGACCACAGACAACCGCATCGCAGTCTGGGCCCTCACAAACACCAACTCACTAAACACGTCAACGCCGAACCTAGGCCTCAGCTTCGCGGTGTTAACCAGCGAAGTCTACGGCCAGCCGCCAGCAGCCACACAACAGCCGGGACCCTTCCCGCTAGGCACGTCCCTCGGCGAGAAGCTCGAACTCCTAGCCTCTAACGATGACAGGATGAACCAGGTCGTCTTCGCAAACGGCCTACTCTGGGCAGGAGTCAACACCGTAGTCCAGGTCCCCCACGACAACCCGACAACGACAGGAATCGCCTACTTCGCAGTCTCGCCCAGCCTATCCACAAGCGGCAGCGTGAGCGGCTCCATCGTCAAACAAGGATACGTAGCAGCCTCCGGCGGCGCCAGCGTCCTATTCCCATCGATCGGCGTCAACAACGAGGGCTTTGTATTTATAGATTTCGCCCTCACCG
>Ga0099829_10001684_pt1 | contig 12402 bp, 9 predicted proteins | sample CZO8metaG_3_FD_79336 | JGI IMG/M metagenome (GOLD analysis project Ga0099829, IMG submission 79336) | Vadose zone soil microbial communities from the Eel River Critical Zone Observatory, Northern California, USA - CZOApr15con2H2.8 metaG | ecosystem: Environmental > Terrestrial > Soil > Vadose...
CACGCCGCCCGGCGATGACGACACTTCATTGCATTCCCAAGCCAGGAGTCCAGTTTTGGTACTTGACCGGCCGGCTGCCAGCGAAAGCATCAACACGATGGTGGCACATAGGGCTGAGAGGAATTCACAGTGATTGGATGGGTTGAGAGCCGGCAAGAATTAGAAAAATGCATCGAGCGAATCAAGCCGATGGCACAAGTGGTTGAAAAGTATATCAGCGAACATCAAACCATCCCCGGGTGGTGCGGGGCCTGCCAGAAGATTTCAGCTTTTCGGGTCATGCCCCCTGAAGGCGGTACTTGGTTCAATCTTCGCGAAGGCATCATGTGCGGCGGTTGTGGTTTGAATGGCCGTATGCGCATGATCAATGAGGCTTTGAGCGAGATTCGACCGACGAGTCCCTTCTTAATGATGGAGCGTATTACGCCTCTGTTTATCAAGATAAGCGAGCAATATCCGTTCGTCGAGGGGTGTGAGTTTTTTGGTGTGGAAGCTGAGCCTGGCTCACTTCACCAAGTCGGCGAACTACAGGTACGGCATGAGAATATGCTGAGTTTATCTTATAGGGATAACACGATCCGGTACCTATTCCACGGTGACGTTCTAGAGCACGTTCCTGATTGGAACAAAGCCTTGGCTGAGTGCTGTAGGGTGCTTGAGCCGGGCGGTACGTTGTTATTCACCTGTCCATTCTTTGACCTGGAAGAGCATCTGATACGGTGCCAACTGGTAGACGGAAAACTGCAGCACTTCCACCCGCCTGCTTATCACGGCAACCCAGTAGATGCTTCTGGAAGCTTGGTCTTCGCTCAACACGGCTGGCCGCTCTTGCAAGATATTCGAGAAGCCGGATTTTGCAAGGTTGAAGTCGGGCTTCACTACGACCCCTTTCAAGGGATTGTGAGCAACAACAACCCGTACCCGGAAGGACACATGTGGCCAGTGATATTCAAGGCCAGTAAGTCATAATCCGCTTCACTCCGAGCGTTCCTAAATCGTTGGCAAAAGAAATAGGCAACGTTGGAGCGGGTCTCCCGGAAACCCATCAATCTCGCTGATTGACCATTCCGGAAGGTTATTGGCTAGCCAGTCTAGTGTCATCGATGTGTCTCCGTAGGTTACGTCGCCATCGATGGGCTCACGGACGTGCGGTTGGAACGCGAATCCAATCGACCGGTGACGCCCAACGAGCATGGCCTTTTGTGCGTCTGAGGCCAGGGGATCATGGTACCAGTATTCGATAGGCCGAATAGTAATAACCAGAACGCCTTGATCAGATATGTACTTCCTCAGTACCCTGAGAGCGGCCAATGTCGCACGTTCGGAAAGGTGTGTGAAAACGGAGAAAGCATAGATCAGATCAAATTTGACGGGACCAACTGGGAGACTCTTAGGAAGGTAATCTGAAACAAAGTAATTGGTGAGAAGCCCCGACTCTTTGCAAATGGCTATTGCCCTTTCCCAAGGGTCAACGCCGAAGACTTTTCCTTCTTCCGTAAACTTATACATTAACCGGGAGATACGTCCAAATCCACAGCCATAATCCAGAATGGTGGCATCCACAAGACTTCTGCCGGTCAAGCGGTTGTGGTTATCACTGACTGCCTGCACAAAAGTCGTTGTCTGTTTAAGTAGCGCGACTCCAGCGTTCCCGGTCCAGCTTCGCTGAATCTCATCGCTCGGCATGCTGGGCAGCAGCCGGGAGAGTTTGGGGTATTCCGGATTGGGTATTGTCAAAAGAAATTCGCCGAAATCATCTAATCCCAGCGACCGTAAGGCATGGAACGCATCTGCGCGCGAGCCGATCTGAGGATTGGACTCAAGTTTGTGAATGAATTTCTTGACGTCTTTTGTCAATTCAGATGTCTTAGCTTGAGAACTTACCAAGGGCGCCTCTCCGTTTGTCTGTGGCTGCGGGCCACACATGCCGTTACCGGTATGATCGGCCGACACCTCATTGGATTCCCAAGTCATTTTTTTCATGATGACTAGGTCTTGATGCTCCATATAGCAGGGAATTATCCTCTGAACAGAGAATAACTTTCCCCAATTCTCCAAGATGAATTGGCGTGTCTGAAATACTAGGCGGTAGTAGCCTTTCCTTCCAGTATCAACGCCAATATAGGATAGGTTGGCCACATCGATAAAGCCATCGGTTAAGAATCTTTGAGAAAACTCTTTTTCCAACTCATTGTAACGAGTGACGTATAAGCCATTCTCCGTCGCTACCGTCAAGAACGCAAATCCTCCGGGTTTGAGAATTCTTCTTATTTCCCTAAGCCAGCGAAAATGATCATCGTAAGACAGGTGGGTAAAAACCGAGTGGGAATAGACCACATCAAAATAATTGTCGGGATAGGGCATGGGCGGATCAAAATCGACACGCAGGGCATTAGTCCAGCCGAAATTGGAGCGAAGCCATTGGATGTTGACCTCATCAATGTCAGCGCCAAAGATGTTGGTGTGCCCTCGTTCCAGAAAGTGCCGAGCAATTCGACCGCAGCCAACTCCCCAATCCAGAATCCTTTCCAGGGCACAGGTCCCGCGGCCCAGGTAACGCTGCACCAGATTTTCAAGCCGTGCGTGCCAGGTTGAGCCGCCAAACAGAAACTGGTCTGCGCTCACTTCGCCTGCGACCCGGATGATATTTTCATGGGGTGGCACGGGCAGGCCGCATCGCTCGTACCAGGTGAAATGAAAATCTGGGGAAATGGCTTGGCCAAACGCATCCACAACTTCAAGTCTAAGATCATGGGGAATGCAAGCATTTTCCTCTTTGTCGCGTGAGAACGAGGTAAAATCCGCAAGGTCGGCCTGCACAACGTGAAACTGTGGTGCCAGCAGGGGTGCGTAAAGCTTAGGCAAAGGTGAATTGGACTGGTCCACGACCTTGCCGCTGATCTTCCCAGTATCCAGACAACGAATACGCAACCCTTTGACGTCTTCGCCGAACCAGTCCGGCAATATCACCGCTGCGACGAGAGCATAGTAAGGAGTCCCGAAAAACTGTAGCCTGCAATAAAATGCCTCGAAATTAAAAGGCGCACTTATTTTCTTACCGAGAGACGAAACACCTGACTCACATAATTTATTGGTAATTTCCATTTTAGCTTCCGACAGCTCCCATACTATATGCCTTGCACGAGGGAGTCGTCCCGGCATTCCAATGGTAGAACTCGATGCCAAGCGCGCACAGGGCTATCGCGGCAACGCAAAGGCTGAGCAGATCCGGGTGGTGCTCGAAAACCAGGGGCTCGGTGATCCACACGATCAGGCTATACAGCAGTTGCCCGATCACGACGGCCGCTGCCAATGGCCGCTTCATCGCGACGAGGGCCAACAGGCCGCTGATCAGCATGAACAGAAGCGACAAATAGCTTTGGTGATGCATGATGTGCATGCTCCACGTCACAAGAGTATTGAGCACAAGGCCGGCAAGGCCGGTCAGGAGAAAAATCCGCGCGATCGGTAGCGTCCGGTCATCCATGAACACGGCTTCGGCAGCGCGCCGGGGAAGAAGAACGCAAAGCATGGGCAGAACCAGAAACGACAGCGCGCGAAACGGGCTGAGGAAGTCAGCCTCCCGCATTCGGCCGATATTGGTTTTCGCATACCCATCAATCCAAGCGACCTCTGGGGGGACGGCAGTGCCGAACATCTCGGCGAGCGCGTGGGCCTTCATCCCCAGCCACACCTTGAGGGATAGTGGGCCGTAAGCATTCGCGACAACCGCAGAAACAGAGGTCTCGGGATGGTCCAGGCCGAGGGTTCCCGCGAGGGCGAACTTGGTGAGCGCATTGCCGGGCGGATCAATTCGGGCTTGCCATGTCATCCATGGAACGAACAGCACGAGGGAAACGAGCAGCGCCGGGATGCCGTAACCCAGCGCCTTACGCCAGCCCATGAGCGGCACAAGAAGCAAAGGAAGGCTCGCCAGCCCGAAGACGACAGCCGCATGCGAGAGCATCGCCAATGCGACAAAGACGCCTGCGGCGGCAGTCAGCACGATTCGGTCCCATGGGCCCCACCCTTCCGAAGAATCGGAGAGCATTACCAGTGCGGTGACGGCTAAAAGACCCATGGCTGCACTGAGGAGTTTAGGCCAGCCGTAGACGAGATTGAACAATAAAAAGGGTGTCGCCAGGGCGGCCAGCATCGCCATGGAAAGTGCTGCCGCCCTGATCCGATCCCTGAGCGGATTCAGGAGCCGGGAAAGCAGCGCGTACATGGCGACGACGACGGTACATTGGCCGACGATCTCGGCAATGATCTGGGCCTGGGCCAACAGTGCATCGGCGCCATGACCCAGGAGCGCGATCTTCCAGCCCACACGGCTGAAGAAAAGCCAACCGCTCATCAGCGGTGGCCGGTCCGAAACGTGCCAACCGCCACCTAGCATCTGCTGAATCGGCGTTCTATCGAAAAGACCATTGGCCACCATGATCGGCACGGCGTGATCGCTGGACCACGCAGCCGGCGCGAAGCGATAGGCGGGGTCCCACAAGCCAGCGTTGGAGTGGGCCAGCCACAGCACTGCTGTCATCAACAGGGAGCTGTAATACAGGGTGGTCGCGCCGAGTCCGCTCCACTCCCGAGCGAGCGCGCGCGGTCCGAGGCGAATCGCGAATGCGATGCAAGACACCAACATCGCACTGAAGAAGCCGACCGTGGCATACGCCGCGATCTGGCGATCCCACCAGGCGAGAAAGAAGAGCCCGTAGCAGAGCGTGAACCAGGTCGAATAGGCCGCCATGCCCGCGACACGTGCGAGACCCGCGGCACGAAACAGCGACGACAGGCCCAACAGGGGGACGATAAAACAACAGAACGCGAGCAAATGCATGCCGGCCATTGATGCCGCCGAGTAACGCACGTACCAGATCCACGACAACGCATAGGGTGTGCCAACGGCTACATATTGGGAAGTCGAAGTGCTCTCGGCGACGAGACGGCTCTGCGACGGGCACCAGCCGGAGGGAATTCTGACGATGGCGAGCGCCCAGTTCTCATGGGGATCCGCACTCACCAAGTTGATTTTCTTGGAGTTGGCCAGGCACTCGACATAGGCCGCGAGGCCGGGCTCGATCGGATACCCCGCGATGGGGACACCGATGAATTCGGGCACGCTAAACGGCCCGCTCAGGATCGTTCCGCGGGTCGCTCCGGTTTGCGGGCTCCATGTCCGGAAAAAGCGCGCGCGCGGATCGGCCAGAATGTCGCCGGGAACTTCGTGGCTGGCCGGACGCGCGTTCTGAAACACGCCACCAACCGCCGACCAATCGTTGGGACCCACCAGTGCGGCGGGCGCTGGCGCATTGACAAGAAGCGCAGCCACCCCGCACACGACGATCAGGCCTAGTACGATGAGCAACGTCGAACGCAGCCGCGAGGCTAGGCGCCCCGCCCCGGTGCTCCGCTGCATCGAATAGCCGTACCCTCCCGTGGTTGTCATCGGTCGTCTCCCTGTCGCAGTATTTCGGCGCAAGCCGTGAGGATAGCAAAAATCAAATCTCACCCCCAGCGAAATTTTCCCTTACCATTGCCGATTCGCTCGGTCCCTCCATCGTTTTTGGATTTACCTAATTTTGCGACTAACCTTCAGCCAAGACTTGACGGCCCAACTTGGTCATGTGCATTTCTATGGGTACTTGTAGTAGTTTTGCCAGCACGTTTCCTTTACCGTTTACCCGATCGGGGGTAACTAATCGTTTAACAGGTGCCTAAATCGCTGAAAAAAATGCTTTAAACGACAAATTCACCAGTTCCTATTCAGACGGAATTACTGCGTTGAAACGCTGCTTTTTCATGCTACGATAGCTTGATCTTTTTCACCACAACATAGAGTCGCTCCATTTGCCGAGAAAGGGGACCCTTGCAGGCCGGCAAAGCTGCGCCTATGTTCTAAATCAAATCAAAGGACATTTCAAAAATGAGCAGAATCAATTTGCTGATCGTCTTAACCGTTCTTCTGCTTGGCAGCACTTTGCTGAGTGCCCAGGCGAGCCGGACATGGGTTTCTGGCGTCGGAGATGATGCCAACCCTTGCAGCCGCACCGCGCCTTGCAAGACCTTCGCAGGCGCAATCTCCAAGACCGCCGTCGGGGGCGAAATTGACGCCCTGGATCCAGGCGGGTTCGGCGCGGTCACCATCACTAAAGGCATCACCATTGACGGTGGCGGCGGGCAGGTTGCCTCAGTTTTGGTCGCCGGCACCAATGGAATTATAGTCGCAGCCCAACCGAACGATGTTGTAATTCTGCGCAACATTCGCATCAATGGACTCTTGGGCGGTCCGAGCACCGCTGGACTCAATGGGATCCGGTGGATCTCTGGTAAAGCCCTGTTTGTCCAGAGTTGCCATATTTTTGGTTTCTCGAACAACGGCATTGACATCGCCAAGTCCGATGGCGGCAACGCCTACGTGGTGGACACGAACGTCGTAAACAACGGCCAAAGGGGCATCAGTAACAGTAACTCGACCTCGACGGTGAACGTGTTTATTGACAGGTCGCGCTTTGAAGGCAACCAGTTCGGTATCTGGTCTGGCGATTTCAGTAAAATCACCACAGCCAACAGCGATGCATCCGGGGGCACTTACGGCTTCATTACGCAGTCGGGTAGTGGCACGTCGGAAAACAATATATCGAACACCTCAGCGGACAATGACACTGCGGCAGGAATCGCCTCTGGAGGTGGAGCTACCGCTTCGACAGTTCGCATCATTGGCGTGTCGCTTTTCAACGATGGGACTGGATTGTCAGTTGGGGCGATGGGTTCAGTTCTTACCGGTGGGGGCAATTCCAACCCCAGTGGCGGGGCGCCGACTGGAACTTATACTGTGCAGTAATCTGTATTTTGGGCGATTAACCATCCGCCTCTTTAGCAGCAAAGTCAGAAAGAAAAGCCTTCCAGTCCGGAAGGCTTTTTTTTGTGCCGAGCAGGTTCCGACTGCTTGGACGCCTGGGAGTGAAAGAAGACGAGTACCCCGTCCTCCCCTAGGCCGATTATATAAATCCGCTTTTCCTGGAATCCCGTACTTACTTTGACGGCAAGTATTTCCGTTTTCCATTAATAATTTAGGTACTCCGATTACGCGTGTTCCCGTGAAAGGTGCAACTAAATGGCTGTGGAAAAAAGGCAGTGATATGGTTCCAAATCGGAAATCCCCGAGGTAGTAAGAGCCTCTTGCTTGATTAAAGTTCAGTGAAACTATGTCACTACCTTAAAAACAGGCTCTTTGCATGACACGATTTGCTGATTTTTGTCACAACTACACAGATCCTTAGGCTCTGCCGCGAACAATGGGCCCTGAAAGCCGGCAAAGGCGGATCTGTATTTCAAAATCCAATCAATAGTTCAATCAAAGGACATTTCAAAAATGAACAGAATGAATTTGCTGAACCTCTTCACTGTCGTTTTACTGGGTACCGCATTGGCAAGCGCCCAAGCGCCTCGGACCTGGGTTTCTGGCGTCGGAGATGATGTCAACCCCTGTAGCCGCACCGCCCCATGCAAGACCTTCGCAGGCGCCATCTCCAGGACTGCTGCCGGCGGCGAAATTGATGCCCTCGACCCAGGTGGATTCGGCGCGGTCACCATCGTCAAGGCCATCACCATTGACGGTGGCGGAGGGCAGGTTGCTTCCGTTCTGGTCAACGGCACCAATGGAATTGTTGTACAGGCTGGAGCAAGCGATGTCGTTATACTCCGAAACCTTAGAATCAACGGAATCGTTCAGAACCCCCAAGGTGGTGGTGGGATCAACGGAATCCGGTGGACCAGCGGCAAGACTCTCCATATAGAGAACTGCGTGATCTTCGGCTTCAACAACAATGGTATTGACATTGCCAAAGGTGATGGCGGAAACGCCGCTGTTATTAACACTATTGTCGAAAACAACGCAAACGCTGGCCTCAAGAATGAGAACTCGAGCATGACAGTGAATGTGTCTATCGACCGGTCTCAATTTGAAGGCAATCAGTTTGGTATCTGGTCTGGCAGTTTCAGTAAAATCACCACAACCAACAGCGATGCATCCGGGGGTTCTTACGGCTTCATTACGCAGTCTGGGCTTGGCACGTCGGAAAACAACATCTCGAACACCACAGCGAACAATGACAGTGCGGCAGGCGTGGCCTCTGGAGGCGGTGCCACCGCTTCGACAGTCCGCATCATTGGCGTAACACTTTTCAACGATGGGACTGGCTTGACAATCGGGCTGAATGGTTCAGTTCTTACCGGTGGGGGTAATTCCAACCCCAGCGGCGGGGCGCCGAGCGGAACTTATACTGTGCAGTAATCCGTATCTTGAGCTACTAACCATCAGTCCTCTGCGGCGTAAAAGTCAGAGAGAAAAAGCCTTCCAGTCCAGAAGGCTTTTTCTTTTCGAGCACTATGATCGTTCTTCCTCAATGTCCCGCTCTCGTTAGGGACTAAAAACGGGGGCAGGTCAAATATGGTCTCATCTCATTGAAAGTTGCACAGAGATCAATTAACCTTGGCTCTCTATGGGGAAAAGAGCTCTAATCACTGGTATATCTGGGCAGGACGGCAGCTATTTGGCCGAATTGTTGATAGACGCAGGTTATGAGGTTCATGGGATTGTGAGACGGGTGGCGCTCGAATATCCGGAGCACCGCCTGTGGCGTATTCGCCATCTGTTGAACAAATTGGAATTGCATGCTGCCTCGCTCGAAAGCTATCCAAGTCTGTTCAAGGTTATTGCGAAGATAAAACCGGATGAAATATATCACCTGGCTGCGCAGAGCTTCGTTGGGAGTTCTTTTGAAGACGAATTCTCTACCCTCAAGACAAATATTGATGGTACGCACTTTATGCTTGCGGCAATGAAGGAGTTGGCGCCGAACACAAGGTTCTATTTTGCTGCATCCAGCGAAATGTTTGGGGATACAAACGTGGTTCCGCAAGACGAGTCCACACCCTTCCGACCACGTTCCGCCTATGGAATCTCCAAGCTCGCAGGTTATCATCTCACTCGCAACTATCGCGAAGCTTACAAAATACACGCTTGTTGCGGCATTCTGTACAACCATGAGTCCCCGCGACGCGGACTAGAGTTTGTAAGCCGCAAAATCACGAGCCAAGCAGCTAAGATCAAACTGAAACTCAGCAGCGAGGTTAGGCTCGGGAATTTGGACGCGAGAAGAGATTGGGGACATGCACAGGATTACGTGAAGGCAATGTGGCTCATGCTCCAGCAAAATGAGCCCGATGACTATGTTATCTGTAGCGGTGAATCGCACAGCGTGCGCGAATTACTTGACAAAGCGTTTGGATTTGTCGGCTTAAATCCCGATACGTACTTAGTAGTCGATAAGAAGTTAATACGTCCATCAGAAGTCAGCACCTTACAAGGGAATTCTCTTAAGGCGCGAACAAAGCTTGGATGGAAATATGAGCGTACGTTTGAGGACCTTATTTCAGAGATGGTAAATGCCGACCTTCGAGTATTCGCCAACGCATGTCAAAGCGAAGTCGGGATGTCAGCATCGCCAAACCAGTTCTAAAGCTTCTCCCTTTAAGGAGATATCGGCCCTTTAACGTACCCGCAAGAAGATAACTGCTGCCGCAGGCACATTGTGCTTTCAGGGCAACCTCCAAATGGCAAAGTCAGAATGAAAAGCCTTCCAGTCCGGAAGGGCTTTTTCTTTCTCGTGTTCTATAATCTTTCTTTCCACAATGACCCTGGTTTCCACGCTCATCCTGGCGGTGGTCGGCTTCCTGGCCGGTTCCTTGGGGGCAGTCGTGGGACTGGGTGGCGGCATCATCATCATTCCTGTTCTGGCGCTCTATTTTCATCTTCCATTTCCACAAGCCATCGGCGCTAGTCTGGTCTCGGTGATTGCTACTTCGACGGCGACCTCGTCGGTTCACGTGGAGCGGCATGTCGCCAATATGAAGCTGGGCATGACCCTTGAGTTGAGTACCACGCTCGGCGCTGCCCTTGCTGCCATGGTGGCCCATTCTATTCATCGCCGGATTCTGGGAATGCTGTTTATTGCCTTTATCGGCTACAGTGCCTTTTCGTTGCTGCGGCACATGTGGAGCGCACGTTCCAGGGAGACGGAAACTGAGGTGTCGGCCTACACCGTGCGCCGCTACCCACTCGGGTTAGCTGCTTCGTTCGTGGCGGGTGCGTTCTCCGGCCTTTTGGGGGTCGGCGGAGGCTTGATCAAGGTGCCGGTGATGTATCTGTTTATGGGCGTTCCGCTGCGGGTGGCTACTGCTACCAGTAACTTCATGATCGGAGTAACTGCCGCTACCAGCGCCTACATTTACTACGGCCGCGGCGATATCCGTCTCGAGGTGGTTGTGCCTCTTGTTATTGGCGTATTCTCCGGATCCATGTTGGGAGCGCGGTTGGCTCCGCGCCTTCATGCTGTATATGTGCAGTTCCTGCTTATCGGGGTGATGATTTTTCTGGCTGTCCAGATGGCACTGCGTATTGCTTCTGGAGGACTGAATTGATGGCGTATGAGAAATTCACCCCAGAAAACCAAGGAAGCAAAAGCACCGACCGCTGGGTGGCGCTCATTCTGCGCATTGGGGCCTATGGCTCAGTAGCTTTATTGCTGATTGGTTTGCTGCTCTGGGCGGCAGTCTCCGGGCTGCTTGGCATGCGTGTCATGCGGGTTGGAGTGCTGCTGTTGATGGCGACCCCGGTTCTGCGCATCATTACGCTTTTGTTCTTGTATCTGCACGCCCGCGACTGGAAATATGCCCTCATCTCTTTCACGGTGCTGCTGATTGTGATCGTCAGCTCGATTTTAGGGATCAAGCTCTAGTTCGTTACTGCCGGCACCGCACTGCTACGCCGCGAGAGCATTTCACCGATCCGCTTCATTTGCGCGCCCACGCCGCGCAGCTTTTCTTCAATGCGTTCATAGCCACGGTCAATGTGATACACGCGATCAATGATGGTCTCGCCGTCCGCTACCAGCGCTGCCAGGACAAGCGATGCCGAAGCCCGCAGGTCGGAAGCCAGAACTGCGGCTGAACTCAAAGACGTTTTCCCGCGCACCACGGCGCGCCGGCCTTCAATCTTGATATTGGCTCCCATTCGTACCAGCTCTTGCGCGTGCATGAAGCGGTTCTCGAAGATATTTTCGGTAATGACGGAAGTGCCATCGGCTTGCGTGGCCAGGGTCATGTATTGCGCCTGCATGTCAGTAGGGAAGCCGGGGTACTCTTCTGTGCTCATGTCCACAGCCTTGATGGAGCTGCCGGCAATCACGCGCACCGCGTCGGGGGATTCATGAATCGTGATGCCGACCTCTTGCAGCTTTTGCAGCAGCGCGCCCAGGTGCTTGGGGTCACAGTTAGAAACCATCAAGTCACCCCCGGTCAGTGCCCCGGCAATGATGAAAGTGCCAGCTTCGATGCGGTCGGGAATGATGCGGTGGCGTGCGCCATGGAGCTTTTCCACTCCAAGGATGCGAATGGTTCCCGTTCCCGCGCCTTCAATTTTTGCACCCATCTTATTGAGCAGCGCTGCCAGGTCTGTGACCTCAGGTTCACGGGCGCAGTTTTCCATCAGAGTTTCGCCTTCGGCAAGGGCCGCCGCCATCATGAGGTCTTCGGTTCCGGTGACAGTAATCTTTTCGAAAACAATGTGGTTGCCGCGCAGGCGGTCGGCGCGGGCCTCTATGTAGCCGTGCTCCTGTGTAATGGTTGCACCCAGCCGTTCCAATCCTTTAATGTGCAGGTCAATGGGCCTTGCTCCAATAGCGCAGCCTCCGGGAAGGGAGACGCGTGCGCATCCTGTACGCGCCACCAGAGGCCCCAGGACCAGCGTGGAGGCTCGCATGGTCTTCACCAGCTCGTAGGAGGCCTCCGGGGTTGTGCTCAGGTTCTTGCAGTTGATGGTGGTGCGGTGGTGGGCGCGTCCATAGCCCAATTCCACCTCCGCCCCCATGGCCACCAGCAGCTTACGCGTGGTCCCAATGTCGCGCACGTCGGGGACATTTTCCAGAATCACCGGTTCATCGGTAAGCAGGGCAGCAGCCATGGCAGGCAGGGCGGCATTCTTTGCGCCGCTTACGCGAATCGTTCCCAGCAGCGGGTTCCCGCCGCGAATGACAAATTTATCCATTATTGTTTTCCTGTGGTTCGGACTTCCACCGTGGATTTCTGCCTGTTAGGTGGGGTACTTGCTGACGGTCTATTTTCAGTGTTAAGTCTTTAATATTCAGTAGCATGCAGCACCCTCGGGCTGGTACTTGCTGGAGTCGTCTTGATACATGAAGTCGTCCCTCGAAATATGGGCAGTGGGCCAGTTCGAAATAAGCATACGCCTCTTTTCTCCAAGCTCTGAAACGTGTGGGCAAGATGCCCCCACGCCAGACCGGCGGGACGCCGACGTTACTTCTCCAAGCGTACCTC
>Ga0099829_10001686_pt1 | contig 12391 bp, 14 predicted proteins | sample CZO8metaG_3_FD_79336 | JGI IMG/M metagenome (GOLD analysis project Ga0099829, IMG submission 79336) | Vadose zone soil microbial communities from the Eel River Critical Zone Observatory, Northern California, USA - CZOApr15con2H2.8 metaG | ecosystem: Environmental > Terrestrial > Soil > Vadose...
CGGCCGCGGCGTGCCGTGCCCGGCTTCTTCCGCCAGCTGCCGGCACGACTTGCGGTCGCCCCGCTCAGACAGCAGGGCCCGATGTACGAAAACGCCGTCAGCCGCGACCTGGCCTGCGCGAACACCGCCGCCAGCACGGCGCGCAGCTCACCATCAAGCCTCCCCAGCCACGCGCGGTCCTCTACGATGACCCCGGCGGCCATCCCGTTGTTCAGTCTTGTCACGAAGCATGAGCATGGGATGGCCGCCGCACGCATCAAGGCGACACGCCGGGCACACCAGGATCACCGGACCGTCAGGTAACAAACCCGGACTGTAGTACTAAAAGCAAGGCCATTGGGAAGACGCCGAGGCCGATCGAGGGCATCTCGACACCGTTGTTCAGGGCGATGTTTGTTACTTCGTGTGCCATGGTGATACTCCTCCGAATGCTTGCTGTGGCCTGCGGCGAGTTAGCGCTGCGGTGTGGTCTTGCCCACCCGCGTCGACGGCGTCACCCAGAATGGTTCAGTCGTCGTCATGGGCGAGTGAGGATGAGAGGTCTCGATAGGCGTCGGCCTGCGCGATCAAGTCCCGGCCCTTGTTTCCGACCGTCTGGACTGCATCAGCGCCGGCGACCCAGCGGACCGGTGCCTCATCCTGGCTGACGAGCTTGATTAGCGCGTCGGCAAGCTTCACCGGATCGCCGCCCTGCTTGCCGTTCATGCTGGTCCAGTTGGCGACCGTCTGCGTGGTGCGCTGCGCGTAGTCCGCGATCGAGGGCTCGGCGTACGTGGTCGACTCCGGCGTAAGCAGATCGGTGCGGAAGAAGCCAGGCTCTACGACCATCGTGTGGATGCCGAAAGGCGCTACCTCCGGTGTCAGCGATTCAATCCAGCCTTCGAGGCCGAACTTCGAGGCCGAGTATGCGGAGCAGAATTCCTGACCAACGATGCCGCCGGTCGAGGAGATCGCGATGACCAGACCGGAGCGCTGCTGACGCATGACGGGCAACACAGCCCGGGTGACGTTCAACGGGCCGAAAAGATTCGTCTCGACCTGTGCCCTGAAGTCGTCCGGGCTGATCTCCTCGAAGAATCCCGCGATGAAGTTGCCCGCATTGTTGACCAGAACGTCAACCCGGCCGAACCTATCGACCGCCGCCTGAGCGGCGGCCGTGGCATCGTCGGGGCTGGTGACGTCGAGCTTGACGGCTAGCAAGTCGTCATGGGCTCCGATCGCGGCCGCGACCCGCTCAGGATCGCGGCCCGTGGCCACTACCGCGTGACCAGCGGCCAAAGCAGCCTTGGCGATGTCTGTTCCCATGCCGCGTCCAGCACCGGTAATAAGCCAGACTGTCTTACTCATCAAATTCCTTCTGCCTCGGCCTTGCCGCATTCCTGGTCGATGACGTGCTCGTCCGGGTGTCTACCGCCGGCGGGCCTGCGCCGTCAGTTCAGCCGCGCCGTAGCTGTTGTCGTCCGCGTTCAGCGTTACGCCTGGCGCTACGACCTCATCGATGCGATCCAGGATCTCGGTGTCCAACGTGACGTGCACCGATGGGAGCTGCGACTCGAGCTGTTCCATGGTCCGCGGGCCGATAATCGCCGAGGTGACGCCCGGGTGGTTGATCGCCCATGCCAGTGCGAGTTCGATCATCGTCATTCCTGACCGCTCGGCCAGCAGCGCAAGCTCTTCAACGACGCCGAGCTTGCGCTGGTTCGCCGCGGTGCTCATGTCGAACCGAGCACTCGGGCGCGCGGCTGATGTGGGGGTGCCGGGGGCGCCCTTGCGCCACCGGCCGGTGAGCCATCCACCGGACAGCGGGCTGTACACGAGGGTTCCCATGCCGTATCGCTGCGCTGTCGGGAGGATGTCTTCCTCGATGCCGCGGACGAGGATCGAGTACGGGGGCTGCTCGGTGACGAACCGAGCGAGGTTCCGCTCGCGGGACGCCCATTGTGCCTCGACGATCTGGCTGGCCAAGTAGGAGGACGAGCCGATGTAGCGGACCTTTCCCTGGTGCACGAGGTCGGTCAGCGCGCCGAGGGTCTCCTCGACGTCTGTCGTCGGGCTCGGGCGGTGTACCTGATACAGGTCGATGTAATCCGTCTTCAGACGCCGCAGCGAATTCTCGGCCTCCTGCATGATCCACTTCCGGGAACCGCCACCATGATTTGGCCGGTCGTCCATCGGCACGAAGAACTTCGTCGCCAGCACGACATCGTCGCGACGCCCCTGCAGAGCCTCACCGACGATCTCCTCCGACACACCGCCGGAATACACGTCAGCGGTGTCGACGAAGTTGATCCCGGCATCGAGGGCGCGGTGAATAATGCGGACCGCGTCGGCGCGGTCGTCGTTGCCCCACGGCCCGAACATCATCGTGCCCAGGCACAGCGGGCTCACCGATACCCCGGTCCGGCCCAGCAATCGGTATTCCATGTCGTGCTCCTCGTTGCTTGTATTCAGCTGCTGGTGATGTCGTTGAGCGCGGCGAGGCCGTTGAGGGTGCGGGGGTAGCCGATGAAGGGCACGAGCACGGTCAGCACGGCGAGCAGCCTCGCGCGGGTGTTGCCGACCCTGAGGTTCCCGTTGACGTGCCCGCGCACCTGAGCGTCTGTACCGCCCAGGGCGACGAGCATCGAGAACGTGAGCAGCTCGCGCACCTCCAGGTCGATGCCACCGCGCCCGACGGTGTCGCCGAAGCAGTTAGCGGCCAGGTAGCGCTGGAAGTGCACCTCATCCGCCGGGGTGTCCGTGAAGCGAGCGGCCACCGCGTCGTCGCCGACAATGCGGCCCTGTACCGCCTTGCCGTATTCGAGGCGCGTCTGCGGCGTGGACGCCGACTGCCCGGGCAGAGGCAGCTCGACCCCCGCCTCGGTGAGGACATCATTGACCGCGTGCAAGTAGTCGAACACGCGGGCCATGCCGACGTAGGCGACGGACTGATAGACGATCTCCTTCAACTCGACCGGGCTCACCCCGCTGTTGGCCACCGCGGCGGCGCTTACGACGCGGAACTCTGCGAGCCCGCCGGCGGCCAGGATCGCGGCCAGCTGCACCATGAGCCGGGTGTGCAGGTCGAGCGTCTCGTCCAGCCGCGCGGCGTCGGCGTACACCTCGTCGAAGGCGAAGTTGTCGAAGTACTCGATCAGCTCGGGGTCGGACTGCGCCAGAGTGGAGACTCGGTCGCCGAACAGCTGGTCGTGGTTACTCTTCGCGGCAGCGCTGATTGCCATCGACTACACCCCTGCCGTGCGGTGCGCGGCCGAGTACTGCTCGTCGGTGACGGGCTCGAGCCAGGTGGTGGCCTCGCCGTCGCCGGAGGCGTCGAGGATCGCGTAGTGGCACATCATGTTCTCGGCGGTGCCACCGTGGAAATGCTCCTCGCCCGCCGGGGTCCACACGCTCTCACCGGCGCGCAGCACGACGGTCTTCCCGTCGCGGGTGCCGGCCAGCCCGATGCCGTCAGTGCATACAAGCAGCTGCCCGTTGACGTGGCTGTGCCAATTGGTGCGTGCGCCTGGGGTGAACCGGACGAAGCCGCAGGTGAGCTGTGAGGTGCTGTCGCCGCCGAACACCGGGTTCATCCACACGTCGCCGGTGAAGTTCGACGATGGGGTCTTCACCGTGGCGGTGCTGGGGTTTTTGTCCATGACGTGTCCTTCTCGTCGTTGAGGTGATCAGGAGTGAAGGGTTTAGGCGGGGTCGACGTGCAGGGTCGTCGCCCGGGCGATGTCTGCGGTGATGCGGGCGACGGCGCTGGACGAGCGGCCGTACTTGCCGCGATAGGCGGCATCCAGAGCGTCGTCCAACCCGCTGCCCTCGCCAGCGTGGGTGCCGACCTCTACGAAGACCAAACCCCTCCGGAGGCGTCCAGCGCTCAGCTCGCCCTCGTGGCAGGTCTGGACGCCACGGTACCAAGCGGCTGTCGTGCCGTTGACGGATCGAACGTACACGGCGTTGCCGTGCACCCGTTCGAGGCGGTCACGGACCGTACCAGCAGCTTCAGTGACTCACGATCGATGTGGGGACTGTCTGCTGTCTCGGTGACTGTGCTCACAAGAACCAGTCAACCCGCGTGCGCGCGCCCGTGGGAGTGTCTGCTCTTACAGGTAACGGCGGTACCTCCCTGGCTGCAGCGCGGTCACCTACCTTGGAGTCATGGAAAACCGAGCACAGGTCCGCGAGTTCCTCGCCTCCCGGCGGGCACGGATCACCCCCGACCAGGTCGGCCTGCCCGCCTACGGCGGCAACCGCCGGGTCAAGGGCCTGCGCCGAGAAGAGGTCGCGCTACTCGCGGGGGTCAGCATCGACTACTACATCCGGATGGAACGCGGCGACCTCGCGGGCGCCTCCGAGGCGGTACTCGACGGCGTTGCGAACGCACTGCAACTCGACGACGCCGAGCGCGAGCACTTGCGGGCCCTAGCCCGCTCCGCCGGTCCAACCGCGACGCGCCGCGCCCGACCCAGCCCAACCACGGTTCGCCCAGTCATCCAGCAGGTTCTCGACGCGATCACCGAAGCGCCAGCCTGGATCCGCAACGCCCGGCACGACATCCTCGCCATGAACCCGCTCGCCCGCGCGCTCTACGCGCCGGTCCTGGACTCCGCCGTCGCCGGCGCGACAGCCAAACGCGCCGCCAACACCACCAGGTTCATCTACCTCGACCCGGCCGCCCGAGAGTTCTTCGTCGACTACGACCGCATAGCCACCGACGCTGCCGCCATGCTCCGACTCGAAGCAGGACGCAACCCTCACGACAAGGACCTCATCACCCTCGTCGGCGAACTCTCCACCCAGAGCGAGCTGTTCCGCCAGCACTGGGCCTCGCACAACGTCAAATTCCACCGGAGCGGTCGCAAACGACTCCGCCATCCCGCCGTCGGCGAACTCGACCTCAACTTTGAGGCCATGGAGCTCCCCTCCGAGCCTGACTTGCGCCTCAACCTCTACACCGCTGACCCTGACACCCCTGCGGCCGACGGACTCAAACTACTTGCCAGCTGGGCCGCCACCCGCGCCGTCGACAACACCGGCACCCGAGACGCTCACGACGTCCGCTGATCAACGAGCGCCCCAGCAGAACCTGCTTGTCGGCGGGTCATAGTCGGCGAACCACTGTCCCCGCGGTCCCGGATGACCGCTGCACGCCTTGCCAAGCGTGGCAAACCGGGTGGCCAGGAGGGCAGCGCGGGGGGCCGGTTCGCCACGATAAGAGTCGATGGGCGGTGGCCTGGCTGGCACGCGTGGGGATGCCGCGGCGGCCGGGGCCTTGGTGTTCGCCGTCCTGGCCGGGTGGCGGCGAATACCGTCACCGTCCGCGACAGCAGGCGGTTCGCCGAACCGCTTGTTTTGCCCAGATCCTGTCCGCCATATGTCCGTGATCAGTGGATCAGTCGAACCCACGACCGTATGCTCAGGTGGCCTATGCCGTCGGCTCGAACGTGTATCCGATGCCGGTCCGGTGGGATGTTCTCGCAGGTCAGCACGGCATAAACGAACGCAACCCTGATCGGTGGGGAAGGCCGGACGGCGAGTGAGAACCCGGCGCGCACACAGTTGCCCTGCTAGAGCGAGCGGTTTGCAGACCGCTCGCCCCGCTGGCAGCGCCGACCAAAAGAAGATTTCTAACCACCGCGCTGACCTGCTGATACTACGGGTAGTCACTGGTGGCAGGTGTTGGGTTCGAACCAACGTAGGCTAAGCCGACGGTTTTACAGACCGTTTCTCCCTACCCACCGGAATGGCCGCTGACCTGGCAAAACTCCCTCAGTAATCATGTGAATATCTGGCCCTGTCCGCTATATGTCCGTACCCCAGAGGGGCCGAGAGCCCGTCGCTGCGGACGGGCACGGACAGCGTCCGTATAAGTGCCTTGACCTGCCGGTTCCTCACGCTCTACTCGGCTCCCACCTAAGGGTCCTGGACGTTGTAATGGGCTAATCTCCGGCACATCATTGAAATACCGATTAGGTGCCAGAATTTCACCTTACCTACTCGCTACACATCTGTACCGGACGGTGCCGCGAAAGATCCATAGATTCATTGAAGATACCTCCAGCGAATCCTTGACCAGCGATCCAGTCGGCGTCGCGGGTGTGGCGTCTCTGATGATGGCTAGCATTGCCTGGCCTGCTGCTCAGGAGGACTTGGCGATCACGTTCCGTACCCGAGCCATCAAACCACTTCTGCGCGCCGCACCGCCGTTCGGCGCGGCCAGCGTTTCCGTGGTGCTGATCCCCCTGGGGGTGCGCAGATCCGGCCGCCCTGCGCGGCCGATGTCGACCGGATCTGCATGTTATGCCTGTGATCTTCCGTGTCATTTCGGACACCCTTGACGGGTTGAGCCGTCTGTGACGATGGGAGTTTGCTGTGCATGCTGGGGGTTCAGGCCTGGCCGTTTCGGGTGTCCGTTCCGGGCTGGCGGCCGTGGCGGGGGTGCCGCTGGCGGAGGTGTATCTGGAGTTCCTGGCCGGGCGGTGCCGGCCGAACACGGTGCGGGCGGCCGCGTCTAACCTGTGTTCTTCACGGTGGTCGCCAAACCGCCAGAGCAGGTCCAGGCCGCGGATGTGCTGGCGTTCAGCACCGCGCAGCGCACCGGCCGTTCCGGCGATCATGGTGTGCTGCAGCCGGTGGATCTGGGGGATGAGCCGGGCGGGGGGTCGGCTGCCACGGTGCGCCGGCGCTTGTCGATCGTGTCGGGTTTCTGTCATCGTGGGTCCGGTGGGAGAACCGGCCTGGCCAGGTGGTGATGGTTGCGCTGCCGTCAGGCGGTCTGGGTCACGGCTTCTGGGCGGCGGGTGGCCGGGCGGGCTTGGGTCGGCTGCGGGGTCCCACGGCTGGTGGATGCGGCCCATCAGGGGGAGGAGATCAAGAAGTCGGCGGTTGCCCGATTGCAGGCGACCGGAATGTTGCAGACCACCGCGACCCGCAGCAGTGCCTTGACGTCGGGGTCGTGCGGCTGGGGCTCCAGCGGATCCCACAAGAACACCAGCAGATCGATCTGGCCCTCGGCGATCCGGGCACCGATCTGCTGGTCACCGCCGAACACAGCGGGCCGCTGCGGAAGCAGGTGGCCGCCAGCCCGAGCCGTTCTTGCAGCAGACGGCCGGTGGTCGCGGTCGCGAACAGTTCGTGCCCAGCCAGCATGCCTATGTTGTACTCCGCCCACTCCAGCATGTCCTGTTTCTTGTGGTCGTGGGCGATCAGCGCGATCCGCCGCCCAGTGGGCGCTGGTAGGTCGATGGCCATACAGGTCCTCTCGGTTGTTTCCAGCGGGCGTCGGCCGCGCTGACCGGCGGTGCCAGCAGGTGCCCCGGTGCGCCGTATCCCGTACCCACGCCCGGCCGGCCCTTGACCGCCGCCACAGCTAGCCAGGTCTCCGGGTGTGCCGCGTCGGCCGGGCAGTGGCCTTCGGTCGGCCGCTTTGCCAGCCGGCCGTTAACGGACCTCGTCGTCCCCCGGTTACAACGGCCACCGATGCCGACGTCATCCCGGCCACCCGCCCGTCGGCATCGGTCACGTCACTAGGTGGAATCACACTGCGTGAGGGCAGGATCCGAGAGAGCGCTCGCCGAGCCGCGGCTCTGGCTTCGGCGGTGTCCCTTGGCGCAGCCCACTGCTCGGGTAGTCGGCAGCCCGAAGCAACGGGCGCTCACAGCGATGAGCTTACGCTCCTTCTCAGCCGCCTACGATGGGCTCGACGGTTGAGCAGGCATGACATCATTTTAGCGTGAAGCCACAGCAGGTGCCGCGACCTAATCATCTTGATCATCTGTCAGATGATGGGCGAGGGTATCCCGTTATATCTACCGTCGGGCGAGGCCAGAGGAGTGCCGACTTCGGTTCTATCAACGACGGCGGAAGCTCGCCCTAGCTACGTTTGACTGGTGCGCGGTATGCGGGCTGCCCTTCGATGAGTCGACGCGATGGCAGATGCTCCCCGCGAGTGCTTCGGCCCTGGCCGGCGACCAGTTGGAATGCCAGGTCTACTTCAACGAGGCCCCGGTTCATGAGATCTGCATCGTCTACGCTGCACATATCTGTCCGCACCTTTCGTCTCCTGGGCACCGGATGGGGGATCAGTATCGGGCTGGGCAGCGGAGGGACGAAAAGATCCGCATGGCTGGCTTCAGGCGGACCTCGGAAGTGCGGGCGATCAGATCTGGGCTTCAGAAGGAGATTTATGTCCTGCACTTTGGGCAGTCCGGGTATGTAGAGGAGTTTTCGTACTCTCGGCCCGAAGAGCTTGAGGATCGTTACGCAGCCCTGCTGGTGAGCGAGGAGGTCCGTGAGCTTTCGCCGGTGGAGTCTGGTCTGGTTAGCCTGTTCAATGAACAGAGCGACATGGGGGATACCGTTGTCGGCGCTGCCCTGATGGCCGGAGCGAGTTTCGCGAAGGACATCAGAAAGGTGCAGGGCATGGAAGCCTTTGCCAAGAGTGGATACTGGCAGGGGCTAGCGTTGCAGCTTCTCGACACCGGAAAGCTCGCGGAGTTCGGGGATGATATTGAAGACCAGGCCAGCAAATTTATGGCCGGATGGCTCTTGGCGCGCCAGGATAACCTTCCAGAGATTCTAACGGGCTGGCGTGAGGCTGGACGGAGACTGGCGAGATCAAAGGGCATGAATCTTCCCGGCCACAAACCCGAAGGCACTGGCCGGGCCGTTGCAAAGAACGCCCTATGCCCGTGCGGTTCCAGGCGTAGGGCGCGACGTTGTCATCCGGCCGGCCTGCCGCAGTGAGCAGGGCGGTCGTCACTCCGCAGACAAGCTAATGAGTAATCGTGCAGCTCGGCGCGCGCACTCTTCTGCCGCGATGAGGTACGTCTATACGCCCGATGCCTGCTCGTGAGTCTCCGCGAGTGGCCCCGGCCCCGAGCCCTCGCACAGCCTGGCTCGTCCCTTCATGCCGATCACGAACTGTGATCGAGTGACCGTCGACAACCCGCGCGCGGAGCCGCCGATATGGTCGGCGACTCGGCCGTCCCGCTGCTGCCCAAACTGCGTCCCGAACTGGTATTTCTGCGCGGTGAGGGACGTGTCCAGAGCGCGCTGCTCGTGCACGATGCCGCCCGCCGCGGCCCACAGCCCCCGCTAAGGTCACAAGCTGACTGCCGCGGCAACGCTGGGCCATCGCGCCCGTGCCGCCAGCGATGAGTGCCGGGACGGCCGGCAGTCACATCACGCATGCCAGTGGAAACGGAGGCCGCGACATGAACCACGAGCCGCAGATCCAGGTACGCGCCGCGCAGCACTACGCCGGAATCCGGATGATCGTCACCATGGACAGCATCGCCGATGCCGTGGATGAAGCCTTTCCTGAACTGTTCGGATGGCTGGCCGGGAACGGCATCGCGGCGAGCGGGCCGCCGTTCATCCGCTACCTGGTTATCGATATGACAGCAGAGCTGGAGATCGAGCTGGCGGTGCCGGCCGGCCCGCCGGTCGCCGGGAGCGGCCGGGTCCGGCCCGGCGTCCTCCCGGACGGCAGGTACGCGATGATCCGGCACACCGGGCCCTACGACGGCCTGATCGCCAGCAACGCCGCGCTGCAGACGTGGGCGCGCGAGCACGGGGTCAAGTTCGATACCCAGGACACCGCCAGGGGGTCAGCCTGGCGCAGCCGGGCCGAGCACTATCTCACCGACCCGGCCAAGGAGCCCCACCCTGCAAAGTGGGAGGTCGACGTCGCCTACCTGACCAGCCAGGCGTGAAGCCCAGGCACATCGCGCCACCTTCTGTAATCGGCCCTCGCCAGAGGCAAGGCGCACACTGCCGCCGTTGGGTGCGGCAGTTCCGAGCTGCCGGCTCGGCGTCTATGGCGCACCCGAATGGTCGTTCTGTCGCGGCCCGACGCACTATGCGACAGACCCGGTGCCGCGGAGCGTTGACGAACGCTGTTGGCGGCCGGGGTCTTAGTGTCACTGGGGGTGACCGATCGCCTCGACATCACTGTTGGCGATGTCCGGCTGGCCCGTCATGTCCGCGGCGCCCCAGGCGCTCAGCCCCTAATGTCGCTCCATGCTCTCGGCGAGCAGGGCGGGACTGTGTGGGATGCGATCTAGAGCTGGCGTGGCGCTGACCACGCGCTCCTGCACGCCGAGCACACCCGCCATCCCCATCCCGGCCTGCCCCGCTGTGGTCCCCGCAGATGGCGGCCACGAGCCAGCCACCTTCGGGATGATGTGTGTGACGATGCGGGGCAGGAAGCGGCGGCCCGCCGCAGGCCCTGGCGCATCCCGGATCGCGAACCCGGGGAGGCGGAGGGCCGGTCGCGGCTGCGAGGGGGCGTCCGGCAACGCGTTCCCCAGGTGGGCGGCTACCCGGCGCCCGACCGCGTTCAGGCGGGGCCCCGCCTGAAAGCCCTGCTGGAAGACCACTTCGAAGAGCTCTGCCTGGTGGTGGTCTGCGAGAGCGGGATCACGCTCGCGGAGGCGCCGATGCGCGCTTGCCCGGTCTTCGCCCGAAAATCGTGCCCGGTGGCTGAACCTGCCGCGGCATCGGTGCGTGTATGCGTGTAGGGGAGGCTTGCCTTGCGCGGCCGGCTCCGTGCCTGCCGGGTTGGCCGGTTCTCTGGTCGCGGCTGTTTTGCTGGCGGAGCGGGAGAGTGGCGAGGTGCGGCATGAAACACCCGAAGATCAGTCACCTATTAGGCGCGGCTGCTGCGGCGGTGAGCACGCTCGTGCTTCTCACGCCGGGGTGGCGGCCGCCCAGGCCTGGACTGTGGTCTCCAGCCCTTCCGGGGGCCAGCTCAACGGGGTAGCCAGCGTCTCCGCCAACGATGTCTGGGCGGTGGGACAGACACTGGCTCCTGGGACGCTCGCGGAGCACTGGGACGGCACCGCCTGGAGCGTTGTTCCCACCCCTAACCCCGTGCCGGGAAGCGACCGGCTGTCCGCGGTCGCCGCGGTGTCCACCAGCGACGTCTGGGCGGTCGGGATAGTCAGCTTTCCCAGCCCGCCGATCATATTGCGTTGGAACGGCAGACGGTGGGCAAGCGTGGCGCACCCGAGGCAGACCGGGTTTCTTTCTGGCGTGTCGGCGGTCTCCGCCAATGACGTGTGGGCGGTAGGGGAGTCCCAGGTGCCGGGCGTGGGCCTGCAGACCCTGATCGAGCACTTCAATGGGCGCAAGTGGAGCGTGGTACCTAGTCCCAACATCGGCCCGATGGACCAGCTGAGGGGCGTGACAGCCGTCTCCGCCAGCGACGTCTGGGCCGTCGGGTTCGCCGAGCCGAACTCCTTCGCCAACCCGCAGACCCTCATCCTGCACTGGGACGGCACCAGCTGGACCATCGTGCCCAGCCCCGACCCGGCCGGCGCGCAGGACAACGAGCTGAGCGGCGCCACCGCCGTGTCCGCCAACGACGTGTGGGCCGTGGGAGAGACCGGCAACGGCGCCCAGACCCTGACCGAGCACTGGAACGGCGCCAGCTGGGCCGCCGTCTCCAGCCCCTCGCCCGGCCGGCTCGCGGGCGTCGCCGCCGTCTCCGGCAGCGACATCTGGGCGGTCGGCTCGGTCACCGACATCAACGGGATCACCACGACCGTGATCGAGCAGTGGAACGGGACCAGCTGGAGCGTCGTGCCCAGCCCCAACCCCAGCCCGAACGAAAACACCCTCGCCGCGGCGTCGGCGGACCCTGCTTCCACCCAGTCCTGGGCCGTCGGGGAATTCTTCAACACCACCACCTCCACACGCCAGACACTCACCGAGTTCAACCCGTGACCCCCGGCCGGGTGCCCGGCCCGGCGGGATACGCATTCCGTGAAAGGCGGAAAGAGGGGAATACACCATGACGCAGCACCGCACCATTTCTCCGCCCCTAGAGGAAAAACTGGGCCCGGCAGGCGCCCGCAAGTCCCGCAGGCGGGCCAGCCGGCCGCTGCTGGCTCTTAGTCTCGCGGTCCTTGCGGGCCTCGCGCTGAGCATCCGGCCCCCGGCCGCCGCGGCGGCCACGCTGACGTTTCAGGTGACCACCACCACCGACGCCCCGGACGCATCGCCTGGTGATGGCATCTGCGCCGACGCGGCCGGGCAGTGCACCCTGCGCGCCGCGGTGCAGGAGGCCGACGCCCAGCCCAGCGGCAGCACCATCACCATCTTGGTGCCCGCGGGCACCTTCCCCCTGAAACTCGGCGTGCTGTCCCTGACCGCCAACACCATCACTATCCAGGGAGCCGGCGCCGGCGCGACCACCGTCGACGGCAGGAACGCCAGCCAGGTATTCAACGTCTCCCCGGCCGCCAGCGTGACCCTCGGCCAGCTGGCGGTCACCGGCGGCAACGCCTCCCTCGGCGGCGGCATCCAGAACGCTGGCACGCTGCTGCTCGCCCACAGCACGGTTACCGACAGCGCCGCCAACAACGGCGGCGGGATCTACAACCAGCAGGGCGGGACA
>Ga0099829_10001696_pt1 | contig 12374 bp, 10 predicted proteins | sample CZO8metaG_3_FD_79336 | JGI IMG/M metagenome (GOLD analysis project Ga0099829, IMG submission 79336) | Vadose zone soil microbial communities from the Eel River Critical Zone Observatory, Northern California, USA - CZOApr15con2H2.8 metaG | ecosystem: Environmental > Terrestrial > Soil > Vadose...
ACTGCTTAATGCAAATAAGCGCCATTCGCTGCCGAAAAACGCCTGCTAAACCGATGGTGGTTGAGGCTAAGTAGTTGACCCTCTAGGATATAGCGTTCCGAACCAATCTGGAGCGGAAGCCGTTGCTCTTAAGGAGACACACGAGATGCATAAGCCGATCAAGCATGTGGAAAAGGCAGTGACCGTGGCCGCTGAGGCGGCGTGGAGACTTTTTGACTTCGCCAACCGCATCAATCCCAACCCATCGTTCACGCCCAAATGGTCAGACAAGCCGCTGCTCAAGTCTTATGAAAAGTCGAAGCCCCCGCTCGGATGGCCCCGCAGCACAGATTCGCTGTGCCCGAAGTGCGTCCCTGAAATCCGCCAGCAGATCGTCGACGGCAAGCTGCCTCACGAGGTTCTGCTGAACGAAAAGGCCGGCGAGATCAAGGCCCAGGTCATCGAACGCGACGGCCAGATCCTCATGGTGAAGGACTGCCCCAAGCATGGCCACTTTGAGGACGTGATGGCCATGGATACCGATTTTTTCAGGCATCTCGAAGAAGTCTTCCCTGGCCGCGATATCCGCGCCCACAATGATGAAACCCTGCACAACCACGGCACCAGCACCATCAAGCATGGCCGCGGATCGGTGCTGACCATTGACCTGACCAACCGCTGCAACATGATGTGCGATCCCTGCTTCATGGATGCTAACCAGGTGGGTTTCGTTCACGAGCTGACCTGGGACGACATCAAAACGTTGCTCGATAACGCGATTTCCATCAAGCCGCGCCGGCAGATGTCGGTGCAGTTCTCCGGCGGCGAACCCACAATTTCGCCCTACTTTCTCGATGCGCTGCGCTATGCCCGCAAGGTGGGTTATAACAGTGTGCAAGCTGCTACCAACGGCATTGAGTTCGCCAAGAGCCTGGATTTCTGCAAGCAGGCCGCTGAGGCCGGATTGCGCTATGCCTACTTGCAATTTGACGGTATCGGCAACGCCGCCAACGAGCACCGTAAAGTCGGTAACTTGTTTGATGTGAAGCTCAAGGCTATCCACAACCTGCATGAAGCCGGTGTGGAAATTGTGCCGGTAACCACTATCGTTAACGGCATCAACAATGAACAGGTAGGCAAGATCATCCAGTTCGCCCTGGAAAATCCCAAGATCATCTCCTTCCTCTCCTTCCAGCCGGTTTCTTTTACTGGACGTGACGAAGCTGTTACCGATGAGCGGCGCAAGGCGCAGCGTTACACACTGTCACACCTCGCCCACGACGTGAAGAACCAAACTGGTTTGGGTGAGCCTATCCGCGACTGGTTCCCCATCTCATTCATGAGCACCTTCTCAGACTGGGCCGACCTGGTGCATGGCCCTAACTCAGATTGGGGACACCTGAGCTGCGGCTGCCATCCCAACTGCGGCATAGGTATGGCGGTCATGATTGACAAGGAAACCAAAGAATCGGCGCCAGTCACTGCTTTCCTGAATGGCGAGCGCCTGGCGAAGGACGTAGCTAAGATTAACGACGCCGCCCGCGGCCGGTTCCTGTCAATGTTTGGCATGTCCCTGGCCCTGCTGCGCAACTACAACCCTTACAAGTCCCCTACCCACTTCAAATTGATGGACCTGTTGAAGAAGTTTGACAAAGCATTTGGGGCCACCAAGGGCGCCAATGAGAAGTATGGCAGCGTCAAAGGGAATCGCACCATCGAAGATATCAAGAGGCGCCGCCAGGACCGCTGGAACTTCCTGTTTATCGCCGGTATGTGGTTCCAGGACCTGTATAACTATGACTTCCGCCGCACCGAGCAGTGCATCATTCCTTACGCCACGCAGGAGGGCGAAATCAGCTTCTGCGCCTATAACACTGGCGTGGGCTGGCGCAATATCATCGAGAAAATGCACATGACCGCATCGCTCACCAAGTGGTATGAGGAGCACGGCCGTCATGAAATCTTTGCCGGCGGGAAGAAGGTCAATCTCATCGATCCCAGCCATAAGCTGAAGCTGAATGAAGCGCACGTCAATGCTGATCGTCAGCATGATCTGGATGAACTGGGTATTGCCAAGAATGCGCGCGAAGAGAAGCTGCGGGCTCGCGAAGCCAAGCTTAAACAGGAATCCGAGAATGCCCGCATGGAAAAGCTCTACCGGCAGCATATTCTGAAAGAGCCTGCCCCAAGCGGAAACTTCGTTCAGCTCAATACGTTGGCCTCCTCGAAGCCGGCTGTGGTTGCTAAAGAAGAGGTGAAAGAAGAAGTTTTCGGTGACTAGAAGAATTTCAGCATAGCGATAGACTTGCTGGCTGAAGACAGGTAACAGGGCACGAGTTTGGCCCGAAAGAACTGATTTAAGTTGTTGATTCTTTTGGGGCGTGTTCAAAAACAAGCTTTGTATCAGGGCACGAGTTCACTCGTGCCGTAGAGGGCTGGCAATGTTTGGGCTTTAGCCCCTGAGGGATAAAAGCCTTCTGCATACGCAAACGTTTGATTGAAAAGGCCGCCTTAGCCGGCGGCTTTTTCTACAAGGTCCGAAAATCAAGACTCTTATGGCGCAGAAACCCTCATCGTTGCGGCGTACAGCAAAAGCCTTCCATCGCCGGGCACGTGAACTCAAAATGATCGTGAAGGGCCTGATCTCAACCGATCATCCCGTGCAGGCGCAAATTATTCCCATGCGCCGCTGCAATCTGGCCTGCGCCTATTGCAACGAATACGATGACGTTTCCAAAGCCGTGCCTAAGCAGGAAATGTTCCGCCGCATCGATCACTTGGCCGGCTTGGGAACCACGATCATCGTCATCAGCGGAGGCGAGCCGCTCCTGCATCCCGATCTCGACGAGATCATTGGCCGCATCCGCAGCCACGGCATCATTGCCGGAATGATTACCAACGGATACCTCTTGGTCCCCGAACGGATCGAGCGCCTGAACCGCGCCGGCCTGGAGCACCTCCAGATCAGTATTGATAACGTAACCCCCGACGAGACCTCGAAGAAGAGCCTCAAAGTGCTCGACAAAAAGCTGCAAATGCTGGCCGAGTATGCAGAGTTTCACGTGAACATCAATTCCGTGATCGGTGGCGGCATCCAAACCCCTGAAGACGCCGTGGTGATTGGCCGGCGCGCCCGTGAATTAGGCTTCACCTCGACGGTTGGCATCATCCATAACCACGTTGGGCAGCTCAAGCCCCTCGCCCCGCGCGAGCAGGCGGTCTATCAGCAGATGAAAGCCATGAACCGCTCCAGCTACTCGCGGCTCAACAAATTCCAGGAAAACATCGCCATGGGCAAGCCCAACAATTGGCGCTGCCGCTCTGGCTCCCGCTATCTTTATATCTGCGAAGATGGCTTGGTGCATTACTGTTCGCAGCAGCGTGGCATTCCAGGGGTTCCCTTGCTGGAATACACGGTAGATGACATCCGCCGTGAGTTCCTGATGGAGAAGCATTGTGCCCCCAACTGCACAATCTCCTGCGCCCACCAGACTTCCTATATGGACTACTGGCGCGCGCCCCAACACAAGCTTCCTTCTCTTAAGAAAGCTCGTCCTGAGCTGTTCGTGCAGATCGCCCAGCCGCAAATTGCCCAGCCCCAAGAGGACCGCGACCGTGAGCTGGTGGTCTAGAGCTTGTTTCAAAAATAGGTTTGTATCAGGGCACGGATTTAGAGGTTGCGGAAAAATGCTCTACGGGCGGAAATTGTGTCAGGCCCCGGCTTCAGCCGTGCCGTTAAGGGATTGAAAATAAATAATTCCACTCTGCCGAAGGCCAGCGCACAGCGGAGCGGAGCGCCATAAAAAACGACTTTTTCCGCAGCCTCTAAATCCGTGCCGGAATTCTCAGGCTTGCCTCCATTACGGCTTCGCGCCTGTTTTAATAGTTAAACTTGTTATCAAGGTAGTTACCCCGCGAGTACAATGCCCCGAGGTAATGCAGTAAGTGCTTGCATCGCTTCCGGGGCAGGCGTATCTTTACCTTACCTTTTCTGGTTGTACATTTCACAAGGTTACGTGGCGGGCCACTTCAGTCGCAATCTCGGCATTCTGTGCTGCCGATATAGAGCTCTGGAACATGTGGATGCAAAAGATTCGTCGCGGAGTCTTGCAGGTCGAGACTGATGGAGGTTTGCGTTTTGTTGAGCCTTCGTTTGGCCAACGGCTGCAGCTCTTATGGACCTTCCGCAATTTCAGTGTACTTTCTGAACACGTGCTGAACCAGCATGAGCGCCAATTGATCGGCCAGCTTTGCCAGAAATCCCGTCCCGTACGCAACGGAGTAGATACCACCCTGCCTGGTCCCATCATAGGAATTCTGGAGCTCCACAAATCGGCCATGCTGAGAAAAAAAGCTCCACAAGGCGCCTCCGCCTCGCACCGCAATTCCGTGCGGTCTTCTTCCTGAGTCTTTGTTATTCCCGCCTCCGCCTTTACAGGCTTACGGCTCGCGTGTTACTGTAGTTATGTTTACAAACGATTGAAAATAAAATAGTAGGAGTGCATCAAGCCAAGTGTTAGCGAAGCAGCAAAAGCAAGAAATCATTACCCAGTATCGGACGCATAACAACGATACGGGCAGCCCCGAAGTGCAGATTGCGATTCTTTCGGAAAGAATCGGCGACTTGACCGAGCACTTCCAGACTCACAAGAAGGATCACGCCTCCCGGCGCGGGCTTCTTATGCTTGTCAGCAAACGCCGCCGTTTGCTCGATTATCTGAAAACCTACGACTCCGAGCGCTACAAAACCGTCATTCAGAAGCTCGGCATCCGCAAGTAATGTCTGCCTTTGCCAGCAACTGAACCAGGCAAAATTGCAGTGAGTCGTCGTGTATTCGCTGTGCAGGCCGGGGCGCCACACAGCAGCAGACATCAGGGCCGCTTCGCTCTCTCACCCGCCAACACGGAAGCCATGCACCTCCGCAGGAAAGAAGGAACAGTATGAAACACGAAGTCACCGTTGAACTCGCAGGTGGCAGAACCCTTTCATTTGAAACCGGCCATTGGGCCAAGCAGGCACACGGTTCAGTTGTTGTGCGCAGCGCCGATAACATGATATTGGCCACGGCGTGCGCCAACGCCCAACCGCGGGAAGGAGCTGATTTCTTCCCTTTGACGGTGGATTACCGCGAATATACCTATGCCGGCGGACGCATTCCCGGCGGCTTCATCAAGCGTGAAGGCCGTCCCAGCGAGCGCGAAATCCTGACCAGCCGCATGATCGACCGCCCCATCCGCCCGCTTTTCCCTGAAGGATTCCGGAACGATACCCAGGTCATCGCTCTTGTGCTTTCGGCTGACACCGAAAACGATCCTTACGTGCTGGCCATCAACGGCGCCGGAGCGGCTTTGGCGGTTTCCGATATCCCATTTCCTCATTTCGTCGGTGCGGTACGGGTGGGCCAGGTTGACGGCAAGTTCATCATCAATCCCACCTATAAAGAGATTGAAGAAGGCAAACTGAATATCACGGTTGTAGGCACGCCCGAAGGCATTGTCATGATTGAGGCCGGGGCGCGCGAGGTCACCGAAGAAACGGTGGTCGATGCCATTGAATTTGCCCACGGCGAGATCAAGAAGATCTGCTCTGCGATTCGCAGCTTGGCTGAATTGGTAGACACCAAAAAGCGGGAAGTTGCCCCTGTGGAATTCGAGCAGTCCTACTATGACGAGCTGAAAGGTAAATGCGGCGAGCGGCTGAGCGATGCCCTCGATACCAAGAAACATCCTAAGTCCGAGAGTTACCAGTTAGTGGATGAGATCAAGAAAGAGCTCGTGGCGCAGATTGCGGAAGATGACGACGTGGCCCGCAAGCGGCTTTCTCATTACTATGAAATTTTACGCGAGCGCCTCTTCCGCGAGCAGGTGACCAAAGACCGCAGGCGTCCTGATGCCCGCGCTTTTGACGAGATTCGCGCTATCGGCATTGAGGTCGGTGTGCTTCCCCGTACCCACGGTTCATCCGTTTTTACCCGCGGTGAAACCCAGGCATTGGTGACCACCACTCTGGGCACGACGGACGACATGCAGCGCATCGAGCGCTTTGAGGGTGAAACCAAGAAACGCTTCATGCTGCACTACAATTTCCCGCCGTTTTCGGTGGGCGAAGTTTCTTTCCTGCGCGGCGCCGGACGCCGCGAGATTGGTCACGGCGCTCTTGCCGAGCGCGCGGTTTCTGCCGTGCTGCCAGACGAAGATATCTGGCCCTACACCATGCGCGTGGTTTCCGACATTCTGGAATCCAACGGTTCGTCCTCCATGGCCAGTGTTTGCGGGGCTTCGCTTTCCCTCATGGATGCCGGTGTGCCGCTGAAAGCTCCCGTCGCCGGCGTGGCCATGGGATTGGTGAAAGAAGGCGATGCCTACGCCATCCTTACTGACATCGCGGGCGCCGAAGATCATTACGGCGACATGGATTTCAAGGTGGCCGGCACGCGCGAAGGCATTACCGCGTTGCAAATGGATATCAAGGTCCCCAACATCAGCACCGCCATCATGCGCGAGGCGCTGGAGCAGGCCCGTCACGGAAGGCTATTCATTCTCGACAAGATGGCCGAGGTTCTGTCTGAGGGACGCAGCAAGGTCTCTGAGCACGCTCCCCGCATCCATACCTTGCAGATTCCCGTGGATAAGATCCGCGACCTCATCGGTCCCGGCGGCAAGGTCATCCGCGGCATCATCGACGCTACCGGCGTCAAGATTGACGTGGATGATACCGGCAAGGTCAACGTCGCCTCCAACAACGAGGAAGCAGCCGCCAGGGCCCTGCAGATGATTGGCGATCTCACCGCTGTTCCTGAAGTAAGCAAGACCTATCTCGGCAAAGTCGTGCGGCTGGCCGAGTTCGGCGCCTTCGTGGAAATCTTCCCTGGCACCGATGGCCTGCTGCACATCAGTGAAGTGGCCGAGCACCGCATTGCCGATATACACGATGAGCTCAAAGAAGGCGATCAGGTGCTGGTCAAGGTGCTTTCCATCGAAGGCAACCGCATCCGGCTCTCCCGCAAGGCCATTCTGAAGGAGCAGCGCGCCAAGATGGGCGGCGGCGAAGCTGCGGCTCCGGTTGGCGGCAGTATGACTCTTGAAGGCGGGGATGGCGATTTCAGCGCCGAGGAGCCCGCCGCAGCGGAAGGCGAACCCAATTTCAATCGCGCCGAAGGCGAGCACGCTCACGCCAGCAGGCCGCCGCATCGTGATCGAGGCGGAGACCGGGGCGGTGATCGCGGAGGCCGCGGCGGACGCCGTGGTGGTGGTGGACGCGGAGGCCGCAATGGCGGTCATCGCGGTGGTGGTGGCGGCGGCGGTGGCGGTCATCGCCACTAAGCTACCGCGTCGCAGGAACCCTTGCAGGAAACCCTTAAGATATTGAGGTCAAGATAGCTTTTCCATCCCTCGTGGCTCCGGCCATGAGGGATTTGCTTTCAAGAGGGTTAAAATAAGCATAGGAACGTGACGTATGACAATTGCTGAAATAGTATTGGAAAAGCTACGGCAGTTACCGCCAGATATGCAGAAAATTGTCTTGGATTTCCTCGAGTCCCTCGAGCATGAGGCCAAAACGCAATCTGGTGACTCTCCCCTGTCCGAAGAACAGAGAACCCCACGCAAGGCAAGATCTCAAGCGGAGATGGAAGCCGCACTGCGGGAGTCCATCCGGCAGGCCAATGCTAAACAGCCTCTCAAAGCTACGCCACCATTTTCTGAGCTGGTTAATGAACCTGTAGCAGAATCTTCCTCCACGAGCCCGCGCTGTGCCGATCGCAGCCGCGATGCCTTCGACCAATCTGCAGAAAAACCGCTTCGCAGCTTGGAAGGACTGTGGGAAGATTTTGGCATTGAAATCAGTGAAGAAGACATAGCAAAAGCCCGCCGTGAAATGTGGAGCAACTTCCCGCGAGAAATCTCCTAATGGCGGCAGTGCTCGATACGCATGCCGCGATATGGTACCTGTTTCGATCGAAAGAACTGTCCTCAGCAGCATTGCAAGCGATCCGCCAAGCAATAGACGCTGGAAACGCTGTTTACATCTCAGCCATATCGTTAATCGAAATCGTGTACCTGGTTGAGAAAGGCCGTATCCCCGCCGAAGCACTTCAAAAGTTAAACGCTGCGTTGAGCGATCCTGCTTCCGCTCTGAAAGTGGCGCCGGTTGACGCTATTGTCGCGGAAGCAATTCAGAAAGTATCACGCGACATAGTGCCCGACATGCCGGACCGAATTATTGCTGCGACTGCTGTTTGCCTTGGGCTTCCTCTCGTAACTCGCGATCACAAATTGCAATCTCTGCATGATTTAGGCATTGAGATGATTTGGTAAGATCGCGGGAATCCCCGTTTCCAGTTCTAATTCGTTCCCACCGGCACCGCGCTGCTTTTGCGGGATAGCATTTCGCCGATGCGTTTCATCTGCGCGCCTACGCCGCGCAATTTTTCTTCGATGCGCTCGTAGCCGCGGTCGATGTGGTACACGCGGTCGATGATGGTTTCGCCGTCGGCGACCAGCGCCGCCAGAACCAGTGACGCGGAAGCGCGCAGGTCCGACGCCAGCACCGCGGCCGCGCTCAGCGGAGTCTTGCCCCGCACCACGGCGCGCCGTCCTTCGATCTTGATGTTGGCGCCCATGCGCACCAGCTCCTGGGCGTGCATGAAGCGGTTCTCAAAAATGTTTTCCGTGATCACGGACGTGCCGTCAGCCTGCGTGGCCAGGGCCATGAATTGCGCCTGCATGTCGGTAGGGGAGCCGGGGTACTCTTCCGTGCTCATATCCACCGCCTTGAGGGACTGGCTGCTGGCGGTCACGCGCACCGCGTCGTGACTTTCGGATTCATGGATTTTCACGCCCACCTCCTGCAATTTTTGCAGCAGGGCGCCGAGGTGCTTCGGATCGCAATTGGAAACCATCAGGTCGCCTCCGGTCAGCGCCCCGGCAATGATGAAGGTGCCGGCCTCGATGCGGTCGGGAATAATGCGGTGGCGCGCGCCGCGCAGTTTTTCCACCCCCTGAATGCGGAGGGTCGCCGTTCCCGCGCCTTCGATCCTGGCCCCCATCTTATTGAGCAGCGCTGCGAGGTCTGAGACCTCAGGCTCACGGGCGCAGTTTTCCATCACGGTTTCCCCTTCCGCCAGCGACGCGGCCATCATCAGGTCTTCGGTTCCGGTGACGGTGATTTTGTCGAAAACGATGCGATTGCCGCGCAGGCGCTGGGCGCGGGCTTCCACGTATCCATGCTCCTGGGTGATGGTTGCGCCCAACCGCTCCAGGCCCTTGATGTGCAGGTCAATCGGACGGGCGCCAATGGCGCAGCCTCCGGGCAACGAGACGCGCGCGCATCCGGTGCGCGCCAGCAGCGGCCCCAGCACCAGGGTGGAGGCGCGCATGGTCTTCACCAGCTCGTAGGAAGCCTCAGGCGAGGTGCTCAGGCGGCTGCAGTTGATGGTGGTGCGGTGATGGGCGCGCCCGTATCCCAGCTCGACCTCGGCGCCCATGGCCACCAGCAGCTTGCGCGTGGTCTCAATGTCGCGCACGTCAGGCACATTCTCCAGGATCACAGGCTCATCGGTGAGCAAAGCCGCAGCCATGGCGGGCAGCGCGGCATTCTTGGCCCCGCTAACGCGAACCGTGCCCAACAGCGGATTCCCCCCGCGAATTACGAATTTCTCCACTTTTCCCTTTCGTTTTCTACTTTAACCACAAAGGACACAAAGGACACATGCTTTAACCACAAAGGACACGAAGGTTAAAGCCATTTCTCATAGCTGCTTCCTCTGGCAACCGGCAACTGGCGGCTGGCAACTCTTTCCTGGGGGAAGGGGGGGTACTTGCCAGCTAGTCCCCATTCAAATCAACCCCTTTGTTTACAATATGTTGCACGCGAAATCGGGATACTTGCACGATGTCCGCCCCGATAGTCTCCGCAGCTCCGCTCCGCGCTGGCCTTCGGCAGAGAGGAATTGTTCATTTTCAATTCCTTAACGGCACGGCTTGAAGCCGTGCCCTGACACGTCTTCATGCCCCAAGAGAGTGTTCCGCAAGCTCTAAATCCTACCCGGACAATCTTCTCAATGCTCCGCTTTCTTTGCCCTTCCTTCGTGTTCCTTTGTGTCCATAGCCTGCCCCGGCTGGCCGTGGGTGGTTAAAGCTTTTTCCGCCTCTCCATGATGCGCGAAAATTACGTGAGAAAGCAATGTTTTGATATCAGACTAGAAGCAGTTGCCAGCCGCCAGTTGCCAGTTGCCAGAAAAGCAACTCCAACTGGCAACCTGTCCCAGCTCGCCGTGGACTGTCTTTCTGAGGACTGCGGACTGAGGACTAAGGGCTTCTCTGATCCGCGCTAATCCGTGAAATCCGTGGCGGGCAGTTGCGGTTGCGGTTGCCTTTCACCGAGAACCGAGAACCGAGAACTGCCTTCCTGCGGACTGCGGACTGCGGACTAAGGACTTCTCTGATCCGCGTCGATCCGTGAAATCCGTGGTCAGCTTTTGCCGTTGCTTCTAGCTTGTAGCTGCTTTTCTTTCTAGGGAAGGTTCACCAGATAGCCCGAGAGGGTAGCACTCGCGAGGGCCGAGCCGGTGCCTGAGTCACGCGCAGCCACCATCAAAATGCTCGTATTCGGATCGGCATAAATCCGCACCGTCTCGCTTGTGAACGAAGTAAAGGCACGGCTAATCGGGATCGGTGGAAAGTGATGAGTAACTCCTACGCTTCCGGCGATCGTAGCAACGTCAAACTCCGTAAATTCCTGCGTGTTGTCGGGCACCACGCCTTCGATGGAGATGAACTCGATCACCAATTCTTTGCCCAGAGGCACCTTTGTCGGAAAGCTGCAGATGTTGCTGCCTACTCCAGCCGCCAGATTGCAGTCGACGTGTTCCTGAAATGGCTGCCGTGCTGCCTGATCGCTATCTCGAATAATCACCGGGGCAGCCGCGATGTTCCCCGTGCCTGCCACGGGCACGGGTTGCCCAACCGTGTTGCCCACAGTCACAGTGCCGCTAGTCGCGGGAAAGTTCGTGACTGCAACGGAGGGCGTTCCACTGATGCTGACGCTCGGCGTGTTTGTGATGGTGGCGTTGACCGCCGGCGTTCCACTGATGCTGACGCTCGGCGTCCCCGTGATCGTGGCATTGACCGAGGGCGTATTGCTGACCGTAACCGGCACCGTGCCGTTGACGTTCACCGTGGGCGTATTGCCAACCGTGACCGGTACCGTGCCGCTGACGTTCACCGTAGGCGTATTTTGGATGGTCGTGGGAACCGGATTGCCATTGGCATTCTGTACCGTGACCGTGCGAAACTGCGCGAAAGCGAAAATGGAAGAGAGCAAGAGCGCCGCACTGATTGCAGCACTGATAGCAAAGCTAGAGCGAAGCATGGGGCCAATCTCCTTGTCAGGATGTGGTAGTGGCCGGATTGTATGACGGATTGTGTGACAGCGATACAGTAGCTGCAATCAATATCTGACAACAGTTCCATAATGGGAATACGACCTGTTATGGCACGCATTGCAGTTGCTCTGGCTTTTGCGGTTGCTTTTGTTCGCCAGCTTTTGGCCTTGTCATCCTTCACGAAGTGAAGGATCTTGCGGTTGCTTTTGCCGTTGCTTTTCACTGAGAACCGAGAACTGAGAACCGAGAACTGCCTTCTGCGGACTCCATCTTTGTCATGCTGAGCGCCCGTCTTTTGGCGCGAAGCATCTTGCGGTTGCGGTTGCTGTTGTCTGTCACTGAGAACCGAGAACTGAGAACTGAGAACCGCTTTCCTGCGGACTAAGGACTTCTCTGATCCGCGCTAATCCGTGAAACCCGTGGTTCAGCTTTTGCCGTTGCTTGTAGCTTGAGCAACGTTATCCCCAGACATATTTCTCATCGAATTCGATGCCGTGCCTGGTGAGCAGCACCCGAAATTCATCCTGGTAACTGATCTTCCTGTGATGCTCCTGCTGGTTGCGGATATACTTCGCCACCGCAGCAACGTTCGACGCGCTCACGCCGAATGCCCCGTAACCCTCCTGCCATGCGAACTTGATCTTCCGTTCATTCAACCATCGCGAAGAATTTGCCTTTATCGACGAAACTGCTTTGGCGAGCGCAATCGCCGGCGGCAGATGAAACAGCAGATGCGCATGATCGGCCATGCCATTGATGGCCACCGGAATTAATCCGGTCTTCTTGCAGATTCCCGCCATGTACGGCCATGTCTCCGCTTGCAGCTCCGCGGGGATGATCTTGACGCGCTCTTTCGTGCTGAAGACAAGGTGGATGTGATTGTTGGTAAATGCATGAGGCATTGGTTGTTCCTCCGGCGGCTCGGGGCTGACGCCCCGAGAACATAATGCCGCCCCTTTACGGGGCTCACCATTTTACTGCCACTTTCCCAGACCTTACGGTCTGGGCTAC
>Ga0099829_10001698_pt1 | contig 12365 bp, 13 predicted proteins | sample CZO8metaG_3_FD_79336 | JGI IMG/M metagenome (GOLD analysis project Ga0099829, IMG submission 79336) | Vadose zone soil microbial communities from the Eel River Critical Zone Observatory, Northern California, USA - CZOApr15con2H2.8 metaG | ecosystem: Environmental > Terrestrial > Soil > Vadose...
GCCGGCGACACCAACATCGATTGGGACCGCGCCTCCATCTCCCTCCAGCGCGCACTTATCCGTATTCAAGTTGCGCGCAAGCATCGCGGCGCGCCCGTCAACGCCCAGTGATCACCCCAGGAAACCGCTGTTCCCGGGTCTTTGCGACTTCGCCTCGCACCACGCATCTAATAATTTAGGATTTGCCTATGGAAACCGTCATGATGTACACCACATCCCGGTGCCCCGATTGTCTCCGTGCAAAGTCCTTTCTGAAGGAGCGCGGCGTGGACTACCGCGAGGTAAACATCGAAGAGGATCCCGCGGCCGAGCAAATCGTGCTCGAAGCCAACAAAGGCAAACGCAAAGTCCCAACGCTCGAAGTTGGCGGCCGCTATTTCGCCTGCAGCCCCTTCAATCCCGTCCAACTAGCCAACGAGCTGAACATCCCCCTCAACCCTTAGCCTTTGATAATGGAATTCTTTGTTGGGGCGCAGCATGCCGCTCCTCCCCGGTTGGTGCTGTTATTCCTGCCCCGTAGATCTTCTTTTTTTTGTTTGCTTGTGGATTCATGACCGCCGGAAATGCTCGTCCTCCTCAACTCACGGCCACTCCGCGGGCCCACACGTTCGTCACGTGCCAGCCCGCATCTAGCAGCAGGACATCCGCATCCGCACCCGTCCGCAACGCTCCCTTCTTGAATTCAATCCCCAGCAGCCCCGCAGGATTCGCCGTCAGCATGCGCACCGCATCCGCCGGCGGAACGCCCAGCCCCACAATATTCCGCAGGGCCCGGTCCAGCGTCAGGGTGCTTCCCGCCAGCTTTCCTTCCGCATTCCGGCACACTCCGCCGCTCACCGTCACTTCTATTTTCCCCAGCGTATATTTTCCGTCCGGCATTCCCGTCGCCGCCGTCCCATCGCTTACCAGGATCATGCGGCCCGCGCCCTTGGCCTGCAACAGCACTCTCATGGCCGCTTCGTCTACGTGCACACCGTCCGCGATCAATTCCGCGGTCACCTCCGGAGACGTCAGCACCGCCCCGATCACGCCGCTATCGCGGTGCGAAAAAGGCCGCATCGCGTTGTACACGTGCACGGCGTGCCGCGCTCCATGCGCTATCGCCGCCCGCGCCTGTTCATACGTCGCATCCGTGTGCCCCAGCGCCACCACCATCCCTGCTTTTCGCGCTGCATCGATGCACGGTATCGCCCCCAGTAGCTCCGGAGCGATTGTCAGGATCAGTGCATGCCCAGCCGCCGCTTGCAGGAACTTTTCCAAAAGCTCTCCCGATGGCAGCTTCAGCCACTCCTGCGGATGCACGCCTCTCCGTACGGCGCTGATGAACGGCCCCTCCAGATGGATTCCCAGCACTTCGGCTCGCGCGTCCTCCGTTTCGTGTTGGCCGCCGATATAGCGCGCAATCCCATCGACGCTGCGTGCCGTATCCTCAGGGCTGGCCGTGACCGTGGTTGCCACAAACGAGGTCGTCCCGTGCCGCGCCACCAGTTGCGCCACCGCCTTCAACGCCTCCGCGCTGCCCTCCATAACGTCATGCCCGCCCGCCCCGTGGATGTGCACGTCAACGAACCCCGGAACGGCTGTCTTGTCCGTCGCGGCGATTTCTTTTGCGCCTGCGGGGAGCTGCATCCCTTCACGCGGACCGACTTGCTGGATCACGCCTTCGCGCATCAGGATGCCTGCATCGATAATCTCCGTCGTGGGGGTCAGCGCGCGGCCAGCGTGCAAGAGCGTGGTCATGGGTCGGCAAGTATCGTAACGGAATCCCGTCTTCTTGCAAAAAACAAAACGGGCGGCCCGATCCGATCGAGCCGCCCGTTTTGAAACAATCTGCGCGAAGGCTTACTTCGCGGCTGCTGCCATGTCGATGCTTTCCAGCTTCAGCGTATCCCCCTCCACGCTGCCCTTCACCGTAACGTGATGGCCGGCATGCGCCGCCACCTTTTCTTGCGCGTCGACGACGTAAACCTTCTTGTCTCCGTCATTGACGAACACGTACTTTGCGCCCTTCTCCTTCACGCATTTCGCGGCGCAATCCGCATGCTTTTCGCTCGTGCCCTTCGCGCCGCATGCGCTGTCTGAGATGTAGCCGGTCCATGAGCCTTCCGACGCCATCGCCAATGCCGCGCCGAAAAGCACCACTGCCATTCCTGTCGCAAAACGTACTTTCATGGTTTTCTCCCCTCCAGAAAAACTGACTTGGCTTTTGTAGTTTGCCGGGCTGGAACTTAGCTTGGCATAGCCAGCGGCTCGATGTCCAGAACGTTCCTTTTCAGCATACGGAGGAATGGTTCTCCCGGATGAGGCTCCTCAAAAAAAGAGAAGGAGGGCTCGAAAGAGCCCTCCTTCTCTTTGTGCTCCCAAGGAATCGCGGTTTGTCCCGTTTCCGAAACGATTTATTGCCCAGAGTTCGAAGTGCTCGCCGATGTTGCCCCGGCCGCCTTCGGTATGCTCAGGTATCCTGTCGCCGTATTCTTCGAGACTTTGTTGATCACCAGTTCCAGCGCTGCGCGGCTTCCGCCCGTGTAGAAGAAAATCGGCTCATTCACCGAGCGGTTTTTCTTCTCGAAGCTCTTGTCGTCCGCCAGTACGTTGAGGGTGTACTGGTTTTTCTTGATGTTGGTGTCCCTCAGCTCAACCTGGATAGAGCCCACTTTCTGGGCCCCGGCCTTCCGCGTAACCGTGAACTCGAAATAATCCCGCGTCCCCATACGGCGCAACTGGTCGATTTCGTCATGGTTCCGGGCGATGAGCGTGCCCATTTCGCTGCGCGCCATCTGCAGGTTGTTCTTCTGGGCGTCCAGATCGGATTTCACGCCCGTGACATCACCGTTCAACCTGTTCACATCGTCGGAGCTTGCCTTCGTCGCCAACTGCTCATTCACCGACGTTTCCAGCTTGGTCACCTTCTTGTCCACGGCGGTGGTGGCATTCTTGTTCTGCTTGCGCGCATTGATCAAGTCTGATTGCGTGACGTTCAGCTTGTCCGTCACGACCTTGAGGTCGCTCTGCAACTGTTGATTGATTTCATCTTCCTTGGCCAACCGCTGGGTCAGCGCATCGTTTGACTGCTTGAGGGATGTCTGTGTCGTCTCCGCACTGCTCGCGCGATTCAACGCGCTCCATCCCACTCCCAAACCGATCACCGAAACTCCGGCTAATACTGCCACAGCCAGCCCTACCCACCTCGGCGCACCGGGCGCGGCATGGTTGATCTGTCCCTGAAACTCGCTCATATACTTCTTCTCCTTTGGCGTTTCCGCCCTTCGCAGATGGAAAAGTGCATGCCCAAAGCCAAAGGGGCGTTGTGCCAGGCGTTGCCGCTAACCCGAATGGCTCCAAATGGTTGAGGGCGAATTCCGGCCCACCGGCCGAGAGATACAATAGTACTAGTACCAGTAAAGATTACGCTGTTCTGTAGCCTGGGGTAAATTTTGCTGTTTAGGGAGTTTTTCCTGGCGGCACTTTCCCAGAGGTCAGGTGAAATCACGCCAGGCGCGCAATGGGAGCACAGCGCGGCTCTAAATTACTGTCTGATAAAGCCTTAGCCAGACTTCGTTAAGCTGCCTGGGTAGCAGCCCCGGCGCCGACGGCTTTTTCAGCCCCGAAATACCGATCCAAAGTGCTCACTGCAGCATCGAGCACAAGATGACAGTCCCGGCACTCACTAAGGTGCTTTTGAATCTCGCTGGCGACTGCGGGTGAAAGCCTTCCCTCTAAGTACCAGCAAATCAAATGGATAGTGTCCCTGCAACTCATGACTCCCGTCCCCTCAGTCCCCAAACGGCGAGACCACGCTCCCCCTTTACTTGTGCATTTGATTCACCAAAAGCACAAATGGCGGTGCAAATCTTATTTGCTTAAGAATCAGTGGGTTATCGAAGCTACTGTGGAATCCAGCGAACCCGCTTTGCCCCAACAACAGAAAAGATTACACTGGCATTACGGCGAAGTTGCGCAGAATTCTTGCTACGAATAACGTTATCGCTCAGGTGTTACGGTCATTTCCCGCAACGCAGCAATGCGGTCTTCGAGCGGAGGATGCGTGCTAAAGAGCGAGCTCAGAGTTTCCCCGCCGAAAAGGGGCTTCACGATACAAAGCGCCGAAGTAGACGGCGATAGGGCTGTAGTTGGGATCCGCTTGTTGTACGTCCCCAGCTTTTGCAGCGCACTGATTAGCCCGTAGGGCTGTCCCACCATCCTAACGCCCGTTGCGTCCGCCGAATACTCTCTTTGGCGGGAAATGCCGAGTTGCAGAAGAAGAGCGGCGATGGGCGCAAGGATCAGCATCAGAATTCCGGCCAGACCGCCGCCTCCCTCGCGGTCGTCATCGCGCCCTCCATAGCCAAAGAGGTTGGCCCAGTATCCCATTCGGGCTACGTAGGTGATGGCGCCGGCGATCGTCGCGGCGATCGAGCTGATCAGTATGTCGTAGTTCCGAACGTGCGAAAGTTCATGCGCGATCACGCCCTCCAGCTCTTCATCGTTCATGAGCTGGAGCAGGCCCTCGGTTACCGCCACGGAAGCATGGCGCGGATTGCGCCCGGTCGCAAAAGCATTTGGCGCCGCATCCGGCACAACGTACAGTTTCGGCACAGGCAAATTGGCCTTCGCCGCAAGGCGTTCCATCACTGCATACAGCCGTGGCAATTGCTCGCGCGTCACCGGCTGCGCCCCGCTCGACCACAAAGCAATCTTATCCGAGAAGAAGTAAGCGAAGGCATTGCCGATTGCGGCGAAGATCAGCGCCGCTGTCATGCCGCTCCGCCCGCCGAAAGCGCCGCCTAGCGCAATCAGCACCAGAGTCAACGCCGTCAGCAGAAATGTCGTTCGAAGAATTCTCATGATGTCCCTTCACAAATATATACGCAAAACAGGGCAAATACTTTCCTTGCAAAACCGCGCGAGGCTGCCCTTTGACTCCCAATCCTCCTTAAGGCTTTAGATGCGCGCCGCCGTCGCCGGTTTTTTGGCTTGCACTCGTTCGAACCGCATCGCATCCTTCTGCCCGTCCCGGTCCACCCGCACGTGATCTCCGGGCAGTACCGCGCCCTCCAGGATTTGCAGCGCCAGAGGATCCTGGACCAGCCGCTGTATCGTCCGCCGCAGCGGCCGCGCCCCGTACGCCGGGTCGTAGCCTTCGCGCAGCAGCAACTCCTTCGCTGCGGGCGTCAGCTCCAGTGTGATCTGCCGTTCGGCGAGCAGCTTCTCCACGCTCTTCAGCAGCAGGTCGACGATCCGCGTAAGCTGTTCCTTCCCGAGCGGGTTGAAGATCACAATTTCGTCGATCCGGTTGATGAACTCCGGCCGGAACGTCGCGCGCAACGCATCCATCGCTTCTTTCCTCGCGCGCTCCGGGGCACGGTGCGCAAGCTCGAATATCGCCGTCGATCCCACGTTGCTGGTCATCACCAGCACCGTATTGCGAAAGTCCACCGTGCGTCCCTTGCCGTCCGTCAGCCTCCCGTCCTCCAGAATTTGCAGCAGCACGTTGAACACGTCGGGATGCGCCTTCTCGATCTCGTCGAACAGGATCACCGAGTACGGATGCCGCCGCACTTGCTCCGTTAGCTGCCCGCCCTCTTCGTAGCCGACGTAGCCCGGCGGCGCTCCAATCAATCGCGACACGCTGTGCTTCTCCATGTACTCGGACATGTCGATTCGAATCATCAGCTTTTCGTCGTCAAACAAGAACTCCGCCAGCGCCCGCGCCAGTTCCGTTTTCCCCACGCCCGTGGGACCCAGGAAAATAAATGACCCGATCGGCCTCTTCGCATCCGACAGACCCGCCCGGCTCCGGCGCACGGCGTTTGCCACGCGGCCCAGTGCCTCGTCCTGCCCGACCACTCGCTGCCGTAACCGTTCCTCCATGTGCACCAGCTTCTGCGCCTCTCCCTCAAGCAGCCGCCCACGGGAATACCCGTCCACTTGCTTACGAGTTTCGCGATATCTTCCTCGTCCACCTCTTCTTTCAACATCGGTGCATTCTTCTGCACGGCCGCAAATCGCTCTTGCGCCAGTTTCAGCTCGCGTTCGGCCGCGGCGATTTTGCCGTAGCGGATTTCCGCCACTTTGGCCAATTCTCCCGCGCGCTCGTATCGTTGCTCCTCTGCCTTCAGCTGCTCGATCTGCTCCTTCAGCTTGCGGATTTTCTGGATCGCTTCTTTCTCCGCCTGCCACCGCGCCTTCCGCGCGCTCGAATCTTCTTTCAGCTTGGCCAGCTCTTTCTCGATCTGGCTGCGCCGTTCCTTCGAATGCGCGTCCGTCTCTTTCAGCAGCGCTTGTCGCTCAATCTCCAGTTGCATGATGCGCCGCTCGATCTCGTCGATCTCCACCGGCAACGAATCGATCTGCATCCGCAGGCTCGCCGCCGCTTCGTCGATCAGGTCAATGGCTTTGTCCGGCAGGAACCGGTCCGAAATATAGCGGTGCGACAGCGTCGCCGCAGCCAGAATCGCGGCATCCTTGATCCTCACGCCGTGGTGCACTTCGTACCGTTCCTTCAGTCCCCGGAGAATGGCAATCGTATCCTCCACGGTCGGCTCGCTCACCAGCACCGGCTGGAACCGCCGCTCCAGCGCCGGGTCTTTTTCGATGTGCTTCTTATATTCGTTCAGTGTCGTGGCGCCAATCGCGCGCAACTCGCCACGCGCCAGCGCCGGCTTCAGCATGTTCGAAGCGTCCATCGCACCTTCGGCCGCGCCCGCGCCCACCAGCGTGTGCAGTTCGTCAATGAACAGGATAATTTGCCCTTCGGCCTCGGTAATCTCCTTTAGCACCGCCTTCAAGCGGTCTTCGAACTCTCCGCGGTACTTCGCGCCCGCCACCAGCGCCGCCAGGTCCAGCGCCACTAGCTGCTTTGTCTTCAGCACGTCCGGCACGTCCCCGGAAACAATCCGCTGCGCCAATCCCTCGACGATGGCCGTTTTGCCCACACCCGGCTCACCGATAAGCACTGGGTTATTTTTCGTCCTCCGCGCCAGGATCTGCATCACGCGCCGGATTTCTTCATCGCGCCCGATCACCGGATCGAGTTTCGAGCGCCGCGCCAAATCCGTCAGGTCGCGCGCGTACTTTTCCAGCGCCGCATAGGTGGCCTCGGGGTTTTGCGACGTCACGCGCTGCGATCCACGCACTCCCGTCAGCGCTTGCAGAATCGCCTCGTGCGAAGCCCCTTGCCGCTTCAGCAGCTGTCCCGCCGGGTCCCGCTCCTGCCCGGCAATCGCCAGAAACACGTGCTCCGTCGAAACATATTCGTCCTTGAAATTTTCCGCCTCGTCGAACGCGCGCTCCAGAACGTCGTTCAACGCCGGGCCCAGATGCTGCTGCGCGAATCCCTGCACCTTCGGCAAACGCCCGATCTCTCGTTCGATCTCCTGCGACAATCCTTCCGTTCGAATCCCCAGCCGCGTCAGCAGCGACGGCACCACTCCGTCGGTCTGCCCCACCAGCGCCGCAAGCAAATGCACTGGTTCCACTTGCTGGTTTTCATGGCGCGCCGCCACTTCCTGCGCCCCCTGCACGGCTTCCTGTGCCTTCACGGTCAGTTTTTCAAATCGCAACATGCCGTTCCTTACTCCTTGCGAAAAAGGGGCTGGCCCTATCGCCAGCCCCTTCTCATATCACATTTTTGCTGCTGGCTTACTTCGCCGCGGCAGCGGCCGCCGCCTGTGTCCAGACGTTGACCTTGATCTGCTTCGGCTTTGCTTCCTCTCGTTTCGGGATGCTCAGCGTCAGCACGCCGTTCTGGTAATCCGCCCTGATCGCTTCCACGTTCACGGTGTTCGCCAACGAGAAGCTCCGGCTGAACGAGCCATACGCACGCTCCACGCGCAGGTAGTTGTCCTCGCTCACCTTCTTCTCAAACTTGCGCTCCCCGCGAATTGTCAGGATGTTGTTCTCCACGCGAATATCCAGATCTTTGGGATCGATATCCGGCAGGTCGGCCTTCACCACCAGTTCGTGCTCCGTCTCGTAAATGTCGACGGCCGGCGCCCAGGCAGTGAGATTTGATTCCTCTCCCTTACGCTCAAGCACATCGCCAAAAAAGCGGTTGATCTGGTCCTGCAGGGCTGCGGCCCCGCGGAATGGTTCCCAGCGAGTCATTGTTCTCATTGTATCTCCTCCTCAGAAGGTGATTCCACGCGAAGTATAAAATCTGCGCGCATCATTGTCAATAATAATTTCCACTCTCTCTTGCAATAGTTAAGCTGTTTATGTGCAATATGTTACGAAACATACTCCCCTTCGTGGAGCCCTTCCGCTAACCATCCACTCCCCCGATTCTTGGGCACTTTTCGGGTCTTTTCGCTTTCTCTCCTTCCCCGCCTCGTAGTTGCTGCTACACTTCCGCCGCGTGCGCCTCGATGATCTCAACTACGATCTGCCCGCGGCTCAAATTGCGCAGCAGCCCCTGGAGCGTCGCGATGCCTCGCGTATGCTCGTCTTGTCCCGTTCCACTGGAGGCCTCGAGGACCGTCTTTTTGCAGATCTGCCAGATCTCCTCCGCGGCAACGAGCTCCTTGTTCTGAACAACACGCGCGTCATTCCTGCGCGCCTCTTCGGCCGCCGCGCGGGAGTTCACTCGCAGCAGCCCTCGCGCGCTACGCGCTCGGAGCACCTGACTGGCAAAGTCGAGGTTTTCCTGACGCGCCGGCTCGATCCGCAAACTTGGGAGGCTCTAGTCCGCCCGGGCCGCAAGTTACCCCCGGGGGAGCGTGTTTTGTTTGGGAAGGGCGAACTCGAAGCGGAAGTCATCTCGCGCGCAGAGTTGGGTCTTCGCACTCTGCGTTTCGTTTCACGTGACACACGGGGCATTTCCGAGCATCTCGAGCGGCTTGGTCACATACCCCTTCCACCTTACATCCATCGCGCGGACGAATCTGCCGACCGCGAGCGCTATCAGACGGTTTTTGCAATGCGTCCCGGCGCCATCGCCGCTCCCACCGCCGGCCTTCACTTCACTCCGGAAATCCTGCAAACAATTCGCGCCCGCGGCCCGGAGATCTGCGAGCTCACTCTCGAAGTGGGTCTCGGAACCTTTCAGCCCATTCACAGCGAAACCTTGGAAGGCCACGTCATGCACGCGGAGTCTTACGAAATCTCGCCTGAAACCGCTGAACGCATCCTCGAGGCCCGTGCCGCCGGCCGCACCATCTTGGCCATCGGCACCACCGTCGTCCGTGCTCTCGAAGACGCAGCCAGCCGTGCGGCGGATTCCGGCTCGCGTAGTTTGCTCCTCGCCGGCAAAGCCGAGGCCCGCCTCTTCATTCATCCGGGATTTCAATTTCGCGTTGTGGATTTGCTGCTGACCAATTTCCATTTGCCGCGGTCCACGCTTCTTGCTCTCGTGTGCGCCTTCGCGGGCCGCGAGGGCGTTCTCGCCGCCTATCGTCACGCTGTCGAGGCAGGCTACCGCTTTTACAGTTACGGCGACTGCATGTTGATTCGTTAGAGTTTCGCGCGGGATGTTTGAGGATCAACTGAGAATTGCCTGCAGCTCCGAACGAGCCGCTCAATCTCCTCTCCGGCCTCCTCCACGTGAATCTGTTTCTTCATGAGCTGCGCGGCGAAATGGACGAGCAGGGAGGCCGCCGCATTGGGCCGCCTCCCTCCCGCCGACTGGAAAGGAGTCACGAAAGCTCCTTACTTATTCGCTGAAAATAAACACGCGCTTCTGCCCCGCAAAACGCACTTCCTTGATTTCCCCGTTCGCGCCGAGGAGTACGGAGTCATAGGTTGATTTGGCATCTCGGTCTTCCCATCGGCCTTCGACTTCGGCCATGACCTTGTTGTCTTTCTGGACCGTCGCTTTGTTGCCGTCGATCAGAAGGCGGTACTCACCCGCCTTTAGATCGGCCTTGCCGATCTTGGCGCCCTGCGTGATGTTGATGGTCTTGCTGAAAGGCTTTGCGAATACGGGCACTGCGAGCGCAAAAGCGGCCAACAGCGCGGCACTGCGGAGAATCGATTTGGATTTCATGCGTGTCAGTTTCCTTTCGGTCGGGATCGAGTCAGCCGTACCTCGGGCTGCCGCAGGCCGAACAGAGTTGACACGCGCGCTTTGGGCGAGTAGTCTCACCCGCAAGACACCTCGTTCTTCCTGGACTAACGGCCGGAAAGACTGCGTGTCATCGCCCCGCGGCTGCCACCGCGGGGTTTTGTTTCAGATCCTCTGTCGTGCTTGCGCAGCCCTGCCTGGCTGCAATCGTATAGACGAGTCGTCCCCGCTGAATGTTTCGCGTCCCGCTAAAAATTCCTTTTCTTTTGCGCGAAAATTGTTTCCATCTGTGCGCGTGAGGTCTCTTTCCTGCAGTCACCGGGCCCGGACATATCAATTCTCCGTAAATTACCGTTCTATTTAACCAAACCTTTTTCCTCCCCTCGCGTTGATTCCCTCGATCTTCTTCCACGCTCCGCTCGTGCATCGTTTCTCGGCTTCATCTATACTCGTTAGCATTTTCTAGGGACAGGGATGCGGATTCTCGTTCTCAGCGACCTTCACGCCAACGCCACGGCCCTCGATGCAGCCCTTGAATCCGTCCGGGGCCGCTGGGACAATGCGGTTTGTCTTGGTGACATCGTCGGCTACGGTCCCGATCCCCATGAAGTCACCGCGCGCCTCCGCCAACTGGGTGCCCTCACCATCCGCGGCAATCACGACAAAGCCGTCTCCGGACTCATGGACACGTCCGATTTCAATCCCGTCGCCAAAGCCGCCGTTGACTGGACGCGCTCGCAACTTCAACCCGAAGATCTCACCTGGCTTACCGCTCTCCCCCAGGGACCTCTCGCCACCGACGGCATTGTTCTTGTCCATGGGGCGTTTCAAGATGAAGACGAATATGTCTTTACGCCCGCGCAAGCCCTCGACGGCCTTCTTGATTCCACCGCCGAAGTCACTTTCTTCGGCCATACGCACCATCAGGGGGGCTTCTCCTACCAGGATTCCAATCTCGAGGTTCTGCAGATTCGCCCGCGCTCTTCCGAATCCTTCTCCGCTCTGCGCATTGAGCCGCCGCGCCGGTACTTGCTTAATCCCGGTTCTATCGGTCAGCCGCGCGACGGCGATCCACGCGCCGGCTTCGCCATCGCCGATCTCGAACACCACACCGTCGAGTTTTGGCGCGTCCCCTACGATATTGCCGCCGTGCAGGCCCGCATGCGCGCGGCGCGGCTTCCGGAGCCGCTGGTGCAGCGGCTCGCCGTCGGCCGCTAGCCGCGCGGTTGCCAGAGCGCCTTTTCCGCCGCGCCCCTATCGCCGGACGAAGCGCAGGCTGTATATTTCCTTTGCTCGCTCCGATTTCATGGAAAATGAACCTCACATCGCGCCGCCCGATCAGCCGCCGTTGGAACGCGGACGGTTCAACTTTGCCCGCCTGGGTTCCGCGCTCGCGGTTGTTTTGGCCGTCGTCGCTCTTTATTTTTGGACTTTTTCTTCTTCCACGCCGACCGCCAGGAAACCCGATCGCTTTCTCTCTTTCACCGCCGAAGAGATGGCCTACGCCCAGAAAATCCAGATTGAGGGTGTATCTCTCAGCCGCGCCGAGAATTTTCTTCATCAGGAAGTCACCACGATTTCTGGCCGTTGTCTGAATCGCGGCGACCGCACGGTTGATTTCCTCCGACTCACGATTGAATTCTCCGACGAGCTCAATCAAGTTGTTCTTCGCGAAACCCGCCCCGTTTTGGGTTTGTCCGCGCCGCACCTGGCTCCTGCCCAGTCACGGGAATTTGAAATCTCTTTTGACCACCTGCCTTCCTCCTGGAACAGGCAACCGCCGTCCCTCCGCGTGGAAGGGTTGCACTTCGCCCCGAAGTTGCAGTAGTTACAGAGGCACGTAGTTCATCTATACTGTGCGGCGTGGAACTCGCCGCCGAACTCGAAGCTTGCCTGAAAGAATTCATGGCCAGCGGCGCCGTCGAAATCCGCGAGGGTGGCGGCCGCGTCAGCCCCTCCAACGGACTCTCCTGGGAAGTCCGCGGCGCAGCCGAAAAGCCCCTTCTCCATCTTTGGTCGGAGCAATGCAACCTCACCCGCCGCGTCCTCGCTATCACCGATCATTCCGAGCAGCGGCTTGTCTTGGCCGTCGAGCGCTTTGGTCGCGCTAAACCCGATCGCCTGGAATTCATTCGCGTGGAGTTCGAACCGTCAGCCCGCGACCTTTCCCGTCAAGCCTTTTGTGAGCGCCTCGGCCGGATCCTCGCCGAGCAGTTTCCAGACGAGTCCCTCGAATCCTTGACGGTTTCGCCGGACCTCGAACACTCACTCTCCGGAAACTATGCTCGCGGCCTTCTCCGCTGCGGCAACACGCATACCGCGGTCCGCGGAGTGCCCGATGGAGAACCTGCCGGCGTGGTCGAGA
>Ga0099829_10001699_pt1 | contig 12364 bp, 7 predicted proteins | sample CZO8metaG_3_FD_79336 | JGI IMG/M metagenome (GOLD analysis project Ga0099829, IMG submission 79336) | Vadose zone soil microbial communities from the Eel River Critical Zone Observatory, Northern California, USA - CZOApr15con2H2.8 metaG | ecosystem: Environmental > Terrestrial > Soil > Vadose...
AGCTTGCGGGCCCGCTGGGTCGCGCGTTCGATGGCGTTGCGTGTGTCCTTGTCCATTACACTTCGGCTTCCAACCTCGACGTAACGGAAATGCCGCGACGACGAACCTCGCGCGATGTGATAGGCGCGTCGTGCAGGTTCTTCACGGCAGCCTTCACGGCCGGTGAGCTCCGCTCGTGGGCGAGCTCGTCGACGGGTCTGACCGGCGTCGTGCGTGGCTCCCATTTACCATTCTCGTCCTCGACCCAGAACACGTCTTCGACGCCGTGGGCGATGGCTAGGCTGCGGTCGGTCGCACACTTCGGAACCACCCGCTCGGGCCAGAGGTGCATCGCTAGATGCGCCCAGTCGTACTTGCCAGCAGCAAGCTCGTCGCACTTGCTCTTGAGCTCTTTCTGCCAGGGCTTGTGTTGGGGAACCAGGCGCCAGAGCGGCGCCATCGTCAGCACGACGCCATCATCGAGGTTCGGGTTCCAGAGGGGCGCGACGCGCTTGACCCCGTCGAGCATCGCGCGCAGCTCCTCGACGACGGCCTCCTGCGCGGCGATCTCCTTACGCGCCGCCGCCGAGGGGCTGCCGCCCGCGTTCTGCATCAGGCTCGTGAGCTGCCGCTCCTCATGGGTGAGCTTCGGGCTGACCACCTCGTTCTGGAGCTGGAAGAAGCTGTCACGGGTGAGGCGGTGGGCATGGAGCCACACGCTATAGCGGCCGGAGGGCCTGCCGAGCTGCCAGAGGATGGGCGCCTTCCTGCGGCTCTTGGAGTGACGCTTGAGGTGGTGCTCGAAGAAGCTGTGGGCGAGCCACACGCGAAGGTCGTGGCCCTTCGGGTCGAGCAGCGCAGCCACGTCGTTCCACCAGCGGTCGGCGTCAGCGCCGAAGACCACGTCGAACGCGCTTCGAACCGCGGCCGTTAGGTCCCGCGCGTGGCCGGGGTCGTCGACGAGCACGCCCGCCTCGGGGAACGCGATCGGATAGCCTCTGGGTGGCCGGGCGAGCGGAAGCCCGTCGTCCCCGGTGAGCATGCCGGGCGAACAGGCAGGCAGCGGGTCGAAGGGCTCGGGCTCGGCAGGCATCGGTCGCGCACCGGTGGCCAGGCGCACGTCGAAGCGGCCGAAGGCGACGCCAACAGCCCAAGAGACCAGCTCCGCCGCGAGGCTTGTGGCATCGGCTGTAGATTCGCTCTCGTCGGTGTACTCTTCGGCGTCATCCTCCTCAGCGTCGTTTGCGCCGTCGCTCGATGCCTCCTCAGAGCCCCGGGTACCGAAACCCTCGGTCATGGTGCGGCGGTCGGCTTTATCGAAGCCGTAGAGGGCGAAGCAGCGCTCGTCGATCTCAGCCTGGATGCCAGCCAACTCCGCCTCAACGGTGCGAACGTGTTCCGACCACGCTGGGGCACGGGTAGCAACGTCGGCGCCGGCGACCTGCAGCAGCGCCGGGAGCGTGAAGGCGTGCGACCTTTCGATGCTGGTATCGAGCGAGCGCTTGAGCGACCAGGCGCGGCGGGCGAGTTGGGCGAGGGCCTTGCGGTCGGAGACGGTGAGGCTCGGGACGGGGGTGGTCTGAATGAGGCCTACCTCGTAGGACTGCGCCAGCTCCGTACGCGCGAGCTGGAGAGAAACGAGTAGGCCGAACGCGCGGCTGTTGGTCACGGAGGCAAGAGAGAGCAACTCCTCAATGTCGTTGTTCGCGACGAACGCCGCCGGGCCCTTGCTGCCAAAGATGCAGCCCGCAGGCATTGCCCGCACCGAGAGCCCGTTTGTCCGCAGTGGCCACGTAAGACCCGGTCGACCGTACTCGGACTCGCTTCGAATGTTCCGAGAAGGGGACTCTCCATTTTGGATGAAGAATGCCCGCATCTCTGCGCCCGCTTCTCGCCAATACACGACGAGCGGAAGCGACGCATAGAACCTCGAAAACATGCCTCCTTTTGCCAAGGAGATCCATCCGTGCGCGACTCTCTGTACCTCGAACCACAGCCGAAGAAATCGGAAGTCGTCGTTGGTCCCAACCCCGCGGCGCGCGCTTCGACTCAGCTCTAGAGACTCAAGAGCGTGGCCCTCGAGAAACAGTCCACGTATTCGCTCACTCACCCAGTAGGCAAAGGGCGAACGCGGTACACTCGCAAAGCTCGTCGTGTCCACCTCGAACCGATGCCGGCCGCGCGCCCGCTCCGGTTCGCGCACCGCATCGAGCAGGGCCGTTGCCTTGTCGTCCGCCTCCAGCACGCGCACAAAGACCGTCTTCATGCCGCCACTTCACGGCCCTTCTCGAGGCAGTATGCCGCGGCCTCGACCATCGCGGCATCCATCACGCCGTAGCCCAGGTCGGCGAAGACGACAGGCGGCGCCTCCTTCAGAAGAATCTCCTCGCGCCACTTCTGGAAGCTCGACAGGAAAAAACCCGTGCGCGAGGTGATGGCTCCGAGCAGCCCGTGTCGGTGCAGGAGCCCGATGCCGCGCTCGACGAAGGCCGCGTAGATGTCGTTCTTCGTCCGGGGGTAGGCCTTCTCGAACTCCTTCTTGGCGGCAAGGCTCGCCGCGCCGAACGGTGGATTCATCAGCACAATGTCGAAACGCGTGCGCAAAAGGTCGATCAGCGCGATGCCCTGCGCCGCATCGCCCGCGAAAAGCCGTCGCCGCACGCTAGCGCCGCCGGCCGCGGCTTCAGCGAAGTGCCGGAGCGCCACCACGATGCGCGCCTCGGCCTCGTGGAAGAAGCTGTCGTCGTCGATGCCTGAGATGTCCAGCTCGCCCTGTTTCCGCACAGGCTCCATGCCGGGGAAAAAGCCCGTGGTCCGCTGCGTCACGAACTGCTCGCGCGCCCGGCGCAGCTCCGCAGCGATGCCCTCCTCGACGGAGATGAGCGTGCCGAGCTCGCCGGCAAGCCGCATCTCGCTCACCATCTTCCGGAAGAGATCGCGCAGGAGTGGAGGATCCAGCCGCACGGCAAACTCCTCGACAAGCGCTGTGTCTCCCGGCATCGGCTCAGCCACGACGACGTGCGTGCGACGCACGGGCGGCCGCTCCGTCGCCGGGACACGAACGTCCTTCCACGCCCGCTGGGCGCGCAGCCAGAGTGCGAGCGCGGCGATCTGCGCGGCGCGCGGGTCGATGTCCACGCCGTGAAGATTGTGCTCGAGGATGAGCGCCGGCGTCGCACGCCTGAGGTTCGCGAGGTCCGGGTAGTCATCTCGCAGTGTCCGGCCGGTCGCGTGGCTGCGCACGCTCGACGCCTCGGCCGCCCAGGCCTCCTCGTAGATCGTCAGAAGAAGGTCGAAGCAGTAGAGCAGGAAGTGGCCGGAGCCGCAGGCCGGGTCGAGGACGCGCAGGTCGCGCGGGTCCTTCCTCGGGCGAGCTCGCGTCTGCACCTCTTCGCTCTGTACGAAGTAACGGCACCGCCCGGCCAGGCCGCTGCCATCACCGTGCATCTCGAGCCACGTCCGCCCAAGCGTATTGTCCACGAGAAACTCGACGACGTAGCGGGGCGTGAAGAACTGGTTGCGAACGGCCAACTCGCGACTGTTGCGCGGTGCCTGGCTCTCCTCGCGCATCCGCTTGCGCTCGTCGCCCGAGTTGAAGAACTGATACACCCACCCAATGGTCTCGTCCTCGCCCCACACGCTCGTAAGCTCCGTGGCCTTCAGGATCTCGAGCAGCGCCTCGAACGTCGCGCGCTTCGGCCAGAGCACCGACGCCGGATCCCGGCGGTCGAAAAGGACCTTCACCTCCGTCGACAGCTCGTCGAACAAACCCTCGATGTAGAGACGGTAGCCGGTGCTCTCGGGGAGGAGTGCGACGCCGGGCGCCATGCCGCAGAACTCGGTGTAGCCGGCAGACTGGTCGCCCTTCGTGATGCACTCCTGCACCAGCGCGCGCGCCTCGAGCATCTTGAGCGCGACGAAGCGGTTGAGCGTTGTAAACGCGGCGTCGCGTAGGTAGTCGACGACTGCCTCTGCAGCGCCCATGCCCGCGGCCCGCTTGTGCTCGATCGCGGCGACGATCTTGTCCCGCTGGAAGACCTGCCGCAATGCCAAATGTGAGCCGGCCTTCGGCGCGACTTTGCCATGCCGCTGCACGTCGAACGTGCCCTCCAGCTGCGAGGCGAAGTCGTCCTCGAGCAGCTTGCGGGCCCGCTGGGTGGCGCGCTCGATGTCGTTGCGTGTGTCCTTGTTCATCGGCGGCTCCCGTTACCGCACGGTGTCTCGAGAGACAAACGCATCAAACCTTCCCCTCGGTCGCAGCGATCTCTTGGAAACGCTCAGCAAGCCAGCGCACTCGTGTGACGCCTTCGCTCGTCGCGTCGAGTGACGACGCTATGAGGTGCTTAGCGATTTTAGGCAGCAGCAATACCAGCAAAAGATCTGAGGAGTTCGGTTCAACGGCGAAGCGCGTCTCGCCACGGGAAACCAGTTGAGCGGCGAATTCCTTCGCCGCCGATAGCCCGACTTCAGTCATCGGCTCCGGTGCGTCCACTACCTTCCGGATGCCATCCGGCGTCACCAGGCGAATGGGTTGGAGCGCCTCAAAGAGCGCACCCGCATGGCGTCCGAAATCCGAACCGGGGAACCAGCCGCGAACACGCGCAACGAAATCGTAGACGTCTGCAAACGCACCTCCTTGCTCCTTCTGACGGCGTTCGGTCTCCGCGAAAAGACTCGCAATAGTGCCGTCGCCAGCCCGAACGGAATTGCCGAGCGTTACAAGAAAGTTCCGCTCTTGCTCCGAAAGACATCCAGCGCTTGGCTTGTATCCAAGGTCATGTTCGATCTCATTCCACACGTGAGCCATCATGCTGCATACTTGGACTTCGCATGGAACGTCGTTGACGTTCGTGTATGTTCCCAATATGTCGGAGGGGGGAAGGAAGACCTCGATATGGGTCGCTCGGTAGAAGTTAGCCGGATTCTCCCTGTTCTTGTCCTTGCGCTCGCGCACGGGCGGGCGGGCCGAAGAATCTACAAAGCGCCTGCAGACGAACTGCACCACCTGCTCTTCGTGTCGTTGCTCGTATGTAGCAATTCGGACGCCTGCTAGATCGCGAATCTGCTCGAAGACAGCATCCACATCGGGCATCGTCTTCTTGCCCGCTGCAGCAAACCGTCTCAACTTCCCCTCCAGGTTCTTCGGGCTCTTCGCCCGCGCGGTTACTTGAGCGCGGATGGCGTTGCCTTCAACAACCTCGACTCGGCAAATCTCTGCCACCCGCGCGCACAGCTTGAGATATCGATCGTATTCGCGGTGATACCGTTGTACGGCCTTCTTGATTGTGTCGTCGGAAATGGTCATCGAGAGTCCCCAGGAACCTTACTGCACGATGACTTTCTTGCCGGCTCCAATCAGGCGTGCGCATTCCTCGCGGATCCCTTCGAGCGCGGCAGCGAGCTGCTCTTCGGTTTCGACGCCGTCGCCGAAGTAGCTCGCGACACTAACGGTGACCACCCGCTCGCCGTCGATGATCTGGCGCAGCGCGGCGATGGCAGCTCGCAGCCTGCTGTCGCAGGCATCGCGTTCCGAGCGAAGCTGTGGAATCGGGAGGCGCTCCTTTTCCCGCGTCTTGCCCCGCTCGAACGGTGCCGCGAGGCGCCGGCGTTGGTCCTCATCGATCTCGCTCCAGCCCGGGGTCTTCACGAGGCGATCGAACGCGTTCGCATAGGTATCGATGCGAGCGGTTACGGCCTCTTCGAAACGCTTGTCATACTCAACCTCGAGCACCGTAGTGCTCTGCTCGATGGCGGGAAGTTCCTTGTAGAAAGTCTCGCGGGCCAGCAGGTCTTCGAGTGCGGCGGCCTTGGCACGCAGCTCGTCAGAGACATCGGTTTCCTGACGCAGGAAGGGCCATGCCGTCGTCAGCGCCTGCCGTGCGCGTTCCAGGTCGTGAAGGCGGGGTTCGGTGAGGATCTGCTCGAGTTCCCCCGCGCGTCTGATCGCGTCCTTCATCGAGCGGTGTGACGAGTTAAACGTGGCGAGCGCGTTGTCCTCGGAACCGCGCAGGATGACCTTCATCTGCCCGAGGGCGCCTTCGAGGACGGCGCCGCCAGGCAGTCGATGCGCTGTCAACTGCCCGAGCGCGGAGGCCACGGTGTCCTCGCGGCGCGCGATCTCCTTACGCAGCTCCTGAACGATCGCGCCCGCATTCAGCTCGCGTACCTCGGTCCCGAAGGTGTCGCGGAATGCTTCCGAGGCCTTGACCAGCTCCTCGAACTCGATGCCCTTCTTGGGGCGGAACGACGCCTGCCGAAACAGATTGTTGTTGGAGAAGGTGTCCCGGGCATCCACGCCGGTGACCGAGTCGATCGTCTGCCCCTTGCTGGTCGCTTCGATCTTTTCGGCACGCAGCAGCGAGAGAACGAGGAGGCGCACGGACTCGAAGTCCCAGCCAAAGGGCTCTTTGGCGAACTCGTCAGAGAGGAAGCGACCGCTTGCGGTGTCCCCGTAGTTAGCGCGCTCGTCGATACGATCTAGCACTTCCCTCAGTGGACCGCTCTCGACGCGGAAGACCGGCCTGCCCTTCTCGTCCCGGAGGAGGCCCAAACTCCCGAACACTGGAGGTAGGCCTTGCAGGTTCTCCGCGGTGAAGAGTGCTTCAACGCCCCTCTTCACGTCCAATGACTTGGCGGCGGCCTCTTTGAAGCGATCAAAGACCTCAGGCAGCACGTGCCCGAGGATCTCGGCCGCGCTCTTGCCGACATCAACGGCGCGGTCACCCGAGCTGCGGTCGTTGCCTCGGAAGTACACGTTGCCCGAGAGGCACGCCGCCCTCATGAGTCGCCGAAGCTCGTCGTTGTGCCGGCGCTGCCGAACCCGTTCCTCGGCGATGAGTCCGGGGGTGTCCTCGCCCTTCGTCTCGCGCTCCTTACGGGCGAGCATCTCCTTCGATCGGAACAGCTCGACCGTCTCCCGGTCGATCGTCTCGTTGAGGGCGATGCCCCAGAAGACGTTCTTCCGCTCTTGCTGGCTCCGGGTCCGAAGTTCGGTCGCGAGCGACTGGAACGCCTTACCGTCATCGGCGAGGTGAACGTGGAACATCATGTCGCCGTCGACCACCTCGCGGCCGTGGATCGCGAGGCCGGCCTTGAAGGTCTTGGTCTCGAACAGCGTGTGGGCTGGCTGCGGCTGCCAGAGCGATGACAGCACCTCCGAGTAGAGGCGATGCGAGTCGCCGGGCTTGGGACTGATGCCGTTGCGAAGGCGCTCCCAGTCATCCTCGGCCGGCGTCGGGATGCGGTACCCATCGTCGCCGTGCCGGACCTTGTGCGCGGACTCCAGCTCCCGCAGTGCTTCCTTCACCGCCACGAGCTGGGAGTCGGACGTGACGCCCGGGTGCAAGGCGGCCGCGATGTTCTCCGCCGTGCGGTGCACGCTCTTCACGTACTGGAGGAGGCAGATGACCTTAGCGACGGGCTGCGCGAGCTGGTGGCTCAGCTCCTTGGCGACGGTCGCGATCTTCGCGCGCAGCTCGGAACTGATGTTGCCTTCGACAAGATCATAGACCTGGTCGAGTCGCACCAGGGAGCCGAGCGGCTCGTCGGCCAGGTTAACGGCCGGATTGATGAGCAGCTGCTGCGCGAGCTTGATGATCGTGCGGTTTGCGCCGCCCACGTGCTTGCTCGCGCCGCCCTGCGTGCGAAGCCCGGAAACGACCCGGATGATGAGGTCGATCTGGTAGGGCAGCAGCGGGTAGAGGTCGATGAAACCGTCGCGCGTAACCTCGGGAAGCTTGATGTCCGCGGTCAGCCGCGTGTGCTCCATAAGTCGACCGCGGTGCTCGTCGAACAGCCTGCCGAGAGCGGTCTGGGCGGCGGCGTTCTTGGACAGCACGCGCCGGCTGGTGACCTCAGAAATGTCCGACGGTTCGAGATGGACCTGCAAAGGGAAGCGGTCCATCAGGCGCGCGAGCTCGATCTTCTTATCGTCGAGGCCGCTGACAAGATCGCCGAGCTTTTCCTGGGAGGTCACGACGACCCAGTGCTTGCCCCGGCCCTTCACGCCGAGGCTCTGCACGACCGCCTGAAGGTCGAGCATTTTCTGCACGTCGCGGGCCACGAACTGGCCCACTTCGTCGACGACGAACATCAAACTCTGGCCCGGGCGACGCCGCTTCATCAGGTCGGTCGCTCGCTCGGCGAGCTTCCCCGGACTGATGTCCGCCTTGTTCTTGACCGCCTTCACCCACGAGTCAGCCATCGGGTACGTGGCCGGATCAAGACTGTGAAGTACTCGGCTCGCTTCGCTGAGGGCGAAGGCAACCTTGCCCTTCTCAATCGACCATTCCTTCTTGAAGAGACGCCGGTACTCGTCCTCGAAGCGTGACAGCTGCTCGTTCTCCTCAAGGGTAATTTCGAGCTCTGAGAGGTCGAGGTCCTTGGCGTATCCGAGGCTCTGGAGGAACAGCCCGTACATGATCTCGGTGAGAGTCTGATTTCCGCTCCGGATGCCGCGGTCTGTCGAGACATCGAAGATTACCGCGTGCGTGGGAATCTTCTCGGTAATGACCTTGAGCAACACCCGGAGCTTGTTGTCGCCAATTCTGTTAGCGAACCGCTCGCCAGCGGACTCTCCGGCAATGGTCCGGTTCTCGATCGACAGTCCAAGCATCTTCGCAAAGCTCGATTTGCCGGAACCGAAGAACCCTGACACCCAGATCGCGATTCCTTCATGCGGCCTGTTGGGTGTCGCGCCGTAGGCTTCGAAGATCCTCGTATAGTGGGATCGGATCGACTCGGTCACAACATATTCATCGATCTCTTCGCGCAAGATTTCTTCGTCGGTCTGGTCGACTTTGATGACCTCTTCAATCCGGCGATGAATGTCGCTGGCGAAGAGTGTTTTGATTGGCTGCGTCGTCATAGGGAGGTCCTCATCAAAGGATCTTCGGACGGTAGTTATGCTCTGCATCCAGCACGCCCATGAATCGAAGTCCTGAGGCGCCGTCCAGGGCGCCAGGATAGAAGAGGACAGTCGGCACGTGGACACGCCCCTTGAGCTGTTCGAGCAGCGAAAAGGTTCGGTACACAGGAAAGAGGGCCCCCGTCCGCATGATGAAGACGACATCGCGAAGCGGGTCTGGGGCCTCGGGCATCCTTGCTGCCACCAGACTTACGAGAGGGGTGTAGTCCGACAGTATGGCGTGGACAGTTTCGACGATCGTCTCAGTCCCCTGCTCTCGCTCCGCTGCGAACCATTCTTCCAAAGGCCGCTGCGTTCGCATCGCCTCGTCGAGGCACTCCGCCAACGATATGCGGCTAACGCGCTTACCTTTCTGTGTGAGGCGCGTCTCGAGCAATGTCACCTGCTTCCGGAGCTCAAACTCTTCCTCCGGGTCGTAGCGGAAGAGTGCATACGGCATGTCGTGGTACGCGCTGATGCGCTCTCGAGGATCTGCCGCCTCCAGGATGGGCTCGAGCACCTGCCTGATGCGATGTTCGAGATCACTCAAGCGACCATCCGCTCGGCGTAGGCCTGGGAGCTCGGGCACGGCAGTGTGAGCTGGACGAGACTCCCGGCGACCTGGTAGTCGAGCTTCCGAAACTGATGGAGCCGAAGCAGCTCGTGCTCCACGTCCGCAGGACGCATCAGAAAGATCCGCCAGTCGTGCGACTCGATGATTTTTTGCGGGCTGCCATGGTCTTCGTACATGGCATGCAGCAGGTAGAGAAAGCTGCTCTCAGGAAGGTGGTACGACGAAAACTGCTTCATCACGCCACCTTCGAGAAGCCCGAAGTCCGCAGCGATCTTAAGTAACCCCGCGGCGACTCGGCTGATCGTCACCTCCGACCACGCATGCTCCGTCGTGCCGCCTCGCTTACCGATGCTCTTGAGGTAGTCGTGTAGCTCCTCCGGGCGAACCTTGAATGCCCCGGCGTCGTACGCAGGAAAGAACCAGTTAAGGAGAAAATCCCGAAGCAGAAACTCATCGCGCGTGATGTGCCAGAGGAGCAGCGGCCTCCAGACCTCAAGGTCACATCCCCGCTTCGCCAGCAGAATGAGAGCGCGATCTCGGCCATGTGGCTCGAAGCGTCGGTTGATGACCTTGGCAACATCGCGGAGCCAAGTGTCGCTGCTCGCTCCGATGAAATTCTTTTCGCGTAGTCGGGATAGGTTCTCGCGCTTCGAGCGCTCAAAGTCCCATGCCGCGAACACGGCGTAGGTTTCGGGGATCATCGCACCCTTGATCAGGGTGAATGACGACGCTACCGACGCACGAGAGGCCCGCATCAGACGTCCCCTCTCTTCACGTAGGGGACCGCAAGCGTTCCTGCCTTTCCACGGGCAAAACCCAGCGCCAGTAGGGTGACGTCGTCGTCGCCACCGGAGAATGAGCCGGGCAGCGGCACGGCACGGCCCTCGGCCGAGGGCCTCAGTCGAGAGAATGCTGCGAGGTGGTGGTCGTTCACCAATTCCAGATCTCGCAGCGTCGCGACGAGATCCGATCCCCGGATGCCCTCGACCGTCTGGAAGAATGGCTGCCACTCGCTCGCGTGATCGAGCCATTGTTCCCAGCGCGCATCGAACTCTTCCTCGATCGCTTCCGGCAGGCGCCACAAGGTAGCGCAGCCTGGAGCCTCGAAGCGCTCGTTGCAACGGTGGGCCGCGACGGCGAAGACTGAGCGCGCCTGGGCGAAGTAGTGCGTCCGCGGGAAGCCACGGCGGAGGGCGGCCGTTCCGAGGGGCCCAAGCTGACCTTTAGTGTTCCACCACCTACAGAGGTCCATCTCGCCGAATCGGGCGACGACGAGGCGAAGTTTCATGAGTCGATCGAGATCGATTAGAGGCGTGCTGAGCACCCCCTTGCGCGTGCCGTCGCGCTGTTCTGACGTCATGCACGCTGACTGTATCAGGAATTGGACACCCGGGCGTACCTTCGGGACGGCCTTTTCGTGTCTCACGGGAGGGGCTCACTCCACTCTGCTTTCTCGCGCCGAAACCGGTGACAGCGGTGACACGCCAGTGTTTATGCGGGTTTTCACCGCTTGCACCGCTTGTCACCGGATCGGGGCCGGAAAAGGTGTGGACGGGGTGACAGCGTCGGGCTTCTCGCCGACGTCGACCGCCCCGCCGTACCGGGCCCGGAGGGCGGTGAGCTGCTCGGCCTGGAGGACGTAGCACCAGCGGCGCCGGGCGCCGTCCCGGAGCTGCGCACGATACGAGACAAGCTTGTGCAGGCTGCCACACGCTGCAGCAGGAATGGCTTCGGATCGAAGAGGGCGACCTTAACTCAGGAAGGACGTTATCAGGCGTCTGCCCGAAGCGGGGTACGGGTGCTGCTCGCTCATAAGTGGGTCGAGGCGGAGTAGATACTCGCGCGTTTGAGAACCCCGGAGCTAAGGGCCTTGGTGGCCCCAACCGGATTCAAACCCGTTCGCATCACCTCAGCTCGCCCTCCAGCTCCTCGATGCTCGCGACCACGATGTCCACGAGCTGATCGACCTCCGCGGGGGTGATGCAGAGCGGCGGCGCGAGCCGTACGACCTGGCCGCGCGCGTAGACGATCGCGCCCCGGTCCCACGCCTTGCGATCGAGCCGGGCGACCAGCTCCTTGTCGAGCGGCCGGCCCGACCCGTCGGGCTCAACGAGCTCGGCGCACACCATGAGCCCGCGGCCACGCACCTCGCCGACGATGCGCTTCTTGCCGACCGCCTGCTGGAGCCCGTCGAGCAGGCGCGCGCCCATCGCCGCGGCGTTCGCCACCAGGTTGTCCTTCTCCATGATCTGGATGTTGGCGAGCGCCGCCGCGCAGGCGACGGGGTGCGCCGCGTAGGTGCCGGGGTGCACGTTCTCCTGCTGGGCGTCGTCGGGAAAGGCGTCGGCGAGCCGGCGCCGCGCGATGGCGGCCGAGAGCGGGATGTAGCCGGACGTGATGCCCTTGGCGACCGTCATGAGGTCGGGAACGATGCCGTCGTGCTCGCAGGCGAACCAGCGACCGGTGCGGCCGAATCCGGTGATGACCTCGTCGGCGATCATCAGCACGTCGAGCTCGTCGCAGATAGCGCGGACCGCGCGGAGCCAGCCGATCGGCGGCATGATGAAGCCGCCGGAGGAGATGACCGGCTCCATGATGACCGCGGACACGGTCTCCGGCCCCTCGGCGACGATCGCCTGGCGCAGCTCGCGGGCGCGGCGCTGCACCAGTTCCTCGTCGGTCCCCCTGCCCCGGTCGCGGAACGGGTACAGCGGCGTGACCTTGGCGAAGCCTGGCACGTGAAGATCCGCGTACCGCGCCACCAGGTGGGGCAGCCCGCAGACGGCGAAGGTGCCCGTCGTCCCGCCGTGGTAGCCGCCCTCGAGCGAGATGACCTTGTGCTTGGTCGGCTTGCCCGACGCGAGCCAGTAGTGGCGGGCCATCTGCATGGCGCGCTCGTTGGCCTC
>Ga0099829_10001700_pt1 | contig 12363 bp, 14 predicted proteins | sample CZO8metaG_3_FD_79336 | JGI IMG/M metagenome (GOLD analysis project Ga0099829, IMG submission 79336) | Vadose zone soil microbial communities from the Eel River Critical Zone Observatory, Northern California, USA - CZOApr15con2H2.8 metaG | ecosystem: Environmental > Terrestrial > Soil > Vadose...
AACGTCCTGCGTCCCAACGAGCTCGGCCCGGCCGAGGCGGCGTACCGCGCCGTCGCCGCGCTGGCCCGGGTCGTACCCGACTAACCGCCCCGCCGACCGGCGCCAGCCGACAATCCGACGGCGGCCTCCGCAGCGGCCGACGCGGTGAGCTCGATGTCGGCGTCGGTGTGCGCCAGGGACGGAAACATGATCTCGTACGACCCCGGTGCGATCGCCACGCCCCGGCGGAGCAGCCCATGAAACAACGGCGGGTACAGGCCGGTCGCGGCCGATGCCTGTGACCCGGCGTAATCCGATACCGGGTGGGACGAGAAGAACAGGCCAACCAGCGGGCCGACGACAGGAACCTGGGCTTCGACGCCGGCGGACTGAAATGCGCCGGCCACCGCCGATCCCAGCCGCCCGGCCAGCGAGGACAGCGACTCGTAGGAGGTCTGGTCGAGCAGGCGCAAGACCGTAAGCCCGGCGGCCGTCGCCAACGGATTCCCTGACAGCGTGCCGGCCTGGTAGACGGGTCCGGTCGGGGCGAGCTGCTCCATGACGTCCCGCCGACCGCCGAAGGCTCCAACCGGCAGCCCGCCACCTATAACCTTCCCGAAGCACCACAGATCGGGCCGCACGCCGACGACGCTGGACGCTCCACCCCGAGCGACCCGGAAGCCGGTGATCACCTCGTCGAAGATCAGGAGCGCACCCGCCGCCGAGCAGGCCTCGCGAAGACCGGCGAGAAAGCCTGGCACCGCCGGCACGAGCCCCATGTTCGCCGCCACCGGTTCGACGACCACGCAGGCCACGTCGGTGCCAATCGTAGGGACGGTGTTGTACGGCACAACCAGCGTGTCGGCCACCGCCGCTCGAGGAACGCCCGCTGACGCCGGCAGGCCAAGGGTCGCGACCCCGCTCCCACCGCCAGCCAACAACCCGTCGGAGTGACCGTGGTAGCAGCCGGAGAACACGATGATCCGGTCTCGCCCGGTCGCGCCCCGGGCCAACCGGACCGCGGACATGGTGGCCTCCGTGCCGCTGGACACCAGGCGGACCATGTCGCAGCCGTCGACCCGATCGCAGATCTCCTCGGCGAGGAGGACCTCCCGCTCGGTCGGAGCACCAAACGTGGAGCCGTCCGCGGCCGCCCGCTGGACCGCTTCGACCACGGCGGGGTGGGCGTGACCGAGGATCGACGCGCCATAGGACTGGACCCAGTCCACGTACTCCTGCCCCTCCACATCCCATACGTGGCCACCCTGGCCACGCGCCACGAAGTACGGAGTGCCGCCGACCGACCGGAACGCCCGGACTGGAGAGTTGACCCCGCCAGGAATGACCTGGCTGGCCCGATCGAAGAGGCCGGCGTTGGTACGGGGAGTCTCAGGCACTCGGGAGCTCAGGCACCCAGGGTCTCCGCCAGGTCGCCGGCCAGATAGGTGAGGATCAGATCGGCGCCGGCCCGCTTGATGGCCGTCACCTGTTCCAGTCCGACCGCGTCGCCATCGATCCACCCGTTGGCCGCCGCCGCCTTGATCATGGCGTATTCGCCGCTGACGTGGTACGCCGCGACAGGCAGGTCGAAGCGCTGTCGAACCGCCGCGATGACGTCCAGATACGTCACAGCTGGTTTGACCATGATCATGTCGGCGCCCTCCGCGACGTCCAGGTCGACCTCCGCCAATGCCTCGCGGGAGTTACGGAGATCCTGCTGGTATGCCTTCCGATCGCCGCCGCCCGCGATGGTCACGTCGACGGCCTCACGGAACGGTCCGTACAGGGCGGAGGCGTACTTGGCCGCGTACGCGAGAATGGCGACATCGCTAAACCCGTGCTCGTCGAGACGAGTACGGATGGCCCTAACCTGACCGTCCATCATCCCCGATGGTGCGACGATGTCGGCGCCCGCTTCCGCTTGGGCGACCGCAACGTCGGCATAGCGCTCGATGGTCTCGTCGTTGCTGACACGACCCTCGGCATCGAGAATCCCGCAATGACCGTGGTCGGTGTACTCGTCGAGGCAAAGGTCGGCGATGAGGACGAGCTCTTCGCCCAGCTCATTACGAAGATCGCGCAAAGCGACCTGGACGATCCCGTCGGGGTTCCACGCGTCCGAGCCCTCGGCGTCCTTGCGAACCGGGACGCCGAACAACACGATCGCCGGTATGCCGAGATCGGTCAGGCGGCGTGCCTCCTTGACGAGTGAATCACGGGTGTGCTGGACCACGCCGGGCAGGGACAGGATCGGCTGGGGCTCCGTAATGCCCTCCCGGACGAACAGCGGCGCGATCAAATCGTCGACGGAAAGGCGGGTCTCGGCGACCATTCGCCGCAGTACCGGCGTTCGGCGCATCCTACGCAGGCGGCGCTCAGGAAACGACATGACCTTCAGTCTCGCGCCGCGAAGCGATCTACGAGGACGGCAATGAGCCCGTCCAGGGTGTGTTCGTTTGCGACCGCGTCGACGGTCAGGCCGGCCGCGCGCGCAGTGCCGGCGGTGACTGGGCCGATGCAGGCGACGACCGGTGGTACGGAGCCCCCGCCCGCCACCTCGAGATAGTTGGTCACGGTCGAAGAGGAGGTGAACGTGATGGCGTCCGCTGATGCCGCCGCGGCCAACGCGTCTTCAGACGCCCGGCCCATTTCGGCTCGGTACGCCTCGACCTCGTCGACTCGCCAGCCCTTCGCCTTCAGGCCGTCAGGAAGGACGTCGCGGGCGCCGGCGGCGCGAGGGAGCAGGACACGACCAGGTCCTTCCGGAAAGGCGTTGACAAGGGACTCGGCCACGAACTCAGGAGGTGCCAGGTCGGCCGCGAGCGAGAATCGGCACAAAGCCTGGCCGGTACCCGGTCCGATGGCGGCGATGCGGCTCGTCCCGAAACTGCGGGCGTCTCGCAACAGCGGTACGAACCGTTCGACCGCTCGGGCCGAGGTGAACACGACCCACTCGTACCTGCCTGCCGTCACCTGCTCCGCGGCCCGGCGCATCCCGGCGCCACCGTCAGCCGGGTCCTCCAGCGTGATGACCGGTAGCTCGATTGCCTCGGCACCGAGCGACCTGAGTCGATCCGAAAGCTCCGACGCTTGTTCGCGGGCCCGGGTCACCACGATCCGCCGACCAAAGAGAGGTCGGGACTCGAACCAGCTGAGCGCCAGGGAAGCGACTCCCCCGACGACCATCGTGACGGGCGGCTCCATGTCGGTGGCGCCGAGGTCGGCGAGCGTGGTGCGCACCGTGACTTGCTCGGGGCGAGTCCCCCACCGCACCGCCGCTACCGGCGTCGCGGGATCGAGGCCGCCCGCAATGAGCCGGGCCGCGATCTCGGCCCGGTGGGCGACTCCCATCAGGATGACGATAGTGCCGCGGGCCGCCGCCAACGCGTCCCAGTTGGTGTCTCGGTCAACCGCATGGCGGGAATGCCCGGTCACGACCGTGAACGAGGTCGACAGGCCCCGGTGGGTGACGGGCACGCCGGCGTAGGCCGGCACGGCGATAGCCGACGTGATACCCGGAACGACCTCGAACGCGACGCCGGCCGCCGTCAGGGCGACGGCTTCCTCGCCGCCCCGCCCGAAAACGAACGGGTCGCCACCCTTCAATCGCACGACCGTCTCACCGGCCTGACCCCGTTTGATCAGAAGGGTGTTGATGGCCTCTTGATCGATCGGACCACCCGGTGACTTTCCCACGTCGATGCGCTCGGCCTGGGCGGGTGCGAGATCGAGGAGCGACCCCTCGGCGAGGCGATCGTGAATGACGACATCGGCCCGCCCGAGCACTTCGGCCGCCCGGACGGTGAGGAGCCCGGGATCGCCTGGCCCGGCGCCGACCAGATAGACGGTCATGACGCCAGGTCCTCGAGCAGCATGGATCCGCCCGCTTCGAACAGAAGCCGCTCGGCCAGGCCGCTACCGAGCGCCGCGCCGCTTTCCGCCGGGCCGGTAACCCTGTCTCGCAGCAGGATGCGCCCATCCAGGGTAGCCAGGAAGCCGTCGATGATGAGGCGACCGTCGCCATCCTCGACCGCGTAGGCGCCGACGGGGAGATCGCAACCTCCGCCCAGGCCGGCCAGAAACCCTCGCTCCGCGTCGACCGCCCGGCGGGCGACAGGATCCTCGATCGCGGCGAGCGACGATGAGGTCACACAGTCGCCGGCCCGGCATTCGACTGCCAAGGCGCCTTGCCCAACCTGGGGCAGCAGGTCGTCGGTCGACAGGACCTCGCTCGCCTGATCCGCCAGGCCGAGGCGATAAAGGGCGGCGGCGGCCACCACAATAGCGTGGTGATCGGCGGCTTTGGCGATGCGGGTTGCGATGTTCCCCCGCAAGCCGGCAAAGGTGAGGTCGGGACGAAGCCAGGCCAGCTGGGCCCGTCGCCGCACTGAGCCAGTCGCCACCCGCGCGCCGGGGGGCAGTTCGGCGAGTGTCGAACCGATCAGAGCGTCGCGGGCATCCTCGCGGACAGGAACGCATGCCAGATCGAGCTCCGGAGCCGTTGTCGACGGGAGATCCTTGGCGGAATGGACGGCAAGGTCAGCTCGCCCGTCCAGGACCGCGGCCTGGACCTCTCGGACGAACACTCCTTGGCCGCCCATTTCCCAGATGGGGACGTCGAGCCGGCGATCACCGGTCGTCTCGACGACGAGCAGCTCGACTATCAGACCGGGGTGCGCTTCGATAAGTCGGTCGGCGACGAACTGCGCCTGCCATTTGGCGAGCTGGCTGCCGCGAGTAGCGACGCGCAGTCGGCTCGGCACCTAGAGGTTGAAGAGAATACGGACAGCTTCGGCCAGTTGCTCCGCCCGGGGTGACCCCGCCGCATCTTTCAGGTTGACAGTTGGCTGGTGGAGCAGCTTGGCGAGCAAACCTCGGGTGAGCCCTTCGACCGCGGCCCGCTGCCGCTCATCGAGTCCGGCCAGGCGGACCCGGTACTTCTCGAGCTCGGCGGTACGAAGCTCCTCGGCCCAGTCGCGAAGGGAGGCAACGACCGGGGCCATCTCCCGCTCCGCGGTCAGCTCTGCGAAACGGCCTACCTCTTCGGCCACGATCCGGTTGACAGCGGGGATCTCCTTGCGACGCTCAGCCATCCCGGCGTCGACGAACGCCTTGAGGTCGTCCATGTTGAGGAGGGTGACGCTCGGCAGCCGTCCAACCGCAGGATCGACGTCTCGGGGGACGGCGATGTCCACCACCAGCAGGGGCGGTCGTGGCGAGCGGGTAGCACAGCCTCGAGATCGCTCGCCTCGAGCAGGATTCCCGGCGCACCGGTCGACGTCAGCAAGAGGTCGGCCGCCTCCAGGGCCGCCGGAAGCGCTCCGAGTTCCACCGGTCGACCCCCGCAGCGTTTGGCGAGGGCGGCTGCTCTGGTCCAGGTCCGGTTGGAAACGAGTACCTGCGCGACTCCAGGCACAGCCGACAGGGCTCGGGCCATGCCCTCCCCCATCTCGCCCGCGCCGACGACGAGGATGGTCCGGCCCTCGAGACTGCCCAGCCGCTGCGATGCCATGGCCACTGCCGCCTGTGACAAGGACGTCGTGCCCTTGGCGATGGCGGTCTCGCTTCTGGCCCGCTTGCCCGCTTCGACCGCATGACGGAAGAGCCGAAAAAGGACCGGTCCGGCGGCTTGATACCGGAGCGCGACATCCCAGGCGTCGCGTACTTGCCCCAGGACTTCGCCCTCCCCGAGCACGGCCGAATCGATACCAGCCGCGACCTGAAACAGGTGCGAGACGGCCCCGTCCTCATAGAAGGAGTACAGGTGGTCCGAGAAGCGCTCCGGCGGGCTCCCGCTCCACGCGGCGAGAAAGTTACGGATGTCGGACATGGCTCCGTGGAACCGGCCCGCGACGGCGTAGATCTCGGTCCGCATGCAGGTGGACAGGACGACGGCTTCGGCCAGGTGCTCCCGGCTGAGGAGGTCGTCAAAAGCCTTGGGCAGCTGCCCGCGGCTCACCGTCATGCCCTCAAGGACCTCGAGGGGCACGGTCCGGTGGTTCAGCCCAACGACGACGACAGCCACGCTCTTAGCCGTTCCCTCGCTTCATCGATCTGGCCTGCTTTTATGAGATCGAGCATGTCCGAATCCAGGGCGGTTTGCCAATCGGCCTGCTCAGTAGCAACTCCCGCCGCCTTTAACTCATTCCTCGCTGACGAGAGAAGGTTTACCAGTATCTCGTATTCAGGCCCCAGTTCTCGCTCGAGTCGGGCTTTCAGCCACGTCGCCAAGGCCGGGCTGTAACCGCCCGTCGACACGGTCACCATGATCGGTCCGCGCCGCACCACGGATGGCAGCGTGAAGGTGCAGGCATCCACGTCGTCGGCGCTGTTGATCCAGATCCCGGCTGTCTCAGACTCTTCGTAGACCATCCGGTTGACGGCATGATCGTCGGTGGCTGTGATCACCAGGTGGTAGCCGGCGACGTCACCCCGTCGGTAGGGCCGCTCCTCGAACGGCACACCGAGGGCTCGCACCTCGCCACCGACCCGGCTGGCAATGACGTGGACCTCGGCCCCGCAGTCCAGGAGGCCCGCCACCTTGCGGGCGGCGACGTCGCCACCACCGACGACCAGGACCCAATGGCCGGCGAGTATGAGATTGACGGGGTATTGCTTGGGCTCAACCGGCACCACAGCCCGCCTTCGGCTTAGCCGGTTTGGCCCGCGACGTACGCGCCGTCAGCGAGTTCCTCACTCATGATCGCGACTGCGGCCCTCTGCTGGTAGAAGCTGAGGATTTGCAGCTCCATCGACAGATCGACCTTTCGAAGCGAGACGTGAGGCGGAACCGACAACACGGCGGGAGCGAAGTTGAGGATCGCCGTCACTCCGGCTTCGACCAGCCGGTCGGCTACTTCCTGTGCGACATGAGCAGGAGTGGCGATCACGCCGATGGCGACCTTTTCCCCTCTGACCACATCGACCAGGTCGTCCATGGACCGAACATCCAGATTGCCCAGGTGCTCGCCGACTTTGGCGTGATCGGCGTCGAACAAAGCGACGATACGAAAGCCACGGGCGGCGAAGCCCCGGTAGTTCGCCAGGGCGCGACCGAGATTCCCAACCCCGACAATGACAATCTTCCAGTCCTGGGTCAGACCAAGCTGACGGCTGATCTGATACAGGAGGTACTCGACGTCGTAACCGACGCCTCGAGTCCCGTATGAGCCGAGGTACGACAGGTCCTTGCGGACCTTTGCCGCGTTCACCCCGGCCAGGTCGGCCAGCCGTTCCGATGAGATCGTGGTCGTCTTGAGCTCCGCCACTTCAAGGAGCGACCGCAGATAGACGGGCAGGCGGGCGACGGTTGCCTCGGGGATGTGGCGCCCGCTCTTCATGGCGCCATGGTAGTTAGGGACCGACCGAGTTCGTGCAATCGTTCACATGCCCTACCCTCACAGGGGATGAGGCATTCCCTGCAGACTGCCGTGGCGGTCGCTGCCTCACTCATCGCGGTGGCGTTCGCCCTGTCGACTTTTGAGCGATGGTTGACAGCCCGACGGCGCCATGAACTGGCCTGGACCGGCGCCCTGGCCGTGTTCGCGGCCGCGGCCGGCGCCCTGGCGGCGGGCGCCCAAGCCGGCTGGTCAGGCCCGACCTTTCGGACCTTCTACCTGTTCGGCGCCATCATCGACGTCCCGTTGTTGGCGCTGGGCACGGTCTATCTCCTGGCAGGGAACCGGGCCGGCGATGTCGCCGCCTGGGGGGTCTCGCTCTTTGCCGCCTTCGCCACAGGTGTGGTCGTCACGTCGCTATTCCGCGCTCCCTTGCCCGCCGGTGAGCTGGTTCAGGGCTCGAAGGTGTTCGGGCCTCTTCCCCGGGTGCTGGCGGCCACCGGATCGGCCGGCGGTGCGCTGGTCATCTTCGTGGGCGCAGGCTGGAGCGCCTGGCGGGTGGTCCGGACCGGCGCCCCGCGCCGGCTGTTGTGGTCGAACACAGCCATTGCGGCGGGCACGCTCATCCTGTCGGGAAGCGGGACACTCAACTCCGTCTTCGGCGCCATGACCGCGTTCGCGGTGACCTTATTGATCGGTATCGCCGTCATATTCGCAGGATTCCTCATGGCGACGGCCAGCCCCGGGCGCCCGCCAGCGATCCCACCCGCCGACCTGTGGAAGCCGCCTACTTCTCGGCCCGCTCGGCCCGCAGTCGACGGCGGAGCAACTTCCCGACCAGGCCGTGCGGCAGTTCGGGTACGAACGTGACGATGGTCGGGCACTTGTAGCGGGCTAGCCGCCCACCACACCATGCGATGAGCTCCTCCGGTGTGGGCTCATGGCCCGGCTCGGCGACGACGAACGCCTCGACCGTTTCACCGGTCGTCGGATGGACCGCCCCGACGACCGCCACCTCCCGGACAGCCGGGTGCTCAGCGAGAACGGCTTCCACTTCGACCGGGTACACGTTGAACCCCGAAACGATGATGAGATCCTTGGCTCGGTCGACGATGTGAAGGTCGCCGCCGTCGGAGACGATTGCAATGTCACCTGTCTTGAGCCAGCCATCCTCAGTGAGAGCGGATCTGGTCGCTTGTTCGTCCGACCAGTAGCCCCCGAAGACGTTCGGCCCACGGACCCAGATCTCACCGGGATCACCGACCAAGGACTCGTCGCCTACCTCGTCGACGAGTTGGACCTCAACGCCGGGTACCGGAACGCCGATCGAGGTGGGCCGGCTTCCATCGTCGAGGCGGGGCATGGTCACCACCGGCGAAGCCTCGGTCAGACCGTAGCCCTGCCGCAGCGGACCGCCGAAGGCCCGCGCCCATGACTCGGCTACTTCCGCCGACAGCGGAGCCGCGCCGGCGACTGCGAGGCGGACGGTACCCAGCCGTTCTCGCCCATCCGTCCCGCCGCCGGCCTGACCGGGCACCGCAGTCAGGGCCGCGAACATGGACGGGGAACCAACGAGGATGGTCACGCGATGCCGGGCGATGAGTTCGATCGCCGCGGGAGCGTCGAATCGGGCTACCAACACAACCGACGCGCCGGCTAGCAATGCCCCGTCCAGGATCGTGTTCAGACCGAGGATGTGATACAGCGGCAGCACGCCGAGCACCACATCATCGGACGAGATGGCCTGTCCTGGGTGGCGCTGAACCTGATGAAGGTTGGCGAGCAAGTTGCCGTGGGTCAGCATGGCGGCGCGGGGAGCTCCGGCTGTGCCGGCCGTAAACATGAGCGCCCCGAGATCGCCGGGTTCGCGTGCCACGACGGGCGGCGCGCTGGCTTCCCCCTCGACGTCGGCCCAGTCCAGGACCGACACCACCGATCGGGACTCTTCTGCCACTGTGTCTGCCTGCTCCGCCCCACCGGGACCGACCACGACCGCTTTGACGTCAACCTGGCCCAGCTCCCGGATGAGTTCGGGAGGGGGGCTGGCCGGGTTCAACGGGACGGCGACTGCTCCGAGGCCGAGCACGGCCAGGTAGGCGACGACAAACGCGGGATCGTTGTGGGAGAGAAGGGCGACGCGGTGGTCCGGGCCGACACCGATCTGATGAAGCCGACCCCGCATGCTCGCCACGGCCCGGCGCAGCTCGCCATAGGTGGCGACGCGCCCACCGTCATCGATTAGTGCGGAGGACGCGGCCGGGTGGGCGTCGATGATCTCGGCCAGATTCACGGCCGTCTCAACCCCGGCCGAGGATCACGAACTGCACGATGGCGGCGGCGAAGAGCGCTACGAGAATGACGGCCAGGGCGATGGTGGTTCCGGGTCGCACCCGATGATCTTCGCACGTCATCCGCTGGGTGCGTGCAACGTCACCCCGTCCCCCGCCGCCAGACCCAGCTCGTCGGCTGCCGACGCACGGTTAAGGCTCAGCGACAGAAGACCGTACGAGTCGACCACCAAACCCAGCTGGCCGGCGGCAATTTCCTCGAACGTACCGACCCGAGCCGCGGTGCGAACCTGGCTGCCCCACCGAACGGTGATCCGATCACCGAAGTCGACGACGTCGTCGGGTCCCACGTTGAGCTGAACGTTGCCGAACCGATCGACCCACAGCACCTCGATCTCGAGGTTGTCTCCTTCGTGGCGGGGGAGCGGCACGAGACCGGGTGTCAACGTCACCGGATCGATGTCGGTGCCCAGCTCGGACAGGTCGCGACCGCAGCAGAGCTGGGCCGCGGCCGGAGCGAAGATGTCTCGTCCGGCGAAGGTCGGACCGGGAGACGGCAGGTGGTAGGCCTCATTGGTCAGTTCGACAGCCCGACCGGCTCCTCCGACCATCGAGACCGCTGCTGCCATCAAGCCGTTGTCGGGGCCGACGAACACCTCCTCGCCGTCATCGCCGACTTCGATCGCGACCGCTCGGCGCGCCGTGCCGACACCGGGGTCGACGACTGCCAGGACGACCCCGGGCGCCAGATATTGCACGGCTCGCACCAGCGTGAGGCTGCCAGCTCGAACGTCGTGCGGAGGTATTTCGTGGCTGATGTCGATGACCGCGGCATGGGGTGCGATCGACCGGATCACGCTGTGCACAACGCCCACGAACTCGTCGGCCAGACCGTAATCGGAGAGGAAGGAGATGGTGTCGTAGGTCCGGCCCATTAGAGCCGGAACCTACCGGGCGGCGCCGCCTTTCGTCGCACCGGGTCTCGCGGCGAGCGCGCGCTGATCCGGGATCAGGGCGCCCCCCGACGCCCGCTTGAGCTCATCCTGCCTGCGTGTACTGGGCGGCCAGATACTTGTCGATGTCCTCTTCGCGGATTCGGTACGAGCGGCCGACTCGCACGGCGGGAAGTTGCCCGGCCTGGACCAGCCGGTACACGGTCATGTTGGATACCCGTAACAGCTTCGCCACCTCCGCGACGGTGACGAACCGAGACTCGGTTGCTTTGACCACGCTATCCACCCTTCTCCTTACCACCGAGCGTACGCTTCTGTGGGCAAAGCGCAAGCCGGGACCAGTGGGACACCAGTGGTTTGGCTTTGACGCGGGCCTGGTTCGGAGATCGACCAGGCCGGTCAGGGGGCGCCGAGCTGGCGAGATCGTTCGGTCGCGGCCTCTACCGCCGCCAGAATGGCGCTCCGCACGGCGGCATCTTCTAGGGCTCTGAGCCCGGCCGCCGTGGTACCGCCCGGCGAGGTGACCGCGGCCCGGAGCGCCTCCGGTCCTTGGTCCGATTCCGCCAGCAGGCGGGCCGACCCCAGCATCGTCTGCACCGCCAGCTGGTAACTCACGGTTCGGGGCAACCCGACCAGGACACCGGCTTCGATCAGAGCCTCGGCGAATAGGAAGACGTACGCCGGCCCCGATCCCGACAGCCCCGTGACGGCATCGAGCAGGCCTTCCGGCACCCGGACCACCGTTCCGACCGCACCCAGGATCTCCTCGGCCCAGGCGAGTTCCTCCTCGCCTGCCCACTGACCAGGTGAGATGGCTGCTGCACCAGCTCCAATCAGGGCAGGAGTGTTTGGCATGGCCCGCACCACGGCGCGGCCTCCGCCCAGCCACTCTTCAAGCTGGGCGAGGCGGACACCAGCGGCAATGCTGAGAATTCGGGAGATTCCCGCCTTGGCCACCGCCTCGCAGGCCGCCTTCACATCGTCCGGTTTTACCGCCACTACTGCCCCGAGGGCGGGACCCACGTCGCCAGTGACGGTCAAACCGCGGTGACGGCCGTCGAGGTTGGTTTCCAGCTCGTCACGCCGGCTGGCGAGCTTCTCGACCAGAATCAGGTCTGTGGCCGTCGCCCAACCAGCCGCCAGCAAGCCGGAAACGAGCGCCTCGCCCATCTTGCCGCCCCCGACGACGGCCAGCTGTGGTGCCACCCACCGATCATCCCAGAACGAGCCGAGGTCATCCCAGAACGAGCCGAGGTCATCCCAGAACGAGCCGAGGCCCGAAAAACCTCCCCGGCGATTCCTCGCACTTCCCCGAACGAGGAATCAACCGCTTCATGCTTCTCGGGCCACGGCGACGCCTGAGCGTACCCGCCGGCCCTTCACCCCACAAGCGGTACACCATGCTATTTCAATGAATTTCTAGTTGATTGACTAACGGGCTCATCGACCGAACCTGGAGGCGTAGCCGATCGACATGGCGGGGCGGAAATACTGCTCGGAATAGGCGTAGGTCGACCCCACAATCCGGTCGAGTTCGGCCTCGTCGACGGCCGACAACGGCATCTGGCCAACGAGGTAGATGGCGTCTTCGAGGCCAATCGCGAAGCCCATGCCGAACAGCCTGGAGTTCACTCTCAAGAGGTACTCGAAGCAGGCGGGGACGTTTTCCTCCGGGGCCGGCATGAAGTACGTCTCGTAGTGCAGGGTCCTCTCCCCGAGCGTGATCCAAACCGTGATCACTGCCTTGTCCTCACCCCGCATCCGCGCATACCAGCGGCGCAGGGACCGGTCGTGATCAACGGCTGT
>Ga0099829_10001701_pt1 | contig 12356 bp, 9 predicted proteins | sample CZO8metaG_3_FD_79336 | JGI IMG/M metagenome (GOLD analysis project Ga0099829, IMG submission 79336) | Vadose zone soil microbial communities from the Eel River Critical Zone Observatory, Northern California, USA - CZOApr15con2H2.8 metaG | ecosystem: Environmental > Terrestrial > Soil > Vadose...
ATGGGGCGTTAAGGGCCAGTATTTCCTGGATGAGGAAGAGGCTCAGATATTCGAGGCGGAGCTTACCCACATTCTTCTCAACCAGATGGCCGCGTTCAACAGCCCAGTCTGGTTCAACGTGGGCGTTGAGGATCGTCCCCAGTGCTCGGCCTGTTTCATCAACTCGGTCAAAGACGACATGCGATCGATAATGCAGCTCGCCATGACCGAAGGAATGCTGTTCAAGTACGGATCCGGAACAGGATCAAACCTCTCAGCACTCCGCTCCTCGAAGGAGCACCTCTCCACCGGTGGAAAGGCGAGCGGACCCGTATCATTCATGAAAGGCTACGACGCCTTCGCGGGCGTCATAAAATCTGGCGGACGGACACGACGAGCCGCCAAGATGGTGATTCTCAACGCGGATCATCCGGATGTCGTCGAGTTCATCTGGTCAAAGGCGAACGAGGAGAAGAAGGCATGGGCACTAATCGACGCGGGCTACGATGGGGCCGTTGACGGCGAGGCCTACGGCTCCGTCTTCTTCCAGAACGCAAACCACAGCGTCCGCGTAACCGACGACTTCATGCACGCAGTCACAGATAACAAAGAGTGGCAGACCCACTATATTACCAACCACAAGGTCGCGGACACGTACAAGGCTCGCGATCTCATGCGGCAGATGGCTGAGGCCGCCTACATCTGCGGCGACCCGGGAATACAGTTCGACACCACAGTCAACGAGTGGAATCCATGTTCCAACACTGATCGGATCAACGCGTCCAACCCCTGCTCGGAATACATGTTCCTAGACGATTCCGCGTGCAACCTTGCGTCGTTGAACTTGATGAAGTTCAGAACAGCCGAGGGAGAGTTCGATGTCGACTCGTTCAAGCATGCTGTGGAGATTGTCATTACAGCCCAGGAGATTCTTGTGGATAACGCGAGCTATCCGACTCCAGGGATTGAGAAGAACAGCCACGATTATCGTCCGCTGGGAATGGGCTACGCAAACCTAGGCGCACTGCTAATGTCGCGGGGTTTAGCCTATGACAGCGATAAGGGTCGAAACCTCGCGGCCGCCATCTCAGCCTTAATGTCCGGACACGCCTACTCAGCCTCATCACTCATCGCCAAAAGGCTTGGACCGTTCAGAGGCCACCCGAGCAACGAGAAACCCTTCCTGAATGTTATCGGGATGCATCGATCCCATGCTGGGAAGATTCTGCGCGAGGATGTTCCGAAGGATTTGGTTGATGCGGCGGTACGGTCTTGGGACGAGGCGCTCTCGCTGGGCGAACGGTTCGGCTTCAAGAACGCCCAGATATCCGTGATCGCGCCGACGGGGACTATAGCGTTCATGATGGACTGCGACACCACCGGGATCGAGCCGGACATTGCCTTGGTCAAGTACAAGTGGCTAGTAGGCGGCGGAGTCATCAAGATAGTAAACGGCACTGTCCCAGAGGCCTTGAAGAGACTCGGATACTCAACAAGTCAGACGGATGAGATTCTAAGTCATCTTCAGAACAACGATACGATTGAGGGCGCTCCACATCTAAAGCCGGAACATCTCTCTGTCTTCGACTGTGCTTTCAAGCCGTCAAAGGGATCCCGTAGCATCCACTACATGGGACATGTGAAGATGATGAGCGCGGTCCAGCCGTTCATCTCGGGAGCGATATCGAAGACGGTAAACATGCCGAACAGCGTGACGGTCGACGAGATCATGCAGACCTATGTGAACTCGTGGAAGATGGGTCTGAAAGCTATCGCGATCTACCGGGACGGGTCCAAGAGGACACAGCCACTGACGACGAGCCTCGACGAGAAGGAGAAGGGCAAGCCGCTAGAGAAGCTGGCTTACAAGCCGCTGCGGAAACGGTTGCCTGATCAGCGCGACGCGACGATTCACAAGTTCAGCATCAACGGAAACGAAGGATACCTAATGGTGGGACTGTACGCTGATGGATCTCCGGGCGAGATCTTTGTTGTAATGTCGAAGGAAGGCAGCACCATCTCGGGATTAATGGACGCGTTCGCTACATCAATCTCTATCGCCCTACAGTACGGCGTTCCACTGAGGGTCTTGGTCAACAAGTTCATCCACACCCGGTTCGAGCCAGCAGGGATGACGAACAATCCAGAGATCAGATTTGCAAAATCCGTGGTCGACTATATCTTCAGATATCTCGGACTAAAGTATCTGTCGAAAGAGGACCAGGACGCGATGGGCCTGGCGAAGACGATGGTCGAGAACCATGAGACTCAAGCAAAGCTCGTCGAGCCAGCCCAGAAGCCGCCAGAAAAGAGAGTCCTGGAACACGAGTCGGCCAGTCGCTTAGAGCCGGAGCTGTTGACGTTCGATCCCCAGTCGGACGCGCCCGCATGCGACAACTGCGGCATGATCATGGTCCGAGCAGGCTCCTGCTACAAGTGTCTCAACTGCGGAAATACCAGCGGCTGCGGCTAGAAGAAGGCGTCCTCTGAACCCGGGTCCCGGGATGAGCCTCGGCGGCTGTCTCGCGAGACTTGAGTAGGCCCCCGGGGGCTAGAAAAAATTCTGCACTAGAGTCAGGATCTTTTTTTTCAGAGAAGATTTTGCCGCATGATGGCACGACTTTCCATGCATGAACTTTGCTCGTGCGCTCAGGGGTTCAGATTCGCCTAAGTTGAACCCCTAGCTATATTCTAGTCACCCGCTAGAAGCGGAGCCGACGTACGTTCTGGGATCTTTTCCAACGTACGCGAGTTGACGCTTCGGGTCCGAAAGAAAAATCGGGAATAGAAACATGGAATCACATGAGAAGACTACTGGCGAGTCGCGCGAGCGCTTCCTCGCTAGTATCGAACGTTTGACTGGTCTCTTGCTCGATAGACTGGCCCAGACGCCCGGCGGGAAGCTGATGGACGAGAAAGAAACCCGGATGCTCGGGAGTGTTGTGATGAGGTCGTTCGGTGTCTGGGAGAAGGCGCTGAAGGGCGGCCCGCGGGACAAACAGTCGGAGCAGAAACTGGAGAAGTTGAGGAATGTCCTTCTGGAAAAGATCGACAGAGAGGACTAGCAGTCGCCGAGGATTCCGATCCGAACCACCTGCGAGAAGTTGAGATCAAGAGACTGACCAGAATGGCAGAACTCGCCTACACAAACGCGGAGAACTCGGAATTCACGATGAATATGCGCGAAGCCTGGCACAGAAGATACACAAACACAGTGCTAGCGTTGAACCAGTTGTTGAAGGACGCGCAATACAAAGATTACGAGAAACGACTACGGGCTCTCGAAGAACATGAAGGAGAGGATGGATAGCGGATGGCGGGATCCCTGTGGGTCAAGATCGATAGAAGGTTCGAGAATTTCGTCAGGACTCAAAAGAGAGAGAAGATCGGCCGGAAGCCGCTGATTACCTGCGACATTCTGCAGTTCTTCCGACTCGTGACGGGTTTCGAGCCGACCGACTACCAAGTACGGTTCCTGTTGGACGAGAGCCAGTTCGTAGTAGCGCGGTGGTCCCGGCAGACTGGTAAGTCGCTGACACTCTCGGTCCTCTGTCTCTACACCGTACTGTCAGGCTCAGACCGCGGGGTTGCGATACTCGCGCCAAGCTTGCGCCAAGGCCGGTTATTGATCCGGCGGGCAGCCTCGTTCCTACCGAAGCTTCCGAAGAATTGGGTCGAAGGGAGAGTGTTGAAGACGAAACTTTCCTTCGTGAACGGGTCCGTGATCGAAGCGTTTCCGAATAGCCCGGAGACGGTAAGGGGGTTGACCCTGAAGGTATTGATTGTTGACGAGGCGAACTATGTCGAGGATGATCGGGCATTGTATGATGCTGTCGTATACTCTCTTGCCACGACGAACGGCCGATTCATAGCCACCAGTACTCCCGGGACCCGAGATTCCCTATTCTACGACATGTGCATGAACGACGAAGAGTACGGGGACTTTTCCCGTCACCATGTTAGTTTCCACGACGCATTGGAGCCTAGGGGTCCGCTGAAGAGGGGGATCGTGGAGAGGCTTGAGAGGCAGATGCGAGAGGACCCGTCCCGCTGGGAGCGGGAGATGCTGGCAGAGTTCTCGTCAGACGAGGAGGCGTGGCTCAGTTATCGGCTGATTGACGGTTGTGTCGATGAGAATCTAGAGTACGTCAATGATCTGAAGCGTCCGGATAGTGAGGTGAAACAGAACTGAGCAACGATGCTGTTTCCCCTACGAAGGCTAGCCCGCCTAAGGACTACTACGTGGGAGTAGATCTTGGACAGAAGCGAGACCATACGGTTGCGTCTGTGATTGAGAAGAAGAATCGCCAGTTCAAGCTCATCCACTTGAAGCAGTTCCCTCTCGGAACTGAATACAATCAGGTCCTAGAATACCTGAAGCTTGTTGGAGAAAGGTTCCAGACTGTGAGAGGCTACTACATTGACCGGACGGGTGTTGGAGAGGTCTTTGTTGAGAACGCTCGGAAGTACGGTTTGAAGAACGTGCAAGGCATAGTGCTGACGATGCAGGAGAAGCAGGAGGTGATGACATGCTTGAAGCAGGTCATGCTGGAGAAGAGGCTGCACATTCCCAGAGACAAAGACTTGGAGAACGAGATGAACGGCGAGATCTCGGAACTGACATCGGCTGGGAAGACGAAGTTCTATCATCGATCCGGGACCCACGACGACCGCCTATGGGCGGTAGGACTAGCTGTCTACGGTGCCAGGTACGACATTGAACCCTACCATCCTGTAGCAGTGTTAGGAAGCCCGAAGGATATCTGGGGTCGACGACGAAGGCCGGACTGGACAGACTGGGTAAGAAAACTGAGAGGCGACACCGGACAGGACGTGTATCAACAGTTTGTCAGGAGCGGAGTGAACCCAAGCACGTGGCCCATGTCTAAGCTTCGAAGGAATCTTCTCCACGCAACCCTACCAGCTGTCCGGGCTCTACCCTACGACAATCAACCGGGAGGACCCCCAAGACGAATCTGTACAGTCTGCGGATCCGGGTTTATGTTCGAGTCCGGGAAGGACAGCCCCTGCGGGCATGTCAAGAAGGATGGCACAGTCGCGCCGCCTTGACCATTCGCGGGGGCGACTACTTCAACTACTTTAAAGGACCCATAATCTCGAAACAATTGGCAGCGCAGGACATGATCCGACAGACAACCTCACGTATGGTTTTCAGAGACTTCGATTCGTCAGATTATGAGAGGCTTGTCGAGATCTATAATGCGAATTATCCTGACTATCCCACAAGCGTTGCGGAGACCCGGTACAACGATGAGAGTTCGGATAAGTCAAAGTTTCTCCAGAAACGTTTCCCCTGTGTCGATAAAGATTCGGGGAGTATCCTCGGGTTCGCAAGGCTGACTCATGCCTGGTGGAACTTCCATCCGCAAAAGTTCATGGTCGACATAGTAGTCGATCCTCAGCGTCAACGCAGAGGCGTAGGGTCGCGATCATATCAGAGGCTGACCGAAGAACTGGAGAAGCTTCATGCTACAACGGCCTGGGCCTCCGTCAAGGAGAATATGCCTAGATCATTGGACTTCGCAACCGAGCGCGGTTTCGTCGAGAAACAGAGGCTCTGGGAGTCTCGACTGGTTCCATCAGAGCTAGACTCTGCGAGTTTTGAGAAATACTCTCACAATGCGTCCAAGGACGGGATCAGGATATCGACTTTTGCTGAGGAAGAGGTTAAGGGTCCTGAGTTTCTCAGGGAACTTTACGAGCTGGTTCAAGACTGTTGGGCAGACGTGCCGTTGCCAGTGCCGTACACAAGAGTCTCTTATGAGCAATGGGAGGAGAAGGAACTCAAAAATCCAAGTCTGGTCAGAGATGGTTTCTTCATAGCCTCTGATGGTCCGCGCTTGGTCGGTTATAGCAATGTTTGGCATATGGCAAAAGAACCGAGGACGCTCTACCAGGCAATGACAGGGGTCCGACGTGAATACCGTGGTAGAGGCGTAGCGATGGTGTTGAAGTTGAGAGTGATTGATTATGCGAGACAAAACAGGTATGATGTGATCAAGACGTGGAACGACTCGGCTAACACCCCGATACTCGCGGCCAATACAAAACTCGGATTCAAGAGGGAAGTAGGGTGGATCACCATGGAAAAAACTCTATGAGAGGAAAGTCGCTCCTGTCTTCTCATTGATGCTTTTAGACTTGCATAGACATTCGCAACCTATCGCTCGGTTTCCCTTGGATATTCTTGGCTTGACTGAAGCGGTAGCAACTAGCGCGGCACCGGACGTGATTTCACGTCCCAGAGAAAATCATTAACAGCAACAAGGTTCCAATGTAGCCCTAGCCGCCGTAGATCAGTGATACGCTCAGGGTGACTGGAAAATGGAATGGCTAGATGAGAAAGACATCAATCATCAAGTCGCATCATGCCCTTGCTGGAAATGCCACGTTTTCAGGCTAATCGGGCTGGTCTCAGCCGGTAGACTAGCGGAGAACGAGTCCAGACTCGAACCACGAAGTTCTAGGCTTTCGACTAAACTGGAGTTGCCACATCCCCCAAGGGCTGTCGAGACGGCCGCAGAGCTAGTTCTCCGGAGGCGCTGGCTGATTCTCGGGGTTGTACTGGTTGGCTCATTCATGGCCGTTCTGGACGTATTCATTGTGACTCAGGGCCTCCCTTCGATCAACACTACCCTTGGGGCTGGCGTATCCGATCTCGAGCTTGTAGTATCAGCGTACTCTCTCGTCTACGCTGTCTTCCTGATAACCGGAGGCCGTCTCGGCGACATTCTATGCCGGAAGCGTATCTTCCTGTTTGGCATGACGGTCTTCACCGTCGCCTCGGCTCTCGCAGGTTACGCACCCTCAGCCCCATTTCTCGTCGGAGCACGCGCGCTTCAGGGTCTCGGCGCGGCGCTCATGTATCCACAAGTCTTATCGATCATTCAGGTCACCTTCAAAGGATCGGAAAGAGCCTTGGCGCTAGGTCTCTTCGCCGCCATCAGCGGCATTGGCGCCATCACCGGAAACATTGTCGGGGGTCTTCTCATACAGCTCAACCTGGCAGGTCTCGCCTGGAGACCCATCTTCCTAGTCAACGTTCCAATCGGCATTTTCGGGGTCTTGGCCGGATTCTTGGTTCTCCACCCTTCCAGGGCAGAACGAGCACCAAAACTAGACTTGCCGGGTGTCGGACTAATCTCCATCTTCCTAGTGTCACTGATCCTGCCGCTGGCTGAAGGACAGCAGCTGGGCTGGCCGTCATGGATGATACTCCTCCTATTACTATCGGTTCCACTACTCGGTGTCTTCGTTCTCTACGAACGCAGAAGAACAGACGCTGGAGCTGACCCTTTGGTCGACATGGACCTGTTCAAGCATCGTTCGTTCGCCGTCGGCATGCCCTTAGTCATCCTCTACTACGTTGCGGCTAGCGGCTTCTTCTTCACCTTCGTCCTGTTCCTACAGTCGGGCCTCGGATTCTCGCCCATAGATTCCGGGCTCGCATTCGCCGCGATCAACACTGGCTTCATCACAGCATCACTCCTCGGGCCACGACTCATCCCACGATTCGGGACCCGCCTCATTAGCTTCGCATATGTCTTGCAAGCAACGGGTCTCATCTGGACAATGTTGACTGTCACCACTTACGGGACGGGACTCACTTTGTACGAACTAGCGGCCCCGCTGTCAGTATTCGGACTCGGCGCTGGGTTTGCCCTCTCACCGCTACTTGGAGTCATATTCTCAGGCGTTCCTAGCCAAGACGTCGGCGCAGCCTCAGGCGTGGTCTCGACCTCGATGCAGATCGGGAACACTGTCGGAATTTCGCTGTTTGGACTTCTCTTCTACCGCTTCCTCAGCAGCCAACTATCAACTCCCATCACGTACCTAGACTCGTTCAAGCTGACTCTTCCCTTCTTGAGCATACCATCCGTCTCATCTTTTCTCATAGTCTTCCTCCTATCGCAACGTCGTGCGAGGCAGATCATCCACCGCCTAGAGCGATGATCAAATGAGGGCGCTGGAAGAATGTCACATCCTAATGATACTCACAGATCGTGATTTTTTGTTCGGTAGAGGTTCCGGAATCGACTTCTCACTTTGTCCCTCTCGTACTTGCCTTCGATGCGAAGAGTTACGCACTAAAGCCGAGACATCTTCTAACTACTGACGCCTGCTGTGTCCCCAAATCTGTTCTGCACGAGTAACGAGATAGTTAATCGCGACTGGAACAGCTTGTCACTAACTCACTGGAGCACTCAATACTTTTTTGGACGAGAAATGGTTGGACCTCAAATCAGATTTCTCCAGCATATTTCAAGCGTCAGTTAAGGACGGCTTGCGCAATACTCTCGGAGAAACAGTCATGCTCACGCTCGTGCCGCTTCTCAGACAGACCCTTCAGACCTACGCTGAGAAGCCCAGCGAGTTTCACCGAGAGCTCCAGTTCTACTTCGGATTCGGAGCGTTGACACTAGAAAGGATGATAGTGAAGGAGCTGTTTCAGAAGCTGAACCTGCATTATCCATCAGGTAACGAACTCGACTTCGAAACCTCAATCGGACTCGCAAGGAAGGATCTTTCCTCTCTTCAAAGAGAAGTCGCAAGAAAATTACCATCCAGAGCAAACGTTTCGACATGTTAATTTCGATAGAAGTCGACCGTGCACGGAAGGAGGCCTAGGGATGGTCCGCAACAAGACTGGGATCCTTGAACTCGATGAGATGCTCCGAGGAGGATTCATGGATAAGGACGCCGTAATGGTAGCTGGAAGCGCGGGAACCGGAAAGACCACGCTCGCTCTGGAATATCTTGTGAACGGCGCAACCCAGTTCGGCGAGGCTGGAATATACCTCACCTTCGAACAACTCCCGGACCAGATCTATCGAGATGCGGAAAACTTCGGCTGGGACCTGAGAAAGCTAGAGGCCGAAAACAAGTTGAGGGTCGTGTGCACCAGCCCCGATCTCCTCCTGGAGGCTGAGGGAGAAGAGCAGTTACTCGGAGAAACGATCAAAGAATTACAGCCGCGAAGAATGGTAATCGACTCTCTCAACCATTTGGAAATGTACGTGCCAAGGGGCGATCTTCGCAAGGAAGCCTACCGGATTCTCATGTACATGAAGACGCGGGGAATCAGCCCTCTAGTGATCTGGGAAGCCCAACAGGGACTAGACAGTTCCTACATGGTCACGCAAGCTGGTATGAGTTTTCTCATCGACTGCCTGGTCATGCTGAAATTTGTGGAGATCAACTCGTCAATGAAGAAGGCGCTCGTGATAATGAAGATGAGAGGGAGCGACCATGACAAGCGCTTGAGAGAATATGAGATAACTGCTCACGGACTGAGAGTGGCAGCGCCCTTCTCAGGGTATGAGGGGATCATTACGGGTTCTCCGCACCGGTCACTAACACAAGAAGTCGCCGGAGCTTGGGACAACGCGTTCACAAAAACGAAACATAAGCAATAGTGACCGAGAGTGCCAAGAAAAATGTCATTCAACCAAATCCCCATAGTATACAAGTGGTACGGGACGCAGGTTTGATCTCTCCTAACGCGACCAGACGCATTGGAGTAGTTCCTGTCCCGATCTTTGTCGCGCTGATCGCCATCTTTGACGTGATTCTGCCTACCAGCGTAGCGGCAAGTGTGGCCTTCAATCCGCTATTGGTTTTTGCGACGCTTCAGACCCTGTTTCTCTTTGGAACTGCGGTCGTGGTCGCCTACATTTCTCTGAAGAGTTATTTGTCTGGAGGTTCGCGGACCATTCTCCTGCTAGGTAGCGGGACTCTGGCCTGGGGTTTCGCAAGCATGACAGCTGGTTGGTTGCTTGGCCCTCCGGGAGGACCGAATGTTGCGGTGACCATTAGTAACTCAGGTGCCCTGTTCGCATCACTTTTCTACATCGCAAGCGCTCTCACTACAATGAGTGCCGGTTCATCCAGAGACTCGAAGCAGCGCAAACCAAAGCTGCTTCTGGCTTATGGTGGTGCAGTCGGATTCGTTGCAGCAGTGACAGTGTTCGCACTTCTTGGCGCCATTCCTGCCTTCTTTGTTCCTGGAGCTGGTTCTACCGTGTTGAGGCAGGCGATTGTGGCGGTAGGCCTGTTCTTGTTCGCCGCATCATCCATTCTCTTCATGAGGCTCTATCACGATTCAAGATCAGGGATCCTGTTCTGGTACTCGATGGCCCTCGCCTTGACCACCATAGGGTTAGCCGCATTCTACTTCGGTAGAACCGTAGGGGATCCGATTGCCTGGACCGGTAGAATAGCGACCTATCTGGGAGGAATATATTCTATCATTGCAATCTGGTCCGCCGTTCGAGGCTCACACGATAGCCCTGTCGGTCTAGCCTCCGCTTAGGTCTAGTCTCGTACTACGAGATAGCTGTTGAAGAGTTGAGGCACGATTGTTCGCGCTCCGAGCCAGAACTCCTTGTTCGCCTGGTCGCCAGGAGCGAACAAGTGGTCAAATTTCAAACGGTCTTCCTCGAAGGGCATCCGTTCTAGGCATCTCATGGCGAACTCTCGCAACTGACGTGCACTGTCCAGGCCCTCATTCTTCGCCACATAGTACAGAGCCAATTTTTCCACTTCTGCAACATCTCGTCCGGTATCGCGGCCTGCACGTCTCAGACTTGCGAGCGTAACTAAGATCTTGTCTCCTAGAGTCATGGAAGGTATCTCGAACTGGTTTGATTCTGGTATCCGAGAAATTAGGTCAGCACCCTTGGGACGCGAAGCAATCAATGATTTCATTTCGACCATGCTGTCGCCGGAGCTTCCCGCGAGCACGAAGACTCTGGGAATGGTCTTTGAAGAGTCCAGGTATGGTAGTAACGTCTCGTAGGGCCATGACCTGTCAGACTTGCTATCGACTTCGTCGACAAAGAAGAGATATGGCCTGTCCGATTTTTCGGTAGTTGAAAGGATTGATCGGGCCTCCGGTTCCTCAACTTCGGCGAGGTTCAACTGTACAAATTCGACCTTGCCTTGGTTCAGTTCGAATGAGCTAGGCGTCTTTTCTGTTCTGGGCCTGGGATGGGCCAGTGTCTCGGTCACTTGATTGGCGAAAAATGTCTTGCCGCTTCCCGGTCGAGCCCATATCAGATAATTCTCGTGCTTAGATACGTTTGAAGACTGAAGGCCGCCAACGATTTTCTGTTTCAGATCTTTCAAAGCATTTCGTGTCTTCTCATCATATCTCGTGTAGCTTCCTACCACACGATACTTTGACAATTCGATCTCAGAAGTATGCTCGAGAAGAGAAACTAGTTCCTGAGCTAGAGTCTCAGATCGATATTCGTCACGCCCGCCTCTGTGTTGATCCGACACTCCGAGAAACTTTCTAGTTTCCATTAGGAATTCTTTCCACGCTTCCTCGTCTTCCATTAGAATGTGGTTCCTACTGTTCAATGGAACAAAGTGGGAATGGGGGATCCTGGTCGCGAGATCCCTTCCATCATCGAACGGTAGAACAAGGTCCCCGCGGGAGTGCAGGATCAGTGTAGGCACGGTTATTTTTGGTAGCAGATCTTGTACGTTGATCTGGAGAAATTCTTTGATGAATCGCACTGCGTTCTCTGGAGTAGTGGATTTTTTCTGTAACTCTGTGAACCAGTGCCGCTCCTCGGCCTTTCCATCAGGCATGAAGATTGATGTGAAGAACTGCTCGTACGCGGGGTTCCCGGTTCCCCAGCCTACCCTCGTCAGCGTCAGCATAGCATTCAACTCTTCAAGATCCCTCATCGACGATCGTGCCTTGGCGCGGCCTAGGGCGCTTGCCCCATAGAGAATTAGATGGCTAACGCGTTCAGGATGTCTTGCCGTGTAAGCTATGCTTAGCGCTCCACCATGAGAAAGTCCGAGCAGCGCAAATTTTTCTAGCCCGAGGCTATCAACGACCGCCTCCAGATCCTCCACCCAGTTCTCGAATGTGGACGATTCTACGTCTCTATCGGATAGGCCGCATCCACGATCGTCGTATCGAGTGTACGAGTGATACTTTGACAAATCCCTACTCCAATGTCTCAAAACCGGACTGTCAAAGTCGAACTGTAAATGACCCAGCCAGGTAGCTGCCTTTACCAGCGCTGGACCAGAACCTATGGTTGAGTAAGCGATCCGGGTTCCATCCTTAGAAGTGCAAAATCTGATCCGCTGTTCCAGGACGAACCCTCTCTCTTGCCAGGAGGAGTCAGTACGAAAGCGTGCTTAAGGCTAGCGGAGAGTCCCAGAGTTTGTTATCCGGAAAATGTGTCTGTAATCACTTCTGGTGACTATTCAACGTGCACGGCCGTTATAAGCCGCGGCGAGACTTAGAGCGATCGACGAGAAATGTGTCACGTCAAAATAGACCAAGAGAGAATAGAGCAAGCAACAATCAAGAACTGGCTTACAACAAACAA
>Ga0099829_10001702_pt1 | contig 12352 bp, 6 predicted proteins | sample CZO8metaG_3_FD_79336 | JGI IMG/M metagenome (GOLD analysis project Ga0099829, IMG submission 79336) | Vadose zone soil microbial communities from the Eel River Critical Zone Observatory, Northern California, USA - CZOApr15con2H2.8 metaG | ecosystem: Environmental > Terrestrial > Soil > Vadose...
AGACGGGAAATAACCCAATGAGTCGCGTTCAGTTTTTCTCATTTACAGCCCAGAGCACCTAACTCCAACAATACACGGGAACAGCAAATGAAAGGACAGGGTTGGTAAAATCAGCAAACCGCCGCAGTCAGCCTCTCAGCCAGGGCTCTGCGTGTTACCTCCTCCGCTTGCGACCAAAACTGGATAACCTGAGAATCTCATCTGTGGATGTTTGGAGCAACTTTGGAGCAGGCCAAGGATGGCTCGAAACTCGTAAGCGCAACCGGGGCAACGACTTGGATTGAATTTGCGGCTGCTTAGAAGGCAGGTGCTCTATCCAACTGAGCTACGGGCGCACTGCGTTGATTCTAGGATATTTGTGCCTCGGGCGCATTCTGTTTTGGGTCAATGACCCTCTGCTCCGGTGGCAGACGCTTATTGCCGACGCCGTTTGCAAGCGACAATAAAAGTCGAAATTGTTGGTCGCTCTGTTTATGATTTGCCGAACATCGCTAGAGCGCCTGCCTCGTGAGCAGTGTCGCTAGTGGAGTGCGGTAGCCGCGATTACAGATTGCGGAACGATGCGCGCCGCCTTTAGAGTTGCAAAATAATTCGCGCGATTTCGCCTCCGGCATCGAATCCGTGCGATTCATCGTCATCCGGGGATCAGACCTCTTTATGCTGGTCCCAATGCCATCCGGAAGCTCTCCCCCGAGTAATCTTTGCAATCACGGACGGCAGATTTATTTCGTAATCTTGAGGTAGAACGTGCTGGTGATTTTGGACGCCCGACTAATCAAGGAAACTGAGAGCTCGAATCGGGACAAGCGATTCTGTTTTAGCGGCCCGAACGGGTCAGATTTTGTGTTGGCAGTAACTGTCATTTCTGAAAATACACAGAGAAGGATCCGAAGCGTACGGTGCCCGCCTAGGCTTGGTACAAAAACTCGGGCACGTGATTCCAACAAATGCTGTCTCAATGTTTCACGCATTACAACTCAACTTCGTTTCCGACGGGATCGCGTCTTATACGATGCACGGGGCCGGCGCGATGGTATTAGTGAACGTCATGCGGATTCCGTGCTTCGGCCGCAGAATGACCATCGGACGAGCTTCGATCAGTTGGCCCGGAGCCAGCTGAAAATCGTACTTTCTGAGCAGATCGCTCAAAATCATGAGGATCTGCAGCATCGCGTAATTTCCACCGATACAGCCTCGAGGTCCGCCCCCGAAGGGAAGGAAGGTGAAGGGCGTGCGAAGCTTCTCGTTCGCTTTGGTGAAACGCTCCGTGTCGAAATTCTCCGGATTCTGCCAGTAGCGCGGAGCATGGTGCGCACCGTACACATACACAATGACCGTTGTTCCGCGGGGTATGGCGATGTCGCCTACGCGGTCGTCCGCGACAGCCATGCGGTCGATCATCCAAAACGGCGGGTAAAGGCGGAGCCCCTCCTGAATGACCTGAGTCGTAAATTCGAATTTGGGAACATCGGTGTAGCTCAGAGGCGCTTCGCCTAGCACGGAATCAAATTCCTGCCTTACTCTTTCGAGACAATCCGGACGCGAGCTCAAAAGATAAAAAAGCCACGAAAGCGCATTCGACGATGTTTCATGGCCGGCGACCAGAAGTTGCATGCTCTCGCTCAGGATGAGCTCAGCGCTCATGCCTTCGCCGTCGCTGTAACGCGCATCCATCAAAGTCTGCAGCAGATCGTGGCCGGGCGGTTCGTTGCGGCGCTTCTTGATGTATTCGAGCAGAACGGCGTCCGCGCGGGTTCGCATGTCTTCGTGCCTGCGCAGCTCCCCCGAAACGGCGAACCAGGGATTCAGATAGGGCTGAAGGGTTTGCCGAACAATGAATTCCTGGACGGTGCAGATGGTATGGCTGACAAGATCGATGTCTTCGTCCTTCAAGCGTGCGCCAAATAGCGATCGGGCGACCACCGCGAAGGTAATTTTCATCAGTTGGGGGTAGATATCGACGGGGCCACTACGGGCCTGTCTGCCGAAATCCCGCAGCGACTCGGCAAGGGAGTCCTGCATGATTGAGGACAGCGCATCGAGTTGCGTTCGATCGAAGCCTTTCTGGATGAGACGCCGCTGCGAGCGCCAGGCTTCCCCGTGGGTGGTGAGAAGACCTTTCCCAAGGAAGTGGCCCATGCGCTTTACTTGAATTTCGGATTTTTGGTAGTTCTCCGAATTGGTCTTTAACACGTGCTGAATGACGGCGGGATCGATTGTGACGATGGCCTCCTTCAGACCACCTAAATAGAGCCGGAATGTGTCGCCGAAGATTTCGTTGTAGCTAGACAAAACCTGCACGGGATTGCGGAACATTGCGCGAGAATCCGCGAAGCAGCGAAATCGGGAAACAACGGGGATACGAGTGGATGAGGTCATAGCCAGCCATCCTGATACTGGCCGCGAACCGCAGGTGATTTCATGTCACTTGTAGGAAGTGGTAGCGGGGCCATGGGTAAAGATAAAATGTTCAGAATCAGCTTTCGTTCCCCAGTTGCTTCAAGAGTATCAGATGATGGCGGATTGCCTGAGTCATGGTGGGGTGCTGCCGATAAGGAACTCCAAACTCTTCGGCGGTTTCTTTCACAATCCTGGTCAGCGGAGCATAGTGGGTATGGCACACAAAAGGGCACAGATGGTGGACGATGTGATGGTTGAGGCCGCCCGCGAGCCAACCGACGAGCGGGTTTTCCGTCGCGTAATCGGCCGTTGTCGCGAAAATGTGATACACGCCATTGTCAAATTCACCGCGGTCCGTGGGAAAGCAGGTGCTGTCGATAATGTGCGTCGTCTGGAATACAAGCGTTACAGCTAAACCGACGAAGAAATGGACCAGGAGGAACGCCCCGGCAACCAGCAGCGGTGATTTCCCCAGCACCATCACCGGCAAGACAAGCATGTAAGTGAGGTAGAAGGCCTTGCCGGCGATGAGAATGGCATATTCGCGCAAAGGATGATTGGCGCGTTTCAGATAATCGTGGGACGGGAAGAAAAAGCTCTCGTAGTCCCTGAAGAACACATAGTCGAGAGAAAACATTGCATAAAGGAACAGCGCATAGATGTGCTGAAAGCGGTGCCACGGCGCGCGGGATTCGTGGGGGGTAAAGCGAAAGATGCCGCGTCCCGAAAGCGCATCATCTTCGCCGTGGAGATTGATGCAGGAGTGATGACCCCGATGATGGAGGATACGCCACATGTACGAGCTGATTCCGCACAAATCGAAGACATAGTTCAGGGTTTTGTTGACACGGGGCCGGGACGAGATGGCGTTGTGATTACTGTCATGGGCGATGTTCAGCAAAAGGAATGTCTGCGCGAGGCCGCCTAAAAGGTAGAGGGCAACAAACTTCCATGAATCGGGCCGCAGAGCATACAGAGCAATCCAGGCGCCCACGAGGACTGCCAGACCCACAGCGATCTTGACCCACATGGTACGGTCGGCTTTGTGGGTGATGTTCTGGTCGGCAAAAAATTTATCGAGGCGGCGACGTAAGACTTTAGGAAAGGAAGATGCACCGACGGGTTCGGTAATCGACGCCGTTGAGGATTCCGATGGTACAAGATCCGGAGTCTCCGGATCTTGAGTGATCAACACTTCGGATTCGAACGTCACCGGCACCTCCGCGGTCATGCTAATTGGGCCCGACGCGTTCCATACGCCGCATCCGGGGTTCTGACCCTCAGCGAAATTGGTGCCGTGCCGATAGCCTCGTAGCACGATTTTAATGCGGGCCCGTAAAGACAATCAAGGACATTCGGAACGGATGATGCCTGGTTGCAGTATGTGAACAATGGAAGCGACGACGCATGGCATTGTCCAAAACGGTTCGCTAATATATAACCATCAATGAACCATAACGAAACGGGGTTCCTGCAAGAGACCATAGAAGGTCCGCGAAGCTCCGCAAGTCCCATTCGCGTCCCTGTGCGGCAAAAAGGAAAACATCCGCTGCCCAAAGCGTCGAGCGACGCTTATGCTGAGAAAAAATTAAGCGAACATTCTCACCGTCGGCCTACATTTCAGGTCTGCACTTTCAAACTCAATCGCCGATCACCTCGCTTGCTGGGGAGAGATGTTTCGTTTACTGGCTTGCGCTCTATTCAACATTGGAGGATCGCTGATTGATGAAGGCCTCAATTTTAGGCCACCTGGATAGGCTGGCAGATGAGCACCCGGACAAACTTCTTTATTCGTACCTCGATGTAAACGGCAATCCGATAGAGAGCTACACGTACGCGTCGTTTCTCCAGCGAGTGGAGGCTATCGCCGGACATTTGTGGAAAGAGGGTTGTTTCGCGGTGGGCGACCGGCTGCTGCTTGCCTACCCGCCGGGGCTCGAAATGATCTGTGCATTCTTTGGCTGTGTGCGCGCAGGATTGATCCCCGTGCCGGTGTATCCCCCTAGTTCGCGTGGCTTCCAGAGCGCGCTATACAAGATGGTCCATATCGCAAAGGATTGCCAGGCGGCTGGGATCTTAACGAGCAGAGACTACCAGGCATCGCTCAAGACGAATCTCGCCAGAAGTGGAGTCTCGGCGTGCGGCGTTGACGTAGATTTCATTTCCGGTCTTCCGTGGATCGCCACCGAAGATTTCGCGGATGCGATTTCGGACCGACCGGGTGTCGATCCTTCGAAAATCTTGTTTCTCCAGTACACGTCGGGTTCGACGATGGAGCCCAAGGGCGTGATCGTGATGCACGAAAACATTTTGAATACGTGTCCGCTCGTGATCGACCATCCCGGGCCGGTCGTCGTTTCCTGGCTTCCGCAATATCACGATATGGGACTGATCGGGTGCTACCTATATCCAGCACTGAAAGGTGGCACGACGTACGGGTTCTCTCCCACGGACTTCATTCAGCGGCCGATCCTGTGGTTCGATGCGATGACGACCTACCGCGCCACCGCGACGGCTGCGCCCAACTTCGCCTACGACTATTGCCTGCGCGCCGGGAGGCTTTCCAAGGAGAGCCTGGAGGCTTGTGATCTCAGCTCGCTTCGCGTTTTGATGTGCGCCGCGGAACCCGTAAAGCCGGATACCTACACCCGATTTCTAGAAGCGTTTCAGTGTTATGGACTCAAGTCCGAGAGTTTCTATGTCGCCTACGGGCTGGCCGAGAATACTCTGGCGGTCTCACTGGGCGGTCGCAACATCGTTTCCGTCAACAAACGTGCCCTCGCCCTGGGGATGGCCCACATGACGACGGAGGTCTCTGAAATCGGCGGGGCCACGCAGATTGTCAGTTGTGGAGCGCCGCTTCCGGGTCTCGACGTTAAGATCGTGGATCCGGAAGGGCATTTCGCTCTTAAGCCAGAGCGCACCGGCGAAATTTGGGTCGCCGGAAGCGGTAAGTGCCGAGGTTACTGGAATAATCCCGAATTGACTCTGAAGCAGTTTCGTGCGCGGCTTGTGGACGATACTCCCTATGATGACGGCTACCTTCGGACCGGCGACATAGGATTTTTCCACGACGGCGAACTTTACGTCTGCGGCCGCATCAAGGACATGATTATTCTCCGCGGGCAAAACTATTACCCGCACGACATTGAGAACGTCGTGGAGAAATCATCCGGTCTGATCCGGCACAACTGCGTCGCCGCGTTCCAGATTCAGGAAGACAGCGAACCTGCGCTGGCAATCGTCGCCGAAGTCAAAAATCCTAGGGCGCTTCCCGACGCACGAAAGATTGCCGCCGCGGTCCGGAATTATCTCAACGTGGAAGTGGCGGTGATTTCCCTCATCGCGCCTCGTGCGATCCCGAGAACGAGTTCGGGGAAGATTATGCGCCATAAGACCAAGCAGATGTGGCTGCGAGGTCAGTTCACCGTTCTTTCCGACTTTTCGCGGGAGAAGGACGCCGGGAACTCCCCGTCCGATTCCGACATGCATTCCTCTTTCGCCGAATTGAAGGCCAGGTACAGCCTGACAGGTCTGGAATCGTACAACCTCGTCGAAGCCGGCCTGGATTCCCTGGATCTTGTTGTGTTCATGCATGAGCTAAAGGAACTCCTGAAAGATAAAGGCGCCGAGATGCTGGCGAGGCAGGTAGATATTGGTGTCATTCAGCGTGTAAGCGTAGCCGAGCTGTTTGGACTAGCCGAACAGTTGAAGCGCGCTCCCGAAGAGGCACTCGTTCATCTGCGTCATTCCCTTGCGGCTTTCCGTGAAGAGCAGTGCGCCGCTGAGAAGCAGATGATGAGCAACGACAGAAAGCTCATCTTCGAGCCTCCGGTGCCTTTGCCCATGCCGGAGATACCGGTGCTGAATCAGGTGCTGCTCACGGGCGGGACCGGCTTCATAGGGCCATTCCTCATGAAAAGCTTGCTGGAACAGACACGTGCGAAGATCCATGTTCTCGTCAGGTCTTCCCACGAAAAGCAGGGTAGGCAACGACTGAGAGCCGCGATGGAGTCAATGGGACCCTGCGGGGTGGGTCTGATGGAGATGTTCGAAGCTCGGGTGATCCCCGTCTGCGGAGATCTAGGGCAGCCAAAGCTGGGCCTGACGCAGGACGTATGGGATTTCCTCGCGAGTGAAATCGACACGGTGTTCCACAACGGTGCAACCGTGAACTACCTGTTCAACTACGACCTGATGCGTGACGCGAACGTGCTGGGAACCAATGAGGTCGTAAGATTGGCGTTCGAGGGAAGGCCCAAAGAGTTCAATTATGTCTCGACTACCTTCGTGTTTGGCTGGGCGGTCAAATCAGTCCTGCATGAGACCGACCTGAACGAGAATATGGAGCTGCTCGATTTTGGGTACAGCCAATCGAAATGGGTAGCGGAACAGGTGGTTGTCGACGCGCGCAACCGGGGACTTTCCGCGCGGATTTTCCGGCCTGCTCTCGTGAGTCCTTCCGTCACGGGCGGAGGTAACAACTTCGATATCGCCGTTCGCTTAGTTGCCTTCATGGTGAATCACGGCATTAGCGTTGATACTCTCAACCAGGTCAGCTTTGTTCCGGCGGACATCGTGGCGAACAACATCGTTGCCATCTCTACCACTGCCGGTACAACTAATAAGACTTACCATGTCACGCGGGACGATTATTCGAACATGATGGATATTACCGGGCTTATTACCAAAGCGACTGGCCGGCAATTCGAAACATTCAGGCTTCCCGACTTCGTTCCCGAGCTGATCCGGAGATGCCGGAAGGAAGATCTTCTCTTTCCGCTGCTGGATTTTTTGGTGGGCTCTGTCGACAACATCTCTGCGATGGAGTTCAAACGTTATGACAGCTCTTGTTATCAAATGGCCCGCGATGCCTCGGCGTGGGGCAAAGCAGATCCGTCTCTGGAAGATACGGTCAACGGCATTCTGAAATTCATGTATCGCAAGGGGATCATTTCGGTCGCGGCTCGTAAGGTCAACGCGTTGTCACCGAGCGATGGGCTTGTGGACTGGACAGATGCAATATCCGCTACTGCTTCTTAAACAAGAGCTCCTCCGTTAGCCGCTGGCCCGTTTCCAACGTGCCTGTGGTGGATAGTGTCATCTGCTGCCCATCCGCGGAAATCACCCACCTATCCTTTTGAGTGATTTGATCGTCCCTCCGATAGATCGCATCCACCATGTGAGGGTCGACAAGTTCAAGCGTCACGGTATCGTTGCGCGAGTTCTTTAGATCATATTGCTTTCCGTCAAAACGGGCGGTATAGCTGAAGTCACCCAGAAAACGGATCCCGCCGCTTGCGTCCGTCTCGATTTTGAGCACCAAACCTTGCCGCAAACGGGTCTTGCTGAGATCCTGTGTCCATTCGCCTGCGAAGAGGTCACTCGGGACCTTCGTACCTCCACTTCGCGTCCACACGGTGATCTCATCGGTGTGGCCCCCGGTCGCAGTCGTGGTCGTCAGCTCGTTGCCATCATTCGAAATTTTTTCGCGAACCGTCGCCACAATAGCTCCGTCCTTTTTCTCCTTGACCTCCGCCTGCCGCTTATCGATCTTGCGCAGCTCAATTTGATTGAATGCGAGATTGCCTGGTGCGGACGAATCGTGTCCGTTCCAATTTGCTGTGAAATCGAGATGGGGTTCGCCGGACATGACTACATGCACCCCGTCATGCAGAGGTGTTATGGAGAGCCGGTTCGGAGGATCCAGACTAGACCGCGCAGAGATGAGCGTCCACCAGCCAAGGCGCGGGTCTGCCACTCCAGGTTGGATGGCGGCAAGCAGGCCGAGCAAAAGTAAGGTACGAATTGAACCTCCTAAATCGATGCGGCAGAGTTTATCAGATTCAGATAGCTCCGTAAGTGAGTCCTGCGCAGGTGTAAACTCGCGAAACTAAGCGCAAACGTACGAACCGGTTCTCGACGGAGCACCTCTTTCGCCCCTGTGGTTCTTAGGCGCCACCGGAGAGTTTTGGTGACGACGATCTTCTGTGATATGAAATCATCATAGATATGCATGTGCGCCGTTTCTGGGTGTCAGGGATCGTCCTCGCAGCAGCCATAACACTTCTTCCATTCTCTTTTCGCGCGGAGCGCCGCCTGGAGACTGCAACCCGCGTCGAAGGGAGCCAAGCTGAAACTGTCCGGGAGGAGCTGGCCAGTCGCTTTCGGTCGCCATTTGTCGACCGCGTTGTCCTGGTGATCGAGGGAGTCCCACCTGCGGATTCGGAGGAAGGCGGGCAAGCATTAGAAACCATCGTGGCAGGACTGAGAGAGCAACCCGGGGTTTCAGGAGTGGTGTCCTATCTCGAGTTGCGCGATCCGATTTTTCTGGGCCGGGGAGGGGGAACGTTTGTTCTCGTGGGACTCACGTCGACCGGCGGTCCAGTCGAGTCGCTTGTTCCGGAGCTTCACCAGCTGGCAAGCTCGCTTGAAAATCAACTGCGGGGCCGTTATCCCGCGGTGAAGCTCGAACTTACAGGCGAGATTCCACTGAATTTCGATATTCGGAAAGCGAGCGCCGCCGACGTGCATCGCGGCGAAAGCCTGGTGATCCCCGCGACCCTCGCGCTTCTGCTGGTGGCTTTTGGAAGCCTGATCGCCGCCCTGATTCCATTGGCGGTTGGCCAGCTTGCCATCGCGACCACTCTGGCGATTACGGGATTCCTGGCCCAGCGCTGGCACTTGTCCATTCTGGTTCAGAATTTGGCCACCATGCTTGGCCTGGGCCTGGGAATCGACTACGCGCTCCTCATGATCAGCCGCTTCCGGGAAGCGATTTCCGTCGGGCACGACGGACCCGCTGCCTCGGTCATCGCGGCACGTCAGGCAGGTCGCACGCTCTTGATTTCAGCCTCAACGGTAGCCATCGGATTTCTAGCCCTCTTGACGGTTCCGATCAGCGAAATCCGTTCCATCGGTGTCGCGGGATTCCTGGTGACGGGAATGAGTGTGTTGCTTACAAATACCCTCGTTCCGGCAGCGCTGGTGTTGCTCGGTCCGCGGATTGATCTTGGCCGATTGCCCTTTACTGCAAAGTTGGATGCGCATCGGGCCGCACGTACGGGAAATCGCTGGCGGCAATGGGGAAAGATGATTGTCGCGCATCCCTGGCTTGCCCTCTTTGTGGCAGGTACTCCTTTGCTTCTGCTCGCCTGGCAGGTCAGACGACTGGATACCAGTCTCCCCCGAGGGGATTGGCTTCCGCAGGCGGCGGAATCAGTCCATGCGCTCCACACCCTTGAACGGATGGATCGGGGTGGCGTTGTTGAATCGTTGCGCGTCATTGTGGAACTTCCAACGGATTCCATCGCGCAAACCGACGCGGGGTGGAATGCGCTGGATGGTCTCACCAAGCGCCTCGCGAGCGACCCTCGCTGTGACCGCGTGATTTCTATCACTACGATTGCGGAGAGCAACCGGTCTTCCCTCCCTGACCTCTCGCGGGAGACGCGTCGAACGTTCCTGAGTAGTGACGGACGAGCGGCGCTGCTTGAGGTGTTACCCGCGAGTTCGGTCTCCCTGCGCGACCAGGTCAACTGGGTGCGCGAGCTTCGTAAGACCGGTGCGCCAGCTCTCACCGGAGTGCCTGGTGCAACCCTTCTCGTTGGGGGCATCCCGGCACTCAACGCCGATTATGAAACGATTATCAGAGACCGCTTTCCGTCCGTAATGGCGCTGGTAGTGGGGGGGACGCTCCTTGCTCTGCTCTGCGGGTTCCGATCGATCTTCGCTGCCGTGAAGGCCATCGCACTCAACCTGTTCTCGGTCGCGGCGTCCTTCGGAGCATTGGTTTTCGTTATGCAAGACGGACACGGAAGCAGCTTCCTGGGAGTTCCTGGGGGAACCGGTAGCGTGTTTCCCCTTGTTCCGATCGTCGGCTTTGCCATCGTCTTCGGATTAAGCATGGATTACGAGGTATTTCTAGTCGCACGCGTTCTCGAAGCCAGAAGGAGCGGACTGAGTGAAATGGATGCGATCCCGGAGGGTCTGGCTAGAACCGCAGGCCTGATTACGAGCGCCGCCGCGATCATGATCGTGGTATTTGCGGCATTCACCTTCGGGGATTTCCTAGTGGTCAAGATGATCGGATTTACGTTGGCGGTCGCCGTGTTGATTGACGCGACACTCGTTCGTATTGTGATCGGTCCGGCGCTCCTTCGTATTGCAGGCGATTGGAACTGGTGGCCTGGCGGGCTCGCCGCAGCGCGCAGGGTGCCAGCGATAGCGAGTTGCGAATAACATCTTTACCATCTGGACCTTTAATCTCCCGACGCTACTATTCCTTGGTTGGTTCTTGGGCTCCCCGCTGCTGATAGTCATCCGGCTTTTCAGTGATTTGCAGAATATCAGGACGTTTTTCAAGGAATTTTCTGTATTTTTCATCCACATGAGTTTCGGAGGCTTCTTAATCACGTGCCTAAGCCCAGACGCTTTAGCAGCGTTCCGCCTGGCGTCCCCTGGCGCGTTTGAGGGACAATTGCAGGGTCACCTTTTGCCCGGCTAGCCGTTCCAAAAATCCGCACCCCGTTTCGCGCCCGAAATACAGCTGTTTATTGAGCTAATTTCTGGTGTTTCCCTGCTCTACGCGGCGCGCTGTCAATGGGTTCTAGTTTTTATCTTCGCTTTTGCCTAACTACTGCTAACCGAAGGGTTACTACTTCGAATCCAGCCCCGGGAAGCCAACTTCTCCCGATTTTTCAAGTGCCTAAACCGACCTTCGTTTCTTGAGAGTTTGGAACATGTCGAACATGCCATGGTCGGGTGAATCATCCGATGCGATTCACGCTCGGAGCGAGAATTCGCTCAGAATCGCAGAGCAGCCAAGGACTCCCCGAGCGTTGACATATCTTGGAGCAGGATTGGAGCAGCCAACGCGACGCTCTATTCACCTCAGCGCAACCTTGGCAACGACTTAGCGCGGGAATTGTTTTGCTTGCAAAGCAGGTGCTCTCCCGGAAGAGCTACACGCCCGTGGCGGGGCAAATTGTTATCCTTCCTGAATGGCTCAATTTGATCAGATGTGGCAGCCTGTTTGCGCTCCATGGCATGCACCCGGACCTAGTGCGACCATGGCGGGGAAGATCGCTGAAGCGGTGTTTCCCGATTTTCAGTCGAAAGTCCAGACGCCGTCTGGACTTTTAATACTTCGCCCGTCACGGGCTTCGACTCACGGATTCCGCAGACCCGGCCCGGACACTGCGGTGACTGGGTCCGAGTTCCTTGGATCAACTTAGGAGCAGCACAAGGATGGCTCGGAACTGGTAAGTGCAACCGGAGCAACGACTTAGATTGAGTTTGCCTCCACTTAGAAGGCAGACGGTAGATTCACCAACTAGAGGGTGCGAGCCGGCCTATTTGGAATAACGGTCTCCGCGTCACGGTCTAGGGCTATAACAAAATTCCTGAGCCGTCTGACAAAAAAACCGTCCAGCCGGTAATCGGACAAAGCGGGCACCTTCGGTTGGTTCACCTTAGTCAAGAACACCGTTACATCAAATGAAGGCCCTGCTTCTTCGCGTCATCCGCAATTAACTTTATCAGGTCCGAGTCCCAAATCATTTGGTTCGTCTGAATGCACTGACGAAGCTGGCGAGCAATTTCCACTGCCGCGAGACGGGGGAATCTGCGACGTTTCATGAATTCCAGCCGGTTCTTCTTTTTCGTGTGGTGACCTTTGTAAGCAGCGCGACTACCCCTCACTGTCATTGTGCTCCTCCCAATAGTGAATGATTTCAGGTGCCCGTTAAGTGCCCAGAATCCCAGGTTTTTAGGCTAAGTTGGAGAGTAGAAGAGCAGCTAAGTCTTGTGAATCCAGCGGGGCCATGTAGGTTATGACGCGTTATGAGCCCGACGAGCTACCAGGCTGCTCCACCCCGCGACATTGATACTACGCGACTTGCTGGCCTTCTGCAACTCGGACCGCGTCAGGCGCCAGACTAATGCCAAGACT
>Ga0099829_10001709_pt1 | contig 12329 bp, 12 predicted proteins | sample CZO8metaG_3_FD_79336 | JGI IMG/M metagenome (GOLD analysis project Ga0099829, IMG submission 79336) | Vadose zone soil microbial communities from the Eel River Critical Zone Observatory, Northern California, USA - CZOApr15con2H2.8 metaG | ecosystem: Environmental > Terrestrial > Soil > Vadose...
AGTCGAGGTGTAGTCGCTCGAGCCAGAACGTCATCGCCATCTCCTGGAACAGCGCGCGCGCCTCCGTCAGGTGCTTGTCCGCGCCCGCGACATCGCCCGCGCGGTGCGCGAGGCGGCCGAGCCCCAGATGGCACCGCGCGGCCAGCGGCCGCATCCCCAGCTCACCCGCCAGCGCCAGCGCCTCCGCGTGGTGGCCGCGGGCGCGCTCCAGGTCGGGCGGCTGCTTCTCGGCGGCGGCCAGGCCCAGCAGCCGGAGCGCGTAGACCATATTGCCGCGCTCCTGGTGGGCCTCCGCCAGCGCGAGCGCCCGCCGCCCGTCCGCCTCCGCCGCCGCCGGCTGTCCCGCGAGCAGGCGCACCTCGCCCAGGTGCGTGGCGATCAGCGAGAGCCGCCCCAGGCGCTGCATGCTCTGGGCCTGGCGCACCGCCCGCTCGGCCAGATCGAGCGCCTCCGCGGTCCGGCCCGTGAGCGCGTAGACGATCGCGAGGTCGCCCGCGAACGGCGGGAAGAACGCGGGCATCTCCGCGCAGAGCCCGATGCGGCGCTCGAGCACGCTAAGGGGTCAGGTCTTGCATTGCGACATTTTCCCGGCCGGCGGTGAGTCGCGCGCGCTGAAATGTCGTAATTCAAGACCTGACCCCAGCCTAGCTGGCGGCCGGGGAGCGGACGTGCTCGGCGCGGATCCCCACTCCCACCATCCGGGCGGGCAGGCGTTGCAGGAACGGATACCGCGCCAGTAGCCTGATCGCGAGCGGCGGGGTGAGCCGGGCCTGGCCGCCCTGCAGCGCCTGGGTGATGATCCGCCGCTGCACCAGAACCTGAAGCCCCTGGGTGACGCGGGTCGGCCACTGCCGGCGCGCCTGCACGCGGCGGAGATGCGCGACGGTCGGCCGGCCCGCCCGCAGCGGCTCCCAGAGCAGGTTGGCGGCGGCGACCGCGTCCTGGATCGCCAGGTTGATGCCGACGCCGCCGACCGGCGACATGGCGTGCGCGGCGTCGCCGATGCAGAGCAGGCCGGGCCGATACCACTGCCGCAGCCGGTCCACCTTGACGGTGAGCAGCTTGACGTCCTCCCAGTCGCGGATCTCGCCCACTCGGTCGGCTGCCCACGGGGCGAGCCGGGCCACCTCGGCGCGGAAGGCCTCGAGGCCGCGCCGGCGGACCTCCTCCGCGGAGCCCTTCGGGATCACGTAGCCGCACTGCCAGTGCTCGCCGCGGTTGATCAGGACGAAGGCGCGGCCGATGTCGAAGCGGCCCATGGTGGCGGTCGGGTCCGGCGGCCGGCGCGAGAGCCGGAACCAGAGCACGTCCATGGGCGCGCCCAGGTCCTCCACCGCGAGCCCTGCCCGCTCCCGCAGCACGGAGGAGCGGCCGTCCGCGGCGACCACGAGGTCGGCCCGCACCTCGAGCGGTCCCGCCGGCGTGATGCCGCGGACCCCGGTCACCCAGCCCGCCTCCTCGATCAGCTCGGTGGCCTCGGCCCGCATCTGGAGCTGGAAGGTCGGAAAAAACTTCGCGTGGCGGACCAGGAAGGCGAGGAAGTCCCACTGCGGCATCATGGCAATGAACCGGCAGTGGGTTCGCAGGCGCGTGAAGTCGGCGATGGTGACCGGAAAGTCCCCGAACTGGGCGGCCAGCCGCGACACTTGTTGGTGGGGAAGCTGCAAGAACTCTTCCAGGATCCCGAGCTCGTGCATCAGCTCGAGCGTGGAGGGGTGGATGGTATCGCCCCGGAAGTCCCGCAGGAAGTCTGCGTGCTTTTCCAGCACCAGCACGGACACCCCGGCCCGCGCCAGGAGCAGGCCCAGCATCATGCCGGCGGGCCCGCCGCCCACGATACAACAGCGGACCGCCCTCGACGCGGTGGCCATGGCGCCCCGATGCTACCCCGATGCTACAATCCGGGCCCGGGCGCCCGGAACACGGGGCGAATGCCCGCATTTTGGGTTAGGATCCTGTAATGACCAATCCGAACGCATCGCAGGTCAAAGTATATCGCGCGGCCGACGCGCCGCCGGGCGCGCTCGCCGGGGAATCGGTCGCGGTGCTGGGCTACGGCCATCTCGGCCGCACCGCCGCGCTCAACCTGCGCGACTCCGGCGCGAAGGTGCGCATCGGCAATCGCGAGGACGAGTACGCCGAGCTGGCGCGCGCCGAGGGCTTCGAGGTCGTGCCGATCGCCACCGCGGCCGTCGACGACGTGGTGTACGTGCTGCTGCCGGACGAGGTCATCCCCACCCTGTTCGACGCGGAGATCGCGCCCGTGCTGCGGCCGGGCAGCGCCATCGCATTCGGCTCGGGCTACAGCTTGGCCTTCGGCCTCATCCACCCGCCCGAGACGATCGACCTGCTGCTGGTGGCCCCGCGCATGGCCGGGAACACCGCGCGCGCCCGCTATCTCGGAGGCCACGGGTTCTGGGCCTGCGTGGGCGTGGAGGCCAATCGCAGCGGCCGGGCCGAGCAGCGCATGCTGGGGCTCGCGGACGGCATGGGCGTGCTCCGCGCGGGCGCGGTCCAGATGACCGCCAAGGTCGAGGCCACGCTCGACCTGTTCATCGAGCAGACGGTGGGCTCGGTGCTGGGCATGGCGATCATGATGGCCTTCGAGGTCGCGCGCGACGCGGGCGTCCCGGCCGAGGCGCTCGTGCTCGAGATGTACATGTCGGGCGAGATGGAGGCGGTCTTCCAGTCCTTCCGCGAGACCGGCTTCTTCCGCGCCTCCGAGGATCACGGGCCCACCGCGGTGTTCGGCGGCATCACCCGGTCCCTCGAGATGGACCGCGAAGCCATGGCGGAGAGCTTCCGCAAGACCCTCGAGGACATCAAGACCGGGGGCTTCGCCCAGCGATTCCAGGAAGAGGCCCGGAACGGCTATCCGATGCTGGAGTTCGCGCGGGCCATGATGCACGGCGGCTCGCCGATCACCGACGCGGAGGACCGCATCCGGCACCTGACGTCCCCCGACTCGCCCGGCGTTAGCCCAGGAGGGCCAGCATGAGCTTCGCCCTGCGCATCCTCGCCGTGATCGTGTTCATCCTGGCGGTGGCCGGCGTCGCCCCGGTGCCGATGACGCCGCTCGGGCTCGCCCTCTGGTGCGCATCCACGCTGCCTCCGCGGAGCGGCGCCCACCCGAGCTGAGTCGCCCGCCGTGCCGCCGGCGCGGCCGCCTCAGGGCTGCAGCCGCGTCCCCCGCCACGAGCCGCCGGTGAAGCCCGCCTCGGTCGGCTGCAGCGCCCGCGTCCACACCGCGCGATCGTGGGCGCGCCCCGGCTGCCCCACCCACAGCTCCACCCGCTCCGCCCACACCCGGTAGCCGCCCCAGCGCTTGGGCCGCGGGACCTCCGCGCCGTGCGTCTGCCTGGTCGCCTCGATCTTCTCGAGAAACGCCTGGCGCGAGGCGATGGGCCGGCTCTGGTCGCTCGCCGCCGCGGCCACCCGCGCGTCCAGCGGCCGCGTGTTCCAGTAGCGGTCCGAGTCGGCATCGGGCGCGTGCGTGACGGGCCCCTCCACGCGGATCTGCCGCTCGAACACGTCCCAGTGGAAGACGAGCGCGGCGCGCGGATTGGCGGCCAGGGCCAGGCCCTTGGTGCTCTCGCGGTCCGAGTAGAAGACGAGCCAGCCCAGGCCCACGTCGAAGCCCCGGCAGATGACCATGCGAACGGTTGGGCTACCGTCGGCGGCCACGGTGGCCAGGGCCATCGCGGTCGGTGTCTTCACCACGGGCTTGGCCTCCTCGAGCCATTGCGCGAGGAGTGGCAGCGGATCGGCGGGCAGGATCTCGGGGAGCGGCTCTCTCATGATCGTGTCCTCAGCGCTTCCGCGCGGCGCGGGCGGCCTCGAGCTGGCCCTGGCGCGCGTAGTCGATGGTCTCGCCGAGGATCCGCGCCAACTCCTGGGGCGCGTGGAACCCCATCGAGTTCTCGGCGGCCACGAAGTCGAGCCGCCATTGGGCCTTGCGGTGAAGATCCGCGGCCGGTTGGAGCTCCGCCTCGGGCGCGCCGGCCTTCTTCGCGGCCACGATCGCGTCCAGCATGTCGGTCGTCGCCTTCGCGGCGCGCTGGAGCAGCGCGTGATGACGGTCCTGGATGGTCAGGACCCGCCCCTGCAGCTCCGCCTCGGGGACGGCGTGGCACGTCTGGCAGGCGCGGTTGACGTTCAGCAGCGGGCTGCGGACCCAGTGATCGCTCACCTTGAGCGCCCCGACGCGCTGGTAGGGCATGTGGCAGTCCGCGCAGGCGACGCCGGCGCGGGCGTGCACGCCCTGGCTCCAGACCTCGAACTCCGGATGCTGCGCTTTCAGCACCTTGTTCCCGGTCTCCGCGTGCACCCAGTCCGAGAAGCCCTCCGCGTCGTAGTAGGCCTCGATCTCCTCGACGCGAAGCCCGTTGGCCCAGGGGTAGGTCACGACCTTGCCCGGGCCCTTGAAGTAGTACTCGACGTGGCACTGCCCGCAGACGAAGGAGCGCATCTCCTGCCGCGAGGCGTCCCGGTTGGGATCGTAGTCGGCGATGCCCTGCCTGGCCTTGAGTGCCTTGATGCCGGCGATGAAGCCGGGGCGCGTCACGCGCACCGCCATGGTCTTCGGATCGTGGCAGTCCACGCAGGCGATCGGATGCTGGATCAGGGGCCGGCCCGACTCGTCCTTCAGGTTGCGCGCGTCGGAGTACGGCATCCCGGAGACCGCCTCGAAGCCCTTCGTGACGTCGCCCTTTCCCGCGTGGCGGTACAGGGCGAGGTTGGCGGCGTGGCAGTGCAGGCACGCGCCCGGCTGGTTCCGCTCGGTCACCCGCCGGGTCTGCTCCTGGTCGAAGAGGGCGAAGGCGTGCCCGCGGCGGTCGCGGTAGTCGAGCGCGAAGGCGTAGCCCGCGAAGATCCGCTTGAGCCACGGGTCCCGATCGAGCTTCTGATCGGCGGGACCCGCGTCGCTCGCCCCGGGCCCGCGGCCGCCGTACTTGGTCGTGGTGGGCAGCGCGGTCTTCAAGTAGCTGTCGTACTGGTGGGGCCAGTTCTGGCCCCACGGCTTCGGGTCCATCGTCTCCTCGGTCACCTCCACCACGCGCACGAAGGGCTGGCGGGCCTCCTGCTGGCGCTCGAAGATGTTGGTGAGGAGCGCCAGGAGCAGCACGGTCAGGCCCGCGATCCCCCCGAAGCCCAGGATGACGAGGAGCCAGGCGCGCGCGCGGCCGCTCGAACCGTTCAGGGGCATGGTGACCTCCCTCGCTCGGTCATCTCAGCCGCCGGCCCCGTGGCCGGCGCCCGCGTGGCAATGCAGGCAGTCGAGCGGCCGCGCCGGGGTGCCCGTCACCGCGTGGACGAAGTCGGCGTGGCAGCGCACGCAGTTGGCCCGGACGATCTGCCGGTCCCGCGGTGTGATCTCGATGGGCTCCTTGAAGTTCTGCAGCGTGAAGGCCAGCGAGTGGCGGAACCCCTGATCGGCCTTGGCCACCCATTTCGCCAGGCCGCGGTCCGGCAGATGGCACTCCACGCAGACCGCGGTGTGACGATGGCCGCTCTTGAGCCAGGCCTCGTACTGCTCGCTCATGATGTGGCAGTTGAGGCACGTGCGCGGGTCGGTCGAGAGGTACGAGTAGCCCTTGGCGTAGATGAAGGTGAAAGCGCCGATCCCGGCGGGGATCCCGAGGAGAGACGTGAGCATGAGGGCGACCCCGAGCGGATTCATCGCGGGTCGGCACTCCCGTTCACTTGACGATCAGCACTTCGACCGGCGCGTGCTTGAGCGCGGCCTCCGCGACGCTCCCCAGCAGGAAATGCTCGAGCGCGCCGGCGCCCCGCGCGCCGAGGGCGAGCACGTCCGCCCGCTCCGCGCGTATCGCCGCGAGCAGCTGGGCGACCGGCAGGCCGGTTCGCACGACTCCATGCGCCCGCCAGCCCGCGCGTGCGAGCGTGGCCGCCACGGCCTCGACCTGGCGGCGGGCCACCGCCACGTGACTCCGGTTCACCGCTTCCGCCTGTCCCGCGATCTGCGCCCGCATCGCGGCCGGGACGAACGGCATCGCGGGCGCCCGCACCGGCTCGACGACGCGCACGACCGTCACGCGGCCGCCCCGAGGAGGCTGGAGGCGAGTCAGGAAGGCGGCCGCGCGGCGGGAGTGCGCGGACCCGTCCACCCCCAGCACGACACGCCGAAAGCCGGACCGACCGGGTGCGGCCGGTGCCCGCTTCTTCGACTTTCTGTTCTTGCCGACACGCTTCCCGATGCCCATTCACTCCTCCTATCGCGTTGATTTTTCCCGCCGACGCCGCGCGACGCTCTCCCGGTGAAGGGTCCGCGCGCGGACCAGCAGGCTCACCGCCAGCCAGATCGCGATCACGGCCAGTGGCGCCGCGATGACCCAGGGCCAGACCAGCGCCAGGAGGCCCAGCACGAGGAGCGCGAGCCCCGCCACGCCCATGATCCGGGCCTCGGCCGGCCCGAGGGCGCGACGCCCCGTCATGGCCGCTCCCACCGCGCTCCCGATGCTGACCGCCCCGGCGGCCGCACGGCCGGCGCTGCCCGGCCGTCGGGCCGCGCGCCTGGGCGCCTCCGCGCTCTTCACGACGCGCGCGCGGTCGGTCAGCGTGATCTCGGTGGCCCGGCCGAGGTCGTCGAGGTACATGTCCTCCATCTGAGCGGCGAACCCGTCGTCCTCCACCGCGACGTCCAGCTCCCAGTTGCCGATCCAGGACTGGAGATTCAGGTTCGTGGAACCCACCCGGGCCCAGCGTCCGTCCGCCACCGCGGTCTTCGCGTGGAGCATCGAGCCGTTCCACTCGAAGACCCGCACGCCCGCCTCGAGCAGCGGTCGGTAACCCGCGCGCGACAGCCCACGCAGGATCCAGATGTCGGTCGCGCCGGGCACGAGCAGGCGCACGTCCACGCCGTCGCGCGCCGCCGCGCGGAGCGACTGCACGTAGGCGGTCGTCCCGACGAAGTAGGCGTCGGTGAGCCAGAGCGTCCGCCGCGCCGCCGCCGCGATGAGTTGATCCAGCCGGTAGAGCTCGGCGGTGCCGGGCATGCTGGCGATGACCCGCACCGCGACGTCGCCCGCGGGCGGGATCGGTACCTTCATCGGCGCCTCCGCGGCGGGGATCGGCGGGCCGGTGAGCGCCCACATCCGGGCGAATGCCCGCTCCAGGTCCGCCACCGCGGGGCCCCGGACGGCGATCCCGGTATCGCGCCAGGGCTCGATCCCCCGCGCGGGATCGCCCACCCAGTACCGCCCCACGCAGAGGCCCGTCACGAAGGCGACCTGCCCATCCACCGCCAGCATCTTGCGATGGTCGCGCGAGAGCCAGGTGATCGCGCTCAACAAGCTCGGAGGATTGAAGCAGCGGACCTCCACGCCGGCTGCCCGCAGCTCTCGCCAGAACCTGCGCGAGGTCTTGCCGACGGCGCCCAGCCAGTCGTAGATGAGCCGCACTCGTACCCCCGCGCGAGCTCTGGCCGCGAGGGCTCGGGCAAACTCCTGCCCCGTCTCGTCATCGTGGATGATGTAGCTCTCGAAGTGGATCGTGCGCCGGGCGGCGCCGATGGCCTCGAGCCAGGCCGGGTAGTTCTGGCCGGCATCCTTGAGCAGGCTCACGTCGTTGCCCGGGACGAGTGGCGCCCCCGATGCGCGCGCGAAGGCGTGCTCGATCAGGGCGAACTCGGAACGCGACACGTCGCCGGCGGAAAGCTCCATCAGCGTCTCCTGGCCCGCAAGCTTAACAGGCCGGAGCGCTAGCCGGAGGCTCGCCGGCGACCGCTCGTCAGTGGCGGTGGCCCGGCAGCATCTCCCCCTTCGCCATGGCCAGGTGGTGCGGACCGTGATGACCGCCCTGCACCAGGAGGCCCACGAAGCCCAGGCCGCGGATCCGCGCGACGGTCTTGACGTCCTCGGCCCGCCGCGCCGTCACGGTGAGACGGAGGCCACCCGGGATCGACTGGGTCCTGGCGCCCCATTCGGGCATGCGGTCCAGCTCGACCGCGTGCGGCGCGACCATGGCGCGGATCGCCCGCTCGGTCCGGGCCGCGCCGGCGATGTCCATGGCCAGGCCGCCGGGGATCAAGCTCGACTTGACGTCGGACCGCAGCACCACCTCGTTCATGTCGATGAGATGCTGCCGCAGCCGCTCGAGATCGACCCGGCTCCAGTCGGTGCCGGGGTCGGCCTCGAGCAAGCGCACGACCTCGGCGATCGCGCCGAAGGCGTCCTGGCCGGGCAGTGTCGGCCCGCCGGTCGGGCTCTGGGCCAGGAGTGGCGGCGTGATCAGCAAGGCACCGATGCCGAGGCTCAGCGCGATCGTGGCGGCTTTGTACATGATCTCCCCCTGGTTGGATCGAGTGCCTCGAGCATAGCCGTCGGCCGGACCTGTGTCCGTGACTTCGGTCACGTATCCTCGGACACAGCACCGGAGGAGCGAGATCGCCGAAGATCGCGAGAACGCGTAGCAGGTGAGCGACGTGAAGTGGTAGGCCGGGGGAGAGGATCGAACTCCCGACCCCGGCCTTGTAAGGGCCGTCTATGCTTTTGTAAGGGACTCGGCGTGCTCGTACGATTCCAGCGGTTGCCGAATAATTGCCACGGCTCATTGCCACTGGTTGAGACTTTTTGCAGCATCCCCCGCCACACCGGCGCCCGCAGCCGCCCGCTGGTCGCGGCCTTCCGTTCTGTTCTCTCGAGCCCCGGCGCTTGACGACGACCGGGTACCCTTGTACCTTTCGGGCTGCTTTCCACCCCAGGCGGAAAGGAGGACAGCGCCTCGTCCAAGCGTCGTCGACCCCACCCGTCCCCATGACAGGAGGGAGCACTGATGCTTCGAATCGCTTTGGTCGCCCTCGCCCTCGCTGGCGCGCTCCTGGCGGACACCGCGCGCGCCGAGACTCCTACCGGCTCGAACGCCGACACCCGTGTGGTCGTCGCGCTCCAGGTCAAGCCCGAGGCCGCGCAACAGTGGCTCACCGGGCCCTGGCAGGTCAACCCTGCCGCGACCGGCCCGTCCGCCGGCTCCAACGCCTCGCTTGTCTTCGTCGATCAGCACCTCGTGGTGGACGCCGACGGCAAGTCCGCCGGGTCCGGCATCAACCGTATCCTCGCACTAGTGGTGCCGGGCAAGCACTCCGGAACGGGTGAGACGGCGTCCGTGGTGGCTCGCCTCTTTAGCGCCGATCCGTCGTACGTGCCGAGCCCATACAAGAACGCGGTGCCGGGGCAGATCCGGCGCGAGCGCATCATACGTGAATCCAACACCGAGCCCGCCTCGGGCCGTGAGATCTGGATGGTACGCGATTACCGGGGCGGCGTGTTGGAGCTCGCGTTCGACTACGTCGGCGGGCTGCCCGCGCGCAGTAAGGGCGAGGCGAAAATCTATTCCGCGGTGGAGCCAGCGTTCTTCCGCATTTACCGATGGGAGCAAGGCGCCGACGTCGTGAAGAGCGTGCCGGCCAATATCGACCGCGTCCAGAACTTCAAGCTCACCATCGGCATCGAGGAACTCAAGAAAACCTTCGACGGCTCCGAGAAGGTCGTGAGCGTCACCATGCTTCCCTGGTATCTTCGCCAGGTCTCGCTGCCCTAAGCCGATCGCTCGGCTCCGTCGTGGGCGGCGCGGTCGTATCGACCCCCGCCCACGACGGCTGGACAGGCTGATCGCAGGGTGTTGCGCACGGCGTTTTGGCCTGCTGCCTCATTCGACTGGCGCTTATCGGCACACACCGAAACCGACTTCGCTCCCACTGACCGCCTCGGCCGCCGCCCTCTACCGCGAACTCGTGGAAGGCGCTGAGGAATTGATGGTAGGCGGGGGGAGGATCGAACTCCCGACCCCGGCCTTGTAAGGGCCGTGCTCTCCCAGCTGAGCTACCCGCCTATCGTTGGAATATCCGAGGCTTGCACCGAGGATTCTATCGCCTCCGCATTGATTGCGCCCGAAATTGTGCCCGGTAGAGCGGGCGCCGCTCCCGCGGCGTGACGTGCGGTACCGGACTAGGTATCCATGGCGACTGCCCGCGCATCGCGAAGCCCAAGTTGGGAAGGCCTGTACTCAGCGCAAGAATGGCGCGGCGGCTAAGTTCCAGCCGGACCACGGATTTGTCGCTGGCACGATGCCTGCGATACATCCGGTCACCATGTTTCCTGGCGAGGCTCGAGCGACAGAAAGGCAGGCGTCAGAGTCGCGGCGTTATTCGCGCGAGGTCGGCCCGAGGTCGGTCGTGCTTGAAACGCGCGATGGCTGGTCGAGACTTCCGCTGATCGACCTGAGCCCGGGCGGGGCCAAAGTACGCCTCACGGAGCCGCTCAAGGAGGGCACCAAAGGGCGCATCTTTTTCCTCCCGCCTCATTGGCGTCCCCGGGCGGTCGAGGCAATCGTATGGCGGATTGACCTCGACGGCATTGTGCTCCGATTCACTGGTCCGAGCCTCGCTCCGCCGCCAGCCGCGCGCGCCGTTCGCTCGCCGGGCTCGTGGCTCTGGACCTGGGAGGCCTACGCTCCTTCTACTGCGGACGTTTAGCGGAGGCTTCGCTACACTGTTCCAGGAGTTCGGCGAATCGGGTCAGGACGCCCAGCAACTCATCTCGCTCCGTCCGTAGCCGCTGAGTGTCTTCCCGTAGCCGCTTGTTCTGAGCACGTAACTCATGGGTGAAGGCAAGCTCGGTGAGACTACTAGCTTGCCGCTCGCGCTTCTGCTCGTGCCGCATCGCGAACACCACGCCAAGAATCACGACGACCAGAAGACCGGCCCACAACACCGACAGCCAGATCGTGGGATCACCCCGGAGGAATCCTTCGATCGCCGCCGCGCCTCCCTCACTCACGGATTCTCGATACGTCGCCGACTACTTCCTCCTTTCAAGAGCCAGTCGATGGCCGCGGTAGGGTCCGAAGCCTCCGCATTCTGGGCCGTTTCCGTAGACGGCACTGGCGCGGAAGCAGTCGCCCGCCTTTGGGCGAAAGCTGGATCAGGCCTTCGCAACGGCGCGGGGACCTCGGCCTGCGTCTCGGGCAGCTTAGGCCGCATGGACACGCGCGGGGTCTCCGGCTGTGAGACCTCCATGGGGGCTGGCTGAGGTGCGGAGACCGGGTTGAGTGTCGAGGTCTCAGCGAGGGTCGGCTTCCCGTCCGCGGGCAGGCGAACATCCTGTGGGAGTCGTTCGCCTGTCGAAAACAGTATTACCGCGACGAGGACCGCCAGGCTCACGATCGCGGTACAGACCCTGAGGAGGGAGCGTGTAGTCCACGCTGCGTCCTTCGTCTGCCGGAGCCGGGGCAGTAAGTCAAGGCCCCGTGTCACCCCGGCGCGGGCGGCCTCGGTCGCGGCTCGTGCGATCCCCTGGAAGGGCAGCAGCCAGCGCACCTCGGTGAACCGGTCGACAAGCCACGCCACCCTCACAAGCGCTTGCCTGGACACACTCGAGAAGATCGACACCAGCACGGAGAGCCGGCGCAGCAAGTCGAGGCCCCGCGTCACCCCGGCGCGGGCGGCCTCGATCGCGGCTCGCGCGGATCCCTGGAACGTGATCAGCACTGACGCGCGGCGCCCGATCAGCAGGTGGGCAAAACGCGTGATCACGAAACGGACGCGTCCGATCAGGTGAGCGGCGGCTCGAACCGACAGCCGCGCGACCTCGACCACCCTCACCGCCGCCTGGCTGGACACGGTCGAGGCGATCGCCAGCGGCACGCGGAGCTGGCGCAGCACGTCGAGGCCCCGCGTCGCCCCGGCGCCGGCGGCCTCGATCGCAGCTCGCGCGGACCCCCGGAACGTGATCAGCACTGACGAGCGGAGCCCGATCAGCAGGTGGGCAAAGCGCGTGATCACGAAACGGACGCGTCCGATCAGGTGAGCGGCGGCTCGAACCGACAGCGTAAAGAGTATCGCCAGCACCTCGACCACCCTGACAGCTACTTGCCCGGACCGGGTCAGGGAGATCGACAGCAGCACGCGGAGCCGGGTCAGCCAAGCGGCGCGAGAGGGTTCGACTCGCGGACGGGAGCTCACGGCCTGCGGGAGAGACTCTCGTTCCTTCCGGCATTCCACGCACTGCATCACATGGGCGTGCACGAGGGCCCGCTCGGTCAGACCCATCCCGCGGTGAGAGAACCCCTCGCGGGCTTCGTGGCAATTCATGGTCGGTGCGTCATCCGATGAGAGGGGCAGGTGAAGAAACCACGAGCGGGGCAACGGCGATCAAGATCCAGCCGAGGGCTCTCATTTGCCCTCCCTCACTCTCGCCGCTCAGCCCTCTCAATCAGTTGGCGTGGGAGGTGTACCTTACCACGACCACCGCCTGGATGCATGGCGCAGGGAATTCTGAGCGGCAGGTCTTACCGGGCGCCCCGTTACTTCC
>Ga0099829_10001713_pt1 | contig 12309 bp, 6 predicted proteins | sample CZO8metaG_3_FD_79336 | JGI IMG/M metagenome (GOLD analysis project Ga0099829, IMG submission 79336) | Vadose zone soil microbial communities from the Eel River Critical Zone Observatory, Northern California, USA - CZOApr15con2H2.8 metaG | ecosystem: Environmental > Terrestrial > Soil > Vadose...
CATCACGGTCGCGGCATTCGGGCTGCCCATGCCGAAGTCAATCAGAGTGATTCCATCGGCGGTTGCGTTAGGCATCGGTCGATCTACGCCCATTGCCGAAACCCCATGCAGCGCGGCAAACCATTCGACGTAACTGTCGAAGTTGGTCAAGAGAACATATTCTCCAAATTCGGCAAGCGGCGTGCCGGTGTAACGCGACAGCCAGTTTTCTACGATATCCTTTTTCTCTCTCTTTTCCAGCCGTGACCCGAGGACAGCGGCTTCGTGCCTACGCGACGAGACGAGTCTTATCGGTTTGATCTCGGATCATGCTTAGCAGGAAATGAGACTCGCCATCCTGGCCGGCTATTGGCAGGCGCCGGACCGAAACCACGCGCTCGCCATTTCCTGGTGTTTTTATCGTGTGCACGCCGGCTTCGATTTCCCGGTTCTCAGCCAACAATTGCGTGTCATAGCGCTCTATCAGCTCCGCGGTTGCCTGCGGAAACAGCTCGCGCGTGGTCTTGCCGATGATGTCGCGTCGAGACAAGCCGTAAAGACGTTCGGCGGCTTGATTGGCGAAGACATACCGCAAACTTCGAGCGTCCTTGGCAACGATCGCTTCCGGTACGTTTTCAATGATCGTCAGCAGAAGCTTCTCGGTGCGCTCAAGGATTCGCTGAACCCGGCGTTGCTCGGTAAAATCTTCATGGGTCGCCACCCATCCTCCACCCGCCATCGCCCGCTCCGAAACGCGAACAATACGGCCATCGGCGAGTTCTATATCGTTGACCGATGGTTTTCTCTCGACGATTCTGGCCTGGATCTTGGCGACATAATCATCGACGTTGCCCGTAAACAAACCAATCTTGGCCCGGTGTTTCACGATATCCTTGAGCGAACACCCGGGCTTCGATACTTCCACCGACAAGCCATACATTTCCTTATACCGACTGTTGACCACGAGAACGTTCGCCTTCGAGTCAAGCATGATCAGACCCTGTGGCATATTGTTGACCGCCGCATCCAGTTGCCACTTTTTGGCGTGGTACTTGTCGTCGAGGCTATCGCGTTCTCCGAGAGCTGCGTCACGTTCCCTCGCGGTGGCAAGCTCAAGTTCCTGAAGCTCCAGAATACGACACATCGCGTCCTGGAAATTCTGAACCGCGTGAGCGAGGCGTCCGATCTCATCCCTGCGATTTATATGCGGAATGATGAGTTTCAGCTTCCCTGTAGCGATCCTGTTGGTCGCATGCGTGATTTCCAGCAACGGGGCGATGACAGAGTTTCTAATGACGAACGTCACGAGGCCCGCAAGCATCAAGGCGCTGCCGCCAAGAATGATCAGATACCACGAGGCGAGCTGACTTTGCTCACCCAACTGCGTAACATGCCTGGCACGCTCGGCATAAATCCTGGCGAGGGCTTCGAGGTCTTCGTTGAGTGCAGTGCGTACACTGCGATTGGCGTCGTTGTCGCCCCATTCGCGGCCCGCGGCCGGGTCAATCTCGTTGGCACGCCGGACGAGTTCGTTTCGGAAATTGATAAATTGAGTTATGCGTCTCTTGACAACGGCGAACTGTTCGGCGTCGTCGGTGCGGACCGTCTTTTGCCATTCCGCAACGACGGAATCGAGCTCCCGGTTGCGTTTCAGAAGTGCGTCGCTGTACCGTTTCACTACCATGCGTTCCGTCGACATATAGATTCCGCGTGACTCCATTACGATTGCGTAAATCAACCCGTTGACTCGCTCGACGTTGAGGGCCGCACTCGCCGAAGCCGCGAGATCCTGCCGAAACGCAGTTTGCAAACGAACCGAATGAATTGAAGTGAAGAGCAGAAGGCCTATCACGGCGACGAACAATCCGACAATCACATGTATTTTTGTCCGGATTCCTAGATGGCGAACTTCGTCCACTATATCGCGCCAAAGCTTTTTCATGATCTAGTCCCGCTCAGGTAGCTTTCGAACAACGTAAGGCTCCGCCGATATCAGGGTGAGGATGGTACGGTGGCCTGCACAGCGGCTTTCTGAAATTGCGGGTCCGTTGCGGTAATATCTTGTTCCGGCTGAAGTGTTGGAGCAGCGACGCACGGAAGCCGCAAGAGTTCGGCGATCCCGTCGGCCGCAACTGGCCTGCTGCACAGGAAGCCCTGGATTTCGTCGCAGGCGTGCTCGCGCAAGAACTCCTCCTGCGCACTGGTCTCGACACCTTCGGCGACGATCGTCAGCCCGAGGGCTTTGCCCATGCCGATGATGGCCCGTGCGATGGCCTTGTCCTCCGAATTATCAGGCAGATCGCGGACGAACGACCGGTCGATCTTGATGGTGTCGATTGGGAACCGCTTCATGACGGACATCGATGAATAACCGGTTCCAAAATCGTCGATCGCAAGGCGCACGTCCCGGCTCTGGATCGCATTTAGCAACTGGACTGCCTTCTCGACGTTGAGCATCACCATGCTCTCCGTGATCTCGATCTGCAGCAGGCTGGGATCCATTCCGCTGACGGCAAGCGCATCGTCGACGTCCTGCAACAGGTTCTCGTCGGAGAACTGCCGCGGCGAAACGTTGATGGCCATGGACAGAGGCGGGAGCCCGTCGCGCTGCCAGGCCACATTCTGCGCGCACGCGGCTTTCATGACCCATCGGCCGATCGGAACGATCAAGCCGGTTTCCTCGGCCAGCGGAATGAAGCGGTTGGGCGGCAACATTCCCAGATCGGGATGAACCCAGCGCAACAGGGCCTCGACTCCCACGATTTGTCCGGTCGCAACGTTTCGCTTTGGTTGATAGTGCAAGCGAAACTCGTTCCGCTCCAAGGCATACCGCAGGCTCGTTTCCAGCGTCAGGCGATCGACGGATTGCGACTTGATCTTGTCAGAGAAGAACCGGATGTCGTTCTTGCCTTCCTGCTTGGCAAGATACATGGCGCTGTCGGCATTCTTCATCAACGCCAGTTCGTCGGCGCCATCGTTCGGGAACATGGCGATACCGATGCTCGCAGTCACGCGGCATTCCTGGCCGTTCAACTCCAGAGGTTTGCAGATCACCGACAGGAGATGGCTCGCAGCCGTTGCGGCCTGTTCGCGTTCCGCAATCTCGTTCAGGAGAACCACGAACTCGTCGCCACCGAGCCGGGCGACCACGTCGCTGGCGCGTCCGGCGCTGCGGAGCCTGCCCGCCATCTCGACCAGCAAGGCGTCGCCCGCCGCATGACCCAACGAATCGTTGATGATCTTGAACCTGTCGAGGTCGATGAAGAGAATCGCGCATTGCCGCCGATAGCGATGCGCTGCTTTGATCGAGACGCCCAGCAGCTCGTTGAACATCGTCCGGTTCGGCAGACCGGTCAGGTTGTCGTGGGTGGCGAGATACTTGACGCGCTCCTCCGCCTTCACTTTCTCGTCAGCGCGGTCGAAATTCTCCAGCGCGAACGAAACGTTTCCGGCGAGCCGCTGCAGCAGTTCGACAAACTCCGGCGTAAATGTATTGAGTTCCTCGGACATGAACAGAATGACGCCGACCGCCCCGCCGCGGCACAACAGGGGCAATGCTGCACCTGATCTGGCCCCCGTGACAGCGACGATACCGTGAAAGGCGCTGCGCCGCTGGTCGGACAGATAATCGTTGCTGATGCAGGGTTGGCGAGTCCGGAAGGCGGTTCCCGTCAATCCGCGTCCTTCGGGATGTGCGGTCGTGGTCGCCACCCTAACGGTCCTGGAAAATTCCGCACTCGGGCCGGTCACGGCGACAATACGAAGGAAGTCGCTTCCTGGCTCCGCCAGGGCGATGGTCGTGGCCGTAAACTTGCCCCCGAGGACGGCGGCCTCGCACACCAGATCGAAGAGCTTTTCACGCGTCTCCGCTCGCATGATCGCCTCATTGGTCGCACTCAGGGCGGAGACCATGCAGGTCAGACGAGCGTTCTCCTCTTCGCGTTCCAGCTTGTCCAGGGCAAACGCGATGTTCTCCGCCAACCGCATCCACAGCCGAACGGCCGCGTCATCGAGCGAGTACCATCCGGCAAAAAAAAGCAGAAAAATCCCGGCGACGGATCCGTTCCTGATGACGGATACGGCGGCGGCGGCACCGATGCCCGCGTGCATTCCCAACTCACGCCGGATTCGCACCCGCTCGACCCGCGGAAGGTCATTGGTGATAGATGGATAGCCCGTATGAAGTGCGATGGTGGCGAGGTTAGGCGCCTCGGCGGACTCTGCGTCGATTGACGCTCCGCGAAGCGCCTCCACGCTCTCTCCTGCAAATGCGATATATCGCAGCCCTCCGCCGGTTTCGACTTCGAGCACGGTCGAGGCGACAAGCTCGCCGCCCTTGAGGACTGCCTCGCACACCCGTTGATAGAGTTGCTTGCTCGACGTCGCGCGCAAAATCGCGTCGTTGGCGGCGCTTAGCGTGGCAAGCATCCAGGTTGACTTTATCCGCTTCGACATCGGCTGCCCCAGGAAGGCTGTCTACAATTGGGGCAAAGGTTACGCGCAATACATCTAAGTTGCTGTTATCAAACTACCTAAACGCGAAGTTGAAGAACCGGGTGGCGCCGGAGACGGTGGTAAACAATGAGTTGAGGAATTGGCGGGCGCGACACCAGGACGGAGGTGCTCCTGTCCTGCACGCGCGGGCGTGCGAACGGTGCAGGCCGTGTTCGGGCATACGCTGGCGCAATTCCCGTGAATCCGGATGACCGTCTCAAGACCGGCATCACACGGGTCAGGCGGCAGCGACCTCGTCCTTGAGATCGTTTTCCGTGACCGTTTGATTGCGCCCCGATCGCTTTGCCCGATGGAGCGCGCGGTCACATCGCTCGATCGTAGCCTCTGCGGATTCGGTCAGCCTGAGGCCCGGCCGGGTGGCCGCGTCTCCCGCGGCGGATGAGATCCTATGCAGGCGCGGCACCGGCGAGAGAGCGTTATGCGCCTGTCGGATTGAAAACGGCAACATTTGAGCGGGCGCGAGCGATGCGTACACCCCGTTCCTTCAGGTCACGCAAGGCGACATACATCATTGCCGTCATCAGTGCATCGTTGAAAGCGTCGTGCTGGGCGAGGGGCGGGATGCCGAGATCCTTGAGCATCCAAGCGAATGAGAGATCGACGACCGTATTCGCCGGTGCGTCGCCATACTTGCGCTCGTAATAGAGCTTGGAAACCTCGATCCGCCGGTTGGGCAGTTCGATCTCGATGTAGGGGAGGACGTATTTGTCGAGCATGGCGATATCGAAATCGACGTAGTATCCGACCAGCGGACGCCCGCCGATGAAATGAAGCAAGCCCGGTAGCACCTTCCGGATAAACGGGCTCTGTGCAACATCAGCCTGCCGCAGGCGATGCACCTTGATCCCCTCGGCCCGCATGCCAGCATCGGGGCGAACAGTCGCCTCGAAACGCTCACTGGTCAGGATCCGGTTTCCCCGGATCCTGATCGCGGCAATGGTAACGATGTCGTCGGTGCGCACGTTCAGGCCCGTCGTCTCGCAATCGATCGCGACGACCTCGTCTGCGGGGCCCGGCTTGAACATGAACCGGTATGATTGATCGCCGATCGAGGCTTGATGGAAAAGGCGCTTGATCGCGCGGGGGATCATGTCAGAACATGCCAAGATTGAAGTGGTGGCGAATGATGCCGCGGAATTGTTTGACCACCTGAAAGGCGTCACGCAATAGATCGCGTTCCATGCTTGAAAGTAATGATGGTCGCACCAGCGTTCCCGAGGTGCCGGCGGATGCAGCCAGCTGCCCGTCAAGCCTCAGCGTCAGCAGAAAGCGAAAGGTCTGGCTCAACTCGCGCGCGAAGTCGGTTTGCAGGAGGCCGATTTCGCACAGCCGCGCGATGCGCTTGTCGGTCGCCGTTTCCAGCAGGCCATGCTCGATCGCGAGACTGCGGACGCCGTGAACGATCGGAAACAGGCCACCTTTCTTGAGGTCCAGCGCATCGCCCTTGCCCTCGGACGTGACCAGGTTGTTGAACAACCCGATCGGCGTCGCGAAGGCGTCCACAGCACGCGCGAAATGAGCCAGGTAAGCCTGCTCGCCGCGGATCAGATCGATCAACGCCGCCTTGGCCGTTGTCAGCAACTGCGTGTCGCCGGCGACAGCGCGTGCATCGTAGAAGATGGCCACGTTCATATGGGCCGTTTCGTCAGGTAACGCCACCCAGCGGCGGAAATCCGCGAGATAGTCCGAGAGCGGCTTTGACCAAACCGGATTGCGCACCATGACGTTGCCGGGGCAGGGCGGAAAGCCGAAATCTGCCAGCGCACCGGAAAAATCGGTTCGGAACGCATCCAACGCTGCGCTGTCGACGGGCCCGGCCAGGATCAATCCGTTGTCCTGATCGGTGCGCACGGTCTGTTCACCGCGGCCTTCGCTGCCCATGACGACCAGGCAGCTACCGGTCCGGATCTCGTCGGGTGCGATCATGCCGAACAGCCGGGAGAACAGGCGCCCATTGAGGTCGGAAACGACTTCGCCGATCACCTCCACCTTGACGCCCTGACGCCGCAGGGTGCGCACTTGCGCCGCGGTTTCTCGCGCGGCAATCACCAGGTCATCCTTGCTCGAGGCGCGATCGATGCGGCCGGCGACGACCTGGGCGCTGCCGGCGAGGAAGCCCAGCAGGTCAATATCCTCCAGGATACCGACAAAGCGCTCGCCGTCATGCACCGCCACGCGTCGTTTGTTGCGTTTGGTCATCAGCAGGAGAGCCGACGACACGAAATCATCCGGCCGCAGCTTAACGACGTCAAAATGCGCTAACTCGCGCACGGGCGTTTCAAGCGCCTCGCGCCGCAGCACCACGGCCTTGGACAGGTTCATGCCGGTGATGATGCCGACGCGCTCGCCGTCGCGAACGAACAACGCGTTGCTGCCGATCTCGCGCATCAAATGGCCGGCGGCTTCGATGGTGTCGCTGGCGTCGATGAACGCAGGGGGGTGCAGGAACAACTCGGCGACCCGAGCGCGCATCAGCGAGCCATAGCGCCGCTCCTCTTCGTCGCGGGCGAGCTCATCCAGCTTGTGAGAGATCTCTCGGTAGAAGAACGAGGCAAACCGGGGATTGCTCTGGATCATGCCGAGCGTCACGTTCTTGGGAGCGACGTAGCATAGCGTCTCTTCACGAGCCACGAATGCGTGACCGCTCCTGCCGTGGACGAGGGCGCGGCTGTCGAAGCTGTCCTTGGGACCGAGCAACGCCAGCAGATCGCTACCGTCGCGCTCCTCGACCATGCCCTTGATGACGACAAACAGGGCGTTGGCTGGCGCGTTCTGAGCGATGATGGTTTCGCCCGGGCGGAAGTAGTCGATATCCAACGCGGCACGCAGTGTCTCGACCTCTTGCGAAGTCAGGCGGTCGAAGGGTGGATTGCTGGCATCGAAGGAGTTGGGCATCTGTATTCCCTGACCGGGCGCTGGCGAGCCTAGGATTAGACAGCGCCAGCCAAATGATTCAACCGGGCGGATACTCGCCTGCCAAGTCAGGTTGGCCTTCGCGTACCAGAAGCCAACGTTCGCCGGGAACCGGGCATGGACCGTTCTCGAAGCCCGGTTTCAGTGCGTGGTGGCGCCGGATGCGCCGATGCCGGTCTGGCAGCGCACATATTGTGCGTCGAAGCCGCCGCGGTCGGCCTTGGCCCGCGCGCTGCGATCCAGAACCGAAAACAGCCAGATGCCGGCGAACGCGAGCGTGATTGAGAACAGTGCCGGATTATCGAGCGGGATCGGTGCCGACCCCTTGGGGTTGCCAAGCGTTGCTTCCCACACGGCCGGTGACAGAATGACGCCGACGACGGCGCTGATCAGGCCGAGGAAACCGCCGATCATCGCCCCCCGCGTGGTCAGGCCCTTCCAGAAGATCGAAGTGACCAGCACCGGGAAGTTGCATGACGCCGCGATGGCGAAGGCAAGTCCGACCATAAAGGCGACGTTCTGGTTCTCGAATATGATGCCCAGAATGATCGCCAGCACGCCCAGGAACAGGGTCGCGATCTTCGAGACGCGGATTTCGTCCTGCTCGTTGGCCTTTCCGTCCTTGATCACCATGGCGTAGAGGTCATGGCTGATCGATGAGGCGCCGGCAAGCGCCAAACCCGATACCACCGCGAGGATGGTGGCGAAGGCCACGGCCGAGATGAAGCCGAGGAACATGTTGCCTCCGACAGCGTTGGCGAGATGGATCGCTGCCATGTTGGAGCCTCCCTTGATCGCCGCGATTCCGCTTTTCGTCTTCTCCAGAATGCTCGCGTCAAGGAACGCCGCATCGGTCGAGACCAGCACGATGGCGCCGAATCCGATGATGAAGGTCAGGATGTAGAAGTAGCCAATGAAGCCGGTCGCATAGAACACCGACTTGCGGGCGGCCTGGGCGTCCTTCACCGTGAAGAAACGCATCAGGATATGTGGCAGTCCGGCCGTGCCGAACATTAGCGCCAATCCGAGCGAGATCGCCGACAGCGGGTTGGAGATCAAGCTGCCCGGCTCCATGATTGCGAGCTTCTTGGGGTGCACCTGCGTTGCCTTGGCAAACAGGGCTTCGGGGCTGAAGCCGAATTTGTACAACACCGCGCCGGCCATGAACGTCGCGCCCATCAACAGCAGTACCGCCTTGATGATCTGCACCCAGGTCGTTGCCTTCATGCCGCCGAAGGTCACGTAAACCATCATCAGCCCGCCGACCAGGACGACTGCCATCCAATAGTCGAGACCGAACAGCAGCTGAATGAGCTTTCCGGCGCCGACCATCTGCGCGATCAGGTAGAAGGCGACGGTGACCAGTGAGCCGCAAGCAGCGAGAATGCGGATCTCGGTTTGCCCGAGCCGGAACGAGGTGACGTCGGCAAAGGTGAACTTGCCGAGGTTGCGTAGCTGCTCGGCGATCAGGAAAGTGACAATGGGCCAGCCGACCAGCCATCCCACCGAGTAGATCAGGCCATCATAGCCGGAAGTGTAAACCAGGCCCGAGATGCCCAGGAAAGAGGCTGCCGACATGTAGTCCCCGGCGATCGCAAGGCCGTTCTGGAAACCGGTGATGCCGCCGCCGGCAGAATAGAAATCCGCGGCCGATGCCGTCTGTTTCGCCGCCCAATATGTAATGCCGAGGGTGAGGCCGACAAAGGCGATGAACATGCCAATGGCGACCCAGTTGACCGCCTGCTTTGTGCCACCGTCGATGGTGCCAGCAGCAAATGCGAGTGTGGGCAGGCTGGCAAACATCGCCGCCGCGAGAACGCAGGAGAACTTTTTCACGGCTACGACCTCTCGACAATTCGACGGATCAGGGTGTCATATTTGGAATTGGCCTTACTCACATAGATGCCGGTGAGCACGAACGCCGAGACAATGACGAAGAGGCCGATCGGAATGCCGATGGTCGTTACACCTGTCGCCAGCGGGATGCCGAGGAATTTCGGCGCATACGCGACCAGCAGAATGAAGCCAAAATAGATGACGAGCATAATCAGCGACAGCATCCATCCGAAGGACGAGCGTCGCCGCACCAGCTCCTTGTAGTCCGGATCCCGCTGGATCGCTTCGTGGCTTTTCGTATCCATCCTGTTCCTCCCGGGAAATCGCAGACAAGCACACCGACAAAGTGGTCGCACAAGTTAACCGGCGCGCCACACCAAAGGCGTGCTGCGCACACTTGGCCAAACCGCTTCAAGTGAACGATAAATGCAGCCTGTTTTCCGCCGCCTTAAGGTAACCTATGACGATGCTTCGGAGGGGGCTGTTGATGTAGATCAATCGCCGGATAAATGCAGGCAGTGCACGAAGTCTATGGAGACGAGAGACTGCCTGCCGCGGCCGTTCGACAGCGAGTTCACGTGACCTATTTCAAGGTTGTCAAATAGGCGATGACGTCGGCGCGATCCCTGGACTCCGGCAAGCCCTTGAAGAACATTTTCGCGCCGTGAACGTCCCCGCGTGGATCCGCGAGATAGGCATCCAGTGCGGCTGCAGTCCACGCGGACTTGTTCGCTTTCATCGCTTCCGAATAGGTATAGTCCGGCACACTGGCCGGCTCACGTCCTACGACGCTCCAGAGGCTCGGTCCGACCTTGTTTGTCCCGATTTCCGTGGAGTGGCAGTTTTGGCAGATGTGCTGAAAGATGGCCTTTCCGGAAACCGAATCACCGCCGGAATCCGCCGCAAACGCCGCGGCAGAGGACGTCACCAGCAAGGCGGAAAGAACTACGCGACCGATCATGAGGGCATCCCTTTCATCAATTTCGTTGGCCGGCTCGACGCAATCTGGAAGTACCTATCCGGTGGCAGCCCGCCCGCGGAGATTCGGAATGCATAAGTGTGCAAATCGTTCACGCGCGGTCGGATGTGTCTCTGCGCGGTGGTCTCTCGATCCGCCGCCACCGTCCAGAGGTTTGTTCTGGAGGGTGGCAGCGAAAAACGAGTCATGTTTTGCGTGACGCGCACGCGTACATGTTGATTTCCATCCCTACGGCGACTTCAACGATTTTCGGAGCGTTCCAGGTCATGTTTTCCTCTTTTCAAGTTGGGGGCATCGACACGTGTGTTTTCCCACCATTGCATGTCTTGCGTGGTGGGCGCATTTAAGCACGCGCACCCGCCGACGGAACTGCGATCAAGGTAGTAGGCCGGAGCGGCGCCTCTGGCGTGCGGCGGAGCCGATCGGTCCGCGGTCAAATCCATCTCCAGGCAGCACGCATCTCCAGGTAGATTCATCGTTTGTCGAGCGAACGACCTTTGGTCGAACAGAACTCCTGCGGCGGCGCACAAAGTTCGATTGGCGCAGCGGAGTCATGAGAGCACGTCGCTGCTCGCATGAACTACTACCTTCCGCCTATACGCGCGCGACGACGTTGCTGGCACTTTGTTCGCGATGGGCGAAACAACGCCGCATCATATCTCCGCGTATCCAGCCCTGAATTTGCGAACGCGGTAACAGGAATTTCCGGAGGAGACAGATGGGACTCAGAAGCAGGAGTATCTTTGCTGGCGTTTCGCTCGCTGCCTTTGCGATGGTTGTGGCAAGCGGCGTCCAAGCCAACGATTCGGTTGTGAAGGCTGTATCGGACCCCAACGGCTGGGCGATCGCTGGGCACGACTACGGCAACACGCGTTTTAGCCCGCTCAAGCAAATCACCTCGGAGAACGTTGACAAGCTTCAATTGGCTTACTCGTTGTCGTTGGCTTCGCTTCGTTCCAACGAATCGTCTCCGGTCGTGGTCGGGGACACGCTGTACGTCACGACGTCGTGGGGACCGAAGTATGTTTACGCCATAAATGCCGCCACCGGCGCGCAGAAATGGACCTATCAGCCGGATATACCGGATGACGTGCTGCAGTATGCATGCTGCGACGTCAACAATCGGGGCGTCGCCTATGCCGACGGCAAGATCTTCATCGGCCGGCTCGATGGCAAGCTCACGGCGCTCGATGCCGCCAACGGCAAGGAGCTGTGGACGTCGAAAGTTGTCGACTACAAGCAGGGCTCCGTCATTACCTCGCCGCCGCTTGTCGTTCGCGACAAGATCATCACCGGCTTCGGCGGCGGCGAATATGGCGTACGCGGCTCGCTTTTGGCGTTCGATCTTCAGACCGGCAAGCAGCTCTGGCAGACTTATACCGTTCCGGCGCCGGGCGAGCCCGGCAGCGAAACGTGGAAGGGCGATACCGGCCTTCACGGCGGCGGCGCGGCGTGGCTGGTCGGCTCCTATGATGCGAAGACTGACACGGTGTACTGGGGGACCAGCAATCCGGGGCCCTGGAATACCGGCGTCCGCTCGACCGGGGACGGCAACTTCGGCAAACTGACCAACCTCTATACCGCATCGACCCTCGCCATCGACCCGAACACCGGCAAGATCAAGTGGCACATCCAGGGCACGCCGGCCGACGCCTGGGACTACGACGGCGTCAACGAATTGCTGTTGACTGACCTGAAGATCGGCGGAGCCGACACGCCGGTCCTGATGAAAGCCGATCGCAACGGCTTCTTCTTCGTCGCCAACCGGGAAACCGGCAAGATGATCTCGGCTGAAAAATACGTCTACGCGAACTGGGCGAAGAAATTCGACATCAGCACCATGCGTGCCGAGGAAGATCCCGACAAGCGTCCAGGTCCCGGCCATCCTGCCAAGGACATCTGCCCGAACCTGATCGGTGGCAAGAACTGGCAGCCGATGTCGTTCAATCCGCAGACAGGCCTCGTCTACATTCCAGCCAACAATGTCTGCATGGATTGGTCGGTGAGCGATGTCAGCTACAAGCGGGGTGTGTTCTATCTCGGCGCTGAATTCCCGACCAAGGAAGGGCCCGGCGGTTTCCTGGGAG
>Ga0099829_10001715_pt1 | contig 12302 bp, 9 predicted proteins | sample CZO8metaG_3_FD_79336 | JGI IMG/M metagenome (GOLD analysis project Ga0099829, IMG submission 79336) | Vadose zone soil microbial communities from the Eel River Critical Zone Observatory, Northern California, USA - CZOApr15con2H2.8 metaG | ecosystem: Environmental > Terrestrial > Soil > Vadose...
GCGGAGGTCCTGAAAGTTGCGCAGGCAAGAATCAGGCGCTAGGCGGTGAAGCCGTGGTGCAAGCTTGCTTCGACCCGTATAAATTCGATAGGAACTTGATCATCAGCGGGCGCGGATCCTTTCCCAAAGGAAACTTCATAGTAGGGTCGCCCGAAGCGGCTGGCATCCGCGACCTCAAAAACGGCGTCAGCAAAGATCCGAGGCTCTGCCACGAAAAAGGACCGGGCTGCCCCAAGGTCTCCCCGGGAGCAGGCGCTGCTTCCGATGGGCGGGACTTGGGGGCGGACATTGACTCGGTCGAAGCCGCCATTGCTGGGGTGGAATAGAGTTCGGCGATTTGTTGCCGAAGTTGGTCGGGTGAGACTGGACGAGTGGCAAGTCCTGAAGATGAAGGTTCGACCGCCGGCCGCATAAGATCGTGATAAGCCTTAGGTGACTCTTGCGACCCGGGTTTCCACCCAACACGCGGCTCGACCGATGAGGAGTTCTTGCGCCACGAGATTGTTGGCCCAGGCGAAGATATTCGCCAGAGGTTGGGGCCACTGCGCACTTTTCTTTTTCGTTTGGGCTGCCCGAGAATATATCAGCCCCGGCAGCGCAGATTGCCTGCGCCAGCTACAAGAACGCTTTCTCCGCATACGGAGGCGGTAACTTCCACGCAGAAGCCAGGCGAATTGAAGCGCGGGAATTTTCCGCTCACGATATGGGAACTTGAGCTGCAACTGCAGTCCGTGCTGACTGGGGATACAAAAGAGCCGCGACACCTGAAGGTTCGTTTCAACGAGCACGGATCAAGGAACCGCGTATAGGCGAAACATTTTTGGGCGCCATAGCTCGCAGTATCAGCAATTTGGACGATATCCATTCCGTTCGGCCTCAAAGCTGCGCCGCTCCAATTTGCACTCTATACGGACACGCTACGTTCGAACTCGGCGATAACTCTCCTAACCATGACGACACATCCGACGGGAAACTTGCCCACCGCGGTTTCCGCTGCAAGAACAAGGCCGTCGGCACCGTCGTCCAGCGTGTTGTAAATGTCGTTGATTTCCGCCAGCGTAGGCACTGGCGAGTGGACCATCGACTCCAGCAAATTGGTGGCAACGAAGACCGGTCGACCGATGGCCTTTACGCGCCCGATTATATCCTTCTGCTGTGCGGGGATCTGTTCCAGCGGCACCTGCCGTGACAAGTCCCCGCGATCTACTAAGATAGCGTCGGAGATCAGGGCGATCCCCTCAAGATTCGCAATACCGCTGCGGGATTCAATCTTCGAAATAAGCGTCGCCGCTGGACCGATCAGCTCTCGCATCTCCTGGACATCCTCCGGCCGATTTGCGAAGGAGAGCGCGAAATGCTCGACGCCCATTTCTCGCCCAATCTCAATTGCCTTGCGGTCCTTGACCGTGATTGCAGGCAGGTCGATGCCACGATGCACGTTGCAAGCCTTATTGCTGCCGACACTCCCGCCTTTGCGGACACGCAGAACAGCTCGGTCGCTTTGAATCTCCATGACTTGGACAACGGCCTTATGGAAGTCAATGGTGATGAGGTCGCCGAGTTTTAACAACTCTAGAGTAACTGGAGGAGTGAAATTGAACTTCTGCGCATCGCCGCTAATTGGATAACGATGAACCTGGATGACACTGTCTTTTCTTAAGTCGGTTAGTGCGGCTGCGAACGTGCCGGTCCTGACCTGCGCCCCTTCGCTGTCGAGGCATATCGGTACGGTGGAGTGCTCTTGCAGGAAGGCGACCGCTGGACCGACTTCTTCAAGCGGCGTGTGAGAAAGGTTGATGCGAAATAGGCTTACGCCGAGTGCCTGAAGACGTCGGATAATCCTGGGCTTAAGCGAAGCCGGACCGACGGTGCAGATGACCCTTCGATTAGTGGGAGGGCGCATGTCCCGTCCAATTGTCCGCCAACCGTCCGCAATCGCTAATCATTCGTTTTATACCAGTAGCTTGGGTGATCTGCCTGCACCGAGAGTCTGGCCGAGCTCTTCAAGGCATGCCCGGATTGGCTGAATAAACCTTGCCACAATTGCTTGGTCTTTCAATGCGATGTTGACCCACTCGCTCGGGTCGGAGACCACATCGAAGAGTTCTCAGACAGGATCAGTGAGTTCCAACCTTGTCCCCTTGCTGAGCCGGCCTACAACGGTCTTGGACTGCAGGAACAGTTTAGTCTCGAAATATGGCGGGTAAAGGATGCGCATGAGGCTAAGCGTCGCATCCAGGGAAGCGGAACTCCGCCGCTCATTCGTTAGCGGGTAACCGAATTCCTCCAGACAGTCCCCGATCAATGCCTCCAGCGCGGCAATCTCCGGTTGAGAAAGTTTGGTTGCCCACCGGTTGACGGGACTGAAAGTCTCTGCGCCGGATTCCTCTTTCCAGACCGTATTGGGAGAAGCCACCCGCCCGACGGCGGTCTTCCGAATGCGGCCATAATCGAGGTCGTGGTCGAGAAACTCTCCGAGCGTGCTCAAGGTTTTCTCGGGATTGCAAACGAGATCTTCGTAGCGTACTTCGATGTAGTCGGCGGGAAACTTCTGCCCGTAGCGTCTTCCTTTCCGGACCGTCCATTGCCAAAGCAGCGCCCACGCGAAAAGGGCTCGTTCCCGAGCCCACAACCGAGGAGGAACTTCATGTTGTTTCTTCATCGACAGCGCGGCGTCCCGACCATCACGAACGACGTGGACAAACAGAGCGTCGGGAACCTCTCGCTTGATGGTGGGCATATACATGATGTTGTCACAATCGTAAAGGGCCCAGCGTTGGACGCCTGCACGGCGAGCGAGTTCTCCCATGGTAATTAGCAAAAAGTCGCCGCCACTTTTGCATTCTTGTAGAATCTTGAACCGAAGGTCCTCGGCGTCGAGGCCAGTTCGCCGGAATCCCTTGCTCCGCAGCCAGAGTTGCATCAGCTTCTCACGATTCCTACGAACCGACGGGTCCCCACATATCAGAAGGAGCGTTGTATGCACGTAGGGAGAACCGTGATAAAGGGGAAATCCGCCGGCGGAGAGCAGGCTATCGTAAAGCAGAGCGGTGCCAGACCGATGGCAGCCAATCACAAACACCGGTGAATTTTTTCGCGCCGTCACTGCTGTTTGATCCTCGATTCCTTGCCGGCTTCATCAGGCTATTGACTCCTACTTTTTCAACAAAAGAATAATCTATTCCATTATATCCATGAATTCTCGCAAGTCGATGGACGGAAGCCTGCGGAAGGATGGTTCGTGAAACGCGACCTGTCCTGGGTCTAGGAGGCTGGCACGGCCCTGTGAACCGACTGGTAACGAGGGTGTCCGGATTTTTCCCGCCGTCTATCGCTATCCCCCTCAGGCAGATGAGGGGGTGAGAACATAACGGGATGGAATATATGCACCCTCCCCCTGCTTTTGGGCGTCGGTCAGCGGGCCGGGGCGCGCGTGGGCGAGAGCGCGCGCGAGCGGGCAGGGCGCAAGCGCAGGCGGCTGCACCCATCTCTAAGGCGTGAACGGTCTGCGTATCCCATTTGCCCGGAAACGCACGCACGCTAGTGTGCCGGCCTGTCTGACGATGGCATCGTCTCCTTAGGGAGACAAAAACTGCAAATATCCGATTCATATAGCCGGTCTCGTCGTCCAATCTAACAATGCCGAAGGCGTAGACCACATCAATTTGATTCCTGAGGTTGTACGCCTCCGCCTCATTGATTGGGTCTGTGGCGGCTTCACAGAATCTAGTTGCGGGGCCGTTCAGATCCGATCTTAGGCCTGCGTGTGATGCAAAAACTTCGCGCAGCCACAAGCTCCTGAATTCGTTCCACCGCTGGTCTTCTAGCTCCGTTACCTGACTTTCTCTCATGTGACCGTCGAATATTGGCAGGGTGCGTCAGCAATTCCGGTTCCGAGGTAGCCGGAGCGGATTGTTGGTAAAGAATCGCGGTTGCGGGCGTCACCTCTTGGTGATCCCGATGAGGCACTCGCCAGATAACTTCTCCATGACAGAGACCGAACGACAGGATGCTGATCAGATAACTGCGTCTGCTAGGAGGCCGGAGCAGTGATCGCGCTGCGGATCAATACTCTACTTGAAGAACTCCGCCATGTTGGCAGCCGACGCCGCTTTGCCTGGATAGGTGGTCAGTCCAAGTCCCTGCATCATCAGTCGAAGCGTGTTCTGGTGCTGGTAGAGCGTCGTAGACTTATATCCCGTCTTCGAGAACTGAGGGCTGACCGCAACCCACGCCACTCGCCCACCTCCGTGAGTTGTGTCACTATCGTAGGACTCGTCGAAAGTGATGATCAGCAATCCGCCGTCCTGGAAGGCACTGCTCTGGATGAGAGGCTCGATATTCTTCTTCAACCAAGCGTCAGCGGTCACGAGCGAACAATTATGCGCGTCGTCGCACAAATTCGGAGTGATGAACGAATAATCGGGGAAATTGCCGCTCGCCAGATCGGTTGCGAATTGCGTGAATGGCACCAGATTCAATATCTGGACTTTGCTGTTGATGACATCGGAAAAATATGAGAGCGGACAGTGGTGACGCACATAGAGACCCACATCCGGCTGGACGTATCCCGCATGCGGCAGGCTCTCCTCGTATGCTTCCCAGGTTTTGCCCGCGGTTAGCAGGTGGCGTACAACGTTATCGGCCGTTACAATGCCGCTCTGCATCGTGGGGTTGATCTGCCCCGTCGTCAGCATGAAATAATTGCCGTTCGAGGGATGCGTGTTGGCGTAGTACTGCGTGGCGAGGCCGTACGTGTTGGCCAAGCTGTTCAGGTAGGGCATCGAAGGGTTGCCGATCACGCTCGAATAGCTATGGTTCTCTTCAAGGACGACAAAAACGTGCTCGAAAGTGGGAAGGGTCTGGGCAAATCCTGAAACGGGGACGATTATCAGGAGCAGAAGGAGTATTGCGAAGCTACGCATATGGTCGACCTCCCAAGTGGGAATACGGAAAGGATAGTTACGCAGAATTTGCCTTGTCAAACGCACATGTTCATGTTTTGGTTGAGTCCCGCCGGGCAGCGGCAACACGGCGAGATGTCCGGCGGGGGAAATACACGACCAGGCTCGTCATCAGTAACGCCGCCGGAAGCTTCCCAGCGGCTTCTCGGGCCGGAAGTTCGAGTTCAGACGCGTAGGTCCCACCGATGCAGGCGAAGGAAGACGTGCAAGCTGCGCTAGGCAAGATTACAAGTGTGGAGGACTTAAGCCGCGCTTGACCGACGCCCCAAAACAGGGGAGGGGGTGCATATTCCGTCCCGTTATGTTCTCACCCCCTCAGATAGATGAGCACTCTTCAGCAGCAGCCCTCGCCTAACCCTCTACGTGATCAAAAAAGCTGGTTACTTCCGGAACCCCCTAGTTTGACAAGGATTCCCAGCGGACCACCCTCCGCTGCATGATAAGATTTTTACAGTGCCCACACGCAGCCTAAGCGATCGCAAGCATTCTCCTGTCTTCGTGATGGGCTGTCACCGCTCCGGGACGAATCTGCTCTACGACATGCTGTTGTCCTCCGGCGGGTTTGCCATCCACCGAGGGTATCTCCCGCTTTACAAAATTCTGATTCCCCGCTTCGGCTCCATGCGGAGCCGCGCGAATCGCGAACAGATTTTCGCGACTTGGCTCCGCAGCAAGGGTTTCCGGCGCAGCGGCCTCGATGCCTTGCAGTTGTCGGCGCCCATCCTGAACGAATGCCGCACTGGAGGAGACTTCATCCGCGTCGTCATGGATTCGATGGCCCGGAGCCAGCAAGTACAGCGCTGGGCGGTGTACGATCCGGACAATGTGCTGCACGTCGAGCGCGTGAAGCACGACATTCCCAACGCGCTGTTTGTGCATATCATCCGCGACGGGCGCGACATTGCACTCTCGCTCAAGAAAATGGGTGGCTTCACTCCTCTGCCCTGGGACCGCAATCAAACCGCGAGCCTGGTGGCGACGTCGCTATATTGGGAGTGGATGGTCCACAAAGGCCGCGCCCACGGCCGCAAGTTCCCTGCCGACTACATTGAGATCCGCTACGAAGATCTGATCACCAAGCCGCACGAAACACTCGGCAAACTCGGCGGCTTCCTCGATCACGATCTGGACTACGATCGGATTCAGCGCGCCGGCCTGGGCCGCCTGTCGGAAACGAACTCTTCGTTTCGCGAAGAAGGCGCGAAGGAAAAAATCAACCCGCTCGGCCGCTGGAAAGAACGCCTGGCTCACGCCGATGTCGCCGCCATCGAAGCGACCGTGGGCGAGTGCCTAGAGGAAAATGGCTACGAACTGTCGCTGCCCACCGCCGAGCGCCGACGGGGCTTGCGACAGTCGTGGATGCGCGGAATGTATCCCGCCTTTCTCGGCAGCAAGCTGTGGCTGAAGTTGCATACGCCCGTCGGCCGGCTCGCCAACATGTCTGCGCTCGAAGTCGAAGAAGAACCGGTGCCGGTGGCCGAGTCGGTCCGGTCCTGAAGTTCGGGGGGAAGAACGTCGTGAATCCGGCAACCAGAGTTGCGACCAGAGTTACTGAAGACGCCATGGAAAACGCCAACGCCCTCGTCGAAAATCGGCCAGCAGGTCAGGGTACGGCCCCGGGCGCACGAGGCGCTCGTTCTCTGGCTCCGGTGTTTGTGCTGGGCTGCGGACGCTCGGGAACCAAGTTCCTCTACCACACGCTGCTTTCCGCCGGAGGGTTCGCCGTCTATCATGCGGAGAGTAATGCCTTCAACCTGCTCGGCGTGCGCTTCGGCAACCTCGCCCGTCGCGGCAACCGCCGCCAACTGCTCGACGCCTATTTCACCAGCAAACTGTTTCAGCGTACCGGACTCGATCCCAAGGAAATCGAAGAGCGCGTGATGGAAGAGTGCCGGAATGCAGGCGACTTCCTGCGCATCGTGATGGAAGCCATCGCGCGCAAACAAGGCGTCCGGCGCTGGGCGGAGTCTACGCCCCTGCACTTGCTCTATCTTCCGTTGATCAAGAAACTGATTCCCGATTCACTCGTGGTCCACATTATTCGCGACGGCCGCGACGTCGCCGCGTCCCTGCATCGCATCGGCTGGATTCGTCCACTACCATGGGACCGCAGCCGCGCCTTCCTGGCGCCCGCCATCTTCTGGCGATGGATTGTGAGCAAGGGCCGGCGCTCCGGTCAGGCGCTGGGCGGCGATTACATGGAAGTTCATTACGAGGATCTGGTGCAGAATCCGCGCGAGACATTGGCACACGTTGGCAAGTTCATCGAACACGATCTGGACTACGACCGCATCCAGCAGGTCGCGCTGGGATCGGTGCACAATCCGAATTCTTCGTTTCGCGGCGACGGCAAGGAGACTGAAGCGAACACCATTGGCCGATGGAAACGCATGTTCACTCCACCACAGGTTCGCGACATCGAGTCGAGCATCGGCAACCTGCTCGCCGATACCGGGTACCCGCTCGAAACGCCGCCCGCAGAGCGGCGATTGTCGCCAGCTGTGCGTTTCATGAATTTTCTGCATCCGTTGTATTTCGACTTCAAACTGTGGTTGAAGTCGCACACTCCGCTCGCCCGCTTCGCCAACACGGGACGCATGGGCATCGCTGAGTCGGATGCAGAATCCGATGCCTAGGCGCTCGTGGCAAAAGGCGGATTCAAAGTCGCGCGCAATAGACGCCCTATTTGATTTGTCATCCCGAGCGAAGCGAGGGATCTGCAGTTCGCGGCAATATGCAGATCCCTCGCTTCGCTCGGGGTGACAAACCTGACGAATGGTTCCTGACGATGAATGCGATTTCCCTAACCTGGCAGCCCGAAGGCGCGTTTCACCACGTGGGCTTCGTCGTGGCTTCGATTCCGGATTCCGTGCAAGGCTTCGCCAGCATTCTGCAGGCGGATTGGGACGAGCAGGTTTTTCATGATCCTAACCAGAGTGTTCGCGTCACGTTCCTGAAGAGCCGGCGTTCGGGCGATCCGCTCTGGGAACTGGTGGAACCGGCTGATGAACAATCGCCCGTCCACTCCTTCGGTGTCAAGGGAGGCGGCCTGCACCACGTTTGTTATGTCGTGGAAAATCTGGAGCACGCACTCGCCGACACGCGCGCGCTGGGAGCGATCGTCACGAGGCAACCGATGCCGGCAGTCGCATTCGGCGGCCGGCATATCGCCTGGATCTACACTAAGAATCGTTTGCTGATCGAGTATCTGGAGCGCTGATTCGACTCTAGTTCGATGTCCAATTCGATCTCCAATCCGAAGGCTGTTGAGCACAATCCGCCGAACCTGCGCGCAGAAGTCGACCGGCTGATCGCCCAAGGCGCTTTCGATCTTGCCGCGCGGCGGCTGTCGGAACTTTGGCGGCGCGATCCCGCGTCGGGTACGGCGAGCTTTGTGATTTCACAGCTCGACGAGCTACGCGAGAAGACGCGGGAAGGACTGGCGCTGGCAAAATTCAAACTGGCAATTCTGCGTTCCTTCACCGTCGAGCCCATCGTGCCGCTGCTGCGCGCGGAAGCATTCGCCTACGGCATCGATCTGGAAGTCCATGTCGGCGACTTCAATACCTACGTGCAGGACATGCTCGACAGTCAGAGTTCGCTGTACCGCTTCGCGCCGGACGCGGTCGTGCTCGCGGTGCGCAGCGACCAGGCCGCGCCCGAGCTGTGGCGTGACTTTGCCGATCTGGCGCCGGAAGCGGCGCAACAAGCCGCCGAGCGCGTGGTCCGCGGCTATGAGCAGTGGATCGGCGCGTTTCGAAAACACAGCCAGGCGGCGCTGATTATTCACTCCCTGGAGGGCCCGTCGTCTCCAAGTCTCGGGGTCCTCGACGACCAGTCCGAGGCTGGCCAGTCTGGACTCATCCGGCAGATCAATCGTGAACTGCGGCGCATCGCTGCAGGATTCCACGGCGTGTATGTGCTCGACTACGACGCGCTGGTGACGCGTCATGGCAGCGAGCATTGGCACGACGAGCGCAAGTGGCTAATGGCGCGGCTTCCCATCGCAGCTGGACATCTTCTTCATATGGCCCGCGAGTGGATGCGTTTTATCGTGCCGCTCAGCGGCCGCACCTCCAAAGTACTGGTCGTCGACCTCGACAACACGCTTTGGGGCGGGGTGATTGGCGAAGATGGCATGTCCGGCATAGAAGTTGGCGCTGAATATCCGGGCGCGGCGTATCAGGCCTTGCATCGCGCCCTGCTCGATCTGTCGCGCAAAGGGATTCTGCTCGCCGTGTGCAGCAAGAATAATCTCGACGATGCCATGGAAGCGCTGGAGAAGCATCCGGGAATGCTGGTGCGCGCGAATCATTTCGCGGCGCTGCGCATTAACTGGACCGATAAGGCTCAGAATCTTCGCGAGATCGCGCAGGAACTGAATGTCGGCATCGATGCGCTCGCCTTCCTCGACGACAATCCTTTTGAGCGCGAGCAGGTTCGCGCCGCGCTTCCGGAGGTTACGGTTATCGATCTGCCGAAGAATCCACTGGAGTATGCTTCCGCCCTCAGAAATTGTGCAGCCTTGGAGCGGCTGACTCTTTCGTCCGAAGACCAGCAGCGCACCGAGATGTATGCTGCACAGAAACAGCGTGCAGGCGCCGAGCAGAATTTTCAATCGAAGGAAGATTTCTTTCGCTTCCTCGAGCAGGAAGCCGAACTGGAACCAGTGTCTGACCTGACGCTGGCGCGGGTCGCGCAACTGACGCAGAAAACCAACCAGTTCAACCTGACCACCCGGCGCTACACCGAGCCGCAACTCGCGGAGATGGCCAAACAGCCGGAGTGGCATATATTTTCGATCAAGGTCCGCGACCGTTTCGGCGATCACGGGCTGGTCGGAGTCGCGATCACGCACGACGAAGGCGAGCAATGCGAAGTGGATACTTTTCTACTCAGCTGCCGCGTCATCGGAAGGACAGTCGAAACTGCTCTTCTCGCTCATCTGGCCGAAAGGGCTGCCCAGCGCGGCCGCAAGCGGCTGATGGGCTGGTTTCTGCCGACCAAGAAAAACGCTCCGGCGCGAGATTTCTACCCGCAGCATGGCTTCGAGCGGCAGGAGACCAATGGTGCGGGCTCGCTGTGGGCGCTCGATCTGAAGAGTGCCACGCTACGCTGCCCCGATTGGATTAAGCTGAGGACGGCGGAAACCACACCGGGAGGAAAGAATTGACAGACAGTACGTTTGAACAGGTGCGTAACGTCGCCAGCGACATCTTCGGAATTCCAGGGGACAAGATCACGGCGGAGTCTTCGCCAGAGACGATTGAGAATTGGGATTCCATGCAGCATCTGAATCTGGTTCTCGCCATCGAAGAAAAGTTCCGTGTGCAGCTCGAGCCCGAAGATATCGAGCAGATGAAGAACATCGGCGCGGTCGCGGCGCTGGTCGAGAAGTTACAGTCGACGGCGAGCTGATAGTCTTCAGTTGTCATCCTGAGGGAAGCGAGGGACCTGTGCATTTGCTTGTGGCGCTGGAATGCCTCGGTCCTTCGCTTCACTCAGGATGACAAATATGTTTAATACGGGCGACGCTTACACCTTCATTCATGGCCATCGTCATCCAGCCTTATCTTCCCGAACACGAACCCGCTGTGCAGGAGTTCAACCGGCGCCTGCAGGCAACGGCGGACCCCGACCTCGTCTTCTACAAAACGAGCGCACCCCAGTGGCTTCCGAAGCTAGGCGATCACCCTCTCTACAACGAGTATTTCGTCGCGGTCGAAGCGGGTGTCATCCGCGGCGCTTACGGGCTGAAACATGAGCGAGTCTTTGTCCCTGGCAAGGGTGATATCGCGATCGCCTGCTACCATCACTCGCTGTCCGAAGGGATTGTTAACCGCTCCTTTCCCTCAGTTGGGGGCTTGCTGGCGCGAGATGCCCTTTCGCGCCAACCATTGCTCTATACGCTCGGGATGGGTGGTTATGATCGCCCGATTGCCAAAATACTCAAGGCGCTGGGCTGGAGTCTCGCGCTGCTTCCATTCTTCTTCAAGGTCGTTCATCCTTCCCGCTTCCTGAAAGAGATGCAAGCTCTCCGCACGTCGCCTCTGCGCCGCATTCTCATGGACGTTGGTGCAGCCACGGGCCTGGGGTGGGTGGCGTTTCGCGCCGCTCAGAATGCGAAACGGACAAGGTGGCCGCGATCAGCGGGCGTGAATGTGACTCGCGTTCCCGAATTCTCAGGTTGGGCCGACCCGCTCTGGTTGCGAGTGCGCGAACAATATCGCATGGCTGCGGTCCGCGATTCGGCAACCCTCAGCAGGCTCTACCCCGCAGCGGACCAGCACTTCACCCGCCTGCGCATCAGGCGCAACGAAATCGATATCGGTTGGGCCGTGGTCGCAGAGCGGCGCAAAGACTCGAAGTATGGCTCGATGAATGTGGGCTCAATCGTCGACTGTTGGGCTTCTCCGGAGGATGCCATCGCCGTGATTCAGGCGGCGACCCGCGAACTCGAGGCTCAGAATGTTGACCTCATCGTTTCTCACCAGAGCCACGTCGCATGGGGTCACGCGCTGGAACGGTGCGGCTTCTTCAAAGGCCCATCCAACTTCATTTTCGCCGCTTCAAAAAAGTATGCAGCGGCTCTTCACCCGTTCGCGGAGAATAGCGGGGCGTTCCATATCACGCGAGCAGATGGTGACGGCTTGCCGCGCAATTTCTGATCCAGGAAGCTGATCCGAGAAGCTCGATCGCGTCAGTGCTTCCTACAAGTGCTGTCCTACATAGGATGCCGCTTCGCTGACTGCCTCCGTACTCAACGCATATCCGAGAGTCTTCATAATGTGCCCCCATTCTTTTTCAATCAGCGACACCGACTCTGCCGGGAGGTTCGTACGCCATCCACCGGACGCGGCCTTGCGCACAAAGGGCTTGTCCTGCCGCGTGCCCCGGGTTTGTACCCACTTGCTTCCTTGTTCTTTTTCCAGCTTGCGCATGCGGTCCGCTGAGCTAAGCTCCTCCGCCCGCGCCAGCCTCTCCGTGACTGGCTCAAAACCGAACAGCCCAGCCACCTTGGCCAGCTGTGGTTTCGCATCCGCGATCATATCTTCATACCGCAACAGAAGGAATCCTGGGCGCTCCCCGCGTGTGCTTAGCCAGCTAGTCACATGGTCTCCCCACGATCCCAGCCTTCCCCAATAGACCGCGTCCACCCACCGGGGCACAAATTTCTCGATCGGATACGTGTCCCCCATGGAGCGTTGCTTCATCTCCCAGTGATAATTGGAAACGGCCACGTCTCGCGGGTCGCGCACGATGTAAATGATCCGTTTGTAGCGAGGGTCAAAGCACTCGTGGCTTTTCAGAATTCGGGGACGCGGCAAATTCCGCAGC
>Ga0099829_10001717_pt1 | contig 12300 bp, 7 predicted proteins | sample CZO8metaG_3_FD_79336 | JGI IMG/M metagenome (GOLD analysis project Ga0099829, IMG submission 79336) | Vadose zone soil microbial communities from the Eel River Critical Zone Observatory, Northern California, USA - CZOApr15con2H2.8 metaG | ecosystem: Environmental > Terrestrial > Soil > Vadose...
CGGCGATCGCGTCAATATTCTGGAGAACAGTTTTTACTCGGTGATTTCGCCGGAGGGGTGCGCTTCGATCATCTGGCGCGATTCGACGAAAGCGGAAACTGCGGCCGCGGCCATGAAGATTACGGCAAAGGATTTGAAAGAGTTGGGCATTGTCGACGAAATCGTGGAGGAGCCGGAAGGCGGCGCGCACACGGACTTTGAAGGGGCGGCGCGGTTCCTGGATGAAGTGCTGGACCGACAGTTGGTGGCGCTGACGAATCAGCCGCTCCGAGAATTGCTGGATGCGCGCTACGAGAAGTTCCGCAAGATGGGGCAGTTCTTCGATTTGGGGAATTGAGCCGTGAGCGGGGTTCGTAATGGCAGACGAGTGGTCGTTCGAGTTCCCTTCGCACAAGTCCCTCTGGGTGAACCCTTCGGCGGCGCCCAGGGCAAGCCAAAATGTGAAGAATAGCCCCACACCCCGGTGTTTTCGTATCCTTCGGCTTCGCTCAGGACAAGCGAGTGGCAAACAAAGGAGTTGCAGCCTACAGGGCTTGGAAGAGTGTACGGAAGATGGAAGGCTGGGATTCCAGCGAACCTTTCTGGCCGATACTTTCTTAGAACAATTGGTTAACCATAACGGGAACCCCTCCCCCTGTTTTTCAAAAGTGTTGATTCCAAAGGATTTTAAGTTCTTTAGAAAGAACACTTGTAGAAGTGTTGATTCTGCGTGGTTTATCGGATCTTTGAGTTTAGATAAGAGTAATACTTGAGGGCCTGAGGCTAGTGAGGGAGAGGGAAGGACCGCGTAGCGGGCGAGCATGGTTCCGGGCTCAGTGCTAATAAACACGGGAGAGAATAGCATACCTTAATGAAGATGTTAAGTGTTTTGCAGCGAAAGGTCGAAATTGAGGGTTGAACGGTCATTAGGGTGGGTGAATGGTTTCTGCGTGAATAAAAAAATCAGGAAACATCCCGTCTGTCCCCCCTGTCCCTAGGATTTAGCGTCTGGGCCACCCGTCCAGTTCAAGACGATCAGGTCTAGATCAATTGCTTCAATGTCGAAAATGGCGTAAGAGTTGAACCCACATTCCGACGAGCGAGACGAATAACAATACGCCCCCGAAGATGCGAACCTTGTAGGCATGCCGCTGGACATCGGGTTCAACTGAAAGCTTACTAGGCGATACCCAATCCAACACGGCTAGCGGGCTGGCCAAAAAGCTTACTCCGAGAATAAAGAAGAACGACAGGACGATAAGAGCGCCCCAACTCACACCTGCATGGGAAGAGTGGAGATGTTGGTGCAGGCTTTCAGGAGAGTGCAGATAGACCGATAGAGGAGGACCAAAGATTAAAAGCAATGCGAAGAATGTGAACGCCACTCCCAGCGCTCGCCATCGTGGTGCTTTCGGATCCCAAGAAGAGCTAGGCTTCGCCCAGAGGTTTACCCGGGCCATGCGGTCGAGCAGAGCAAAATAAGTGCCGGGCGAGAAGAGGAGGCAGAGGCCGATCGCCAGGAACGTTAACGCTATAAGAAGATAGCCGATGACGAACAAAATCGCTCCTTGAGGTCACAAGATTGAGTCGACAAACCAATTGAGTAGCTTCTTCCCGACGCCGCCCTGACACTTGGAAACCGAGGCGCCCGTTGCGGCACCCATGGTCCCGAAGGTCGCGCCCGCTAGAAGTCCACTGCTGTTTCCCATTGCTTGTACACCGACGGCTGGGTTCGGTGATTGGGCACCGGCAAACACACTTCCACCAGTTAGGATATTATCGGCATTTCCCAGATTGCCAACTGTCAAAGGGCCTACCGCCGCAGCACGACCTCCAGCCGGAACCATGGCCCCCACAGCGAGTCCGTAGCATCCCGTATCTGTTCTCGGGTTATAAGCAACGGTGGGGCCGGCCCCTGCAGAAGCGACCGGGCCAAAGGGAACAAGCGGAAAGAGGACAGTCCCAGACCATGGAACGGTGAAAAAATCCCAAATTGAAATGCCGTTGTTGCCGCCTGGAAGAAGTGGGGTCCACACGTCGATCTGGACCGCAAGCAAATCATTTTGCATGTTTTGGATTTCTTGCGCCAAACCTGGGTTGGCATCTGGGCTCCAGTCGCTTGTTAAACCCCAGTCGGATGGCGAACCGTCAAACCACGTCCCGCCTTCAGAAGCACAGCCAGTTACACTCCCAGTTACAGGGTCTTCCGCATCATCGAAGCTTCCATCATCCCAAACACAGAACAGGCCTAAAGGATCAGTTGAGCGCAACGGATTATTCAGGACATAGGAGTAACGGTTCCAGGATTGGGGGTTGGAAGGGTCGACGGCGGCGAGGCCGGCGGGGTCGGGGTGCATCCAGCGACCGAGGGAGGAGGAATATTGGCGAAACTGGGTGTGGTCGAGACCGGTTTCGGAGTCGCGCTCGTCGCCAGTGAATTTGTGAGTGGTGTAACCGGAATCCCAGGAGTTCAGCTCGCCAAAGGGAAGAAAGTCGGTGTTCAGGACGACGGATTTGTCCATGGCAGTGAGCAGGCGGGTGGAACGGAGATGGTCTGCGTGGGCGAAGTAGGTGGTGCCGTTGAAGTATTGGGCGAGGAGTGATCCGCCAACATAAACATAGCCGACGGTCCAGCAACTTGACCCGCAGCCGGGACCATATTCAGCCACGACGTTTCCCGAGAGGTCGTGAATGTAGTCGGTGTTTGATGCGCCGATGGTCTTTCGTGCGCGGCGGCCTTCGGCATCATAGGTGTAGGTGGCGGTACTGCCGCCGTCGACCGAAATCAGGCGACTCTCGGCATCGTACGAGTACGCGTGGCTGGCATCATGGATCATGTTGCCGGCGGCATCGTATTGATAAGGCGAGCCAGAGAGTTGGTTCTGTGTATTGACAGTGGCGTGGAAAGCGTTGCATGTGCCGCCAGTGACGTTCTGGTCGGTGCGGTTACCCCAGGCGTCATAGGTCCACGAGAGGGCGAAGGTACTGCTGCAACCGGTGGCATTGCCGCTGGATTGATTGAGTGTCGCCAAGCGGTTGAGTGAGTCATAACTGAAGGTGCGGACAAAGGCTTGCTGACCGGTTGCGTTCCAACTTGCGACGTTTCCGTTGTCGGAGGAGCCGGAGTTGAAGCCGTAGTTGAAGTCCTGCACATTGCCTGAAGGGATGGCGTCCGCGCAAGTGCCAAGCGCGGTGCCGGAGGAATTTACGTTGACGCGGCAAGGCTGAAAGCCGTTGTTCAACGCGGCGGTTTGGGTAAGACCGTTGCCGAAGGTCATCTTGCGAAGAGCTCCAAGCGGATAGTATCCTAAACTCGAATCGACTGTGGCCAATGTTGCGGGATGCTGCGAATCCACGAGACTGCTCGCGACAGTCGTCGGTCGTCCGGCGGAATCGTAAGCGTAGGAAATGGTGACACCCATGCCGTTCGAGGCTGAAGTCGTGTCACCGGCGAGGTCGTACATGTAGTTGGTATTGAAGCTACCCGTTCCACAGTTCGAGGGTGTGCATTGCGCATATAAGGTAATCCGGCCCATCGGGTCGTAACTGAATATGGCGCCAGTCGGACCACTGGTGCTCATATTCGTCATCCTTCCAACAGGATTGGAAATGGGCGCTCCCCAAACCGAGGATTGATCGTAATTGAAATAATCTGTAGGCGTCGTGCCGTCGCTGTAGCTTTTTTGGGTGAGGCGATGGAGGGCATCCCAGGAATAGGTAGTGGTGACGGTGGCGGAGCCGGTTTGGTTGGGGGCGGGGGCAACTCGGGAGGTCAAATCGCCGGTGTGGCCGCTGGCATCGTAGCCGTAGGTGATCGTGCCGGATTCGGGATTGGTCTCGCCGGTCAGTCGAGAAAGGGCATCGTAGGCATAAGTGCGCTGGCGGCCGCCGTTCTGCGTCACGTTGGTCAGATTGCCAAGCGCGTCGTACGAATAGGAGGTGGCGTAATTGAGGTGTGGGCTTGTGCCGGGATCTTCGATGACTTGCGTGAGGCGACCAAGCGAGTCGAAGGTGCTTTGACGGGTTTTGCCGGCGGGATCGGTGGCGGTAATAGTGTTGTTGGTGAAGGAAGCGGTGGCGGCCGAGCCGTCCTGCAGAGTGACCTGAGTGACGCGACCGAGGGCGTCATACGCCGTGGCGGTGTAACCCCAGGTTGGGTCGCTGCAGTTGGTCGTGGGCGGGCTGCAGCGGGTGGGATTGTAGACCCGGTAGGGCCTGCCTAGGGCGTCATAAGTCATCGCGGAGTAGTCGGTGCCTTGAGGGTCTGAGTTGAGCTGGGTTTGCGAAGTGCGGCCAAGGCCGTCGAGGAGGAATGCGGCAACGATATTTTGCGAAGAGTTCATTTTCGTGGTGGAGGTGACGGACGTGGCGCTATTGTAAGCCAAACTGGTTTGGCCGCCATCGGGGAAACTGGTCGACGCGGGGCGCCAAAAATAGGGATCAGTGTAAGCGATCGTGGTGGTTTCGCTATTCTCATCGGTGAGGGAGGTCAAAACGCCGCCCGTGCAATTCCACGTGAACGATTGGGACATGCTCAGAGGCTCGCTGATGCTGGTAGGGAACGCCATTTGGCACGACGCGGTATTGTAATTGTAAGTCGAAGTGGCCCCGTTTATGTCTTGAGAGGTGTTGATGCTTCCGGTATCGTAATGGGTGAAATGACTCGTTAGGCCGGAAACGGGGTAGTTGATGCTTGTCAAATTGCCGCGTGAGCCGGTCACCGACGTGTGCTGCGCGATGCCTGATGTTGCGGCTGGCGTGGTTTCATCGTAATTGTTGTTCGTCTGCGAGACGATGGTTCCTGAGCCGTTCTTGACGGTGACGGTTTGCCGGAAAGCGGTGATGTTGGGTGGGAGAGAAGCGTAGGTGATTAGGGTTTGTCTCAGCAGGGCACCAGGCGCGCCAGAACCATAGTCATAGTCGTCCTGCTCAGAAAGCCCGCCGACGGAGTTGTAGAAATAGTTGTGCTGGCACTGCAGGCTGCTGGAACCGTAATAGTCGGTGACATTGCGCTGCCTGATAGGCGAACTGACTGCAGTGGTGGTGCAATTTGTGGTGTTGCCGTTGTAGCAGGTCTTAATCGTTTCCAGCAGATTTGCTGGGGCAATTGAGCCTTGATAAACATCGCGCTGAGTTTCGTAGGACCCCTGGAATTGGACGAAAGTGTTGTTTCCCTGTGGGTCGGTGATTGTAGTGGCGTACGCGGCACCGGAGCCGGGCGTGCGGACGTAGGTCCAAGCTTGGCCCCCCGTATCGGGGGTTGCGCGTGACAATGCGGCCGTGCTGCCGTCCGCGCAAGTAATGTTCCCGCTGCCGCCCGCGTAGTATTGGTAGGAGATTGTGCCGCCGGTCGGAAGAGTGACGGAGACCAAGCGGCCGGTGATGAAGCCTGAGTGGCCGGGTGTGTTTTCATAGGAGAACGTGTATCTAGAATTTGGGTTCGTCGAAGCGTTCCAGTCGGGAAGATCAATTTCCGTGACGAGGTTCGCGGTCATGGTGCCGTTCGCACCGTACTCGACAATGTTACTGCACCCAAAATTGGATTGAATGGAATAACTGGTGTACTTCATGGTGTAAACAGCGGAAGCGCCAGAAGGGGCGGTGTAAGTGTACGTTGTTTGTGTGGTTGGCGAGCCGGTGCTGGCAACCGTGAGGGCGGGTGTTGTGCTGCTTAGCGTGTCGTAGAAATGGCCGCTGCCATCGACATTGATCTTGTTTCCGTTCCGGTCGGTGAATGTCTGACCGGTTAGCAGGCCCACAGCGCCCACCACGGTGTAGAGGGTTTCGTCGGGCACGGACAATTTGTATCCAGAACCATCGTTTGTGGTCAGCATGGCCGTATCGCTGGGGCCACAGTCCGCCGCGCCGCCATCTTGTATCCCGCCGACCATATGATGCTGGGTGCCTAACCCATCGAAGTAGACCCAATTGGTATACAAATAATAAGATTCGGTGAGCCATTGTGTTTCCTGAAAAAACCGGCAGGTGTGGGGGCCCGTGGTTTGATAGGTGACGTAACCGGCTGCCCTTGGAATGGAGCCTGTCCATCCCCATAGGGCATCCGGTTGCCAAGTGGTGGTGCTGCCGGAGGTGACCGGATACCAGACAGACGAGTCGTAAAGAATATTGTAGTTGAAATTTTGGCCGCGGCCGGGTTTGTGAAGGACGGGAATGGCAAGGCGCACATTAAGGTTGGCCAGGTTGATGATGTCGGGGCCACCGCCAAAGGAGCCGAAGGGAGGAGTGCCACGTTGGACCTGAGCGGATGCAGAGGGAACGGCGAAGAGCACGAGCGCAGAGAAAAGGAGAAGAGAGATTCCTCGCTTCGCTCGGAATGATGGGCTTTGTTCTTGGGGAGTCGAAGAGTAGGTGCGGGTCATCGTAAGTCTCCTCGGAGTCTGAGAAAATGGGCGCAACATGCTGCGCCCCTACAAGGAAAAGGAAGCGGCCGAAAGGCCGGAATTTAGAGTAGCGGTTTGGAACTGGAGGTCGAGGATGAGGCTGTTGTTGAGGAATTTCTGAATGTGGAAAGGAACCTGAGCGCCCGCGACTGCGCGGTAATCCGAAAAGAGGAGTTCGACGGGAATATCGAGGCCCGCGTCGTTGTCGGGGTGGGTGCTGAAATCGAGCGCGACCGGAAGAAGGGTCGAGGCGTCGAGAAAAACGTCCAATTGTGTGAGGTGCTGCTCAAGCGTGGCGGTCTTGGGAGCCATTTGGGGAAATTGCTGTGAAGCGGAAAGATGGTAGACAGAATGGCCGTTTTTTGTTTCCTGGCGGACGAGCACCACGACGAAATTTTGTGTGGACGTCAGCGCAGCAAGGGTAAAGGCGGGAGAGATACCGGCTTGGTTCGTGAGGTTGTGGAGAGCCATTGGGTGAGAGATACCGTCAGGGCCAGACCAACTTCCGGCCGGAGGGTTTGCTGTGGAGTTGGCGGTTTCGCTGCGTGCACCTCCAGAGAGACTTAAGTCCAACCGATTCGCACCTGATATCGCCTTGTACGTGACCGTACCTGTCTCGTCGTCGGAACCGGCGATGTGGCGAGCGGTGCCGGTGAGTGTGACATCAGAGAGCGTGGCCTTGCCTGTTAGTGCGGCGACAGATTGAGCGAGCAGAGTTACCGCCTGAGTGGAAGTTGTTGATATTGGGGCGCTGGCCTGCGGAGAGGCTTGAAAGTTTGGAAAAGTGAGAAGGAGCGCGGCTAAGAAGGAAAGGGCATTCATTTCAGTAAGACCTCCCGTGAGAGAAAGTGTCATCCCGCTAAAATACGGGGCACACAGATACCGGGCACACGAATCCTGGCGTCGTGCTGGAGGCTGGGCGTGGTTCAACATCTATTCAATTGGTGAGCGGGGAACGGTTCCCACGAGCGACTGGCGCGCGTCGCCAATTGAGGGAGAGTTTACGGTGCAATTGTCTACACTTGGGGCGAAATGGTGTCAAGAGAAATTTAGTACTAGTAAATTGAAAAACTATGGATGGGCGGGTGAGGAAGGGAAAACTAGAAGGCAGAAAGTAGAATGAGGAAGGAGGCCGAGGGAAAGATGGTGGCGCAAGGGTCAGCGGGGCCAGACGCCGGCGGTGAAGCATTTGATGGTGGTGAAGCCGAGGCGCTCATAGAGCTGGACGGCGGTGTGGTTGTCGGAAGTTACGGTCAGAGTTAATTCACGGAATTTCATGGAGCGAAGGGCTTCGGCGGAAGTTTGCATTAGCATGCGGCCGAGACCGTGGCCCTGGTAGCCGGGCAGCACGCAGATTTGCGTGGTGTGGCCGACGCCGGGGGAGACTTCGCTGGTCAGCACAGCGGCGACGAGATCGTCGCTGCCGGGTTCGTGAAGAACAAAGGAGGCGCTGGGTACAAATTGGCCGCAGCCGGGAAGCAGAATAATGTTTTTCAGAAATTTGAGCGCGCCGGAGCGGCTACGGTACTGGTCGTTGATTTCGCCGTCGACGTGATTTGCGTAGGCAAGATAGATCAGTTTGGCGCACGGCTCGAAATAGCGGTCGTTCCAGCGGTTGAGGCGCATGCCCGCGGAAGCGCCGGATTTCGCTTCGTGCACCTTTTGCAAATCCAGCAGCATAAACTGGCGCGTGTAAAGGTGGAATCCCTGGTCAAGGAGCGGGGTGTCCACGGGGCCGCTGAAGGGCATCAACTGGGCTTCGATGCGAGCGAGATGCGGGATGGCGCGCATGGAGTACAGCATCTCCTCAAGCAGGCGCCGGCCAATGGAATCCTGGGCAAACTTCGCGGAAACGTACAGGCCGCCGATCAAACCCTTCTGATCTTCGAGGACGTAGAACGAATACCCGGCGGCTACGCCGTTTTCGAAGGCCACGCAGCCGGCTAGGGCGTGCGCGTCAAGGAAGCGTTTGATGAGCTCGAGCGCGCCGCGGTAGTCCCAATGCAATTCGTCGCGCCAGTGCCGGGCTTCTTCTTCGAGTAGCGGCTCAATCTGGCGGACAGTCGTCTGTCGCAAATCGACAATGTTCATGGATAAGGGGAGAGTGTCGAGGCCCCTGCCTGCAAATCCATCATAAAGGATGGAAAGCAGGTAAAGGAAGCAGAGGAGGTAAAAGAGGAGACACAAGGAAGCACGCCGGCCGAAGGAGTAGCCGAGAAGATGTGCTACGATGCCAATCATCGATTTTGTATTGTGCTTTTGTATTGTGAGGTAGAAATCCGCGGCGTTTGCCGCCAGCGGAGTTGCGCAGACGACGAATGCACATTTTCTCAGAACTACGCTTTCCAACCAGGTGGTACACCAAGCTGCTAACGGCTTTACTGGCGTTGGCCTTCTTTGCCGTGCTGGCGACCACGGCCATTGCGGGATTCCTCGTTTATCGCATTGTGAAACCGCAGCGCGCCAACACGGAAATCAACATGGCGAGTTTTCCTGGGCGGCCGGAGGTGCTGGATTTCGAGGTGCCGGGAGGGATAGGAAAACGGGAAGGGTGGTTCTTTCCCGGATTGCGAGGGGCGCCGACGATTCTTTTGTGCCATGGCTACGAGTCCAGCCGCGGCGAACTGTTGACGCTGGAATCGGCGTTGCAGGACCACCAGTACAACGTTTTCGTTTTTGATTTTGCCGCGCACGGAGCGAACGGGGGAATCAGCACGCTGGGTTATCACGAGGCGGACGAAGTGCGCGCGGCTGTGGATCTTCTTGCAGCGCGAGCGGACTTGGATCCGACGCGGTTCGGGCTGTGGGGTTACAACCTTGGCGCTTACGCGGCGCTGCGTGAAGCGGAAAACGACAAGCGGGTTCGCGCCCTGGTGCTGGACTCCGTGTATGACCAACCGAAGCAGATGGTCAAGGTAGGCGTGGAGCGCAATGGGTTGGGTGGATTTCCGTTCATGGTGCGCGCGGCGTCGTTCAGCTTTGAATATTTGAATTACGCTCATCGCGGCGACCCTCCACTTTCTCGAAAGCTGATTGCACTGGCTGGTGTCCCCACGCTTTACATTCAGGCGCTGGACGACCCGGAGCTCGCGGAGACAACGCGGCAGATCTTTCTGCAAGCGCCGGAGCCGCGCGAGCAAGCGATTATTCCCCATGGGAATTTTGCGAGTTTTGGCGACGATGAAAAGCGCAACTATGAAAACCGCGTCGTGTCATTCTTTCTAGTGAGGTTGCCCGCTGTCGGGAAGACTGGACGATAGGCTCGCAATCTTACTCGAGTCTAAACATATTCCAACGGCCGGATATGCCTCGTAATGAAAGCAACGAATGCCCATCTGTTCCAGCTCCACTGAGTTCTTGTGAGTTGTAAAAATAATTGAACTGTGCCCTACAGGCGGAGCCCACTCAGGGAGTTCCCTGTGCAGATAGAAGTTCAAAGCGAATTTAAGGCCGCGTTGCAGTTTGTACGTCGTCGCTGTGGCGAGCTCTAACGGGGGCAAATGATCTATCGCGCTTTGGGCCGCGGGACGCGCAGATACTCCAGCATCCAGTTCCCAGAGGTTTTCGGTTCCAAACGTCATGAATACAGGCAGCACAATTGCAGCTAACGCCAGCGGGACTCGACCTGGGCGTAGGAGCCCGCGTATTCCGAGGACAGCTCCACTCAAAACCAGAAATAGGGCAAATAGAGCGACTGTGGGTGCTGGTCGGATGTCAGTAACGAAAGGAATTCGATCACTGAAACGATCAGCCGTGACACCTAGTACAACGAAGGTCAGACCGACTCCCAAACAAAGCCAACGAATACTGTTAGGTTGCCGATGCAGGTGGCCGACGAGGTCCCGCGAGATGAGCAGTCCGATTGCCGGAATAGCAGGGAGGATGTAGCCAGGGAGTTTCGACTGGGATACGGAAAAAAAGAGCAGGCAAAAGCCAGCCCAACACAGGAACAGCCATGTGGAAGCCGAGGTACTTCCAGTGCGCCAGAGTTTTGCTGTGCCATTGACTAGTGACCACAGGAAAATTGCAATCCAAGGAAGGAAAGCAACCAAGAGGACCGGGACGTAATACCAGAAGGGCTGGATGTGCTGAAATTCGGGGGTGAGGTAGCGCTTGAAATTGTGTTCGATGATGAAAATGCGGAAGAAATCGGGGTTGCGGCGGGCGCAGAGGATGTACCAGGGGAGGGCGGTGAGGCAGAAGGACGCGATTGCGGAGGGGTGAAAGAGGCGGGAGGCGTCGCGCCATCGCTTGGTGAAGAGCGCCCAGAAGAAAACAGCGCCGCCGGAGAGAATGATGCCGGCGGGGCCTTTGGCGAGTACGGCGAGACCGAGGAAGAAACCGAATAGGATGAGCGCAAGCCAGGGAGTTCGCGGAAGGATCGGCGTGTTTTCGTTGCGCGTGAGCCTTACAACGACGGCGGCGCAGACCATGGCTATTGTGAGCATCGCACTGAAAGGCATGTCTGTGGCGGCGGCATGAGAAAAGCCGATCATGCCGACGGTGGTAGGGAGCAGAAGAAGCAGCCAGCGGGCGGTTTCCGCGCCGTAGAGTCGCAGCGCCAGCCAGGCCAGCGCAAGCGTGGCAAGCAGCGCGGAGATGGCGCTCGGCAGGCGCGCCGCGGCTTCGCTCACCCCAAAGAGCTTGAAGCACAGCGCAGCGCCCCAGTAGAAGAGCGGAGGCTTTTCAAACCATGGCTTTCCGTACAGACGCGGCGTGACCCAGTCGCCCGTCTCGGCCATGTCGCGCGCGATCCAGGCGTAGCGCGGCTCGTCCGGCCCGACGAAGCCGATGGCGCCGAGATGGCTGAAGTAGCAGACGTAGAGCGTCGCAAGAATAAGGATGGCCCAGCCGATTTGGGCGGCCGTGCCGGGTCGGTTCTCAGCGATGGGGGCGTTTGCTTCGGTCACGGAAAGCCGAGTCTAACATCGAACCACTATCTTCCAGCGATGGACCTCTTGCATACTGTCGCCCGGCGGGAAACACGCGCGGACTTGGGTATGCAATGAAGGAATGGATCGAATATGCGGCGGTGTGGGCGATTTTGAAGGGGCTGGGGGTGTTGCCGCGCCCGCTCGCGCGGAGCATTGCAGCCGGAGTGGTGCGCTTTTTCTATATGTTGCTGCCTCGATTGAGGAAAACCGCTGAAGTGAATTTACGCATTGCATTCCCGGGATGGAGCGACGCCCAACGCAGGGCAGTCGTGCGCGGGATGCTGCGAAATTTTGGCTGGATGGCAGCAGAGTTTGGCCGTTTTCCGAAATATACAAAGGAAAATATCGAGCAGATTGTCGCGCTGGATGGCCACGAAAATTTTCTGGAAGGGCAGCGGCGCGGGAAAGGCGTGCTCTACCTGACGGGTCACATCGGCGCGTGGGAATTGTCTTCGTTTGCGCATGCGCGGTACGGGTTTCCACTGCACTACATGGCCCGGCGAATCGACAACTCGAGGATCGACGCGCTGGTGAACGGTTACCGATGTTTGTCGGGGAATCGCCCGATTTTCAAGAATGAATCGGCGCGCGTGATGCTGAAAGTCTTGAGAGAGGCCGGAACAATCGGAATTCTGGCGGACCAGAATACCATGCCGCAGGAAGCGGCGTTCGTCGATTTTTTCGGGAAGCAAGCCAGCACGACAACCGGAATCGCGCGTGTGGCGCTGCACACGGATGCGGCGGTCGTGCCGGGATACGCTATTTGGGATGAGGCAAGTGGAAAATATCGATTGCGATTTGAGCCGCCCGTGGAGCTGATTCGAACGGGCGATATGGAGCGCGATGTTTTCGAGAATACGCAAAAATTCACGAAAGTGATTGAAGAAATTATCCGCAAGTATCCTGAACAATGGGTGTGGGTGCATGGGCGATGGAATACCAGGCCGGCGGGCGAGCCATCGCTATACGATTTCCAGTGAGGCTGA